>ERZ1292625.2363-Hain-H41-01um-R1-2363-length-17740-cov-35_pt1 | contig 14089 bp, 15 predicted proteins | sample MGYA00564400_ERZ1292625 | MGnify/ENA primary metagenome ERZ1292625 (study PRJEB36523, sample SAMEA6512639) | groundwater metagenome | collected 2019-01-08 | study: AquaDiva: Metagenomics assemblies of 32 groundwater samples | reverse complement strand
CTCACGGCGATGCAAGGAGGCCGCGCATGAGATCCGTCATGGGTGCGGTCCTGAGCGTCATCTGTCTCTCGGGGTCGGCCTGGGCGCTCACGCCCATGGACCCGATTCAGGACACCTGGACGGCGTCACCGATGCCGAACGGCGGGACATCTTACAGCAACGGCCTGGACGTGCTGGAGGTCTCACCCTCGGGTCCGTCGAGTGCCTCTGTCCATGGCTGGACGAACGACGGGCGGGAAACGACGAGTACGCTCTCTTTGACGCCACGCTACGACCAGCCGCGTGAACGTTCGTGGACTGAGCGGATGCACCGTACCCTCGACATCCCGACGCCTGTCTGCCGCGTGTCCTGCCTGGAGCGGCGATGACGCTCGACGATCGGGTCACACAGTGCCCGTCTGATCCGACGGTCCGCGAGGCCATTCAGCAGGCGATCGCGCAGCGCGAGGCGCAGGGTGGCCCCCTGATTATGCGATATTACCGATGGGAGGCCGCGACGAGGACGTTACACGATGACACCTTCCATGACACGGTGCCGATGCGAGCGATCGTATGACCTCTGTGCGCGACATCGCCCACGCCTATCAGCGACTCTTCGCCACCGGGGATGGGCAGCTCGTGCGGCAACATCTCCTTGACAACATTTATAATACCGTGTATGAGGGGGTGAATCCGCAGGAGGCCCTCGTGCATAATGCGCGGCGCACGGTGATTCAGGAAATCCTCGATAATTGCCACCCACTTCCACAGGAGGAATCCTCATGACTGATGTCGCGACTGGCTCCGCCGTGCTCGATGCGCCCGCGCCCGCTGCTGCCGACTGGCGGCCCTTTCTGACTGACGACCTCAAGGCCGATCCGATCGTGTCCGGGTTTGCGGAGAAAACCGATTACCACGATATTCCGTCGCTGATTAAGGGGATGGCCCACGCCCAGCATCGTATGGGGTCCGCCATCAATTTGCCCGGCAAGGACGCGAAGCCGGAGGAGATCCAGGCGCTCAAAGACAAACTGTATCAATCGGGCGTGTTGGCGGCTCCGCCTGCCGATGTCTCCGCGTATAACCTCCAGAAGCCGGAGACGCTGGTGGAGGGGACGCAGTGGAATGAGGCGCTGGCCCAATCCTTTGGCGACACCCTCTTGAAACATGGGGCCTCGCCCGCGCTGGCCCAGGAGCTGCTGGCGCTCTACGGGACGGCCATGAGTGGACAGGTCGCAGCCTTGCAAGGATCTGCGTCCGAGAGTATTGCCGCGCTCAAGGCCGAGCATGGCGAGCAGTACGAGGCGGCGATGGAGGCGGGGGAACGCCTCGCGCAATCCATTTATAAAACGCCAGAAGAAGTCGAATTTTTCACGAAGACAGGGATCGGGAAGTCTCCCGCCTTCTTGTCCGTCATGACCAGGCTGGGGCTGCGGGCGATGCAGGACTCCAGTTTTGTCGATCAGCTGTCGGCGGGGGCGGGCTCCACAACCGGCGCGGCGGCCTTTGAGGAGCTGACCAAAATTCAGACCGATCCGGCGCATCCCATGCACAAAGGCTTTATGGTGAACGATCCGAACGTGCAAGCACATATTAGTGGCCTGTATCGACAAGCGTACCCCGGCACCGTCACATTAGGATAGGAGCGCACCATGGAATCAGACAGTCCTGTACCCGCCGTCTCCGCGATGCCGCGCCGCTCGCGCCCTTCACGGGCCAAGCACCCTCCGGCGCGTCAGGTTTCCGTGGAGACGAGCGATCCCCCGTCACCAGACCAGCATCAATCGAGTGCCCCAACATATGACGGCGTGCATGTCGATACGCCCGTGGTGGTCGATGCGATTCGCAATGGCATTACGAGGGGCTGGAATAATGAAACGATTTGCCGAGTGGTGGGCATGCCCCCGGCAGTCGTGGACAAACAGCGAGCACTCATGAAGAAGAAGTAAGTTCATCAGTCCGGGGAACCTCTCTGTGAGGTCCGGTGGGAGACGCGAAAGCGTCCGACCTTGCCCGCGCGTTAAGCGGGTAGGTGGGTCCGGCAGGTGCCGGGCAACCCTCCGCGACAGTGCATCTTTGCATGATTCACAGGAGGGTCTCCCATGTCACTTACCCAAGAGCAAGGCTGGGTCCAGCAATATCACGATCAGGTCCGGCTGACCTATCAGCAGATGACCTCGATGGTGAAGAGCAAGCTTGATCCCAAATGGATTCATAATAACGTTAAAGCCGCGAAGGACTATTTCGACCGCATGGGCAACGTGTTGGCCCGCGAGGAAATCAGTCCCTTCTCGCAAACCGTGCCGCTCAATCCGGCGCGGTCTCGCCGGGCGACCACGCCGCGCAGCTTCAATGGCACGGTGTATCTCTCGGATGAGCATGCGCTGCGGTCGATGACCGATGGCCGGAACGAATACCGTGAAACCATCGTCGGGGCGCTCATCCGAGCCGCCGATAAAGTGCTGATCGACCGGGCCTTCGGTACTGCCGAAACGGCGACGGTCACACCCGCGAATGCGACGATTGCCGCCGGGACGGTGGCGTTGCCCGCCGGGCAGATCAAGGGCACCGGCATTGCGACCAGCTTGACCGGCATTATTTCGGTGACGCTGGCGCTCTCCAAGGCGGCGGTGCCAACCGGCGCAGGCAAGCGGCATGCGTTCTACTCCCCAGGGCAATTGACCGACATTCTGCTCATTACGCAGGCGTCGTCCAGCGATTTTACCAAGAACAAAATCCACGATAGCGGCACCATCGATGGGGTGATGTGGCAAGGATTCCTCTGGACGGAAATTCCTGACGTGGTGGACCCGGACTTGGCCGTGTTGGACAATATGCTGCCGCTGGCCGCGACCACGCGGTCGTGCCTGTTCATGGCGAACGACGCGCTGGGGCTCACGACCTTGCAGGACATCGAAACCAAGATCAGTCCACGCCCAGACATCAACGATGCGATTCAGGTACGGTCAGTGATGAAGCTGGATGCGGTGCGGCTGTTCGAGGGCGGCGTGGTCAAATATGACGTATTAGAAAACTAACGGAGGACACCATGGCTGATAAAGAGTCTACACCGTATTCGACCCGCAAGACCTTGGTGGATGCCAGGGATTACGGGGGCAACGATCTGCTCATTAAGCTCAACTGGACGGTGGCGTCCGACGCCAACGGCGACCGCATTTTCATGGCGGAACTGCCAGCGAATTGTCAAGTCGTCGATGGGGCGATCTCCTGGGATGCCTTGGGGGCTGCGACCACGATGGCGATTGGCGACAAGACGAGCGGGACGCGCTATCTGGCCGCGACCGCCGTGACGACGGCGGGCCGAACGGCGTTTCCGATCCCGCGCGCCGGGATGAACTACCGCCCTGCCACTGCCGATACGCGCGTGCTGTGCGTGACCTGGGGTGGAGCCACCCCGACCAACGGGGCGGTGATTGAGGGATGGGTGCGCGTCCAACTGGGCGGGTAGTCTGACTCAGGGAGACGCGGGGCGACTCGCGCCTCCCTGACAACATGGAGGATGCTATGGCTGCTTTTGCCTCGACCACTGCCGCTGAAGACCGTGCGAAAGCGAAAACGCTGGATGGCACCTGGATCAATGCCCATGTGGAGAAAACGGAGACGGCGGCAATTGCCGTGCGCGTCCAACGGAAGATGAGCGCCGCCGCCCCCACGGCGGGGGGATGGGTTACAATTACGGATGACGCAGCCGTCTAAGGGGCACGGATGGCCTCAGAAACCGATGTGCTCAATGACGCGCTCGGCCAAATTGGGGCCGCGTCGATCACCGCGATCGATGACGGCTCGACGAACGCCCTTGCCTGCCTGACCTTCTATCCCACGCTCCGTGACGGCTTGCTCCGGTCGGCGCGATGGAATTTTGCCGAGGTGCGAGTCCAGCTGGCGCAGGATCTCACGGTGCCCGTCACCGAATACGCCTATCGCTACGCGCTGCCGAACGATCCGTGGTGTCTCAAAGTCAATGATTATGCCGGGGCCAATCCCACGGCGGCGGCGGTCCAGGTCTGGCCATTCGAGCGCCCCGTGACGCCACGCTATAAGATTGAAGGCCGGTTTCTCCTCTCGAATGACGGGACTGCCTACATCGTCTATACCGCACGGATCACCAACCCGGATCAGTGGGACGCCATCTTCTATCAACTCGTGACGACGTGGCTGGCCTCGAAGCTGGCGACCGCCCTGCTTCACGACCCGAAAATGGCGGCGGCGTTGCTGTCGAATGCGGTGAATGCGCTCCTCCCGCTGGCGGCAGCGGTGGACGGGCAAGAAGGGACGATGGACGCGTTCGTCGTGAACGATCTGCTCTGGGGGCGCACTGGTGTCTAAGACGCGCCGCATGACCACAAATTGGGCAAAGGGTGAGCTGAGTCCCCTGCTGGAGGGGCAGACTGATCTCGCGGCCTACTTCGAGGGGGCGCAGGCCATTGAGAATTTTCTGATTCTGCGGCAAGGCGGTCTGCGCCGCCGATCGGGGACGCGCATGCTCGCCGAAGTCAAGGACTCGTCGAAGGACACGATTCTGATTCCCTTTGAATCGTCCGTCACTGATGCCTACGTGTTGGAGATGGGGGATCAATACCTGCGTCCCTATAAAAATAAAGCGCAAGTGCTGAACGCGGGCGTCCCGGTCGAGGTCGCCACGCCGTATCTCACGGCGGATCTGCGCACGATTCATTTCACGCAATCCGTCGATGTGCTCTTCACCTTTCATGCCCTCTACCAACAGCGCACGGTGAATCGGGTCTCAGACATCTCCTGGTCGGTGAATCTGTTTACGGCAGATCCGTCGCCGTCGTTCGAGGCCGATACCGACCTGGCCACCACGCTCGGCGTTGGGGCCAATACCGGCGAGGGTGTCCCGTTCCGTGTGGGCAGCGCCGTGCTCCTCGCGGCTGATGTTGGACGGCAGATCGTGAGCGGGGCCGGACTCGCCATCATCGACACGATTACGGACGCCAGCAGTGGGACGCTGGACATCCTCAGCAACTTCTCGCAAACCATTTCCGCGGGGCCGAACACCGTCAGCACGGTGGGCACAGCCTGGACCAGCACGGCGCACGGACTGATCGCGGGGGACTATGTGCGGCTGACCTCCGGGCCGCAATCCGGGCAACTGCGGCGCATCGCGTCGATTGGCGGGGCCGATACCGCCACGCTGGACGCGGCCTTTAGCGTCGATCAAACGACCCAGACCTGGAACAAGATCGGGGCCACCGCGTCCGGGGCGTGGGTGGTCCGTCTCTCGCCGCAGACCACGCTCGACCCCAACATCCGCGCGCCGATTGGGGCACAAGTGACGCTCACGGCAGGGGCCAACGCCTTTCGGAGTACTGACGTGGGCAAGTTCATCGTGATCTATGGCGGCGTGGTGCTGATTACGGTCTTTACGTCAGCGACCTCGATCAAGGGGACACTTCTGAGCGTGATGGGCGATACAACCGACGCCAATCCTGCGGCGGCCCCGGCAGGAGCCTGGACCATGGAAGTGGCGTCATGGAGTGCCGCGCGTGGATGGCCGCGTACCGGGGAGTTATTTCAAGGGCGACTCTATCAAGCGACCACGCCGTATGAGCCGGTGACGTTCTGGGGGTCTGCGTCTGACGATTTTTACAATTACGCGATTGGCGTGACGGCGGAGGATGCCGTGAATTATCCCATGGCGGCGCGGGCACTCAATCGCATTGAATGGCTCGCGGACAATCGCTATCTGTTCCTTGGCACGTCAGGCTCAGAGTATCGCGCCATCGGCAGTGGCGGGGAAAACGCGGTCATCGGGGGCGATGTGATTCCCGTTGTCGAACGGGTGTCCTCTGAGGGCTGCGCCTCGATCCAGCCGGTGTCCATCGCGCGACAACTCCTGTACGTGGATCGCAGTCGGCGCAAGGTGCTGAGTATGGGATTCGATCTGGAGGCTGACGGGTTTCGCCCACGGGAACTGACGGTCGGTGCGGAACAGAGCACCGAATCCGGGATTCGCCTGGGTCCACTTGGACTCGAAAAGCGGCTCGATGCGCGGGTCTATGCGACGCGCGAAGACGGCCAACAGCTTGCCATGACGTTTTTCCCGGAGCAAAAAGTGGTGGGGTTCTCCCGCATCACGACCGGCTTCATCGAGAGCCAGGCCATCATTCCCGATACGAACGGAGGCCGCGATCACATCTATCTCGTCGTCAGACGCACGATCAATGACCAGACGAAGCGGTTTGTGGAAGTGGTGGACGATCACCACGAACTCTTGTCGGCCCGCAACTGGACCTCGCTCCAGACCGATTGCGCGGGCGTCTACAGCGGCGTGGCGACGACGACGATTCCTGCCGCGCATCTTGAGGGGCAGACCGTCGCCGTGATCGCAGGACATCATTATCTTGGCACGAAGGTCGTGACGGGAGGCGTCATTACGTTGGAGGAGGCCTCGACGTTGGTCGAGTACGGGATTCCGTTTACCGCTACGTGCGTCTCGATGCGACCGGCGATTCCCGGCATGGTCATTGAGGGGATTCCGCGCAAATGGAACGCACTCTTCGTGCGGCTGCATCAATCGATCGGTGGCACCGTGAACGGGCAAGCCATTCTCTATCCGCCGAGTAATTTGGACACGAAGTCGCTCTATACGGGCGACCGGAAAGTGACCACGAGCGGATGGGATACGGACGGTAGGATACGAATAGTGCAGGATGAACCGTATCCGTTTACCTGTTTGGCGAGCTACGGCACGCTGGAATTGGGGGAGCATGACTAGGCCCCATCTTCGTCTCTGCCGAGAAGCTGATATTCGCGCGGTGCTGAACAGAGATGGGTCCACGATTGACCTGGACCGGACCCTCGTGCAGATGCGGAGCGGGCCTGCCTTTGCCGCCGAAGTGGAGGGCGTGGTGATCGGCTGTGCCGGCGTGGTGATCCCCTGGCCGGGGACCGGGATGTGCTGGATGATGTTGGCGAAAGAGGCGGCGCGGTATGCGTGCTGGCTCACACGCACGACCAAGCGCATCCTGACGGATCTCTGCCGCGCCTTTGGGTTGCATCGGCTGGAAGCGATGGCGCTGCACGACTCCGACCGCAACCAACGCTGGTTTCGCGCATTGGGATTTACGGTCGAACAGCACGGGATTGCACGGGACTACTTCAGCGACAAGCGCAGCATTGTTCGGTTTGAACGGATCGTGGAGGGGTAACGCATGCAAGCAGCGGGCGCGGCAGCGATGGTGGGCGGGACAGCCCTCAAAACGATCTCGACCGTGCAGGCGCGGGATGTGGCCGCCAAGTCGTTGGAGCAGGAAGCGATTAGCGCCGAACAGGCGGCGTTCGTCCAGGAACGGCAGTCACGGCGCGACACCTCATTCCTGAAAGGGAAGGCCAACGCCATCACGGCGGCGAGCGGGTTGTCTTTGCGCTCCGGGTCGCCGTTGCTGATGGAGCTGGATCGCGCCAAGCAATCGGAGATTGAGGCGTTGAGCATCCGGCGAAGCGGCCAGATGCAGGCGGCGAGTAAGCGGTATGAAGGTCGGCTCCAACGCCGCGCCATTCCGTTCGATATTCTGGGCGGATTTCTGAGTGCAGGAGGCCAGGCCACGAGCGCCCTTGGAGCAAAATAGTCATGCCGCAGATACCGCTCATTTCTGACCGCAGCACGCCCGGCGTCCTCAATTTGCCGAGTCCGTCCCCGCAGCACTTTGGGGCGCAGGCCGGGCAAGGGTTGTCGGAGTTCGGGCAGGCGTTGCAGCAGGTGGGCGAGAAGATGCAGGCCCAGGAAGATGAAACCGCCCTCATCCAGAAGACGAGCGCCTACAATGAGCGGCTCGCGGAGATCCCGCAAGAGATCCTGGACGATCCCACCATTGAGCCTGGACAACGCTACAAGCAATTTCTGCTGAAAGCGAAAGCGCATCGACGTACCCTCGAAGCCGACGCTTCGCCTGCCGTGGTGCGAGCCTTGGGCAACCACGAGGAGCAGGCACTCGGGAAGGCCCTCATTCAGTTCCAACGCGATGCCACGGCGGTTCGGGTCCAGGCGGCGCGGGTGGGCGTCCAAGACACGCAATCACAGCTCGCGCAACAGGAGGCCTTTGCGCTGGCGAACGATGACAAGGCTGGCGTCCTCGATGCCCGTCATCTTCGCACCGATGCGTTAGGGCGGGCCGTAGAACGCGGGACGCTGAATCCGGTGGAAGCGCAGGCCATGCACGAGCGGGCCGAGAACGACAAGTTTGAACTGGTGGCGCAGCAGAATCCCGAATGGCTGATGGAACACGTCGAGCAAGTGAAAGCCGGGAAGGTCAGCGAGCACGGCATGGACCCGACGAAAGCCGTGTACTATGGGAATCTGGCCTATAATGAACTGCATCGACGCGAGTCGCTGCTGCAACAGCAAGAGACGAGGAAAGAAAAGGAACGCGAAGGTTTCGCGCTCTCAACCAAGCAGGACTACTATCAACGGTTTACCGAAGTAGACACTGGGGGGCATCGGGTTGAAAGTACCGATCAACTTTTGCGAAAAGCAGGACGTGACATGGTACTCGGCAATCATAAAGATGAAGTCGTGACGTTCCTGCAATCCATGCTCGCTCACGAGAAATCGTCAGCGGGGCAAATGGTCGATTACGCCTTTTACAACAAGGTCATTCTGCCGAACATCTACAACCTCACGTATAAGAACGAGGGGGATGTGTTGCGGGCTGGTAGTGACAAGCTCGGTCCCCATATGGGCACGGCGATTTCCGCGTTCCAGTCGTATCGATCCATCGTGACGGCCAAGATCGCGCAGGATTATGAATTTGGTAGAAGCATTATCAGCCGAGCGTTCGCCCCCCTGCCAGGGCAACAGATTGATCCGATGGGTGTGCAGGAGACTGGCGCACGCGCGGCTGACCGCTATAACACCTGGTATACCTCGCTGGTGGAGCGGGCCAAAACGGAAGGCCCGAAAGTGTTTGACGGGATAGACTTGCAATCGGAAGCCAGGAAGATTAAAGATCAGGAACATCAGACCTTGCAAGACAACTTGATTCCGATTATTGAAGCGACCAGGGCATCCTTACAATATCAGAGCGTGGGCGAGATCGAGCAGGCCCGCAAAGCGAATAAGATTTCAGTCCGTGAGGCGAATCGCGCCCTTCAGCAATTAGAGACGTTTGAACATATGCAATCGACGGCGGCGAAGAAACCCTCAGCCCCATCACCTGGCGGACGAATTGAGAAGAAATAAATGGACCAACTAGACGACATACTCACCTCTTCTCGTCAACGTGCTGACGACTTGGATCGGCAACAGCGGATGATCGGGAGGTATCTGGATGACCCACTCATCAAGGCGACGACCGAGGCCATTGACACGGTGAGCAAGAAGGCTGAGGAGGTCAAGGCCTTTGTCAAGCCAGGACTGGAGAAGGCCGGGAATATCCTAAAGGAAGACATTGGTGTGCCAGCACAGAAAGCCTTGAGTGACCCACGTACTGAAGCGATCGGGCTTGGCATTACCACGGGCGGCGCGATCACGGGACAACCTGAGATCATGGCCCCCGGACTGGCGATTCTCGGCATGGCGAAGATGGCGAAGGGGCTGATCCGTCCACGGTTCAACGTCGAAGAGACGGTTGAGCGGGCGCTCAATCCGTCACCGCTGGCTGACCGAGTGACCAATGTGGTCAATGAGAAGACGGCGGTGCTGACCGATGTGGAGGCGGCGGCGCGGGCAGCGGCGTTAGTGCAGAGCGGCGGAGTAAGCCGTGATACCTTGATCGGTTACGCGCCTGGTACGTCTCTCATGTCTGCTCCGCACGTACTCGCATCGCAAGAGATTGTTACGAATGAATCCAGGGCTTTTATTGACACGGCTCGTGTAGCTGTAGATACCAACGATCCACAAATTGCCGATCAGGCAATGGCCCAATATGCGCGTCTACTAGATCCGGCATCGTCATTTGCTGGGGTTGTCACTGGCCTGGGACAAGCCTTGCGCAAGGCTTCAAGCGAAGATATTAAGGCTCTCAATCTGTTGGTGGAGCGGAGCAGTAAACTGACGGAAGGCCTCTCACCACTCGATCAACTCAAGCACATGCTTGCTGATCCAGCAACTGATCCCGCGAAGCAAGGGAAGTCTCTGACCCAATCCTTCCGTAACATCGTCTCGCAAGCCAAGGAAGTTGTGGCGACGGGGGACGACGCTGGCGCACAAGTCCTACTCCACGAGATTCAGGCGACCGTGGCAGAGGAGGCGCAGCTCGGCTTGTTCCCGACCGCCACGGAAGTCAAGGATGCACAGAAGATTATCAAGACCGTCACGGCGCAGCATATTGTCGAAGCGAACCAAGCCGCCATTGCGAAGGCTGACAAGGATACGTTTAAGCTCACGCCCACAGGACCGGGACAGCCGACGAAGCCACAAACGGATTTTCTGAAAGAGCAGGAGAAAAATAAGCTCATTACGATCAAGGAGCATCAAGCGCAAGACCTGCGTGTCTCGGAAGGCACCTCTGCTGCTCAACCATTATCAGGCGTGACCAAACCAATCACGCTTTATAGGGGCGGGACATCTGAAGGTAACTTCTGGACACCTGATATCAACATTGCTAAATCCTATGCAGGCAAAGAAGGAAAAGTCGAAAGCAAGCAGAAGTCTTTTGGAAATCTCTTAACGGCCTCAACATGGATGGAGGCGAAGCAGCAACTTGGTCTTGCAGAATCTGCCACTATGCCAGAGTTAATTTCTGCTGCAAAGACGGCAGGGTACGATGGCGTAACATACAGGGGGGCGCATGGGCCTGAGTATATAGACACTGGGTTGACACTTCAAACGTCTATGGCAAAGCGTGAACCGTTCAAGTTGACCGCACCGCCTGGTGGCGCACGACGCCCACCGACGCCCAAGCAGTTGGACTTGCTCAACATGCTTGCGAAAGAGCCTGAGCCGGAACAGTTGGCGCTCGAAATGGCGAAGGCGATTGAGCACCCTGAACTGTCGCAGCAATTCCTCTCCATGATTCGGAAGGCCCAAGACGCGATTACGTTTGGCAAGACCGAGGACGTGGGCAAGGCGCTCGGTAAACTCCAGACCGCCTTAACGCCAAAAGCGAAACCCGCACCAGGCACCGTCACACAGCCGAGCCGGTTGACGAAGCAGGAGAAGGACGCGCTTCAGACATTCTTCCAGAAGAGCGGCGGGAAGCCGATGACAGACATTGAAATGCTCAAAGCCCTCACTGCCGATTCGTCCTTGCAACCGGAGGCCCTCATCCAAGCCGTGAATAATGCCAAGAATCCGACCTGGCGTGATGCCGCACAGTATCTCGTCATCAACAGTATGCTCGGTCCTGCCAGCGATTTCGTGAATTTTACCGCGACAGCCGCAATGCTTCCCGTGCATATAGCCGCAAGAACTGTGGGGGCTCGCATTGGACAATCCGCGCAAGTTCTTGGTGGGCGGGCTGGGGTCATCGTGGGCGAAGACGAAGCCATGCTGCACGGACTGTACGCCTCGTTCTGGGATAGCGTGAAGCTAGCAGGGCGTGTGGCCAAAACCAACATTCCTGAAATCGGCCCTGCCGCAGTGCGGGAAACGCAACTCGGACAGAATCCTCTTTCCTCACAAGCCGTGTTTGGCTACTCACCGACCGCCAGAAAACTCGCTGGCATTACGACCGCTACCGACGCGGCCAGCTCCTCGATGCTCTCCCGTGCTGGTATCGTGAGCCGAGCGATTGACACGTTCGGCATTGTGACGGGACTCCCTGGAAGATTCATGCTGACTGGCGACCAATTTATTCAGAACTTGGCAATGAATGCCGAACAGCATGCGTTGGTGTATCGGAAAGCGACCGAGCAGGCCGTTCGGGAAGGCTTGAGTGAAGCGGAGTTCTATCGGGCCTATGGCCCGCTGTGGCGCAGCGTGACGGCAAAGTTGCCGAGCGATATTCGGGAGGCTGGTGAACAGTTCTCGCTCGATGTCTCGCTCAATCAGAAGCTCGGCCCAATCGGGAAGACCATCCTGAACGTGCGTGAGACCACAGATCAATACACCGGCATTCTCGGCACGATTGCGCTCCCGTTCTTCAAAACCCTCGTCAATTCCTCAAAGCAAACCTGGGAATTTTCGCCGCTGGCTCCGACCTCGCAAGCACTTGGCCTGGTGGCCAAACAATTTCGGAACGATATGTTTGGGAGCGATCCAGTCAAACGAGACATTGCGACAGGCAAATGGGCGGTGGGCACGGTGATGATGTCCTCGATGGTGGCGGCGGCAGTGAATGGGCGGATCCGTGGACGTGGCCCAGACAATAAAGAGCTCAGGCAGCAAACGAGTGATGCCCAGGGGTTGCCTGATAGTTTTGTGCTCAATGCCGATGATGGCACCAGCGTGCAGATCAATCGCCTCGGCATCGTGGCCAATCTGGCAGGGATGGCCGCAGACGCCGCCGAAGTCTGGTTGCAGGCGGATGAGTTGACCAAGGGCGAGATTGCGCAGTTGCTCACGACGGCCTACGTGGGCAATCTCGCGTTCGACTTCTTACAGAATTCCAGCGGGGTGATTCACGCCATTGCCAATGGGGTGAAGACCAAACAGGATCTTGACCTTCTCGCACGAAGCCTCTCGTCGCTGGTGCCGCTAGGGGCTACCATTCGCAGTGCGGAGAAGATTGCAGCGACGGACGAGACACCACTCTTGATGAAGGACGCCAGAGATTCACTCGATAAAATACGGGCGCGATTCCCCGGTTACGATACGCTAGCCAGGCGGTTCGGCCTTGAGCCGGTGCCAGTACTACGCAATCAGTTCGGCTACGCGGTGCGGCAACCGTCAAGCGCTTACGGGACGGAATGGTTCAATCCTATGCACGTCAGTCATCCGTCACAGACGGATGGATTGCGCGAACTGTCACAGATTGAGATTGACCTCGGCATGGCGATTCAAGAGCCATCGAGAAGTATTGGACAGCGGAACTTGCCATTGACGAATCAGGAGCACGACCGCTATCAGCAGCTCGCGGGTGAGCAGTGGGAGAAACGCGCACTAGCCCTCCTGCCGACCTTACGACGGGACGACATTCCCGACGAACGCAAGCGCCTGCTCATTAGTACGCAGTTGCGTGAGGCTCGCTCCGTGGCGGCCAAGCAACTCTTTGGCGAGGAGCCTGGCCTTGTCGATGCTGTGAGTCAACAGAAGCGGACGCTGAACACGACGCTTCGCACACCGAAAACCTATAAACGCCCATTAACCGCCGTCCCCTAGGAGGCCCTATGCTGCAACGCTGGCTACTCTCCGCATTACTCCTGCTGCCTCTTGCCTTCAGTTTCACGGCGTCGTCAATGGCCACCGTCAACGAAGTCACGGCAGCCAATCGGTACTCCGGCAATGGGTCTACGACGGTCTTTAGTTACGGCTTCAAGATCCTCGCCAACACGGACATTGAGGTCGTGGTCGATAGCACGGTGAAGGTGTTGACCACCGATTACACCGTGTCCGGAGTCGGCGTGTCTGGTGGCGGCAGCGTGACCTTCCTGACTGCGCCCGCGAGCGGGACGGTGGTGACGCTCCTGCGCAAGCAGCCTGCCGCGCAGTCCAGCACGTACACCACGAATGAAGCCTTCTCATCGGAGCGAGTCGAAAAAGATTACGACAAGCTGGTGATGCAGATGCAGCAAGCGAAGGAACTCGCGTCCCGGTCCTATCATGTCCCCGCGACCGAACCAGGCACCGCTGTGATTGCCACTGTGCCCTCGCTCGCCTTGCGCGCCAATAAGTACGCGGGCTGGAACGCGAGCGGCGAACCGACGGCGCTCGATCCCACGTCAGCGAGCGGCACCTCCGTGACGGCGACCGGAGCGACGACGGCCATCTTGCTGGCCGATCGGTTCGCGGCACAGATCGACGTGAAGGATGAGGGCGCGATCGGCAATGGCGTCGCGGATGACCGCCAAGCTTTTGTTGACGCGGACGCCGACACCGCTGGCCCCATTACGTGCAGCGAAGGGACGTATTTAATCAATTCCAATCTCACGATTACGAGTCCGGTCATCTTCAGGGGCTGCATCTTGAAGCCCGCCAGTGGCGTGACGATCACTCTCTCTGGTGGCGTCATCGCGTCAGACATCGCAC
>ERZ1292625.797-Hain-H41-01um-R1-797-length-42994-cov-8_pt3 | contig 14092 bp, 25 predicted proteins | sample MGYA00564400_ERZ1292625 | MGnify/ENA primary metagenome ERZ1292625 (study PRJEB36523, sample SAMEA6512639) | groundwater metagenome | collected 2019-01-08 | study: AquaDiva: Metagenomics assemblies of 32 groundwater samples | reverse complement strand
TTTTTGTTACCACCCTGACCACCCTGACCGCCTCGACCACAATAACCACCCTGACCATCCTGACCGCCCTGACCGCAATGACCGCAATGACCACCTTGACCCTGACCATCCTGCCCGGCCTGACCCTGACCATCCTGACCACCTTGACCCTGACGATATATTAGTTCTTATCATTTTCATTGTTGTTATACCCAGAATTTTTTAGAATTAAATTCGTCATAAGTTTTGTAGTCATAACTATGCGCAACCGCTAATCCACAGTCAATTTCGTCAGGATGAACTCTGATGAAATATTTTACAAAAGGAAATTTAGAAGGGTCATTCATCATCAATATTTTTATGTCATCGTTTTTTTCATCTTTTCCTGTTTGTAGTAAATATAAAGAATACATGGGGTTACTTTTAACAGGGAATTTCTTCTCAAATTGCTCTGGTGTGAATCTATGGATTTCTTTTGCATACTGGAAAAATTTTTCGTATCCTATTATTTCCATTGCCGCCTGCCTAATTTCCATATTCTCAATTTCTAAAATTTCCTGTATAGAAAGTTTTGCCTCTGCAATTTTCTCTGTAATAGCTAACCCCCTCCAAAAAAATAATTTTGTGTATTCTGTTTCAACTGCAGGCTTACCTCCACCACGATGCAGTTTATCATTTAACAACCACATTCGTAAAGTCGTCGAAACGATTGACGGCTGCTCTTCACAGCTGTAATTGTTATTTATTTTTAGTATTTTCATTTTAGTCTTTTACCTGACGACTTCCGTCAGGAAAATACTCCTGCTGAATTCTTACGCTATAATTCCCAATTTTTATCGGCACTGTTGCAGGGTGGTCAGGATGAATAATTGGCTGTTTTTCTGTTACTTCCACGTATATCTTATTGTCTTTTTCATATATTTTTGATTTTTCTATTGTATGAGAATGTCCTGTAACCTCTCCCCGCACAACAACACCATCTCTCAAATATTTTGCCTCGACAGGAATGTTTTTAATAGACTCTAAAATAACGTCTCCTTGATGTATTCTCATTTTTCCCCCTTTGTTTCATCATATCCATAAAAAGCCCAGACTGGCTGACACACAATTTCTAATGCGTCTAATGCGACTAACAAGTCGGAAGGGATAGAATATTCCTCTTTCACCTCTTTAGAAGTATACGAGTCTGAATCGAAAATCAGGAATGGATTTGACAAGAGGACAGCATCCGCTGAAACCTCTTTTACAATTCCTCTATATCCCCACCTTGCACAATTCAAAAAAACCGCTTCGTTCATTTTGCTTGCTAAATACTGTTGTTTTGTCATAAACCTCCTTGTTTTTATTCACCCTGACCATCCTGACCGCCTCGACCACCCTGACCACCTTGACCGCCTTAACCCTGACCACAATGACCATCCTGAACACCTTGACCCTGACCACAATGACCCCGGCCATCCTAACCACAATGACCCCGGCGATATATTTATTCTTATCCTTTTCATTTTTGTTACCGCAATAACTTGAACTATTCAATTATTATTTTTTTCCAGATAATTTTCTATCGCTTTATTCACGTGATATTGTATAGTGAGAAAAGTTTTTCTTTTCAATTCTTTTAATTGTTTAATATAGCAAGGAAGGACTTTAATGGTAAGTTTATGATATTTTGTTTTCATCAGGACATCCTCTATAATTTCTGACAGAGCAACTGTAAAAATTATCCTGCCACGTTGTATGAACACCGTCGATAGATTTATTTATATGAGTAAATTTATGAGGCGATAAACAACTTTTTTTTCTACATAATTCGTCTGCTACTTCGCACTTTATGTATTTCCCTAGACGTTTAATTTTGATTTCCATCAAAGAAAGTATAACACAAATACGGAAATTGTCCATATAATTTCCGTATTTTTTATTATTTACAACTGATTATAAGGTAGGAAGTTATGACTTTTTAATAAAAAAGCCTAAACTTAAAAATATAATTCCAGCGATTGATAGAATCAAAATGTATCGCCAGCGAAGCATTATCCCAAGTTTCAGGACGGTAAAAAATAATGAGGTATAAAGAAGAAGAAAACCTATGACAAGAGAATTATTTTTTATCATTATGAGGAAGGAATAGAATGATTATGAAAACGATTCCTATTATATAAAGAAAAATCTTTATACTCTGCCAAATATCCGTTTCTACAAATTTATCTGCGGAGTTCAGAAGGTCATACCAATTCATTGAATAACACGTAAATCTAAATCGGGGTAAAAATAACGGAAACATTTTTCCTTAAGGATGAATAATTTATCCTTGACTCCTTTTGTGTCTTCTATCACTAATTTATTTGTCTTAACATCAATGTAAGAAAAATCTGCTTTATATGCAAAATCCATCGGGAATGAAAATTTAGGCTGGAGTTTTAAATCTTTAATCAATCCTTTTTTCTCTAAAAACTTTAGATTTAGATACCGTTCGCTTTCTTTCTTTGAAGCGAATTTTATATTATCGACAGTCGTGATTATGTTATGATATTTCGAAGGTTTTTTTGCAATATCTTTTTTATTTAATAAATGTAGATATGCTTCTCTTGTAATACTCATTTTGACAATCCGAATCTCCAGCCTTTTATATTAATTCCAAGAAAAAATTTCTCTTTTTCGGCGGGATAATTATACGTGTTGTTAACAATTTCTTTAGCAGTTTGAGTGTTCGTGGGTAACGGTTTTTTAAAATAGGCTTTATGAACTCCATAGCCGATAAAAAACAATGCTGATAATCCCAATCCGAACATTATAACTTTTATCCAATATAATCCTGTAAAGGGAGATAAAGCTAATTTTTTGATACTAAAAGATTCAGAAACTTCGTTTGACATAATATGGTTCAGGCATTATTTGAATCCCAATAAAATCGCTGTCTGTAAACCAGCGGCGGATAACCAATAAAGAGCTCTGTAATAATTTCTTTCAAATAAACAAACTATAAAAATGATTATATATTCAACTAATAAAAGAGTGATTAATTTAGAACTTAACATCAGAAAGACAATGACAAAATCTTAACACCTGCGCCATAATCGAACTCGTTATTAGCCTGTCTCGCTTTCTCTCCGCCAAAATCTACACGGTCATATCCCACATATATCAGAGGTTCAATAGAGACTTGGTCTAAAATCGGGAAAGATATATAATCCTTAACCGATACCAATTTAAAACTTGCCAATGCTAACAATTTTTGTCGGGGAGTCCAGCCAGCGTCTACCTTTATTTTTTCGTTTAAAAAACTTACAACACTAACAGATGAAACATAATCAAAAGTGGAATCTGCTAATGAATAAACCACTCCGTTATTAACGGCAGGCAATTTCTTCAACTCATCAATCACGTTAATTTCAGCAGAAGCGTTTAAACAAAACAAAAAACTTAATAAAATTAATAGTTTCTTCATAATTCTCCTTATAATAATACGGGAGCGGCAACTTGCCGCCCCACAGAGGTTGTATGAAAAGTGAATACAAATCGTTTTGTTGAGATTAACAAAACGTTTTGTTAATAATTCTTACTGTTCGCTCACTACTCCTGACTTAATATTTTTTTTTACCTGTTTCTTAGCAACTGTTTTCTTAACTACTTTTTTACTTGCCACCGTTTTCACCTCCTCACCTTTTACCAAAAAATTAAATAAATCTTCAACTAAATTCAGGCACGTCACACAATGTAATCCGTGCCAATAATGGTCTTTTAAATGATAATCTAAAATGTCATAGACAACAGTTCTTTTATTATCTTTTTCTATTATGTCTTTATATTTTTCATCCATTATTTTCTTTTTTTCGGTAGTCTGTAAAAGTTTGGCCAGCCACATAAATTCCTGCTATCGTTAAAACTAAATCATAATACGTTTTGCCGTCATATTTTAATATGATAGTTACGATACTCACACAGATACCCATTATCACGCCAAATAGAAACCGCTTGCCTAAAAGATTGTTTTGCATTAAAACACCCCCATACTTATCATTATAAGAAACCCTTTCCCGGTATCTTCAAAAAAAACATCATCTATTTTAGTTGACCAAAAAGCTATTAACAAAGGCAGGACAATAAGACGAATACTAAACGGAATCCATTGATGACTAACTATTATACACGGCAGGAGTGAAAACCCAAGCGCTAATCCGTGAAAATAGAAATGTTTAAATTCAACGTCTGCGCTCTTCTTCCAGTATGTAGACAAAGCTCCCCACGTTAAAAGGAATGATATGCCTAATACTATTAAATTGGTAGTGATGTAGAGGTATGACAGGATAGTAGATAAAAGAGGGATTCCCCAATCACGGTATTTTGTGTTAAAAGGTTTACCGTGTCCTCCTGCATAATATAAAAACCCGCTTAATAGACTAAAAATTAATAATATAATCCATTTCATAGATAAGCGTTTTCTATATGTTTCACACGTTCAAGAATAACTTTATATGCTGACTGTATATCATAATATTCATCGCCACAATACTCAAATTTAGTTTCTAACTCATATTTTATAACTCTCATTAACCTGTCAATGAATTCCTGTTTTGATATTCTCATTTTCTACAGTATCATCAATGTCAACAGGCGGTCTCCCTGTTAACCGGGATATAATTTTCTTACCATTGCATACATTGCATTTATTGTAGTTATTAGTTAATATTTGACCAATTCCTTTACAAATAGGACATTCCTGCCACATTATTTACCTCCCTCTTCATCTTGTAACAAGTCTATCGGCAAATCTTGTCTCATTCCAATCTTCATATCACAAGTCCCGCAATGAATATTGTCGCCTTTAAATTCTAATTCCCACATTTCCTGACTGACGTCGCATTCGTCGCAGATAGTCGTCCATATTGAGTTTTTTTTATGCCAAATCATCAGCTTTTTTAGCTATATATATTAATAAAGAAAAAACAACCAAAATTAAAAAAGATAAAAAATATACAATAATCATTTACTCATTTCTTTTATAAGCAGTTTAATGATTCCTATATTAAGCCCGTATTTCATACTTTAATTTCCTTAATTTTTTCTTCTCTAAATTCTCTACCATCGGCGGAATTGTGTATTACTAACATATCATTCCAATCAATTTTAGGTTCGCAAACACAGTTTAATCCGTCAGTATTATGTTCTATATAATCATTTAAAGGGAAAATATGTTGGAATGTTGAAACAGAAAAATTATCCATAAATAGATATTTCAAATATTATTTAATATTTTATCAGGATTTTTTCTTTAATACTTCTTCCCAACTTGTCTCTACAAACACTTTCCCTTTTTTTTGTAACTGCCAAGCTGCTCTTTCCATTTCCGCAAAACTTATACCAAGTCTTTTTGCTATTTTATCAAGTTCAAGTCTTTTATTATTAGGAAGTAAAATACAAACTACTTTTTTGCCCATACCGCTATTATCGCAAGTATTATTCCAATAGCTAACCCCTCTAATAGTTTAATACGATTCTTTAAACTGTCAAATAACGTTTTCCTGCTTTCACAAGGGAGTTCATATACTCGTTTACTAATAAAATCTAAGCTTATCTTAATTTCTTTTCTATTCTCTTTTAATTCATCTGAAAGGATTTGCCTATATGCTTTTGTTTCTTCCATAAACGAAATCATCTTCTCTTCAAACGTAGAAAAATCTATTTGTAACTTGATAACCTTTTCTTCAAAATTGTCTTTCATCAATACCCTGCTCTAATGTATCCTACTACCATTGATAGATACATATAACTAAATATAATTTTGTATATATCGTCAGCAAACAATACTACTAATATCGTTAAAATAGTCCAAAAAATTAAACTGTGTTCTAACATTTAATTTTCCAGACAAACGCAAACATAAATAGTAAGAAAAATAAACAAGCGTCCAACGCAAGATAAAATAGAATGACTATCTTTTCTAACACGCTATTAATTTGAATGTGTGGCCATAAATTTAGACAAAGATTCAATCAACAATTTTTCAAGTTCTATCACAACCGCTTTTGGCGCATTATTAATTTTAAACTCATTGGTTGTAACAGAATCCCCAGCAATTTCTAACACTATTTTAATATCCATTTTCTTGTCTTCCATTTTTACCCCCTTGTTTTTTTACGGATAACTCAATATAGTTTCAGCCTGCCAACTTAATCCAGTATTATTTGCCCCATTGTCAGGATTCCCGTTATTCCCATTCCCAGATAAATCTTTAACCGTATCTAAATCAGCGCTTGTCCCGTCTACTCCATCATCCATCGGATAATATATTTTAAGATTAGCAGTCTGGATTTGAAGAGGCATACGTTTAATGCGGGACGAGGCTAACTGTGTTATTTCAGCTTGAGTCAATAATCCGTTCCAAACAGCCACATCAGTTATGTTACCATCCATATAATCAGTAACTCCGCCGATAAAATCAGCGGCAACTTTCCACGTTTCTGTATCAGTAGTTAAATTGTTAGTATTCGCCCCGCCAAGCTGTAAGGTTTCTTTAACGCCGTTAATATAAACAGCAGTTTCATCGCCGCTGTCGCTGTGAGTTCCAACAATATTATACCACGTTCCAAAACTTAATTGAGTTGTGCTGATATTATCCTGCCCCACAAAAAAATCAATAGTCCGTCTAAACACTGTTGTCGGATGATCATCCCTAATAAATATTAAAATCCCGCTGCCAATTTGTTTCCCAATTAACGATTGATTCATTCCAGTAACGTTTGCGTCAATTTTTATCCAACAAGAGATAGATAAGCTGCCTGTAATATCAACATCAACACTATTTACGTAGTCATCAACGCCGTCAAAGTCAATTCCTGAAAAACATAAAGACGGAACTAAGATTAGAGCAATAACTAAACTAATTATTTTTTGCCACATACCTTGATAACAATTTTAAAAAAGTTTTAACTTCGTCTATATTCGTTATCGAATCTATTTTTAAATCGAAGTTAGGCATTGTGAAATCTTTTAACATTACGGCCGACATTTTAATGTCTACACCAGAGAATTTAATAGTTTCAAAGGAAGCAGCAGCCGCCGCTTTTTCAGCTAAAATGACGTCTTTCTCGTCTTGAGTCATATCTACTATGCGGTTTCCTGTTACAACGCTTGCATCGTATTTTTTATATTCAGAAAAACTATCATATTCCGTTTTATTAGCTAAAATGCAGTCAGGATGAATATTAGAATTATTCGCTCCGCATAAACCTAAAACAGTTCCATCTCCTTCTTTTTTTGATGTAACCTGTTTTGTAACAGAATCAAAACATATCCATTGTTCGGAATAAACGTTAGGAATGAATAATAATAAAATTATTAAGTAACGCATATATCTTCTTTATAATCCAGTATAACTAATATAAGCACCAACCAATTCTCTATCGCCTGTGGCATCGTCATTCGTTGCGTCATTTGCATCTGTTGAAATATAAACATAGATAATGTCACCCGCAGCACAGCTGTCATCAGTAGGAGTGATTGAAACTAATGTGTCGGTAAACCCAGCAGTTCCAGGGACAGTTTCTACCGCTGTCGCTCCCGCCGCAAAAGAAGCAGTATTAATATCAGCTGAATCAGCGGGACTTACGCACATAACCGCTGCTTCCCATTCAACCTCATTAGTTGTTGCCGATGTCATCGAATAGATAATATTTACAACTGGAGTTGAACTATAATTGTTAGGGACTATGGCATAAAAAACTGCCGCTTCATCAGTCGTTGCGTCAAACAATAACCGCCAGTTACCATCGCCAGCGTCAATGCCTGCGCCTACGGCCGCATCGAGATTTGTAATCGTCGCTGTAACATATCCACCTGACAGTTTTGCGGAATACGGATTTAATTGGATAGTAGTATTCGCAGTCCCACCGCTGCCTAACACAGAAGGAGCTCCGCTATTAGCATTGCAAAACTCAAAAGCTGAATCAGTAGTGTCATACCAATACAATCCTTGTTCTCCAGTGCAATCATCATCATCTACAGCAACATTATTCCTATCAATTTTACCTGTCTCAATAGGTGTTGCGATAGTCGGAGTTGTCCCTAACACCACCGCTCCCGTTCCTGTTGATGTAGTAGTCCCAGTGCCTCCGATTGCTACCTCAAGTGTGCCTGTTGAAAAAAATGAAGTTGCTGAATCTCCTGTTAACGCAGCTCCAGCCTCAGCGTCTCCAGCGGCATAATTACCTGAAGTATCTGTCCCTAATGCAGGAGTAGCGCAGGTCAACGCTCCACTGGCCGCTATCGCATTGGCGAAAGTATTAGCTCCGCAGTCGGCAGGGTTAGCCGCTAATGCAACAGCAGTATCAGCGTCTATCACGTTACTTGCCGCTGTTAAGGTTTTATTGGTCAACGTATCGGTAGTATCTTTGCCAACAACGGTATCAGTTGAATTAAAAAAGGTAATCGTTTTATCTGTTGTTGCAGGGTCAGGGAATGCTAACTTAATCTCTATCGTATCAGCAGTTGTCCCTTCACATAATAACCCGTCTGCTGTGAATATACATTCAGTAGTCAATAATGCAGGGTTGCCTGCTAACGTTTCGGCATAGTTAGGTTTAGCGGTAACATCGTCGGGGGTTGACGCTGCGTTTAATGACCAGTCTATATATATGTTGTCAAGAAGGTTAGCGTTTGTTGCGCCAGAAGAATTAACATCAATATTATCTCCACCACTTGCTATCGTTTCGATTTTGTCGTAAACGGCATTTTTAGATGGAGCAACAGTAGTATCCCCATCCCATCCTGCGCCATAAATGGTATCAGAAACTGAACCACTACCTCCAGTTTTAATAGCTCTTTGACGTTGAGCAAAACAGGGAAATATTAAACTTAACCCTAAAAGAAATATTATTGTTTTTTTCATATGTTTATTTTACTAATTTATTAACCTGGACAGCAATATTAATTTTACGTCTATCTAAATTATTCAGTAATAACCTTTTTTTGCCTTCTGAAATATTTGATTTTACAACTTCATCTATCTTTTTATCTATTTCTCTTATTTGTTTTATAGTTATATTTATTGCTGGGGCATATTTAATTTCAGGATATTTTCTTATCAAATCTAATGCTTCTTTGATATTATCTTTTTTTAAAAAATTATAAGTTGAATGTATTTGAAGAATTTTATCGGCATTTTCATAAAATCTGGTAACACTTTCCGAATTTTCGCTACTGACGTTTCTTGTAACAAACCCTTTTATAAGCGGAATATCAGCCAATTCAGACGGTCTTTTTTCTTTTTTTGACCCAAGTAATAAATCACTACCTTCAAGCGCATATCTTCCTGCTCCGCCAGTCCATCCAAATACAAGATTATCTATTTTAGAAGGTGAATAATTAAAAAGTTTCCCAAACCGTTTAGCAGTTTCTGTTGTATATCTTCCATACTGATATGGAGGCAAAACGCTTCTTCCTAAGTCATTACTTAATTTTGGTTTTGGGACAACAGGTCTTTCTCTAAAATAACTCCAGTTTCTATCATTTTCTATTAAAGGTTTGATAGCAGTGATAAGTAATCCCCCTTCGGGACTTCCGCTTATAGGTGAAACACTATCATAAATAGATTTAATTAATCCTTCAAACGCAACAGAATCTTCTTTCGATAAATAATCAAGAAACCGTTCAGGCATACTCCCAAAAATTTGTCCATACACAAACGGTTTTGGAATCCTGACAAAAGTTCCATTGACTTTATAAATCCAGAATAAATCTTTCTGCCATCTGGGTAATTCTTGATAATCAGGGTCATCCTTATTAAGCAAATAAGATATAATTGAGGGGATAGTGATAGTTGTTATCCCTTTAACAGCAACCCCAGCAGGGTCTTCTACTGTAGTCCTAATAAATTTATCAGTTCCCTGCAATCCAGCATTAAAAAAAGCTGTAACAGCATTAATATCTTTTGTTTGAGACCCTCTTCTTGCGAAATCAATCGTTGATTCTCTACTTTCAAATCCTGCCTCAAGCGGTGATAACCCTTTTTTTATTCCTGCTTTATAAACTCCAAGCCGTGTTGCTTGCTCAAACAGTTGGCTTATATCTTGTGCTTTAGTAATAATATTCAATGATTTAAGTAAACTCGGTCTATTCCTTAAATCATTAATTGTTTTTTGTATATTCTGACGTGATAATTCAGAGAATCCAGATTGCATTCCTCCAGACCTCATCCAATCATAATATGAATTTGTTTTATTCATTATATCAGCTATCGCTTTTGGTGGGTCAATAAATGGTTTATACCCAAGTTTTGTCTGTATAAAAGCAACCCATTGGTCTCTAATAAGATTTCGTGATATAAACTCAGGTGTTATTGTTGACCCAGTTCTTAACGTTTTAGCAGGGACTGACAAAATTTTTGTAAGCAACGATACAGACGTTTCATTTAACCCTGACATTGAATCATATAAATTATCAGAAACTTTCATATATGTTCGTTTGCCGTCAACATATCCTTCAAGGACTTTACCTTTAGGTTTAAACGGACTTTGCCCAAACATTGTTTGTATCGTTTTTTCGTTAGGTATTTTAACTTCTTCTATCCCTAACTCTGGTTTTTCTTTTAAATTATACACTGCGTTCCAAATAGTATTCCTTTCAGCAATATCCATAATCCTATAAGTGTTTTTAATATCTGTTTCGATAGAGGGCTTATTTTCTAATTCAGACCCTTTTATGGTTTTAAGAGGACTTTTTGCCTTAGTGAATATTCCTTTACTTACAGGAGAACCCCCTTCTTTTAAATCAATTTCATCAAGAATTTTTTCAAATGAAACATAATAAGGATTTTTGGATAATATTTTATCAAATTTAGCTTGAGATAAATTCCCGCTGTCTACTAATAAATGAAGGATTCTTGACCTATAATCATATCTACGTTGCGCTGTTTGTTCTAAATGCGGAATTGATATGTATGATTCTTTAGGAATCCCTAAAACGTCTGGCGATTTCCCTTCAGCAGCTTCTACTGCTTCACGTAAAAATTGGGCTTTTGTAGCAATATTAAATCCTTCTTGTAATTGGACATCAGTCATTTTATCACCCAATGTTTGTATCTCATTTGTCTTTTTTAATAATTCATTTCTATTTTTATTTAACATTTCTATCTGTTTAATATTCCCTTTAATCCTATTGCCATAAACTAATGCTTCTCTTGTATTTTTAAAATCAGGGATAACGCCAGTTTCAACTGGATTATATTTCTTATCCAATTCAGTTAAAATTTCTTTCGCATTTTTTACCTGTTCAGGCGATACAATATATTCATCGCTTCCTTCAAACTCAGGCCGCTGCAAGCCATAAATTGTTCTTTTAGCGAATTGATAATTATCTGCATCTTTTTCTCTAACATCTCTATTTTTTTCAGGACTCAATTTATCATAATCATCTAATATAGGAATTAATCCTTCACCAGTAATCTCAAATGTCCCATCATCTTTCATTTTATAAGTTTTGTCTTTTAATACAGACTCAACCTTGCCACCTATACCTAAATATCCTCTTGCCATTTTACCAATCCTTTTATCAGGTAAATTTTCTAACGATTGGAATCTATTAAATATTCTTTGATAAATATCTTCCGCTTTATTAGAAAGATATTTATAAGGAATAGGAGAATATTTGACTTGAGTTTCTTTAAATTCTTTCATAGAAGGACTTTTACCAACAGATAAACTGGTCATTACTACCCCGCCTGCAACTTTTTCTTCTATACCACCCGGTGTCGTTGTAGTCCCAAACCCAAAAGCTGCAGGGTATTTTATTTTAGCAGGAAGTTTATTCAATCCTTTTAATATGCCTTTTGTCAATCCTCCTTCTATCCCGCCTAAAATTGAACCCTTAACTCCTCCTTCTTTACCGCCTTCTGCCGCTCCAGATATGATTAATCCTTGCGGGCCTAATGCCATTAATTTAGGGACTTCAAACCCTGCACTGCCTAATCCCTGATATATTTTTTTCATCAATCCTTCAGGCAGCCCTTCTTTTTCCAATTTATCACCATAAAAATTCCAATTATCTTTTAATATTTCAAAAACACTGTCTTTAGTTTCTGGGACTCCTATAAATTTTGCAATTTTATCACTATAAAAATCTAAAGTATCCATAGCATTAGCTGATCCCTTAAGAAAACTTCCATAAACATCTTTACCTGGTTTAATAAAACTTTCACGTGCAATATATTTGGCAGGATTGATTATATTTCTTTCTAAAGCAGAAGGCATTTGGCGGATTTCAGATACAGGTTTATCATTGTCTTCAATAACACCATATTTAGCAAGTATCTCTTTACTTCCCACCAAATCTCCTAATTAATTTTTGTTTATCTTCATCATTAAGTTGATTCCAATCTGCGATATCAACTTGTTTAGGTCTTACTAAAGATTCTTCTATATTTGCGCCTAACCCATTTTGCGCTTCGTTTAACATATTTCTGAAAGCTTCTTCTTTGGAAATTATCTCAAATACCCTTTGTTCACCAGAATTTAATTTTTCACCATTAACTACTTTCCTTAATACTCCTTCTCGGACATTCGGTTCTCGTTCTCCCTTAGGCAATCCAAGAGCTTTTCTCGTTACTTCTTCTTTGCTTACCCCCAATATATTTCTTAATATTTCAGGTATAGCTTTCGTATACGGTTTTGGTTCATATCCAGGTAAATAATTACCTATTCTTTCCCCTTCTGATGAATAAATAGAACCGTCTATATATTGCGCTCTTTCAGGTGTTAACACTTCTCCACCTTCTGATTGCCCTAATGAATGAGGGAATTGGGATATTTGTTCAGGAGATAATAGTTTACTTGGGTCTTTCATTTCTGCTAATATTGCAAGCAAATCATTAATATCAGTATCAGTCTGTTTAGGCTCAACGTATGCTCCTAACGCTTTTTTAACTTCATCAGGCATATTCGCCCAATCAATCCCTTTATCAGTATTATATTTCATTGCTTCTTTATACTTCATCATTTCTAACAAATCATTATAACTTTGTTCTTTCGGTTCTTCTATCGTGTAAGATGAATTACCATATTCATCATAAACTTCTTTAACTCTTTGTCCTGACTTACGTGCCTCATCTATCTTTGTCTTCAAAACATCTTTTTTCTTTTTTTCCGCATAAGCATTAGCTATCTGCATTAACATATTACCGACACCTTCCTGCCAAGATGGCGAATCTTTTAAATCTATCATACTTGGTGAATATACTGCTGCCATAGATTTACTCCTTTAATTTAAGTATATTGATTGTATAAAGTTGGACGGATATTACCTCTTCCACCGCCTCCGCCTCCACTTCCACTTGCTACCCCGCCTGCTAACATCCCGCCTAAAGGGCCGCCTAACGCTGTGCCTAACGCTGTTGTGCCAGCAGTTAATAAAGGCATCCATTGCGACATTTTTGATTTTTGCAGTATAGGCTGTGCAAATATTGTATCTGATTCGGATTGAGGTATCTCTGTAAATGGTTGGAATCTTTGCGGTTGATAAATATTAGGATTAACATTGCCAGGCGCATACCCAAGAAACCTAAAAATATCTTCAATAGGCAATCTTCTTAACTCTTCTGATTTTAATAAATTCTCAAATATTTGGCTTCGTTCCCTATCTTTAAACTGTTCTCCATACAATAAATTCTCAATTCCTTGTCCTCTTTCTCTTTCTTTAAATTTCTCGCCATACAATAAATTCTCAATTCCTTGTCCTCTTTCTCTTTCTTTAAATTGCTCGCCATACAAAGTATTTTCTATACTTTCCCTTCTAACACGTTCACTTTCCGATTTCTTCTCTTGCCATTCCTGCATTGCTTGTTCAACTGCTAAATCTTCAATTTGCTTAGCTTTATTTAAATCTATATCTTTAAACAATCCTTGAGCTGCCCCTTGCTCTAATGCTCCGCTTGCAGCGAGTCTTCTTGTTGCACGTTCTTCTATCGGTTTATACTCACCAGTTACTCTTTCTCTTGTCTTGTTCCAAATAGTATTCCAATCTCTATCAGCAAATTCTCTGACTCCAGGAAGATTCGGAGAAGAAGTAACTCCAGGAAGATTCGGAGAAGAAGTAACTCCAGGAAGATTCGGAGAAGAAGTAA
>ERZ1292625.3089-Hain-H41-01um-R1-3089-length-14092-cov-4_pt1 | contig 14092 bp, 16 predicted proteins | sample MGYA00564400_ERZ1292625 | MGnify/ENA primary metagenome ERZ1292625 (study PRJEB36523, sample SAMEA6512639) | groundwater metagenome | collected 2019-01-08 | study: AquaDiva: Metagenomics assemblies of 32 groundwater samples | reverse complement strand
GGATATGCCCATGAATATACTTATAGAATTCCATATGAAAAACAAGTTAAATTTAAGAAATTGGAAACGGAGGCTAGGATAAATAAGCAAGGTTTATGGGGAGATATATGCAATACATAGTCCCTTGAAAAATATCATTTTTTAATGTATTTTGTATTGATGTATTGAATAAATGAAATACATATTGCCAGATCGTCTAAAGGTAGGACATCGCCCTTTGAAGGCAGGAATTTTGGTTCGATTCCAAGTCTGGCAGCAATTTCGCAAAATCGGATTTTTGCAAAGAAAATGGAGAGACGCAGGGTGCAAATGGAGGGCGGGACGGAATTCCCTACCTGAAACACAATATGTGGACTCATGTCCTCACGGGGATGGTGTGGAGAATCCTCTTTAACTTTTTTGTGATAAAATTGCTTTATGAAGAAATCGAAAAATATCATTTTATATGAATCCACAGATGGCGCACTCAAATTAGAGGTGTCGATTGACGGGGATACAGTCTGGCTTAACGCTCAACAAATGAGTGATCTTTTTGATATTGATAGAAGTGGTATCGTTAAGCATGTTCAGAATGTCCTAGAAACCAATGAATTAGAGGAAAAATCAACCTGTGCAAAAATTGCACAGGTTGCTAAAGACGGTAAAAAAAGACTAATTGATCACTATAATCTAGATATGATCATCTCTGTTGGTTATAGAGTAAACTCCATGCGTGGTACCCAATTCCGCATCTGGGCAACTAATAGATTGCGAGAATATATCATTAAAGGATTTACTTTGGACGATGAACGTTTAAAAAACGGCAAGAAAGAAACCTACTTCGATGAACTTATTGAGCGTGTGCGATCGATCAGGACGAGTGAGAGAAATTTCTATCAGAAAATAACAGATATTTATACCACCAGTCTCGACTACGACCCGAGTTCATTACTGACAAAAAATTTCTTCGCGACAGTACAGAACAAGATGCACTTTGGTATACATGGACACACTGCCGCCGAAGTTATTGTAGCTCGTGCCGATGCTAGAAAACCAAACATGGGAATTACTTCTGTTACGCAGGGCAAGATAAAAAGAAATGATGTTTTTATTGCTAAAAATTACCTGACAGAAGATGAGATATATGACCTGAATCTCATTGTTGATCAGTATTTATCTTTTGCCGAAATGCAAGCTAGGAAAAAGAAGCCGATGAATATGGATGATTGGATACAAAAACTAGATGATTTTTTACGACTAAATGAAAAAGAAATACTAAAAACAGCGGGTACCGTCTCAAAGGAAACTGCCGAAATCAAAGCTGGCACAGAGTATGAGAAGTTTAAGAAAGAAGAAGACAAAAAATATGTTTCTGATTTTGATGAGGGAACTAAGAAGTATTTGAATAATACGAAAGATTAAGTCAGGTCAATAACTAGGGCTTACAATGAGGCGAGTATTTATGGCATATATTATATGTATAAAAAAGTAGAAATAATTGCAGAAGTAAAGACCATATCTCCATTTGGATATAGTTCTAAAAAGACATGGAATGAGCTTTTTGAAGTAGCAAATAAGATAGGAGATATAATCTCAATTCATACAGATCCAAGATGGGGTGGCTCATTTGAATTATTAAGAAAAGCTCGCTCATTAACAAACAAACCTCTCTTAGCAAAAGGTATTCATGAGACAGATGAAGATATCCAAAGGGCAATTGATTGTGGGGCTAATTTTGTATTAGTGGTTGGAAGAATTCCAAAAATATATCTAGAGAAATGTTTAATTGAACCTTTAACAATCTCTGAACTCAAGATTATTCCTGAAAATTTAAAAACAGTTTGGAATGCTCGTGATTTAAAAGATGGTTCAGTAAAAAAGGAGACATTCGCTGATGCTCGAAAAGCTTTTGGTGGATGGTTGTGCCAAGCGAGTCATATAAAAACAATAAAAGATATTGAAGATGGAGCGGATGCTATATTAGTTGGTACTAATTTACTAGAATTTACTAATTCTCTAGGTGTTCTAGATGCGTCGCATAAAATAATGTAAGATAGTAGAAAAATGAAATATTTGTATCACGGATCAATAACACAAAATCTTAAAAAGCTTGAACCAAGGAAGCGGTATACTCCAGCAGGAAAAATAGATTATTCAGCAATATATGCTACACCATTACCAGCATACGCAGCAGCTCATTCTTTTCCTTGGTCTACTGATGAAGGTGTTGGTCTTGATGTATCTGAAAATGGTGTTGATTTATTTATTCCAAATAAATTTAAGAGTAGGCTACAAGTACCAATTTCTATTTATAAAATATCTGCAGAGAGTTTTTTACGTACAAAAGAAGAGGAAACGGGATATACTTGGCATGCAACGATACCAATAGATGTCATAGAAGAGAAAAAATATTCGTCGGTTGAGGTTGCACTTCGTGAACTTGGAGCAAGGTTGGAATACATAGAAAAATAATAGATTGAGAAATATAAGTTTGATTCATAAAACTTTACTAAATTTCCCCAAATACTCTACACACTATGATGTATTTTATCAGAAATATGACTCATTATTTGATTTTTCACTTCATTCGGATAGGGTATCTGTAGGAAATCAAATTTATTTTCAGTTCCAGCCGTTTGTATCTCAAGGTCGCCAAATTTAAATAGAGTTTGGAAAAAACCAGTAATATTTACAGATATATCCTGAATTCTCGCAACATGCAATTCTGCCACAGTACGGTTGAAGAATCCATGTTGCGTGCTGTCTATGACTCTTTTATCTGTCACAATCCATACATCAAGCACATACATAGTGATAGAGTAGAAAATTATTTGCCATAATACTAGACACCACATCATGTATACAAATACAGAAAAAATTAACATATCGTATCCTGATAAAACAGCAGAATATATCGAAATAAAAATTAAAGGGCATATAAAGAGAAAAGCCACAAATGCTAGTTTAAGTAAAATATAAAATGGATGCCGTCTTACCAATAATAGTACATTTTCATCGTACTCCTTACCTTCGAAAGTGTTATTTGTTTCATTAAAAATAGAAAATATTTTCATATAATATTTAATTTAAATTACTAAATAAACTTTTGATTTTATCTATTAAAATATTGAAATCCATAGAGGCAATAAATAAAAAGTTAATGCAAAAAAGTACAACAGCTCCAAATAGGAAAATAAAAGCGATTTTTTTTGGTAATGTGCCAACACTGAATCTTATGAGATGATAAAATATTGTAAATGTGAATACCCAATATAATAAAAATATTAGTATTATAAATACTGAAAACAATACTATAGGACTGCTCAAATAATCTATAATGTCAGCATAATTCATTGAAATCATTATACTATATTTCGATATAATCCATTATAGGGATATATCCACACTCTGGTTTACATTAACACTATATTTTATACTCTGATATAATGCTTAAATTACAAATAGATAATATATATATGAACAAGATAAACGCATTTGTGAATGGGCTACATAATACAGATTTAGGAATATTATTGATAAGGATTGCAGTTGGAATAACTTTTATATATGCGGGATGGTTCAAGCTCAGCAATATAGACATAGTAATAGAAGGTTTTGGAACAATGGGTTTTGTTCCTGTGCTTGCATATCTAGTATCTATAATTGAATTTTTAGGTGGTATATCTATGATACTTGGTATTTGTGTGAGATATTCAGGGATATTATTATCAATAATCATGCTTGTGGCAGTAATAAAGGTTCATGGACCAATGGGGTATAGTTTACAAAATAGCGGTTATGAATATGTACTAGTTTTATTGCTTGCATCATCTGCTATTACCGCTCTAGGCTCTGGGAAATACTCTGTTATGACATGGTGGAGAGAAAGAAAGGCAACACAGAAGATGTTCTAGTCTTCAATTTTGCAAATTGGTATTTATTATGGTAGCCTTTTGTTAGGAGGTTTAACGCTTTAGTGTGATCCAGAACACCACAGTAGTTCCTGTTCAACAACTGCTGTATATCGTGATGAAGCGTTATTAAGTTAGATCAACTAACGCATAACTGGGCTCTCTGTTTCTAAAGAGAGCCCAGTCTTCTGTTTATTATTTATTTTATTACACTGATATCTCTAGGATAGAATAGGTCAATAGTCCATTCCACCACGATTTCAAATCTTTTTCTCCATGAAAGGAAATTAAACAAATACACAGTTCTCCATATCCACCACATAATCCTTCCGCTTATTGTAATTCCAAAGAAATTACCAATTGCATACCATTGACCGAGTGATATTAGCAGTCCTTTTTGTTTGAATTTGAATTTTTTTAATAATCCGCCATTACTCAATTTAAAAATATTATTTGCAACTATTTGCCCTTGTTGTACTGCAACTTGCGCAAGCATGGGAAGATTTCCTGATGAGTCACCTAATGCAAATATATTTGCATCTTGTACAGTTTGCAAATATTCATTTATATCAATTCTTCTTTTTTCATTAAATGATATTCCTTTTATAAAATCAGTGATTGGCTTCACACCTGCTACCCATATAATTGTATTTGACTTAATACTCGGAGAATCTTTTATATGTATGATTCCTGGTTCTATTATACTTACAGAAGAGTTACAAATCACATTTACTCCTTTTCTCACTATCTCTTTCAATGCAATAGTGCGCATTTTTATTGGGAATTGTGGAATAATTTCTGAGGAAGATGATATTAGATTGACTTTTATATCTTCTTTTTTAAATACAGAATTTTTATAATAGATACATATAGTATGTTCTATATATTCTATAAGTTCAGAAGCTAGTTCAACGCCAGTAGCTCCTGCGCCAATCACTGAAAATGTAAGCATATTCTTATCACTGGTTGCATTGGCTTTTTCGCATTTATTTAGTATATGATTTCTGATTGATATCGCATCTTCTAGATTTTTTAATGAAAAACTATGTTCTCTTGCGCCGGGAATATCCATATAATTTGTCTCTGCGCCGGGTGATATGATCAAATATTCATAATGGTATTTGTTTTTTGTAGTAATTATTTCTTTTGTATCTTTTCTAATCTCAATAACAGTGTCCTCTACGAACACTATAGGTGAATTGCGGAATACTTCTCTTATAGGTTCTACAATACTATCTGGTGTAAGGGCTCCTGTTGCGACTTCATGTAAAAGCGGGGTGAAAAGGAAATAGTTATTTTTATTAATTAAAATAATTTCAATATCATCAGTATTAAAATATTTAAGTAATGATTTTGCTGTATATACACCGCCAAAACCTCCGCCGATAATTACTATTTTTATTTTTTCTATTTTCATAAATATTTATTATTCATATCTCAATGCTTCAATAGGATTTAGTCTGGATGCTCGCCTAGCAGGGTAGTATCCAAATATAATACCAATAAATGCTGAAACACTAAATGCTAGTATAACAGAACCCATTGTAATACTTGTATCGATTATTCCTAAACTAGATATAATAAATGAAATAGCCCAGCCAAGTAGCACACCGACAAGTCCTCCTGTGAATGTGAGCACAACTGCCTCTATTAGAAATTGAATATTTATATCTTTTCTTTTAGCACCTATTGCTTTTCTAAGCCCTATTTCTCTAGTTCTCTCTGTTACTGTGGTGAGCATCATATTCATAATACCAATACCTCCCACAATAAGCGATATTCCAGCAACAGATGCAAGAAAAATAGTAAATGTATCAGTTATCTGTGTGAGAGCTCCTAGAATATCAGCTTGTGAGAATATTGAAAAATCAGGACTTGCTGGATCAACTCTATGTTTGACTGATATTGCATCAAACATGCTCTCTTTAACTTGATCCATTATATCTTTATCATAAACCCCGACAGTAATGCTAGATAGATAATCTGCTCCAGTAAGTATTTTTTGCATTACAGAAAGGGGTATAAATACCGCATCATCTGGGTTAAAGAATCCACCACTGCCTTTTTGATTTAATACTCCTATCACTTTAAAATTTGAACCATTTATCCTTACATTTTTATCTATTGGGCTTTCTTCACCAAAAAGATCAGATGCTGCGGTAGGGCCAAGTATCGCCACACGACTCAAGCTTCTATTATTTGATTCTGAAATAAATGAACCTTCCTGTAGAGATAGATTTTTTAGTGAAAGGTATTCTGGTATTGTGCCTATTACTGTTGAATTTGTATTATTTCCTGTATTTGAAACTATTTGAAATTTACGATCAAGTTCTGGCGCTACCTCTCTTACCCCATCAATTTTTTTTATAATATCCACATCTGGCAATTTCAGATTTTGCGCTGCTCCACGGCCAGATGAAACTATTCCTCTTCCGGGTTGTACAACACCCGGTACTACTGTGAGAAGATTTGACCCTAATTTTTCAATATTACCTTCGATACTTGCTTTTGCGCCATTGCCAATCGAAGTAAGTGCTATAACTGAACTTATACCGATCACAATACCTAGCATGGTAAGTCCAGATCTAACTTTATTTGAAGACAGGGCAGTGTATGTTTCGTGTAATGTGTCTATTATTTTCATAATTGTTTTTCTATATCTATTATTCTTCTATTATGTTTTCTAGAATCACTGAGTATAAGACCGTCTTTTATATGTATTATCCTTTCTGCATGTTCTGCTATATCAGGCTCATGCGTAATGAGCACAATAGTTCTTCCTAAATCTCTGTTTAGTCTTTGAAATGTTCCAAGAACTATTTCACCAGTTTTAGAATCTAGATTTCCTGTCGGTTCATCTGCAAGTATTAGTGATGGATTATTGACCAATGCGCGTGCTATTGCAACTCTTTGTATTTGTCCTCCTGAAAGTTGATTTGATAGATGTTTGAAATGCGTTTCATCTAGTCCGGCAGATGCTAGCGCTTCTCGCGCCCTGCTCTCTCTTTTTTCTGGCTCTATACCTTCGTATACTAAAGGTAGCATAACATTTCTAAGCACACTCGTCCTCTGTAGGAGATTGAATGATTGAAAAACAAAGCCGATTTTTTCTCGTCGTATATCCGCCAATTCATCATCTGTCATTTTTGATGTATCTTTTCCATCCAAATAGTATGTACCATTTGTAGGAGTGTCTAATGCGCCCAGAATATGCATAAGTGTGGATTTACCTGAACCCGACGGGCCCATTATTGCTATAAATTCTCCATCTTTAATATCAAATGTAACCCCTCTCAAGGCTTGAAAGCTGGTTGTGCCACTTTGATATGTTTTCTTTACATTTTTTACTTCTATCATTTTATTATCTTGCCCTACCTCCTGTATTGAACAAGCTCTTTGACTGCGCTACTGGAGCTTTGAGCAAATCCGCTGGTTTTATAGTCCTTACTACTATCTGATCGCCTTCATTTATTCCTTCTATTATTTCAATCAATGAATCATTTGAAATACCTGTTTCAACATTTTTTCTTATAGGTATAGATTTTGACGCTGTCCCATTTGGTCCCTTAGTGATCTCAAGTGGGGAAGTGAACATTTCAACATAATTTGTTTTACCCTGACTTTTTACAGCGCTACTTGGAACAGTCAGTACATTTTCTTTTGTCTCTGTGATTATAGTTGCACTCACGCTCATTCCCGGTTTAATTCTCGTATCATCACTATCGAGTGATATCTCTACATTATAATTCACTACTCCTTGAGTAACTGTACCCACTAGGTCAACAGTTATAACTGTGCCTTGTATACTCAATTCATTGACTGCATCAAATACCAACTCTACTTTTTGTCCAATTTTAACTTTTTCAACATCAACTTCATTTAGAGAAATCGTTGCGATTTTTTGTGATGAGACTACAGTGCCAACTACAGTTCCACTGCTTATAGTGTCAACAGCCTTTACAGTAAGCCTTGCCAGTATTCCATCAAAAGGAGCTCGAATAAAATAATCACTATAGGCGTTTTCTTTTTGTTGTAATGAAAGTTTTTCGGATCGAATATCAAGCGCATCAGGTCCATCTTTCAAATCATTTAGATCAAGTGTTCTCTCCTTTATATCATTTGCTGAATTCAATATTGCAGTTTTAACTGTAAGTAAACTATTCAAATTTGTACTTATTGTGCTTGTCCATACAGAGATATTACTCGCTGCTGTTATGCCAACTGTATCATTTTTTTGTTTTCTAATAAACTCCACAGTATTTTGCGCATTTTTCAATACCTCACTTATATCTTTTATGAGATAATAAGTGTCACTTAGTAAATTTTCTATAGTTTTATTGTCGCTATTTCTTGACAGATTTCTGTATTGAAGCACAAGAGAATTATATTTGTTTCTTGCTGTATCATAACTTAGACTTGTTTTTTCTCTATATGCAAGTCCAGTTTCTTGTCCAGAACTTCTTACATTTTCAGTTTCAAGATAACCACTACTTGTGTATAGCATATCATTTAAGCCATTTATTATTATCGGTAAATCTATAAAGGTAGTAGCAATTGTGCTAAATGTGTCCTCATATGATTTTTTATTTGTAACAATTGCATCATTTAGATCACCTTGCACTTTGATAATATCAATTTCACTTACGGGTTTAGTGAGCTTTGCATATGCGATCTTTGCGCTTTCAAGAGAGATGAGAGCATCTCTTGCATCCACTTGAGCAATAAGTGTTCCTTTTTTTACTTGAGTTCCATTTGCTTTTGTATTTAGATATACTAGTTCTCCGGAAACTTTACTTTTAATATCAATTTGATTTGAAGCACTTACTTGTCCAGTTCCTGTGATAGTTACTGCAATATCTGATTTTTTTGCTTGTGAAAGCACATAATTGTTGACTATAGGTGTTGGAAATATCTTTTTATATGACCAATATCCTAAGGATATTATCAGTATAGCCAATATTATAGATACAATTTTTCTTTTTTTAATAAAATCCAATGTTCTACTCTTTAATTTTTTTATATTCATGTTTAATTTGTATTATATCAAAAAAAGAGGGTATAATATAGATATATAATTTAATAAATAAAATGAAAAAGATAAAAGTAGCAATAAATGGTTTTGGAAGAATCGGAAGAGCCTTTTTTAAAATTGCAAAAGAAAATGAAAATATAGAAATAGTAGCAGTCAATGATCTAGGATCAATAGAAAGTATGGAATATTTATTAAAATATGACAGTGTTTATGGAATTTCAAATTTTAATTTAAAGGGAATAAAATACATAAGTGAAAAAGACCCCGCAAAACTTCCTTGGAAAGATTTGGATATTGATATTGTAGTAGAGTGCACTGGATTGTATACTGCAACCGACAAAGCTCAAGCGCATATAGATGCTGGAGCAAAAAGAGTTGTGATTTCTGCCCCCATAAGTGATGACAATTCTCCCACTGTACTCATGGCAATAAATGAAGATAAATTAAATTCAACGAAAATTTCTTCGAATGCATCATGTACCACAAATGCCGGAAGTCCACTCATTGCAATACTCGATGAAACTCTTGGAATTGAAAAGGCATTATTAAATACAGTGCATGCATATACAGCAAGTCAGTCACTAGTCGATGGGCCAAATAAAAAAGATGGCAGAGAGGGAAGAGGAGCAGCACAAAATATAGTGCCATCTTCGACCGGCGCAGCTATAGCAGTTACAAAAGTACTGCCGAAGTTCAGTGGATTATTCGATGGAATAGCAATACGCGTACCTGTGTCTGTGGGATCTATTGTGGATATTACTTTTATTTCAAAGAAAAACACAACTGCAGAAGAAGTAAATGAAATATTGAAAAAGGCGGCAAGCGAGAATAGATGGAATGGTATATTTTCTGTTACGGAGGAGGATTTAGTATCAACAGATATAAAAGGAAGTAAATATGCTTCAATCGCAGATTTGGCATTTACCCGTGTAGTTGGAGGTAATTTCGTAAAGGTGCTAGCTTGGTATGATAATGAAATGGGGTATACAGAAACTCTCGTAAGACACGTAATTGAAGCAGGTAAGTTAATATAATGAAGAATAAAATAATTAAATTTATTATCTCGTTCATTAAACAGGACCCTTTGTTCTACCCAGTAACAAGAAGACGGGAATTTAAAGAACTCTCACCATTCTTTAGGTTTCTTCTGGTAATGATAGTTGTCTTTGTTATTGCGGTAGTGGTTGGTATGATAATGAGATGGGGTACACGCATACGCTAGTGAGGCATGTGGTGGAGGTGGGGAAATGTAATTATCCACACCTCGTCCTCTATAATCCTTGTTTTTGTTTTGCAAAAGAGGTATAGTTTAAATGATCCCTTCGTGGGCTTTTAAGACCTAGGGAAACTTAGGCAGGGTACGGTACAGAGCGAATCCAAGCTCCCGTATCCTCAGTTGTGAAAACCGCTTAATGGCGGTTTTTGCTTTTTATAACGAATGGGCTTTTTTAATGCAATCCTTTATCTGCAGTAAAAAAGTCGAACCAACCGCTGGGGCATGACGATTTCCGGATCTCTTATCTCGTATTAGATTGAGACGATCCAGACTAACAACATTTATCATGTCACACTTTACCCATGATTTTTCTCCCTCCAAATAAAGTGCACAAAAAGGTATATCCATCTCCAAATGATAATTTTCCACCGGAACAGGCTTTGTCGTGCTTATTGGAACAATCGTGACCAATTTTGAATTGTGCTTGTGTTTTGAAACAATAATAACCGGTCTTTTCTTTATCATTTCAGGTGCTACAAAACCTCTGTAATTACAATAGATGACTGATCCAGGTTTTGGTTGAAATTTAAGCATAGAAATTAATCGTAAGTATAATACTTATAATTAATTTTATCTACATAAAAGAATTTGCTGACCATAGTTAAGTAGTAGGTGGGGAAATCCTTATTTTGTAATGGAAAATGATCATAAGAAATGGTATAATGTTTTTATGAAAAATGTTGACGAAATCAGCAAGGAACGGGCCAAGAAGCTCTTTGGCGCTCAAGAAACTCAGACTTTTGAAGTAGGCACGACTAAAGGTTTGCAACAAATTCACGAATACTTGTTTGGAGGACTGTATGATTTCGCTGGTCACATCCGGGCGAAGGATATAAGCAAGGGCGGTTTTCGATTTGCCTCACATATATATTTGGAAGATATTTTAAATAAAATCGGAGAAATGTCGGAAAGTACTTTTGAACAGATTGTGGTCAAATATGTGGAAATGAATATCGCTCATCCGTTTATGGAAGGCAATGGCAGGAGCATGAGGATTTGGCTAGATTTGATTTTTAAAAAAAATCTTAAACAATGTATTGATTGGGTAAGTATTGACAAAGCAGATTATTTGAATGCTATGCAACGTAGCCCAGTGAATAATCTCGAAATTCGCGAACTTTTGCGCATTGCTTTGACAGATAAAATTAATGACCGTGAAGTTTTCATGAAGGGTATAGAGCAGTCATATTATTACGAGGAAGAAGGTTTTTATAAATAGAAAGGAGATTAATGATGAAGTTTCAACCCTAAGAGAGATAAACAAGTACAAATAATATTTATAACTATAATCCGCATAATAAAGAACGCCCATGCAGATCACTCTGCACGGGACGCTATTTTTTCTTCGTTCTTCGTATTCGAAGAAGGTAGGGAAGCATGAGTTGAGGATAATGGAAAAGTATTTTCCATCGGGTCCATCGAGGCTCTGCCGCGAGAACCTGGCAAATGCCTTCTCGACACATACCTTCTCCAGTGGCGGATTTGTGTTTATCCGCTACTAGAGCCGGTTTCCGACCGTCTCGTTTTTCGATGGAACGAAGAAGTGAATCCAATATGTCTTCGTATGTCTTCATTCCATTACTATCAATACCACACAAATCATTTTTATGCAAGTTTCAGGCCTCCGTCAAATGACAAGAGGCCTGGGTTATGCTGTGCACAAGTATCGGACTTGCGAGACAGCTTCTGTGATTTTTTTACGGTTTGGAATGTCCGATCCGATCCAAACCCCGAAATTGAGGAGGCTCTGTAGCATTTCCTCACGCTTTCCCGGTTCGCCAAGGCAAATCGGGATAAATCTTTTGAGGCGGAGCGAGTCCGCAAGGAATGACTGAAGCCCGGTGAGCGAGCTTTTTATCTGGACATAGGGAACATTATTGTCTCCCGTCAGTACATCCAGACCGCCATCCCTGATACCACCAACTACTACTCCCTTGAATACATTTGCATATGCATTCTCGAGATCGTCGCCCTGCATCTGGGCGATGAAGGCTTTGCTGTATGTGTTCATCTATCTACATTATAACATATACAGATATATTGTCAAGTTTTATGACTTTAACCAAACCCTATATATACTACCGTGACCAATCGCTTTCAATTGTATATAATATACATATGAAAATAATATTAGCGTCCGATCATGCGGGGTTTGATTTGAAAAATAAAATAAAAGATTTCTTGATTTCAGAAAAATTTGATGTAGAAGATATGGGGGTGCATACATTGGTTCCTGATGACAATTATCCGGAGATTATATTGCCAGTTGCAATAAGAGTAGTCAGTGATACAGAAAATACAAAAGCTATTATATTTGGTAGATCTGGACAAGGTGAAGCTATTATCTGCAATCGTTTTCCGGGAGTGCGTGCAGTAGTTTTTTATGGAAATACAGTGGATAAAAGGGGATTGGAAATTATACGACTTTCTCGTGAACACAATAATGCAAATATTTTATCTATCGGTGCTGATTTTGTAAGTTTCGAAGAAGTAAAAGAAGCAGTGAAAATCTGGATATCTACGTCATTTAGCAATGATGAAAGGCATATTAGGAGAAATGAAATGTTGGATAATATAGAGTAAAAATAAAATTTAAAAATGGAAATAATACCAGCAATACTGCCAAAAAATTTTAAAGAAATAGAAGAAAAAGTAGAACAGGTTATAGGTATCGCTACACTTGTTCAAATAGATATTTGTGATGGTAAATTTGTGCCCACAGTCACATGGCCTTATTGGAAAGCGGATGAAAACTTTGAGGCGATATTGCGCGAGGAAAGGGGAATGCCGGAATGGGAAAAGATAAATTATGAATTTGATCTTATGATAGAGAATCCTACAGAGGACGATGCTAGGAAATGGCTTTCTGCCGGAGCGGAGAGAATAGTTTTGCATCGTGAGAGTTCAAAAGATTTGACTCCTATTATCGCCATACTTTCTGGTCTTGTGGAAATCGGTATTGCTATAAATATTTCTACAAAACTTGAGGAAATAAATAAATACTCTGATAAAATACAATTTATCCAGATAATGGGAATACATAAAGCGGGTTTTCAAGGACAAAAGTTTGAGCCTGATGCGATAAAAAAAGTGAAAGAGGTAAAAGCAATGTTTCCACATATAAAAGTGCAAGTTGATGGTGGAATAACTCTTGAAAATGCTTCGCTACTAAAGCATGCAGGAGTTGATATACTTGTAGTAGGTTCTGCGATTTTTGGTTATGGGCATGATGAATCAGAAAATGTAGTAGAAAATTTTGAGGAATTTAAAAGAGTATAGGAAATTTTAATTTATTTAAAATAATACATGCAGCCGACATTAAATTATAATGAATAAGAAATATATTTTTATTTGGAGTCTTTATGATTTTGCGAACTCGCTTGTATTCATTACATTTCTCCTATATTTTTCAAAATGGCTGGTAGTCAACCAAGGACTTTCTGATTGGTGGTACAATGCCACTTTTATCATTGGTTCTATCGGACTCATTTTATTTGCTCCGTGGCTTGGTAGCAGGGCAGATCGCCTCAGAAAGGGAAGGCTTTACCTTATTCTTGCAACGCTCGGTTCATGTATTTTCTATTCTCTCGCTCTCGTTGCTGCCGTCATGCAGCCAAATATTTTTGTAGCTGCACTATGCTTCGGGCTTGGAAATTTCTTTTATCAGCTTTCATTTGTTTTCTATAATCCACTTCTAAACGGGCTTGCTAACAAAGAAAATCGCGGTAAAGCATCAGGTATAGGACTTCTTGGTAATTATCTCGGGCAAATCGCCGGTGTACTTATGGCGATACCTTTTGTGTCGGGAAAAATTTCTCTTGGAATTGATCCTCTCATAGCTTCTATGGTTCCGGCTATTATTTTATTTCTTATTCTTTCTTTGCCACTTTTGCT
>ERZ1292625.3087-Hain-H41-01um-R1-3087-length-14119-cov-4_pt1 | contig 14119 bp, 14 predicted proteins | sample MGYA00564400_ERZ1292625 | MGnify/ENA primary metagenome ERZ1292625 (study PRJEB36523, sample SAMEA6512639) | groundwater metagenome | collected 2019-01-08 | study: AquaDiva: Metagenomics assemblies of 32 groundwater samples | reverse complement strand
GATTTGGATATACCAATGCCCGTGTCACTGACACTAAAGGTTACGCCATTCGGCTTGTCGTCACGTTTCTTGACAGTCAGAGTAATCGAACCCTCCTTAGTGAATTTTAGAGCGTTTGTTATATAAACGGTTAGAATCTCGTGAATCACATAATGACTGGTCAGAATTGATGTCATGCCAATTGACGGGTCAAACTTGGACTTCAGTTTCAGGCCTTGTTTCTTAGCCTGAGCAGAGTAATCAGCCTCGAACTGAGTCAGCATCTCAATTGGATTCAGGGGTTGAATATCAATCGGCAAACGTTCGTGGTCGGCCTGCCAATAATTGGTCATATCACTTATGACGTGCGATAACTGCTTGAGGCTTTCGGTAGCGCCTTTTAACATACTGAGAGCTTCGGGATCCTTAGGCAGATACGCCGGCATCATCAAGAACGACAGTTGATCCTGAGCAATGGATAGTGGTGTTCTGAGTTCGTGCGAGGCAATGGCGATGAACTCTTCGCGCTCGCGGTCAATCGTTTTGTCCTGAGTTACATCCTTGATTATAAGTACGTAGCCGCGGTTCTGACGATCAACAATAAAAGGAGCAATGCTTAACTGTACGTTCATGTAGCTGCCGTCTGATACCTTGAGTCGCAAATCTTTTCGCTCTACAGGCTCACCCTGATTTATTTTGAGCTTAACTCTGGCTTCGTCCTTATCAACAAATTCCAGAGCTTCGTTAATTGGCTTTTTTGAAGCCTTCGGCTCGCTGAGCAGACCCAACGCCGCGTCATTATGCATCATAATATTTTCTTGAGGGTCTATTACTATCACAGCTTCGCTCATGTTGTTGACCAAGGCGATTAGCTGTTGGCGCTCTTTTTCGGCTTCGGTGCCTAGATCAATAAGCTTGGTGCGTTCTGATCTCTCGGATCTGCTCAGCCATGATACGTACAGACCGATAGTCATAAAGACAATCATTTGAATAATAAAAGCTCCCGGCAAACCTCGGTGTACATCCATTAGGATTGTATAAACCAGTAGAGCCGATGTCTGCAGCAAACCAACCATAATGGCCGCTGAACCCCCATACCAATAGCCGGTAGAGATAATCATAAAGGATAGGATAACCAGATATGGACTGGCCATGCCGCCGCTGCAGATAGCTAGTACAATCGCCAGAGCACCATCGACTGTCAACATGAAGACCTTATTGGATATAAACCATCCAGCTTTATCGGCTGCTAGGAGTAAGAAATTGTAAAGAATGGCAGTCGGCAGCAGGGCGGCAATGATACCAGTCTTTACTCCTGGGATGAACAAGAAACTTAGTGCCACGACGGCAATAATAATCCAACGGGTGTACCAGGTACTTTTGAGATAGCTGGCCACCCTAGGTTCTACAAGGTCTTGCAAGTCTTGCGGGCTAGTCATTCTAGTCATTTGCCAAGTTTATAAACATTAGCGTCATTATAGCAAACAACAACTTTGTGCCTGGCTCTTTACTGCCAGTGTGCATAGTATATTTTAGGCACACAAAGTGTATCACCTATACACACAAAGTGTATCAGTTTAACACTCTGTTCAACGAAGAGCGTGCACCGGGAAGTATCCGGGTTGGATTAGGGAAGCGATTGCTCAATCTTGACAAATATGGTATAATAACATCATGGACAAGCTTGTCGAGGCTCAAAACTATTTGGAATCCGTCTGGAGGCCCGGGCTGGGTTTGCCTACGAGTCCAAGCCACCCCGACAACTGGGGTGCCAACCTCGAGGCAAATGTCGAGGCTCATCTTGCGATGGGGCGCTTGGATCGCGCGCATGTTGAATATGGTCGCTGGGAGGCAGCCAGATTTCCCGAGACTGGCCTAGCATCACATTATCTGCTCGGTTCTCATATGAGAGGTGGTGGCATGATTGAAACTAACTGGATTGATGCCAGGGTACAGAAAGTGATTGAGCTGCCAAATGGTGAAAAAGTTACGCCGCTTGCCGCCCCGCCCAACTGGGTTATAGCAGCCGAAAAAATAGCAGACTTCATGGAGCCTGATAGAGCCAAGCTTTGGGTCGAAGGTATTTTTGACGATTTGTGTACCAGCAGTATGGCGCTCTATCACGAGCGCAGCATTGACGACCAAGGCGGTTTAATCGTGCAGCTACACCAAGACGAGTTAACCTTTTCGGGCGGAGCTTTGGCGCAGATTGCCAAATCCAAGACCGGCGCGTCTAGTCGAACACAAGTCATACAGCAACTTAATCGCGCAGCCTTGGCAGTTCGAGAATGGGTCACCGAGCCTTCGGAACAAGAAAGACTTAATGGAACGCTTTATCATAAGGATTTCACCCCAGTAGTTGATGTAGCAATCAATGCCCTAATGGCTGCCAACAATCAAGCCTTGCAGCGGTTGGCGGATGACTATGGATTGACCATTCCATTTGAGCTGCAACGAAGAATTCGTAATACCGAGCGAGCCCTGCCTGATCTCATAAGGGAAGAAACGGGTCTGCCAGAACCTCACACGGCATCCCTGGAGCGCGTATTTGCGAATCTAAGTCATGCTAGCTACTCCATAGAGAGCTGGCTTGCGATTGCCAGAGCGCCGAAATTGCTTGGCGAAGCCGCAGTCCAAGCAGCAAATGTTATTTATCGGCTCGTGGAAGAAGATAGATATATATTGCCAACTTTTTTTCGGCGCGTTGGTGCCAACATTATCACTGAGAATGCTGCTGAACAAGGGGCCATATCGCCTACTCATAGTTTGGAAGTGGCTCGCAGGCTGCAAGCTGAGTTCTCGGGCTTGAGAGAAATCTCGGATGCTGCCTTGATGCTTGGCGAAGCGACTATGGAATTACTAGACGATGCCGAGGGTTTCCCGCGTTCATTTAACCCCCTAACTGGCGAGGCCAATCTTGGTGGCAATGTTTTGACTAGGCGTTTTCTTAGGAAGCAAGAATTCTGGACGCCCACGGCTACCGCCGTTGTGGCCTACCGCCAAGCAGAGCTTCTAGACTAGTTCTTAGTTCTGACATGCACCATGGCAGCACAAGCCAATAAGGCAGCGCCGGATACAGAAGCAGCGATGATCACCGTGCCATTATTCTCGCCTATGCTCGTTCTAAGTCTCAACAAGAATGAACCCGGTTCATCAAGCGGGCTTACGTCCTCAATATTGCTTGCAGAGACCTCAATCGTAGCACCCTCCTGCGTCGTTATCTTCGATACCGCTTCATGACCATTTGGTAATAGGCCAGAAGTATTTCTAATTCTCTCAGGTAAAACATCAGCAAGAGCAAATCCCATGTAGCCCGGATGTTCACCGTATTCCGTCAATTCAAAGCCCCGACTCATATTACTACTATACATTTAATTCATTTATGCACATATTTTTCAAGCTATGATTAGAACAAATTACCTCAAGCAGCAATAATGTTATAAAAATGCTATACTGCTTCCAATGAAAGTCCCCGACGTAACCATCGAGAACTACCGACCTGTTTACGAATACTACGAACAAACCGAACCCGATGCTCAGTTACTCGGTGATCTTCACGCCAAGATGGCCAAAGTCTATCACCCACGTGTCGAGTATGCACCGGGCGCAAGAGCTGCCATAGAAGAACATGTCGAATCGGGCACCAGCCTACTGATGGCTTCGAATCACATTATTGTTACCGATCAATTCGTAGTCGGTGCTGCTATGCAAAGTGAAGCAGCGTTTCGGCCGCTGATCGGTGACACCTTTATACCGACTAAGGTCGAATTTTTCACTAATCCATACAGACGCGCGTTACTTGACTCGCTGGGTGCCGTACCGGTCTTTCGTCTCGGAGACGTAAGTGACCGTAATGCCCAGGCTGAGGCTGCCAAGATGTTGATAGATGTCTGCGCCAAAAAGCTTACAAATGGCTCAACGGGGTTTATATTCCCAGAAGGCACCAGGAACAGGAACGACCCCGCTAAACTCGGCAGGATACACAAAGGGATCGGCAGAATGGTCTGCAAGGCTAGTGAGGACGGCGTACCGGTATCGGTCGTACCGATGGGACTGTGGTATGGAACAGGGCTGCTTAAGCATTGGTTTAGACCCAATCTCTACGTAGGTAAGCCAATAGATAGTCCGTTTACGAATGACCGAACAGCTACCAAATCTGTTGCTGAATCCCTAGCTGATTGTCTAGATATGGCACAGCAGATTAGATGAGAGACACCCGATTGGCTCGTCTATGGCGGGCAGCGGCTATTAGCACCGACACAATTCCTAAGTAGAGCAAGCCGGATGCACAAGCGCTGACCATGTAAGCTGGCTCTAACCAGACAAGATAACTGCCGCTAAGTAAAGTCAAACCGACTAGTCCATAGGCCAACCCGAAGCTCTTAACAGAAGGTTTAAGCAGTAACAAAGTCGCATAAAGCACACTGCCCACAGCGATCATTATATGTAACAGAACAAGCATAAACGCATTATACCAACTATTACGATAATAAAGAATTGAACGCCATCATTATGCTCAAGCTCGACAAAACTAACAGAGAGAAAGAATACATTTTGCGTCCCCAAGCTTGGTTGTCGCCAGTCGTGAAGCCGCGTAACCCCAAGCCTAGCCAAGCCAGCCCAAGTGCAATCATGACGACTAGATACGTATAGCCTGTGTAACCATAGCCGCTCAAGGCAGTCGTGGCTGCAATTGAGCCGACAATGTAGGCCATAATCTGTAGCTTAGTCGGTCTTGGTCCCCACTTGACTGGCATGACTGGTAAACCAGCCTTGCGATAATCCTGCAATCTATATAGACCAATCGAATAAAAGTGCGCCATTTGCCAAGCCATCATAATCAAGAACAGAATCACGGCTCCGCTATCAAAGCTGCCCGTGACAGCACAATAACCGGCGAGCGTGGGTGTCGCTCCTGGTATGGTTCCAACCAAGGTGCCATGCACAGAATGACGCTTAGCAACGCCATAGATAACGACGTAGAAGATCAAGCCAACGACTCCCAGGCCAACTGTTAGGAGGTTGGTGTAAGCGGCTAAGATAGTAAAGCCCAGCAGACCAAGAACGGTGCCGTATACCATGGCGCTGCGTACAGGCACAGTGTCATTGACCAAGGCTCGCTGCTTGGTTCGGGCCATATGTCTATCAATATCGCGGTCAATATAATTATTGAAGACGCAGCCGCAGGCAATCACCAGGCCGGTACCGGACAGCGTAGCCAATAGTAGCCACCAATCTACATTTAGACCAGCTGCCAGCAAGAAGGCGGCCGCGGCAGTCATGAGATTACCGCGGATTATGCCGGGTTTGGTCAGGTAATAATAATTTTTGATCAAAGCTAGTTCTTGATTAATTCGTCTTCGACAATGTATCGGCTGGCGTCTGACGGTGACCTATCATTGCCATGCTGATGGCTATAATTGAGATTTCTCATGATCCATAACGAGCCTATAACAACTATGCCGACAACCAGAGCCGCGAACAGTAGTGCTGTTAAGTTCCAGCGTGGCTTAGATTCGCGGGCCAAGTGCAGGAAGAAATATAATTGCACAAACAACTGCATAACAGCCAGAACAATTATTGCAGCAATTATGGTATTAGCTGGTCGCGAACCATCGACAACTAATATGTAGGCCAACAAAGTCAGCACTAGCGACAAGCCAAACCCAGTAACGTAGGACTTGAAGCTGCCGTGTCCAACCTCGGGCTTAATGTCAATCGAAGACTTACTCATACAGCCCCCACCAAGTAGACAATTGTAAAGATGAAGATCCAGATAATGTCTAAGAAATGCCAGAACAGACTTAGCATGGTTAGTCGTCTCATGGTTGAGGTAACCAATCCTCGCTTGGCTATCTGAACCAGCAGCACGATCATCCATAGCAGCCCGGTCGTAATGTGCAGACCATGTGTGCCGACTAGAGTGAAGAAGGCCGACAAAAAGCCGCTTCTAGTCCAGCTGTTGCCCTCATGAGCCAGGTGACTGAACTCGGTTAGCTCCAACGACAAGAAGGCAATGCCAAGCAGGAATGTCACACCGAACCAGGCAATCACCTTGGCTTGATCTTTGCGATGGGCTGCCAGCATGGCTAGGCCACAAGTAAAGCTGCTGGTCAGCAAGATTAATGTCTCAACCAATACGAATGGCAAACTGAACAACTCGTTCCCGGACGGGTCGCCGAAGGTAGAAGTCCTAAGCACAGCAAAGGTTGCAAACAAGCTGGCGAATACTACGCAGTCGGTCATCAGATATACCCAGAAGCCGAAGATGGTCTTAGAGTCGTTATCGTGCTCCATGGATTGAGCGGTCTCGACCGGCTGAACGGCAGTATTGCTCATGCTGCTTGCTCCTTGGCGTAGGCAGTTTCTAGCTTAGCTAGTTTGGCTGCTGTCACAGTATATTCTGTATTGTCAGATGCCGAGCGAATAACGATGCAGCCAATCACGCCAACCAAAGCCAAAGGCGCTAACCAGACAATATGCCAAATAGCCGCAAAGCCGAACAAGAAGGCGAAGCCGGCAATGAACATGCCCATTGGCGTGTTCCTGGGTAGCACGATGTCTTGGTACTCTGGCTTGGTCTCCTTGGCGCGCGAATGCTTGATAGACCAGAATGCATCGTGGCCACTGACGACTGGCAAGACGGCGAAGTTATAGAACGGCGCCGGCGAGCGGGTTGACCACTCCAGAGTACGACCGTTCCAAGGATCACCTGTGGTGTCTAAGTTGGATTTGCGCTGAACGATGCTAACAATTAGTTGCAAGACCTGGAAGCCAATACCGGCAATAATAACCATTACGCCAACACCAGCCACGATGAACAGACCTTGCCAGCCAAGCGATGCGTCGTAATGGTCGAGTCGTCTGGTAGCGCCCATAATGCCCAATATGTACAGCGGTATAAAAGCCAGTAAGAAGCCGATAAACCAACACCAGAAGGCGTACCGGCCAAGTCGCTCGTTAAGCTTGAAGCCGAATATCTTGGGGAACCAATAGGTGATGCCAGCCAGATATCCATAGACCACGCCGCCGATTATCATATTGTGGAAGTGAGCTACTAAGAACAGGCTATTGTGCACTTGGAAGTCAATTGCCGGCACAGCCAACATTACACCAGTAACGCCACCGATCGTGAAGGTCACAACGAAGCCCAAGAACCACATCATTGGCGTTGTGAACCGGATACGCCCCCGATACATCGTGAACAGCCCGTTGAAGCCCTTCACACCCGTCGGCACCGAAATCACCATAGTCATCACTCCGAAGAAGGCGTTAACATTGCCGCCAGCACCCATGGTGAAGAAGTGATGCAGCCAAACCACATATGACAAGAAGGTGATTGCCCCGATTGCCCAAACCATTGAGCTATAGCCGAACAACCGCTTACGCGAAAACGTTGCCACCAGCTCAGAGAAAATGCCAAAGGCCGGTAGGATCAATATATAGACTTCCGGATGACCCCACGCCCAGATTAGGTTGATATACATCATCGGATTGCCGCCGCCAGTAGCTGTGAAGAAATGCATGCCGAACGTGCGATCCAGAGCCAGTAGAGCCAGGGTTGCGGTCAGGATCGGAAAGGCGAAGATCACCAAGACCATGCTGCCCATGACACTCCAAGCGAACATCGGCATGCGCATTAGTGTCATGCCCTTGCAGCGCATTTTGATAATGGTCACCAGGAAGTTTATGCCCGACAACAGACTACCAATACCGGCAATTTGAATACTCCATATCCAAAAATCAACACCGACTCCCGGACTATACTGCAGCTCTGATAACGGCGGATAAGCCAGCCAGCCAGTTGCCGCAAACCCACCCAGCACTAGCGACATATTCATAAGCCCAACGCCAGCTACAAACAGCCAAAAACTGGTTGAATTAAGAAAAGGGAAGGCTACATCCCTAGCCCCAAGCTGCAGCGGCAAGACTAGATTAATCAAGCCAAACATCAGCCCCATGGCAACGAAGAATATCATGATCGAACCGTGAGCCGTGAAGATTTGCTGGTAGTGATCGGCGTCGAGGAAACCGTTCGAAGAACCAACCGAGACGGCTTGCTGAGCGCGCATCATTCCAGCATCAACAACGCCTCGAACCAACATAAGCAAAGCTACAATTATGTACATAACCCCTATCTTCTTAGGATCAACTGAGGTCAGCCATTCATTCCAGAGCCACTTCCAACGCTTGAGGTAGGTAAGCAGTGCCACTGTGCCCATGGCACCCAGCAGCAAAGAAACTTGGGCGCCAGCGATGACCGGACCATGTTGAATAGCGTCAAAGGATAGTTTGCCCAACAAGTTGCCAAACAAGTTACCGAATCCCAACAAGTTGTCTAACGCAAAATTCATAGTCGCTCCGCCTTGGGCAGCTGATTATAAGGCAGCATGTATTTCATCAATATCTTATTATATAGCTCCGGCTCAACTGATGAGTAAGAAGCAGGCTTATTGTTCTGACTTGGCCTAGCCAGCCGGTTGTATTCATTCGCGCTCAAGTTACCACGTGACTGGCGTACCGACTGCACCCATTCGTCGAAATCTTCGTAGGAGAGAGACTTGGCCTTGAAGCTCATGTCGGCAAAGCCGCGACCGCTAATATTTGCCGAAACCCCTCTGTAACTACCGGCGCCATCAGCCATCAAGTTCAGGTGAGTTGACATGCCGCTCATAGCGTATATTTGACCACCAAGATTGGGAATCCAGAAGGAGTTCATCGGGGCATCGGAGGTTATATTGAAGTCGATTGGGGTGTCCATCGGGAAGGGCACATAGTTGACGGTGGCAACATTTTGCTCAGGATAGATAAAAAGCCATTTCCAATCCAAAGCCACAACTTGGATAGTCATGGGTGGAGTGCTCGAGCTAAGCGGCTTGAAGGGATCAAGCTCGTGTGAGGTGCGCCATGTCACAATCGACAGTATTAATATTAGTGTCAAAGGAATTCCCCACCAGATAGTTTCTGGCCAACGGCTATGATCCCAGTTTGGACTATATTGGGCCTTGTGGTTGCCCTCGCGGTAATGCCAGGCAATGAAAAAAGTCAGAACAAAAACCGGAATAACCACGACCAGAGATAGTAATAAGGCAAACACAATCAGATCGCGTTGTTGAGAGGCGATTACACCTTGCGGATTAAAAATCGCGGCGTCACGAGAGCGAATAAAGAACCCGGCCAACAACACCGCCCCAATTGGAACAAAAGTCAGGAAGGCTAACTTGTACTTACTATTCATTCCCTAGACCCCAGAATAAAGACAAGCATCTTGCCTCTACTATATCATCTCTTAAGCGCTACCTAGTTAACAACAAACTCACTTTCGACACTGGACTGATAATGGTCGTGGAATACGTAAGTGCCGGTCTGATCAAGTACGATCGTTAACTTTTGACTTTGTCTGAGTGTTTTTTCGGTGGTGTTGTCGTAGGCTTGATGGTGTTCGTGTTCGCCAAAGGCAATTAAGCGTAGTCGATTATCGGTGTTGATTACAGTAAGGCTGTCGCAGCGCGAGGCCTGTGTAAGTGCTGGCGAGGCGGTATTATTCCTGATCTCGACTACATGGGCTTGACCCTGACTACGGCACTTTACTTTAGTGGCGTCTTTGCTGTCAACTTCACGACTTATTCTTAGGTCAGTGGTTTTTGGCCGGTTAGATAGGTAGTGGTCAGCCACATAATGAGTCGCCAAGTATATGCCTCCGCCCAACAGCACCAGACACAGCAATGGCAGCAGTTTCTTCATGAGGGCTAATATAGCACGTCGGAGTATCGTTTATGTTTTTAATGCCCAGGTCGTGTAAGTTTCGGGCAGTGCTTGCAAGCCAGTTACGATACTACTATCCTCCAATTTGCTTAAGGCGTCTCTGGCTGTTTGATTATAGCGTTCGATGTAAGCTAGGGTTTTGTCTATTGAGCCGTCTTGGTGCAAGACCTCAACTGGCGATAAATGAGTTGCCTGGCTGATGGATTGCTGCTTGAGTTCGTTACGGATTTTGTCGCCGCTGGCGCCTTTGATGCCAAGCAGTAGAGGCAGGGTATAGACACCTTCTTTTATATCATTGCCGATCGGTTTGCCAATATGTTCCGAGGTCGATAACAGATCCAGCAGGTCGTCAGTTAGCTGAAACGCCATACCAAAAGCTTCACCGTATCGACTTAGAGCGTTTACCTCTGACTTGGACAAGCCAGCGCACATGCCGCCAATCTGACAAGAAGCTGCCATGAGCACCGCCGTCTTCTTATTAATGCATTTGAGATAAGAGTCAACGGAGCGGCTGGTATTATATGTATCTGCTAATTCTAGACTTTGACCATCGCACATTGTGGCAAATGTTTCAGCTACCACACTAGCCACCCCGCTGCCGGCAGAGGCGGCCTGCACGGCAGCTTGAGCCAGCAGATAGTCGCCGACGAGAACGGCCGTGTCGACACCCTCCCGGCTGCTGATAGTCGGCATGCCCCAGCGAACGTCAGAGGCATCAATTATGTCGTCGTGTATCAATGAAGCTAGGTGTATCAGCTCAATCGCCGACGCGGCTGCGATTACTGCCTCATCAATCTCTTTGCCTTGACTAGCTACGACTGACACTAGCAATATCGGACGCAAGCGCTTGCCATTTGCTCCTAGAATCCTTTTGATCGGATCACGTAGAGTAGGGCTAATATCTTCGGGCAGTTGATGCAAGGCCTCTTCAACCCGACGCATATAAACCGGCAAGGCAGGTGCGTCGAGTAGCTTGGCTATAAGCTCAACGTTCATATCCGAATTTTAACAGAATTCTAGACAAGCTTGCGTAAGGCCTGGGGCTGCGTGCCCTCGAACACGATACTATAAAGCGTCTGGATGACAGGGTAGTCTGCAAGCTTCAACTTGCTCGAAACTTCACTAAGCGAACTAATGCCTTCGCCTCTCGGCACACTGCCGGCTGGATCCTTGACAATCAATCTGCCAATTCGATGATTAAATGACGAATCACTCCAGCCAGTCGCCAGTATATCGCCAATACCGGCCAAACCGAGCGCCTGCTTAGGGTCACCGCCCAGATCTTGCAACAGTCGGCCAAACTCTTCAATAATAGCGACCGCCAAGGCTCCCTTGCTGTTATGGCCAAGTTCCAAGCCGTCATTAATACCTAGCGCCACAGCATAAATGTTCTTAAGTGCGCCGCAGAGAGCCACACTATATGGATCTTCGCAGTAATGGATGGTTAATTGGCTGTTCGCGGACAGCCCGGTAGTCCACTGTTTGCCCTTGGTTGCCACCAGTAGTGCCGCCGGTTTGCCCTTGGCAATCTCAGCGGCCAACATCGGGCCATAGACAACACCGTGATCAAACTTGCCATCAGCAACTTGCTCCAAGACCTTATCCATGGTTACAAATCCAGCCTCTACGCCCTTAGCCACGGTCAGCACTAGCTTGCCTTTGGCGCTTGGCTTTAGACCTTCAGCAACTTCGCGGTTAACCCATGACGGCGCGGCGATAATAATGACATCGCTTTTGTCAGCAAGTTCGCTCAAGCTGTCGACTGTTCGCTTGGACGTAATTGCGTCGAAATATTCGACCCGCCAACCACAATCAGCGAAGACCTGTCCCAGGGCTGAACCAATATTGCCATTACCAACTACGCCTAGCTTATTGCTCATAAACTCTCTTAATTAACATCTTCGATATAGAGGTCATTATTACATATCCGACGACAAGATAAAAATAACGTCTCTGATGACCGAGTAATAAGCCCCTTTTCGTTGCATCTGTAAAGGACTAGACAACACAAGCAATTTGTGTTAAAATTAGAGCAAACTTAACGGAGGAGAGTCGCCATCGAGCAGCTCTTAAGTAATTTCGGACAAGAATAATGGCAGAATCACTACCAACCCCATCGGTTCTAACAGAGGAACAAAAAGCCGGTATCATGCTGGTTACCGGCGATGCTAACCCTGCGCTTGCAAAAAGAGTAGCGGGTCTTATGGGAATTGAGCTTACTGGCGTAATGTTGGACGACTTCCCGAATAGCGAACCAGAAGTTGAATTTGCCGAAAACGTAAGGAATAAGACTGTTTTTGTGTTTCAGCCTCAGGTGGCGTACGCCAAAGATGGCAAAGAATATTCAGCAGCCGACTCCTTTGCCCAACTTGGTCTAATGATTGATGCTTTGCTCGAATCACACGCCAAAGAAGTCATTCCTGTTTCAACTGTGCTATTCGGGGCACGCCAAGATAGACAGGCTCGTCCAAGACAGCCAATATCGATACGCTGGGCGCTGCAAACTCTTAGGGCTAGCGGTGTTGAAGATCTGCTTACTCTTGATCCACACACGGTTCAATCCTTGACAGCATTTGGCAAGCCAGTTGATGTTATAACTGCCCAACCGACTTTGCGCGGTTTTATGACAGAACAAATAACTGGCGATAAGGCTGAATACGCTGTTGTGTCGTCTGACGACGGTCACTACGAGATCGCCAAATTGCACGCCGACGCTCTTGGCATTGATCTCATACCGTTCGGTAAGTCCAGAATATCTGGCTCAAAGGTAGAGCGTCCAGCAATGGTTATACCAGAGCTTGAAGGCAAAACGTGTTTTGTATCTGACGATATAATTGGCACTGGTTCAACACTGATTTCCGGAGCCGAAATATTACATGCCTCAGGCGTAAAAAGAATCGTTGCATCTGCTGTACACGGTGAATTTTCGAACGGTGCAGCCGAACGGCTCAAGGATAGTCCAGTTGATGTAACTGCCGTTACTGACAGTATTGATCCTCGTGCAGCAAAAGAGATAATGGGTGAAGCCTTGCAAGTCGTGTCTGCAGATCAAATAATAGCTGACTCAATAATAAGAAAAATTACCGGCGAATCGGTATCTGATTTAGTTGACGGCGAGAATTACATATAAGCTAGCCAGGATCAACACGCGACAGATTGCCGATAATGCCTGCGGACTGAGCAGGGTAGAATCCCTGGATCTCTTCAAAGGTGTGGGCGATCACTGCGCCACCACCAGGCTTCGACACATATAGTGGCACGCCGTCGTCCAAGGAAGCTCTAACCATGACGTAACGGTTGGCCATAAATGCAAGAGGATCATCAAAAGGAGCGTTTCGGATAAAAAGGACACCTCCGGCTTCGGTTGGCAGCTCTTGCAACCCGTCACAGAATAGTTCTTCGGCTTCTACAGTTGCTCCACTGTTTGTATCAAACCGTATGCCGCTTTGATCATCACCAGTTTGGCAGGCCAAGGCAAACACATGACCATCGTGACCCAGCATAAGCCGGCCGCTATGGTTATTATTGAAGGCCACCATCATTCTAAGGGCGCCCGTCAGCATTTCGCGTCTCTGGCCGGTAACTTCGACACTAGTAGCCAAACTATTTAAGCTCAGATTAGGGTCTGGATCTTCAGGATCCGGCAAGAAGACCCTTGCTGCTGTTCCGGCTCGTTCGTTAACAAGTTGTTTTTCTACAAAGTACACAATAGTATTATATACTATATCGTACAATAATACAACGTAATGACTCAACAGCTTCGCAACACATAAAGGACAGCCGTCCTACACTGTAAAGTCAGTGCTGCGAGCCGAATAGTATTAATACTAAATAGACATTGTCTTGGTATATGTTGCGGTTAAGCCTTGGTTGTCGGTAACGGTTAAGACAACTTGATAAGTTCCTTTGCCTTTGTATTTATGGTTAGTAATGGGAGATGTGGTAGTTGCGCTTTGTCCATCACCGAAGCTCCATCGGTAGCTGATGATCTGGCCATCAATATCTGAGGATCTGCTAGCGTCAAACGCCACTCTGCCGCTTGGAGTGGTTGATGTGCTAAAAACGGCAATCGGATCATCGTTGATTGAGTTAACTGTTATAGTTACCGTCGCCTGGTGGCTAGCACCATCGGCATCAGTTATTCGGTAGGTAAAGCTGTCGTTGCCGTTGTAGTCGGCAGCTGGCACATAGCTTATGGTTCCATTGGAGTTGACACTGACCGTGCCGTGAGCAGGGTTATTTGCAATCCGTACCTCTAAGTTATTGCCATTTTCTAGGTCGCTGTCGTTGACTAGGACATTTACTATTGCGCTTCCGTCTTCGTCAACAATCACGCTGTCGTTGCCAGCAACCGGCGCATCGTTGACCGAACGAA
>ERZ1292625.3086-Hain-H41-01um-R1-3086-length-14121-cov-4_pt1 | contig 14121 bp, 14 predicted proteins | sample MGYA00564400_ERZ1292625 | MGnify/ENA primary metagenome ERZ1292625 (study PRJEB36523, sample SAMEA6512639) | groundwater metagenome | collected 2019-01-08 | study: AquaDiva: Metagenomics assemblies of 32 groundwater samples | reverse complement strand
TGTAAATATAATTAATTCAATATCAACAGGTTGTGTAAATCAAACATTAAACGATGACAAATTTTATATTCTTTTTAGAGCGGCTGATACTTTTGACCCATCAAAAAACGTTAAATTTTCTACTTGGTTCGGTAATTGTGCTCGTTATCACGCACTAAATTATATAAATCGAGAAGATAAAACCAAATATCATACTCCTATAGAAAGCAAAACTTTTAATTCTAATCAATTTACATATGAAGTTAAAAATTTTAATAATGAACAAGAATTACTTATCTTTGATAAACTAAAAAAATTAGATGATAAAAGAGTAGAAAAGATATATAGACTTAGATTTTTAGAAGATAAATCATGGAAAGAAATCAGTAAAGAAATGAATTTATCTGTTATGTCATGTTTTAATTTGTTTAATAAAGGTAAAAAAATACTTAAAATTCACTTAAATAAAGAAAATAAAATAGAAACATAAAATATGGATAAAACAAATAAAACAAACTACGAAAAACCACTCGGCTATTTATATAAAAATAAATCCCAAAAAACAGGAAAAGAATATTTATCTGGCATAATAGATGGAAAAAAGGTGATTATATTTTCTAATAATAAAAAAGGGCCGGATTCAAAACATGATTATGTGGTTTTTATCAAAAAAGATTTACCATTTAAAAATAATTCAAATAAACCTCTTCAAAAAACAGTAGAATCAATCGAAGAAAAACAAGTTACTGTAGTTGATGATTTATTATAATTATGTTTAATTTAGAAGTTCCATTTAATAATTTAAGTTTCGGCTCAATAGGATTCGGAATAACTTATGAATTATTTAAACGCGGTATTTCACCTAATATTTTTCCAATTTCTGGGACGGTTGATATGTCTAGTTTTGATAAAGCCCCAGAAGAATTTAAGCAATATTTACAATCCTGTATAAACAAAGCCCCTAAGTGCTTTAATATCAACCAATTGTATTTGAAGCAGTGGCACATAATTTCGAGTTGGCATAAATTAAGTAAAACCAGTAATAATTTTCTTACTTTTTTTGAGTGCAATAAAATTACCAGTACAGAAAAAAACATACTTAATTCTTTTGATAGAATATTTGTGACTTCAACATTTTCTAAGAAAGTATTCGAAGAAGGTGGTGTGACTTCTCCAGTTTTTTATGTGCCTATGGGTTTTGATTCTTTACATTATCATAGAATAAATAAAAAATTTTATGAAGATGATAGAATTGTATTTATTCTGGCAGGGAAAATAGAAAAACGTAAAAATACTAAAAAGGTTATTCAGTCTTGGATTAAAAAATATGGAAATAATATAAAATATTGTTTACATCTTCATATAACTAATCCGTTTTTTAAACCAGAAGATATGAATAAGATATACGGAGAGATTTTTGAAAACAAACAACCACCATTTAATATTATTATCTATGGTTATCAACCTACAAGTAGTTTATTTAATCAATGTTTGAATGCTGGAAATATTATTTTAGATATGAGTTCCAGCGAAACAATATCGCTTCCATCTATGATAAGTGTGGCTATTGGAAAACATACTGTATGTTTGAACGCCCCTGGTATACAAGATTGGGCAAATGATTCTAATGCTGTTATAGTTCAACCTAATGGTATGGAACCTATTTACGACGGTGTTTTCTTTCATGAAGGGAACGAATACAATCAAGGTGAAAAGCTAACCTGGTCAGAAGATGAGTTTTTAGATGCTTGCGATAAAACCATAGAACGTTATAATAAAAATCCAGTTAATGAAGCAGGATTCGAATTACAGAAACGATATTCTTTTAAAAACGGTGTAAATACAATTCTAAAAGAAGTAGGTATTTCTTAATGCCCCAATATATTTTTTACAACCCGGTAACGGATAAATACATAGAAATCTTTATGGGTATGAATTCAGAACATATCTATATCGATAAAGATGGACAAAAATGGGACCGGGTTTGGTGTATTCCACAAACTGCTGATAAACTTAATATCAATCCATTTAGTCAAAAGGATTTTATTAATAAAACAAATAAACGCGGTAAACTCGATGATATATGGAATAGAAGTAAAGAACTATCAGAAAAACGCAAAGATAAAGAAGGTTTTGATCCTATTAAAGAAAAATATATTAAAAACTGGGAAAAACTTAGAAAAAAAGAATATCCGGAAAAACGAGTTTCTAAAGCTAAACAAAAACTTAGCAAACTTGGTGTTGTTGTAGAAGATTAATTCAAAAATCCCTACACCCTTGGATATTATAAACAATTAGTTGGTAACTTTTCCGTTTTTCTCTTTTCTTTGATTTAGATTTGTTGTAAGATATAATGCCTATGGAAAATGAAAATAATTTCATCAAATATGAACATGTTAAAAATCAAACAACCGAAGAATATTTTAATAATAACCAATTCAGTATAGATGCCTTCAATAAAAAATATGCATTATTTGATGGAGAAACATATATTCAAGCACTTAAAAGAATATGTGAATATGTAGCTTCAGTAGAAAAAATAGAAGAACAAAAAAAATATTGGTCTGAAAGATGGTTTGATGAAATTTACAATGATTGGTGGCATCCAGCAGGATCTATTATGCAAGGGGCTGGAAGTGGAAGGGGTATATCGTTAGCGAATTGTACAACTATCTCATTAGGTTCTAATGATATTAATAATGATTGGGATAATTTAGAAAGTATTATTAAAAATACTGGTTATACTGTTGCTAAAACAGCGGCATATCGTCAAGGTTTAGGAATAGATTTTTCCAGACTACGTTCAAAAGGATTAAAAGTTAATAATTCCTCTACAGAATCTAGCGGAGTTATTCACTGGATGAAATTTATAGATTCTATAGGTTACTATGTCGGTCAAAAAGGAAGAATTCCTGCAATGTTATTTAGTTTATCTATTACACATCCAGATATAGAAGAATTTATAAATATAAAATCAGATTATACTGAAATACAAAATGCAAATATTAGCATACAAATTTCAAATAAATTTTATGAATCGGTAGAAAAAAATGAAGATTGGGAACTTAAATTTACTATTCCAGAAATTAAAAAAGGAGATAAAATTTATATAGACATTCATAGTACTGATAAAGACTCACTGAATGATAATAATGGATATTATAATATAGCAAAGTTTAATAGAAAACAGGAAATAATAAAGAAAAAAATAAAGGCAAAATATCTATTAGAATTAATTGCTAAAAATATGTGTTTGCACGCCGAACCTGGAATACAAAATATAGATATAGCTAGAAAATATTCTAATAGTGATTATTTAGAATCTAAGGAAATTGATGTAAGTATTTGTAGCACAAACGCTTGCAGTGAACAGTATCTTTCGAGAGAGTCACTTTGTGTTTTATCATCAATAAATTGTGAAAAATTTTCTATTAATAAAAATGAATATACTAAAGAATTAGAAAAAATAGGATATTCAATAAATCGTTTTTTGGATAATGTTAATGAATGTGAAATTATCTATCAAACTTATGCGACACCACATCAGAAAACGGCAATAGAACAATTACGAAGAACTGGTGCTGGTTACACAAATGTTGCTGGGTGGTTATTCAAAAATAATTTAGAATATGGACAAGATAGTGCTAATAACACTATTGAAGAATTTACTAAAATATATAATTATTATTTATATAAATCATCTATAGAATTAGGGAAAGAAAAGGGAAGTTTTGGTGCTTTTAATAAGCAAAATTTTATAAAATCCCCATTTGTTAAAAAAATGGAAAAATTAGGATTAGAATTTAATTCTATGAGAAATGTAACCTGTAGCAGTATAGCTCCTACAGGCTCATTGAGTTTAATGTTTAGAAATTTAATAATGTCATATGGAATAGAACCCGCTTTTGGGATGTATTTTTGGAAGAGAACCCGTATATCAGGTAAATATGAATATTATTTTAATGTTCCTAAAATAGTAAGAGATGCCTTTAAAAACGCAAGATATGACATTCCAATAAAATCTGATACAATTAAAGATATGTGGGATGGAAGAATTGGTAAACCAATTGCTAATTTTATAAACGAAAATAAAGATAAAATAAATATAAAATTTAAAAGTGCTGTAGATATATTGCCGTTAGATAAATTAGATCTTATGTCAAAAGTTATGAAATGGATTGATTCTTCTATTTCTACAACATATTTATTACCAGAAAATTCAGACTGGAAAGATGTCTATAAATTTATTCTTGAGGCAAATAATAAAGAAATTAAAAGTATAGCTGCATTTCCTGATAAAAAAATGTATGGTATAGTATCTTCTATTTCATTTAAGGATTTAGCATTAAAACTTAAAAATGAAGGAGTATTTATTCATCAACAGAACTTTTCAGATGATGAACTTAAAGAATTAAATATTTCTAAGGAAAATATAGAGTTAAATATAAGAAATAGTCCTAAAAGATTAAAAACTCTTGATGCTGATATTAATATATTAAATATTAAAGATGATAGATTTATTATAGTAATAGGTCTACAAAATAATGAACCATATGAGATTTTTGGTGGTCATTTAAATGGATTTAATATTAATTTTAATCATAAAATAGGGAAAATAACAAAAATAATGAAAGGTAAATATAGTTTAGAGTTTGATGATGTTATCATAGATGATTTTTCTAAACAATTTACACCTATAGAAAAGATATTATTTAGAATGACATCATTAATGTTGAGATCTGGTATTCCTATTCATTTTATTATAGAACAATTAAACAAATCAACAGAAGATATAACTTCAATATCTTCCGCTGCCAGTCGTGTTCTTAAAAAGTATATTAAGAACGGTCAAAAAATTCATGGAAAGATATGTTTATCATGTGGAAGTTCTGAACTATTTTATTCAGATGGATGTATATCGTGTAATTGTGGATGGTCTAAATGTCAATAAGATGATAAACAATCAAAAATCAAAATTTGGCACTGGATGGATACGAGACTTACCGGATTTACGAGATTATTCAATCCAAACTCCTAAAATTTCTAATTTATTAAAAGGTCCATTATTTCCAAATCTTAATATTCCTAATTTAACCACCGCGCCAGAACAAATAGATTTACGCCAAAATTGTTCTCCTATTAGAAGTCAAGAGTCAGTCGGTGCTTGCACGTCATTTGCGGCCTGTGGTATTTTTGAATATTTACAAAAAGTAGCATTAAATAAATTTACTCAAATTTCTCCTTTATTTTTGTATAAAGTTACAAGAAATCAATTGAGTTTATATGGAGATACGGGCGCAACAATTAGAGGTACAATGAGTGCCCTATCTATGTTCGGGATCTGTTTGGAAAATAATTGGCAATATGTCATTGACTGGGTAAATGAAGAACCTGGTGCATTTCAATACGCCCAAGCACAAAACTTCAAGGCAATAAATTATTTTAGACTTGATACTTTTGACATAGATCCAAATACATTATTAGAAAAAATAAAGCTTAATTTAATTCAGGGGCTACCTATTTTAGTAGGTTTTTCTCTATATCCTAGTTTTATTAATGTAAAATCTGATGGAATTATTCCTGTGCCAGATATTTCTGAATCTGTAGTTTCAGGCCACTCAATAGGTATTTATGGGTTTGATAATATAAATAAAATTTTAATTATCCGTAATTCATGGGGTGAAAATTGGGGAGATGGTGGCTATGCATATCTTCCTTATTATTATGTTCTTAATGGAATTATGGCTGATTTTTGGGTAATGGTAAAAACTAGCTGGATAGATACATCAAAATTTATTTAGTTTATTAAATTTTTGTAATTTTTTGTGTAATAATTTTTGTTACAAATTATATCTAATATTCAAAAATGTTTAAGTTTAGAAAAAAAAGCAAATCTTATCAGGAAACTTACGAAAAAGAGTCTAAACAAATTGAATCTGATATAAAAAATCTACGTCGAGACACGGAAATGTTAAAAAAAACCAAAGAAAGTTTGGTACTTTTAATATCCCAAATTACAATTTAATAAATAATACATAAAATTTTCTGTAATTATATGTATGATTATTAATGATTTTTCAATAAATTGGACCAATATTTTTATTGCTGCTATTGGTGCAATAATTTCATTAATAACCATTTACATTAATAATTGGTTAAAGAAAAAGAAAAAAACAAGTGATGATTTTCAAGCTGTTATAGATGCAAATACAATATACAGAGAGGAAATGAGAAAAGATCTTTCTTTAGCAAAAGAAGAAATAGCATCATCTAAGAGAGAAATTGAAAATTGTAAAAAAATAATTCAAAAATTAGAAATTGAAATAAAAGAGCTAAAAGATAAAATCAATGGGGAAAATGGACTTAAAGAGCAGATTAGACAATGCGAAGATAGGTTTATTTTTATTGCGAACGCTACACCGGTTGGTATTTTTAGAACAAATAAAGATGGTCACTGTGTATTTGTTAATAAAGAATGGTGTGAATTAACTGGATTAAATTACGAAGAAGCATTAAATGATGGTTGGAAAAGAGCGATACATCCAGATGATAGTGAAATAGTTATGAGAAATTGGGATGATTGTATCAAAAACCATAGTCATTTTGAATTAGAGTATAAATTTCAACGCCCCGATAAGACAGTTTCTTATGTTAAAGGCCGCGCTTTAAGAGAAGAAAGTAAAGACGGTCGGCTTTTGGGATATGTAGGATACGTAATAGAAACAGAAAGGTGTAATAATAAGGAACATGAAATTTAAAACAATTTTATTTTCCTTAATATTATTTTCTCAAACTCTTTTTGCTCAGTCTATCCCTCTTAAAATACACATTCAAAACTATTTTTTAGCCTATCAAAATAATTCAGAAATTCGTTTAAATTTGGGTGATTATGTATCAGATTTAAATTATATTTTATATAAAAATACCAATAAGCAATTTTATTTTGACCCATGGAATGATGTTATATATCATAATGGGGCTCTTAGTTATTCTCATTATACATCTTACTTCCCTAGAACTGGTTATCAGGTTTGGTTGGATATTAATTTTACAGATTTTAATTCTTCTTACGGAGGATTTTTAGATTACAATTCTAGCGGAGAAGCGGTGCTTGGTGGTTTATATTGGAAAAAAATTTATAATCCATGGAATACCCCCAATTTAGAAGATTATTGGAAACAAATTACTACTGTTCTACACGAATATGCTCATGTTTTTGGAGCGGGAATTGGAGAATATTATAATACTACATTTGTTCCTGATAATACAGGAGTAAATCCATATGATTTTTTGTCCATATTAGACCAATCTAATCCATTTTGGTCTTATAAAGGAGATTTTATTTATGACCCATTAACTTGGAATATTTTTAATCGATATGAATGCGGATATCCGACAACAAGATCACAATTATTATTAACTACTAGATATTCAAATTTAACGTCTTATCTAATTAATCAGAATTTTCGATATCCAAATACTACAATTAATCTTTCTGATTATATACAAATTAGTATAATTGATTCCAGTGGTAATCCTATAAGTAATGCTAAGGTAGATATTTATAATAATTCAGGGGTTTTATTAGAAACTTTATATACTGGATACTTTGGGATAGTCTTATATAATTGGAATTATGATATTACTTCGTGGGATATTTTAAGAATAGCTAAAATAAATAAGCCCGGCTATCCTAACAAAAGTAGATGGTTTGGAATTTATGATTTTCAAATAGCCACAATGAACGGTCAATTTCCTCCGGTAATTTGGATTGTAATGTAATAATTCAGAAATTTTTGTTAGTGTAATAACTTTTGAATGAACAAAAAAACTTCAATATTATTCATTATTTTATCATTTTTAATAGTTTTTAATTTTAGTGGGTGTTCTTTACTAAAACCAAAAGATATTAGTTTTTTTCAAAAAGAAGTCAAAGCTGTTCCAACTAAAACCGTTGAACATAAAGAAGTTATTAAAGAAGCCGCCGATTTTGTTGCTAAAAAATCAGAAGAATCTCATATACAAGCAATTAAAGAGAATTCATCCACCAATCTTGTATATTTAACATATGAAACAGCTAAAGTGGCCGATTCATTATCAGATTCTATTGGAAAACCATTAATCCCTTGGAAAAAAGATTCAGATGAATTAGTTTTATTACTAAATAAATTTGAAGCAAAACTTGATAGAAAGCTTGAAGAATTTAAAGAAAAAAATGAAAAATTGGTAGGAAAAGAGATAGAATCAACAGGAATATCAGTGCCGTATTTTACCTTTTGGGGTATTGTTATTATTTTTATAGGATTATTGTGGTTTGGATTGAAAATTGCAGGAATGTTTAGTCCAGCTATTAGTATGGGCACTAATTTAATCTCAGTTCCGGTTAGATTTGCACATAAAGGCTTGGTTGAAGTAATTCATGGGGTTGAATCTATAAAAAATAAAATCAAAGAAAAAGTTAAAGATAAAAATATACAAAAGGAAATATTAGAGTTAATTAAAACTGAACTCGAACGAAAGCAATCAACTGATGTCCAAGATGTTATAAAACAATTAACTAAAAAGTAGTTATTTCCTTTACTTTTTCTAAAAATACTGTAATATATATTGAGAGTTTGGATTTAGATCTGGCAATTCAAAGTAGCTCATAGAGTGAAAATTCAAATCTCACCCTGCTTGGAAACTGGTCCAAACTAAGTCAAATTAATTGGGTGAGATATTTATATTTAACAATCATTCCTAACTAGTTATTATTGTTGTGAATGGATAGTATAGTTAATAATTGTAACAGGTTTACAGATTCAGAAATAGAAAATATTTGTAAAGAATATTTGGAAAATAAAAATACCTGTTTATTAGTAAACAAATATAAAATAACAAAAATTCAAGAAAAAGAAATATGTAGACTTTATTTAGAAGATAAACTTTCTACATGGAAAATAGCTCCACTTTTTAATGTTTTAAATGTATGTATATTGAAAGTTTTAAAAAGAAATAATATTATATTAAGGAAAAGAACAGATGCAGCAAAAATATACTCAGTAAATAGAAAATTTTTTGAAACAGTAGATACACCAGAAAAAGCATATATTTTAGGATTATGTTATTCAGATGGAAATGTTTATAAAGATTCATTTACCCTTTATTTTCAAGAACAGGATAAGTATATTTTAGAAGAAATATCAAAACTTATAGAATTTAATGGTCCACTAGGATTTAGACCCCAAAAAAGTATATGGTCAAAAATTAGTAACAAAATTATAAACGTTAAAGCTGGATACGCTCTCAGAATTCATGATAGGGAATTTGTTAGTAATTTAAAAAACCAAGGTATTATAGAAAGAAAAACATCTAAACTTTCATTCCCATATTTTTTAGATAAGAGTCTTTGGCCTTCCTTTATTTTAGGTGAATTAGATGGTGATGGTTGTATTTGTATAGAAAAAAAATCTATTAGAGTCAATATTGCTGGTTCTATTTATTTTACCAGTGATATAAAAAATATTTCAGAAAAATTTTTTAATATATATTGTAGGCAACAATTATATCTCAAATCGAAAGGAACTACTGTTAATTTTTCTGGTAGGAATGCAATAAAATTTTTAAATATATTATATAAAAATCCACCTAAATTTTTCTTTAAAAGAAAATATTTAAGATATAAGAATTTTATTACTGATAATATTAAAAGGGAAAATATTGACAATGATTATAGAAGTATTATGAATGAATCATATTATAATATAATACCCAATATAAAATATGTGTAAAAAGAGAATTTTATATTTATCCGATGCTCCTATGGTAAATACAGGATTTGGCGGCGTATCAAAAAAATTACTATCTTCATTTTTTAAATCTAAAAAATACCAAATTCTTCATCTTTGCCAAGGATTACAAGAAAATAATCCAGAATTTATAAGATTTCCATGGAAATGTAAAGGTACAATTCCTTATGATCAAAATATTATTAATAAGATGAATCAAGATCCACATTTTGGCAGATTAGTCTCATATGGAGAAGCTGTATTAGAAAAAAATGTATTAGAATTTAAACCAGATATTGTTATAACTATCAATGACCCATGGGGCTCTTCTGATATAGGAGTAAAATTTAAATTTTGGAATAAAACACATTGTATAGGATGGGAAACTATAGATTCGATCCCATTGTATCAACCGGTTCTTGATCATATAGATAAATTAAAAAATTTATATTGCTGGTCATCTTTTGCTGAAGAAGAATTCCATAGATTAGGTCATAAACATGTTAAAACGGTTTTTCCCCCTTTAGATACAAAATCATTTTATCCGCTACCCAAAAACAAAAAAATAGAACTAAAAAAATATTTAGGAATAAATGATAAAAAATTTATTGTTTCTTATGTTTTCCGAAATCAACTAAGAAAACAATCATGGGTTATTATAGATGGATATTCAAAATTATCTAAGAAATATCCTGAAATTGCAAAAGATGTATATTTACATTTTCATACTCATTTAAAAGAAGGATGGGATCATAAAAGATTCTGTTTACAATATGGAGTAGATTATAATAGAATTTTATTTACCTGGATATGTAAAAATTGTAGAAATATACAAATAAAATCAGATAATGGAAATGAAAATTGTCAACATTGTAAATCTGAGAAATCTTTAGAAACCTGCTCTGTTGGTTTTGGTGCTACAATTGAACAGATGAATTATATTTATAATATTGGTGATTGTTTTACTTTAGTCGCTAATTCAGGAGCTACAGAAATACCAGGAATAGAAGCTATGTCCTGTGGTTTGCCATTAGCAACGATAGATTATACATATGGTCATGATTTTTGTAAAAATAATTTTGTTTATAATTTAAACTTTACAAAATATGTTGAATTTGGAACTCAATTTATTAAAGCTACACCATCATCGGATGATATCTGTGAATTTATTAAAAAAATATATACTTCTAACGATAATGAATTAGATTTATTAAGCCAAAAATCCAGAGAATGGGTTGTTACTAATTTTGATACTGAAGTAATTAGTAATAAATGGCAAAATATTTTTGATAATTTACCAGAAGTTACCTGGAATTTTGAATATGAAAAAATTGAGTCAAAGAACCCCAACATCCCCATCCCTAACATTCCTGATAACAAAGAATTTATAAAATTTTTATATAATAACCTTTTAAAAGTCGAAGTGGATACGGAAAGTGAAGATTTTAAATCATGGATAACCCGGCTGGAAGGCGGAAGACCAAGAGAAGAAATTATCGGTTTTTTTAAAGATATTGCGCTTAAGGATAATCAGAGTATACAAAAACAATTTGATTTTAATGATTTATTAGTTAATAACGGAAAGAAAAATTACCTTATTCTTTGCAAAGAGGCTTATGGTGATTGCTTAACATTATCTGCTTTATTAAAGTCATTTAGAGAAAACTATTTAGAAAACGAATGGAATCTTTATATTGGTTGTGATACGCAATACAAAGAGGTTTTTGATGGCAATCCATATATAACAAAAGTATTAGATTATCGACCAGAAATGGAAAATGAAATAATTATGACGGGGCATTTAGGAAATAAAGGATTTTTTGATGGATATACTCATTTGACTGTAAATACACAACGTCATTTGTCATATTTAAAAAATAATAATATTGGGATAAAATTAGATTTAAATTGTTCTCATTAATAATATGCACATTTTAACGAATTACGCTCTTCAATTAGGCCAATATATAGATAAATTTTTTATTTATGAAAAATTTATTCCTGTACCAACTGATAAACCTTATCTATGCATCCATACCACAAGCAAACCAAGTAAATCGTATTCTAAGTGGCAAGATGTTATAGATATACTAAAACCTATATTAGATAAAAATAATATAGATATTTTACAAATTGGAGGAAAAGACGATTTACGAGTCAATGGATCCTATGATTTTTGCGGTCAAACATCCTATGCTCAAACAGCTTATATTATCAAAAATTGTTTATTTTTCCTTGGGGCCGATTCGTTCCCAGGACATTTGAGTGGACATTATTCAAAACCTTCTACTATCCTATTTTCAAATAATTATATTAACTGTATTTGTCCTTATTTCGGAGACAAAACAAAACAAATATTTTTAGAACCAGATAGATCAAAATTTCTATATCCATCGTTTAGTTTCGAAGAAAACCCAAAATCTATAGACACTATCAAACCTGAACTCATAGCATCATCAGTCTGTAAACTTCTTAATTTAACCTATGATTATCCCTATCAATCTTTATATTTTGGAGAATTTTATCATCAAAAACTTGTTGAATGCGTTCCGAATCAAGTTATAAATCCTGCTCAACTTGGTATTAGCACGATAATTATAAGATATGATCTTTTTCAAAATGAACAATGTTTAGCTGGTCAAATACAACAAGGTAAAACAGTAATAGTAACAGATAGAACATTAAATATTGAATTATTAAAAACTTTTAAAAATAACATTAATCAAATTGTTTATATTGTTAGTAAGAATACTAATCCGTCTGAAATTCTTCAATATCAACAACTTGGAATTAAAACTGATATGATTTCGTATTTATCAGAAGAAGAACTGAATGAAATTAAATTGGATTTTTGTGAAATTGGAATGATTTTCAGCCGACCGCCTAAAAAATTGTTTGATTATGATGAACTTAAAGGAAAGGATATTAATAAGTTGTTTTATAAAAGTAATAAATTTATATTATCTAGTGGTAAAATATATTTATCTGAGTATGATTATAAAAATAATAATCCAGTTCCAGATTTTAATACTAAAATAAGAAAAATAGATACTGACCTAGAAGAATTTACTAAAGAAATATCGCACTTTTGTATTCTAGAAAAGATTTAAATTGACTAACTCATATATTTCTGTTATTATTTAAATACAGAAGAAGAAATATAATCTTTTACATAGTATGAATAATATACCTAAAATTTTTCCAAAACGTAATGAATATGGACTTTTGGACCTTGATTATATTTTTAATGAAGATGGGACTATAAATTATAAGGAAATGTTATTTAAACATCCTGAATTTATAGTTCCTAACAAAAATAACTTTGAAAAGAGAAACGAAAAAGTCCCCGATAGTATAAAGGATGTAAAAGATAAAGATCTTTTAGTATTACTCGCTGGCTATAAACATATTGCGCACATCAGAGGATTTTCGAGTGTTGAACATTATGTTTTTTCATCAAATCAAGAATTTGTTAGTGGAAAGTGTTCAATAATCTGGATACCAAATTATGAATATGAAAATAAATCAATTTTATTTGAAGAAACTGCCGACGCATCTACTCAGAATACATCTGGATTTGGTAAGATATTTTTAACCACAATTTGTGGAAATAGAGCATTTGTTCGTTGCGTAAGGAATTTTTTAAAAATACCTATTCTTGGATCTGATGAAGTTTCCGAAAATAACAATCCGCCTGAAGAACAACCAGATTCCGTCCCAGTAATCACTCCAATAGATGTTCTTAAAAATCTTTTAGAAGAAGAGAAATACTCTTTTGATAAACTTAAAGAACAAATGGTTAAAAAGGCCCCTTCTGAAGATGAAAAAACAAAAGTTTTATCATATAATTCAATAAATGATATACCGAAACCTGTCATTTTTGATTTAATTGGTAAAATTAAAAAGCGCCGAGAAAAGAAATCAATTAATTATAATCCAGTTCCAGAATAATTATGCAAGTTAAAGAACAAAAAGTATTAGAACTTGCTAAAAATAAAATACAATTTTTTAACAGTCTACTTAATAAAGCTTCATTGGGCCAAAAATTAAGAACTAGAATTTTGTTATCAGATGTATCAGATTATATTTTTTACTATAATTTAATTTTAAATAAAGAATATAAAAAGGCTAAAAACTTTCAAGAAAACTTAGATACATTATCAATAGATGGAATATCCAATATAATCTATAACTTTATAGATGATGTAAATTAAGGTGCTCCTTGAGTACTTACATTTAATTTAGCTGTTGTTGTAGATAGAGATGTAAATGGATATTGATTACTCATTATTTTTAATTGGAATAATCCAGTTAAACCAATTCCATCAACAGGACTTCCGCCAGGTGAATTACCAGGGCCACCGTGTAAAAATCC
>ERZ1292625.3085-Hain-H41-01um-R1-3085-length-14121-cov-7_pt1 | contig 14121 bp, 24 predicted proteins | sample MGYA00564400_ERZ1292625 | MGnify/ENA primary metagenome ERZ1292625 (study PRJEB36523, sample SAMEA6512639) | groundwater metagenome | collected 2019-01-08 | study: AquaDiva: Metagenomics assemblies of 32 groundwater samples | reverse complement strand
ATTTTGGTGAATTGTTTGCGCAAATTATCCTTGATATTATCATACTTAGTCATTTTTTTTTCTACTTCCTTGATTTCCTCAATAAGTTGCAGGTTTTCAGGTGTGTAATCAATTAGACTTTTTAAATACTCTTTTTGCCTTTTACCGTTATTTGTTATCCATACCTGTTCATAGTTCCCGTATCGTTCTGCCACACTGGTAATTATAACCTTACGATATCCTTGATAATCATTATATATTGCTTCCCTGTTAATCCGCTTAACCTTTTCCTTCTTTTCTCCGCCGGTCTCGATAAACTTATTTATCGCCTCTAAACTCTTAGACTCCTTGACGACTGCCTCACCTTCAATCACTTGATACAATCCCAACGAATTATCATACGTGACCTCGTATCCTGATACGTTTGCCGTGAATATCATGTTAGCCTCCTTGTTAATGACCACTGGACGGCCATTGCCGCACCAATTCCGCTATATGTCCGTGACCTATTCTTCCATCTGTCCGGCGATGGTGGTTCTTTCCAGCATTTTTGTTCTCTCTCCTCAATAATATCTGTTGGCTGTAGTAGTGGTAAATTCTTCAGCCACAGACAAGTTTTTTTCTGATATGGTTCTCCGAACATATATGGTTGAATAATCTGATCAGGCTTCCTATATATTGTTGACATAATACCGATAGGGTTTTCTATTGCAACCCCTGGACATTTCAAATCAGTAAACTTCATAAAGAAATCAATACCCTGTTGCTGTCTACCGTCTTTCCGTTTTTGCTCAAACCAGACAGCCCCGCTGACTGCTAAATGCGTACATGGCGGAAAGGCTATTACCATATCCCAATCATCATGCAGTATATTCAGCACATCCCCTTGTATATGAGGCCCGGGACGCTCTGACGGCAGTAAATCGCAACTGATGGCATCATGACCCCTTGAAATAAAGGCGTCCCGGACGATTCCAGAAAATTCGCACGCTATCAAGATTTTCAATTATCCTCCGATAATATCCCTATGACCACAGACATGACTATTTCTTATATGGATATTGCGCCATCGGCAATGCTGCAATTCTATCAAGCACTTCATCAAGTTCAATATCGCTTAGTCTGCCAATTACCTTATCGGTTATGGGTGTATCGCAATTAATGCCATTCCCATCCATGACTGCTAATTCCCATAACCCTTCTCTGCCACCATAGCTAAATGGTGCATTGACAACAGATGCAGCGTAACCATTCTCAAATCTATAAACACGCCTGATTCCACCCATCCCCGCCGGATGTATTGATTCTGCGTATTGATGTATCATTTAAGACCTCCCGGTTAATATCCGATAAGACCATCATGACCACAGACGACCTCAGAAAACAATGTGACGAGACTGCCCGCCTGATTGCCCTGCTCAGGGAGCGTAATAACCCTTATCGGTGGATGCTTCAGTGGGCTCAGACTCAGGAGGCTCCACCGACGCCTTGATTGCCTGCCATAGCTCATACCTTGTCGCATTGTGGGGGTCAACCTTATACTTCTCATACACCTTCCTAATCTCGTTCAGCGGACACTGACAGGCTTCCATGACTATCTCACCCACATCATTTTCATCATCCCATTCAGCTTGAAGATACGTTCCGCAATCCCGGCAAGCTACCTCAATTTCTAATGGTTTCGGCGTTATCGGCATATTCTTTCTCCTTATCTTGTTCTAACAGAATGCAATATCGTTCAACCATCTGTTCATATGTTTCGGTATCTTCAGTGTTTGATGACCACTTATTCAGTGCTGTGACAAATTTAATATGCTGGTCATATCCACATCCATCCGTAGGCCATGCCCATAATCCACGTTTATACCGTGTTTGCATAAATTTACGGATATGTGCAGCGGTTTCTTTGTTCGTTTTCTCTACTGACATATCTCCCCCTTTACCACAATATATAAATCATCTATGGCCGCCTCATATCTGGCCTCATAAGCTAACGGCTCTTGTGCATACCGATAGGCATAACCCAGTGCGATCCCGATTGCGAGGGCGATGAATATTGCGGCAAACCAGTCATTGCGGTCTTTCATTTTGCTTCCTCCATAGCAGCCTTCCTCAATTCATTGCGAAGAAAATCAGTACATGGCTTACACAACCCCCCCCCTGACACTACTCGTAAATTGAGCCAGGTATGTGTTTTATCGCCGCTTCCCCAACATTTATCGCAAATATCTATCGTCACCATTTGTCCGCCGATACCGCCATGCCATGTCGAAGTATTGGGATATGCCCTTTTCCCAATCCCACTACACTTAGAACAAGCATTATTTGGCTCTATACTACGCATCTCTAACAATCTTTCCATATCCATAGTCATTTCTCCTCCTCCAGACATTGCTTGCAACGAACATTATTAATATACTTAGAGAATAAATTGCAGACCGGGTGTAGATTCCACCGGCATGTCTGGCTACACTTTTTTGGGTCATGGTCATCTACGATTATGTTCACTGTTACTTGTTTCAGCATCTAAGACCTCCCTAACTTCACGTATAATTCTGTCTATATACGGCTCCATATGCAACATCTCTGGTCGGGTAGCTGCATGAATATATTCCTTGAATACTTCCCTCAACTTAGTCAGGTCTGGTTGAGGGAGCGGTTGGCATGTCTCAGTTAAATGGTTACCTCCTCTACAGTCAACAAGAGAGCATGGCTTTCTAATCATTCTACACTTACTCCCACAAGTAGGACAGGTTGTTTTAGTCATTTTGCCTCCTCTATACCCAATATTTCTCTTAGCTTTTCTTCTGTTGTGTCAGGAGGCACAAGGACAATAGACTTACGACAACTCAGGCAAACATCACCTAATTTCTCAGATTTCAAGTACCTGTATGACAGATGCCCCATTGCACAAGCCCATGTTGGCTTTTCATACCAGGAATCCGGCAATCCCATAAATAATTCACCTATAATTTGGCTATGTTGCCATTTGATTAATTGGTCGTACTTAGCCGTGTCAATCCATTGCCAGTTCATAGCCCTGCCTCCTTGCTGTATCCCTTCGATAACAGAGATTCTATCCCCTTCTCGTATGCTTCTGATTGACATTGCTGACATTGGCCAACCTCAAACGACGTAGAATTAACATCTCCGTTAATCGTAGAATCGGTTTCATATATTTGTAATTCCTCAGCATGTTTCCTGCAATATATTTTGTATTCTGACTTCATACTTCACCGCAAGTCGGCCTCATTTAACCCTCCTGATATCTCTCGCTGCACAAAACAACACCAGTGACCGCCTGAATTTTGTCGGTCTCCGTGTCTTCCAGAACCTTGCCGGGTACGGACTAAAATAACGGATAATACGCAACCATAACGGGCGCTTATACATGGTTATCTCCTTCTATCAATCCAATTTCACGCAAATCTTTTTCTCCTACTATTTTGCATCTATGTACCCTGAATTTGCCATCTGTGGCAGTGGGTATTGCTGCTATATCTGCCGCAATGAACTCTGCAATTAATATTTTATAGCCTTGCTGCCAATTCTTCATGCACCAATCCAATGTCGCTAAATTGATTCCTGCCGCACATTGCTGCAATTCATTTGTATCAGCATTATCTACACTATATTCCTTGCCTATCTCATATTTTATACCACCAATATACGGCCCTTCATTCCTTTGATTCACCAGCTTATATACTCGTATTACTCCCGGTTGGTCGTATAATAATAATAATGGCGTGCAGATATATTTGTTCAGGCCAATAGTAGAACTCAGGTCGGCAGAACGCAGGTCGGCATAACGCAGGTCGGCATAACGCAGGTCGGCATAACGCAGGTCGGCATAACGCAGGTTGGCAGAACGCAGGTTGGCATAACGCAGGTTGGCATAACGCAGGTCGGCAGAACTCAGGTCGGCAGAACCTTTAATCGCCGCTTCTACAGCCAATTTCCAACTGCCCGTTTCGATACTAAATATAATATTCCCTGTCCACCTATTCTTTATTTCAATTATCATTTAACCCCCCTTATAAGCAAGAACGGCCATACGCTCCTTCAAACGTATAGCCGCCTTGTTATTCTGGACACAGGCTAACCTTGCTGAGGGGTGAGAAGCCCGTGCCCATATTGTTATATTTGATTGTATTTTTGATTGTCCCCTCAGCATGATGTTTTATACATTACATTACTTTTCTGTTTCTGTCAAGAAATTATTTATCTAAACACTTCAAATCCCGCCCCACATGCACACATCTTAGCTTGATAAGTTCTTCTGATGATCCTTGAGCCGCTTACATGCGGCATCGTAATAATTCTTGTCAAGTTCTATACCTACCATATCGAAGCCTAATTCGATTTTAAGCCGCCTATTTGCCATTTTAAGCCGTTTCAATACCCTCACCCTCCCTACACCCTTAATTTCCCCTGAACCAATGCCAAAACAGGCCATTTTGTCACGATTAGCCCTATTCCCCATCATTCTCCACACTCACTTTTAACGCCGTCTCAGTCAGCATACTCAAATTAAGCACCTGCTCCCTGTCCGAAAGCGGCACTGTCAACGTGATCCTGGCCTCACCTTCCCTGTCAATTTGTACCTTGTGCAGACTTGCAGTGAATGTAATCATGTTATTTCCCTCCCATTATTGCAACCCAAACTCTACCGATTGGTAGCCATTCTGTCGATCGATATTCTTTTTTAATAATATCCCGCCATCCGGAAAATTGTTCATAATCTTCTGCCCATTCAGGGTCACTCAATGCTTTATGATGCCAGGTACAATACCATTCTTTACCTGCACTAACAGACCCCATCATCTGACATCTATTCCCTGATTTATTTCTCCAACAACATTGAATATCAATGTTTGTATTTTCCTTCTTATTTTGTTTATATCCACATTCACAACTTCTTTTTTTACCTAAAAATTCTCCACATTCAGGACAATTTCCGTTCACGTCAACTCCTCTTCAGGGATGGATACAAGCTCCCCAACATATTGCGCAAATTTAGTCTTATTAAATAATGTAGCAGGTCTCAAGTATTGAGTCATTTTAGGATCATTTAACCAATCTCTTGCTTTTCTGACAATTACCTGGCGGCATTGTTTAGGTGTCGCCCCTTCTTCGAGACGATGAATAATGAAATCAATGTTGACTTTTACAGGTTGATAATTCCTCTGAACCTTCTCGTTTAGAAACAACAATATTCCTGTTGCTGTAGTTTTAAATCCATTAGCCATAGAACGCCTTGGCTCATCATTTGCCTTCTCTTTATTCTCTTTATTCTCTTTATTTAATTCTTTAGGTGTGTTCGCTGGTTGTTCGCTTGATGTTCGCTTGATGTTCAGTTGATGTTCGATTTGCTGTTCGATTTTATTATCTGTAACTTGATATTCATTGTAATTACATATAGTTATGATAGAAAACTTGTTGTTCGATTTGATGTCTATAAATCCGACATTTTTTAAAATTGTTAATCTACGGTGCACAGAACTGCTGTTCACCCCCGTTTCATTAGCTAATATATTGCGACCGGTCAAATGTTGTCCTCTTTTTACAATTAATTCATGTCCATTGAATAACATTTTTTTATCCACATAGTTAGCTTTTAATAATAAATGAATTGCAAGATGAAGGGTCTGACTATCTTTGTAAAAAGAGGTTTCAAACAATTTTCGCCATAAGAGGATATATCCTTGCAATATTGATCCTATTCTCCCGATTCTAAAAATGAAAAGTCGCAGGAAGAGACAAACCTACTAAATGGGATTTAGCTGGTTTCAAGGCGTTACCGCAACCTGACTTCCTACGACTTTTAATTGTTAGAAAATGGATTAGTGGCATACTGTATTTGTCTTTTCCAGTATTATCATAATCAAACTATCACACGGCCAGAACTTTGTCAAGATTAATTTGACCTATTAAGGATTATTTAATAACTCCCACATGGCCCTTCTTCCATATCGCCCACGCTCCGCAAGCCTTACACTGTGTCTGCACATACCCTTTAAGGGACATCTCGTGTCGCCATTTGAGGTACATTGGCGGCAGGCCGAGCTTCTTTGTGTGCTTGCACTGTTTCACTGGCCATATAGTTTCCTCATTTTTTGTATGGTTTCCCTTAATTTCCATGTTCGCATTGCTCCCAGTTTGGCAGCATGAAGAACCTCTTTATCTGTTAATTTTCGAGCATCAGTATTAATTTGTCCTTTTCTCGCAATATGGCAATATAATTGATGATTTGTGTCATATTCCTTAATTAAAATAACACCTGCTTGCACAGGAATTAAGTCTATACAACTTTGAAGCTCCTCAGGTATGGCAAACATTAAGCTGCGTATCTTTTTGCTGTAATGATTATGCCATTTCTTTTTGTCAGCAACAATATCGGCCTTACTGATCTTAATCTCGACTTCAATCGCATAATGAGATGTGGTTACAATCAATAAGTCACATTCATGTATACCTAAACCCCATGATATATTAGGCACAATTATATTTTGTCTGACATCAAAAAATCGAGCTACGGCAATTTCTATTTGTGTTGCCTTCATAATCTTCTCAGTTCTATTACCAACCTTAAAAACGCATCCGCCGTGCATACTCAGCAATGAGCAATGAATCTGCATCCTTTGTCTTGATCTCTGGAAATAATCGCCTTGCAACATCTATCGCCGCTTTCTTTAAATCACCTTTATCCAACCCTTGCGGCAGCAATGCCTTCTGCCATTGTTTCGAGTCTATGTACTGAAATGAAATTGATAGCTGTTCTAAAACTATCAGTGTCGCCTCTAACGCTCTAATAGCCGACACAGTGGCCTTAAACCGTCCGGGGTTCACCATCGGCCTCTCCAATAGGCAAAAAGCTCCTGAAGCTGTACAGCCGTTTCTCAAGAGGACTTCTCGGAGGCCACGGTAATCTATTCTTGTGATATTTTGTTTCGCCTTCGTATAGGATTGCTCTGACTTAACAGGCATGGGGAAATGTATAACTTTACCATCACCGATAATCGTTATCGTCCCTGTTACCCCGTTATCAATGCCAATGTATGTTTTCAATAGGTTATACTCCTTTCCTAAACTATTACATTATGCTTTCCTCGATACCGCCCCGACACTATTAGAATACATCTTCTGCCTCATCCCGTTCGTAACCAGCAAAGGCTACACGTTTCTTTTTTCTTGTCTCCTTCTGCCCTATCTTATCCCCTGATTCATGTATAAATGTCTCACTATACTCAACGATCTCGATAATAGCATCCACTCCCCCAATATGTTCCTCAATGTAGTCTGCAAGCTCATATACGGCCTTATTGTCGTCGTCGTCAAGCTGAAGCTCTCTTGCACCTTCACAGAGCTTCTTCGCCACAATAGCAAGCCTCCCTATGGCTCGAGCTGACAGCCATAAGGTATCAGTGAATTGAGATTGACCATCATGGGTAGCCCATGTTAGTTCCAATCCACCTGTACCCTTATTTTTAGATTTAACCATTGTCGCCTTCGTACATCTGCAACCATGTTTCCCTGCATCTGGGAAATTAAAGTCACCCGTTGAAATATCGTCTATGTTTCTTGGCATTTAGATTCCTCCTTTGTGTCTTGAATAATTGTCCTTCCTGCTTCAAGTTTCTCTATCGGGAATTGCCTGAAGTCCTCTTCTAAGGCTGTCCAGCTTGAAGTCCCGAAAGCCTTTCTAAGTAATATTATCCTTACCTTTTTATCATTTGCCGTCATGCCAGGATAAAGTAGAAGTATATCATCCTTGATTGATTCAAGGATTGCCGTCCTTTGACTTTTAATTGTTTCATAGTTTGGGCCTATTGCATTTTTGAATACTGGTTCTGCTTTATTTTCCTGAACACCCTTACCTGTAAGATCAAGCATTTCAATATGAGGTCTGAAAAATTCTATATCAGGATTATCTCCAGAAAGTTTACCAGTAAGAATATTAAACCTGTCTCCGACAACAAAAGCCTGATGTCTCGTGGTTTCAGTTAATCTCATTTGCACCAGCAATGACGGTTCATATCCGGTTTCCGTCTCTGTTTTCATCTTAACACCAGATTTGACAAGTTTTTCATTACCCAATTCATCTTTCTCTTCATCCCATACATCACCTTCCCGACCATTAATACACCAATGAACAGGATCCCAAGCATATTTAGAGGAAAATACTGCCCACATATCTTTAAGCGGCCCCCAATCTTTAAGAGATAATCTTACCTTGCCAGGGTCAGCACCAGCACCCTGCGCCCTACTCTTTTTTGCCTCAAGATAATCTGTTACCAAAGACCGCCACGGATGAGTAATACTATCACACCATGCCACATACCCCTTTTCCTTACACAAATTAGCATACTCAACCAGATCTGAGAATGACCGACTATGTATTGCTAAAAGCGGTTTTCCTGTAATCTGTTTTACCATGTCCTTAATATATCCTGCCGAAGGTTCTGTATCGAACATACTTAGCTGTTTTTCAGGACAATAATCCCTGATAAACTGAGATAATACTTTTGCAGCAGTAAAGGTCTTGCCTGATTTTGTATTCCCAAAAAACCCTATTTTAAGAAACGCCGGTGTTTCCGGCTCTTCAAGTTTAATCATCTTCCACCCCCATCGTTAACTGTTCAATCTCTACTTCATCCCTCAATTCCTTATCAATCGCCTCTGCAATCTGCAACGCCACGCTGTGCAGATTAGTCAGCACAGTAATCCTGCTGTCAGTGACCGGAGCTTCATCCTTGCTATAAACCGTAACCTCACCAACCCTGCTGTTAGCGATAGATTGCAGGTTATCGCCGTTGCAGGTGAGCATTACCGTGACGTTTCCGTCTTTAAGCAGGCGCACGCCGTCTATTTTCCCTTTAAACATATATCCCCCTCCCCTGCTTCCAATATATCCGCAAACTGCCTGCCAGCCTCCTTTGCGGCATACTCCATACCTTCCTTGTAACCATACTCATACATGATGCTGAGTGCTGACTCGATATACTCGAAATCTCCCTCCTCTATAGCAAATCTCATCAGCATCATCTTCCTGACATCTTCTTTTGATAATATTTCTTCTGCCATAATATCCTCCCTTAAAAAAACAAATAGCCCCTCTGGGATGGTGTGGTCAGATATCGTGAAATCTGGTCGCAAAGCGACACATCCGCAAAGGGGCTATTAATTGTTTTATGTTGGATTGCTCACGATAAGCGTACCACACGATTGTAAATATATATCAGGATGAGGGAGTTGTCAAGAATATTATGTTGCCATCAGCCCGACATTTCGCAGTAGGGCCTTTAGCTCATTAACTTCAGTTTCAAGTTGCCCAAGCGTAGCGCCTGATGTGTCGGCGTTTGTGGCTTGCAAAGCACCGAGCTGAACTGAAACGTTCCCAGTATCCGTCACTGAGCCGGTGCAGTTGATTAGGACAATTCTGGCAGCAGAGCTATGTATAGTAATTGTGCCCGGAAAATTCCGAATTACAATGTCATGTGCTGTTGACTGAATATCAATGGTGACGTTTGATGATCCCCCCTCAATGCGGTGAGAAAATCCACGAAGTACAATAGTGGTGGTATTTGAAGATTTAAGATTTTCAATAATTAACTTTTCCGTTGTAGCACTATCATACATAAAATAAGAACCAGCCGGTGCGGTTAAATTACAATTTTTTATACTGACACCAACAGTTCCATTAAAATTCAACAACTCTATGGAATTAGAAGCAACTTTATTGAAAAACACATTATCAAAACTAATATTTGTGCCTGCAACAGATGTTACAAAATTTCCAGCATAAGAGGCGTGTGTTTGAGATATGACGCCGTTTTTGATGGAGAAGTCAGTCGTACTTGATCCAGTAAAAGAGATCAGATCTCCAGTGGACAAATAAGGTGCCTCCAGATAGATACCATCAATTACAGAACCAGCTATATTATTTATCTCTAACGCCTTGCCAGTGCCCGACTCAATAAAAAGATTGTAAAAATTTACTGCAAATACGATGCTACTGACAGACAATTTAATAGCAGTTTCCATCAGTCCGCTGGCGTCAGACACAACGTAGCAATTGTAGAATGACTGAAAACTCCCAGACCCCACACCAGTTAAATTTATTCCGTTTCTACAGTCCATAATAAAAATATCATAATAGGCATTAGCTGATGACTCAATAAGTAAAGCCCAATATCCTGTTTTACAGTTTTTTATTTGAATGCGCTCAAGTTTTGCATAATTGCATACTGCGTTTATTCCGTCACCATTTTTATTATTACAGTCTAAATAGAAATTTTTAAGGTCTTGAAATGTGTAGGGCAGTCTAATTCCGTCACCGTCATATGATAGTATAAGCCGGGTTCCTTTATTGGCGGTTGCGCTCATACCGCCTCCTACAATACCTTGCCCCTCTAAGGTGGTAATTAAAGAAGGAATGGTATAATCACTTTTTTCCAGTAACACGTCCGTTCCAACACTAACTGCCAGAGGAATAGTCCCAAACCATTCTGCTTTTACTGTTTTTAGCCCCGTCACCTCTCCCGCTGCAAACCCACTCAACCACTGGTGCATGGGGTTGCCTACTGGAGGGGCGTTGATGGTGAGGGTATAGCCATTGGCATTAATTATGCCTGGGTTAATCGGCATGAGTGATACACTGGCAGGAATAGTTGTGTTTGCATCAAGATTAATTGACCGAGCAATAACCAATGTTTTATTAGGTGCTGCTGCTACTGCCGCCGTGAAATTGGCATAATCCTGCTCATCAAGCCATTTATGCGGGCCATGTGTGTTTTTATGAGTGCCATCTGTTTGATGCTGAGTTTGAAGATATGTTTTTACATCGGTAAGAGTACCGGCAGGATCAGTGCCAAGTTCTGTCTCGATAGCTATTGCAATTGCTGATAAATCCTCTACAACTTCTTTCCGGGCTTTAGTCTTTCCTGCTGCCGGAGAGTTTACCTCTACGACTGCATTAACATCAAGTGCACCGGGATATGAAGAGTTATTTCCTGAGCCGATTTCGGCCATCTATTCAACTCCTATGGAATTAGGTAATTCCTGCCTATATGGAATAACCGGAGAAGGTGCAGGTAATGTTCTTTTTAACGCTTCTGCTGTAGTTAAACGTGTTAATTGACTCAACATTTGTACCTTTACAATGTTAGGCACAGAGGCTTTATATATATGTTTAGCCAATAGGGATTTAAATTGAGGATTAGATACAGTATAAGATAACAATCCTCCTCCAACAGCCCCAGGGCCGCCTGCAATAGTGGCCCCAGTAGCCCCTCCAAGAAACTCAAATATATTAAATAATTCCCTATTGCCAGTTCTGTTTGTTGCTCGCTCTAATACTTTACCAAAATCAATCAATTTACTTGCTTCTTCATTTAATGCCTTAGTTGCAGGATAAAGTTCTTCTAATTCCATTTTTATTGCCCTTGCAACAGCTTTTTCAGCTTCTACTTTAGCAGGAGCAATGCTCATCCCTGGTTTATTATAATATTTCTCTGCCATACGATAAATAAACTTTTTCATTGCTAACGCTTCCTGAGCAGGAATTACTTTATCATATTCTGCTGGAATCATGCTTGCATTTGTAGGCTTCGTAATACCATATTTTGACAATAATTGATTGTGATATGACATTAATTTTGATATATCCGATTTGGAAAAAGGCCCCTGTTTGAATCGTCCCATAACATCATCAATCGAACCGGCAAGCTGTTTCAGGCTAATAACATCACCCTGACCAGCAGATGCAGAAACAATATCATCAGCCTGTTGAACTAATCTATTAACTTCTTTCCATGTCTCAAATAAATGTTTATCTGTAGGCCGATATGTTTTCCCTGCCGCCGCCCTTTCTAAACCAGTTTGAAGTACCGCTTCCCTTTGTGTGGCAGGCAGAGATGGTATAGGTTTAATTGAGCTTTCATAAAGTTTTTTTGCAAGATGGCTGAGTTTTGCTTTAGCACCATAATAAATAGGCGTGATAAGTTGTGATCCCATTTCTGCTGCAACACCAGTGAGAAAATCTTTTCCTGCTTCCGTAAATGCTTCCACAGGTGATTCTGTAGGGCGATAACCCAATAATGCACCTGTGCCTTGAGTTAATCTTCTTGCACCGCTATAAGCCAATCCTGCTGATCCTGCGGCTGGCAATCCACCCAACGGAAGACCTGCAATACCACCTGCTGTAAGAGCGCCTAATTCCACTGTCGGAGCAATAACATTAAATGCCTTTTCCCCTAAAGACATAGGTTTATCTTTAGGTAACTCATCATCCCATATTACATCTGAAGGCAATGGTTTATTATTCGGCATATTCCCATGACCCATCTGCATAAACTACGAATTTCTTATTTGCTTTCTTATCAAGCCCACTTCTTACCGGTACTTTACCCTTTAATAGAGGATCACCCTTGCCATCCCATTTAGGGACATTATCAACATTTATACCAAATGATTTAGCTTGCTCAACGATTTGTGGAGGGAAAGATTGATTAGTATTTTTATAAAATGAGATTGCGTTATAAAGTACATTTTTTGTAATCTCACGGGATACTTTAATCCTCTGCTTATTGGCAGCTTGCGGAAGCCATAATGCAGGCAATGTATCAATGACAGTCTGAACGTCGAAATTAGATGGAATACCCTTTACTATGCTTTGAGCAGCAAGTTTCATGTTGTTTCGTGCAGATTCAAATTTTATCGCATCTTCATTAGTTCCAATCCATGCACCAGCCTTACTCCATAACCCTTTAACCCTGCCAGTTTCTCCTATATATGTTTCCATAGTATCAAGTTGACCTAAAGCGCTCAAAGCGCCCGATACAGTCTCTTGTACTGTTGGAGGCGGCGGTTGTCCCATATCTATATTGACAAGTGATTTCTTTAATATATCCTTCTGTTCTTCAGGGGTTAATTTACTAAATGCCTCCTGTTCTGGTGTCAATATCTGTCTCGGTGCAGTAGCAATATCCTCACCCATAGGTAATCCAGTAATAGGATTACGCAATACCGTCCTTGTCTCAGTTCCACTTGGGAATGATGCAATATCCGGCTGTCTGGTCAATGCAGACATAACGTTTTGAGGTATATCAGAAGATATATAAGGCTGAGTAACCTGTTGCGGTAGTTCCCCTAATGCCTGCGGCCCGAAAAAAGATAATGCCGGTTGCTGTCCCTGTATTGGTGACGGTAACTGAAAATCCTGCGGTAATGATGCAAGTAAGTCTTCTATGCCCATTGGTAAGTCACCCTGCATACCTAACGGAGCCGGTATCGGTGCAGGTTGACGGTAATTAAGTTTGCCACCCGTCATTTCTGCAATTACATTAGCCATAGGCACATCAAGGGGAACTGTGCCTGTAGGCTGTCCGGGCAGACTTTCTTTTAATCGCTTATTATGAGCATCAAATTCTTTGAGCCAGACTTGAGCGGCTTTAGGAGGATTAGGTAATCCCTGCTTTGCCGCTATGTCAACGATGTTGGCAAAATTCTGTTGTTCTATAGGTAAGGCCCCTACAGCCTGAAAAAACTTCGTCTCTTTATCCTGTATGGATGGCCCTTGCTGAAATAGGTTGCCCATTAAGTAGTTACTCCTCCTTGTGGTGGCGGAGGAGTAGGTAGTCCAAACCCTGCATTAAATCCGCTTGATTTTCCTTCCTGCCCCAAATTCCGCCTGAAGCCCATCTGCTCTAAGAACTGTAATAATCCTTGTAACTGCGTCTGTCGCTGAGTAATATCTGCATTAATATCCTGTCCACGCTGTCCTAATTGAGTATTCACGTCAAGACCTAATGCAGCCAATATATCCTGTATCTGATTCTGCCGCATCTGAATCAATGATGGAGCTATGGAGGCCGCTGTTGTAGTAGCTGCGATGGGTGATGCACCAAGTCCCCTGTTGGCAAATTGAGCAGATGTTTTGCCCATAATATCCGATAATAATTGATTCTCTGCTGATGTAGGTGTGAATCTATCAGAGATGGCAGATTGTAATGGTTGCATGAAGGGACTACTTACATTTCCCCATGTCTTTGTAACATCTTGTGGAGTGAATCCGTTTGCATTAGAGAAGTTGAACCCAAGTAAGTTGCCCACTTGTGGAAATAATTGCTGTCGCTGTTCCGG
>ERZ1292625.3083-Hain-H41-01um-R1-3083-length-14123-cov-4_pt1 | contig 14123 bp, 14 predicted proteins | sample MGYA00564400_ERZ1292625 | MGnify/ENA primary metagenome ERZ1292625 (study PRJEB36523, sample SAMEA6512639) | groundwater metagenome | collected 2019-01-08 | study: AquaDiva: Metagenomics assemblies of 32 groundwater samples | reverse complement strand
ACAGTTCGTGGCGGCAAGCCCGCTTTTGTCGATGCGTTACTAGAAAATCCAAGTGAGTGGGGACGCCGGGTGAAAGATAACGGCCATGTGGCACTTTTTGAGAAAGACTTTGGCGGAGGCAATAAGATACATACCTACGTCATCTGGGCCAAAGAATAAGCGGTTACATGGTAAATACGTAGACGTGGTGCTCGGCATCTTTCCTTGTAATTTTCCACCCCGGGAAGATGAAGCTGTTGGAGATAACCAGTGAGCCGGGTTTGAGTTCTTTCTGTAGCTTCGCGGCCAACACCTCCATCTTCCAGGGAATAAGGTAGACAAATACGACATCTGCCTGGCTCAGGTCCGCAGACCAGAGGTTCTTCCAAAGCACCGTAATATTGCCTCTGTAGTGGCCTAGAAAGGCACGGATCCGGGTATAGTGCACAAGATACGGATTGATCTCAATACCCACGGCATTTGCCCCCTGCTTGGCTGCCTCAAAGAGTACCCGTCCGTCCCCGCTTCCGACGTCGATAACGGTTTGTCCCGGCCGGAGTTTTGCCAATTTAACCATCGCTGCCACGGACCGCTTCGATGATGGTACAAACGGGCCACCTGTCATAAAGGCAAGGCACAGAAACAAAATAAATCCTGCAAAAAGCAGCTGGATTATAAGAAAGAGCACGTACAGCATTACATTATTGTACTATGCGGCGCCGGAGAAGTTTATAAAGTACCAGAATGATGGGAAGAGCAGCAAGGAGCCACCTCACCCACATCATAAGAAGTCAGGGAACGCGGTCACCACAAGACGTTCGCGGTCGAGGAACCCCGTACAGGTATATATGGTCAGCCGAGTATCTGCTGATGCTGCATAGACAGAAGATTCTGAGGGAGGGACTACGGCGACGAAGCGGATAATGAACCGCGTTGTTTTGTCTCCTCTTGTTATAAATATCGCATCCCCCGGCTTCACGTCATGAAGTCTGGCTAAAATATTGGGCCAATTGTGTCCGTAGAGCACACTGTTTCCTTTTTCTCCCGGTAACGGAGAGGTAGATAAATAGGAAACACCACGTTTTGTCGTTTGCCATGTCGTGCCGTTTATGATGGCACTGTACGCCGGTAGTTCGATATGAGCAGATGGTATATGCACCGTGAATGCGCTGTCAGAAAACCGTTTTCCTGCTTGCTCTAAGGAGTCACCCGCTATCGGGGTGGTTCGTTCACGGATAAGCCAGATGCCATAGAAAAGCAGTGCAAGGCTAATCAGAATGTAGAGCGCTCCGGTAATGCGCTTCATAGGTAAGATTATGATTTGCGGAGTTTTTTAGCTCCCGCAAGAAGGAGAATGAATGCCGTAGCAAATACACTATAGAGAACCCAACTGTCGCCGGTAGCAGCAAGACCTAATACGTCACCGGTAGAGGTGCCCAGGACTTGTCCCCCGATGGGAGGCGCTGTACATTCCGGGCAGCTTGAGCGGCCGTCGCTTAGTCCGTCTCCCCCGCCGTTCGGGTCACCACCACCCGTAGGAAGACAGCTATAGGTGGTGTTTTTCGTGACAAATGCATCTGAACTCAAGCCCCAAAGATTGCCGTTCGGAATATAGTTCCAGCCTTGGTTTTTCAGGATAGCTACCTGATCCTCGCTCAGGGACGATGCGTTCCACCAATCGGTTTGTATACCGTTGCCGTCTATTGAGCAGAAACATTGGGTAACTAAGCCTTCTCCCACATTATATACGGTATCTTTCCCTGTGTAGGTAGCGCTGCTACCGGCGATGCCGTGTGTGCCCGTATCATAATTTGCAATGACTGAGCCTGCGGGATTAAGACAGGAAGGAAACGTGGGAACATCCACGGCAAGTACCGTAGTAACAGGACGTGTGAAAATTGCCAGTGTGAGAAAAAGAATTGCAAATAGCCGCTTCATGGGTTATGTCATTTGCGGCAGCAAACGAATTATAGGATGTATTATACACCACAATGCAAGTTTACGCAAATTACTGAGGTTTAGAGAATAGAGCTAGCATATAGGCCAAAATCTTTTCAAGTATAGATAGGTGCCGTTTTTCTATAATTATTTTATTTTGTTGGGCTAAATCAGGTATATTTATTGTTCTATCTGCATAATCGCCACCTGTTATATGAAGCTCTGTTTCATCACTTAAATATGGTATAGTGAATTGTCCTGATCGATCCGTTTTTACTTTTTGATATCGCGATGTTATTTCTACATTAGTTATAGGTTTATTTAGTTGATTAACTAACTTCCCGGTAACGCGCAAAGGGGTATATGCGGTTGTTAGTGCTTTTACTGCCTTTTTTTCCGTTCCGTCATTCTTCCACAGCGCAGTGGATCCGCCGACGTTTACCCAATAGTTGACACCGACGACATGTGGATTTTCTGCAATCAATCTGAGCGCCTGATCGATCCAGTTTTGTTGGTCAAGCTCTGACAAATTCCCATGTATGTCCGGAATAGGTGCACCAAATTCGCCCAGATACACACGGCCGCCGCTGGAGCGTGCAATCGCAGAGATATCTGCGTCCAGTCGCTCGGGAGTGCGGACGTAGTGGTCTATGGTGACTATACCGCCCAGCGCTGTAGTGGTTTTGGGATCCATGATTAGTTTAGCGACATCGTAGTTCATAGAGTAGTAGCCTACTTCTATTCCTTTGCCGATCGAACGAAACGCCTCTGTAGCCACGCGGTATGAATCTATCAGAAATTGCTTGTGACCGTCCGAGTCCCCATTTAACCTGGGGTCTCCCGGTCCTCCGTTTTCACATTCAGGACAGGGGGTGAAAATATCCCCCTCTTCAAATAGGTTTCCGTTTGCTTTGATGAAATCTGCCGTCTGCGCCAGATGCTGTGCCCGGCTGATAGCCGGATACCCAAACCATTTTTCCCAACCGGAAAAATTCCCACGGAACCACACCTTAAGATTATGATTGCGTGCGGACTGCACCCAACGATTCAAAATCGGAATAAATTGATCATCGTACGGAGTAGCGATGCCTACATGCGTTGCTCCCGTCTGAGCAATTTGCTTTATTTGCATGTCTATCGTTGTATCAAACGATAAATCTCTCAGCTTTTCTCGGGCCAAATCACGCGAGATCTTCATCGTATCGATGGATTGAATTTTCCACCATGGAATTGACACTGAGTTGCTGGTGGGCTCAGTTCCCTGGGCATGCACGATATACCCAATCACCGTAACTGATAGAGTAATAACAAATGTTGCAATAAACGATCGGATGATATGCATATTATTTATGGCTGTTATCCAAAACGGCGTCGTAGTTTAAATTACCAGATCGCGATGCGTCAATCTCATATATATCGGCAAATGGATACGATGCAACTTTCTGATATAGAGCGAAACCAGGAACTCTGCTGACACCTTTCCACACCAGATCGTTATCATCATGTGTGCGCATGACAATCCATCTGGCCCACCGGTCAGGAAGGGCAAGCGCATTTTCCCAATACAAACCTGTGCCTTCATGGATAAACCGTTTCATAGGTAGACCCGAGGAAAAAATGATGGCATCATGACTGGCGGCGGAGATCAGGATAAATCCTTTTTCATCCTTGGCGTGCTTGTTGAGGTATCCGGATACTTCAGACACGTTTTTTTGACTGCTACCTACTCTTGCATCGTCTATGGTTACCGCATCTCCGTTGGCAAATGCAAAAAACAATACAAATGCAAGTAGACCTATGATGGTCCATTGTAACCCTTTGGCTCGGTCTACAAGATATCCGATAAAAATTGCCACAGTAGGGGCTATCATTATGCCATATCGTACGTTAAACCAACTCGTTCCGTTTATACCTTGTATAAACAGTACGGAAAATCCCATAAATAATGCAAGTATATTAAATAGAAGTGGAGCAAATAGCGCCGAGGCGCTTATTTTCACGGCACCAGATATCACACGGTCCCGAAGCATTACAAAAAATCCGATAAGAGCTAGCAATGTGGGAAATGTATACGTATTATAGAAGACGGCATACATGTACGTTTGTATAGAGAGCCACAGATTATATTTGGTAGCCAATTCCCCCGCCTGTTCTAATTGCAGCTGCTGAGCATGAGCCGAAAACGGACCGAGGGCAAAGTATAAAGGATCTTTGAAAATTAATAAATTCCAAAGCAACCACAACATAATGCCAAAAGCAGCAAGGGTAAGAAACAAAATGCTTTTGCCCTCGACTGATCTAAAACCGCTTATCTTCCATGACTGGATAGCGACCAAAACGGACGCATAGCCCAATAAAAACCAACCATCATATCGTGTGAGAGATGCTAGCATGATCCAAAATGCCGAGCGTATCAGATACAGCACATTGTCATGCTTATGCCATAAGATAAGCTCATAGACACCAATGGTCATCGTGGCTATAAGAAAGAGCTCGGTCATGGCAGTTGATTGAAGGTAGAGAATGTTAATGTTTGCTGCAAATACAGCAACACCAACCAATCGGCCAAGCATTCCTACCCTAAGTTCTTTCATGATGTAATAAATCACGAGCCCTGATGCTACAAACCCGATCATGGATTGTATGGCTCCCGCAAACCCGGAGTGCCACATCCAGTCATGCCAAATAAGAGGAACCATGAGTATGTGATTAAGTGGAAGCCACACAGATCCGAGCTGGGCGAGGCCAGGTTTGAGCCCCTCGACAACTCGTCTGCCGATGTCTAAATGGCTACGGGCATCGTTATACGCCAATCCCAAGTTATTTTGTAAATATGTATTGAAATAATATATAGATATACACGACAAAATTACTGCAATGACAAGGTGCGCGTGTTTGTTCAGTAAACTCAATACCCCGTCAAAATGGGCTTTTGGTATTTGAATACTGTACGTTTTTTGGAGCAGTTTCATAGGCGGTTATTCAGATAATTTCTGTTTAAATAAAAGAATCAGCCACGTGAATGCACTGATGCCGATAAGTGAGACAAGGAGTATGTAATATGTTTGAGCATTAACGTACTTGTATCCTTCCGTCTGGAAAACAAATGACTTGGATTTATTAACTTTTAAAATAGTAATATTGCGATCGTATGTTTTTTCTTCGTTACGACCGGTAAGAAGTGATAAAGCATCAATTTCTTTCGACGGAGGATTCCGGTTGGAGGTGATAGCTCCAAGTGTACTCACACTTGCCGAATATAAAAATAAAAGAAAAAAACAGATTAGAAAAAATATGTTTTTCCGCCAATGAGACAGAACTATTGCTATCCCAATCGCAAGCACGGAGTACACTGGGATAAGATATCGTGAACCGAACGCCCATCCGCCCCACGGATCGCCCCACATTGCGTAGAGAAGCAATGTAGACCCTATGGTTGCGACAAATAGCGTCATAACCGCGCTGAATTGATGCCCAAGTAAAATAATTCCGAAAATACTCAAAAACATCACCGGCGTATAAATAAGCATTCCGCGGTCAATGCTGAACAAATGAATCACGAGCCCATCAAGCAAGTTTCTGGGGTTAAAAAACCTTACGACAGATTTTTTGGGTTTGGGTTCATTGGTTGATTCATTGACAACAGGTTCCGGACTATAGGAAATGGGTGTCGATGGTTTGCCCGTTTCATCTATGGCTTTGACGCTGGAAACGGTTCCGGAAAATTGCAGCGGATTGCCATAGGACCAGTTGTTGAACCATAGAAAAAATAACAAGGGTGGCAAAACCCCGAATAACGTGATAATACCAGCCGGTGATACATGAAATGACCAATTTTTAACAGAATTTTCTACCCACACAATTCGTTTCAGTGCATATATACCTACCGGCAACAGAATAAGCAGATTGGGATAATCCAACGGAATAGAAATAGCTATGAGGAACCATACAAAACTAAGCGGTGCTAACCCTTTGAAGCGAAGGAGCAGGTAAATGCTGCACAAAAGCAGAAATGTCGTCAAATGATGTTGGTAGAGGGTGACAGCATATGCAAATGCGGGTGTAGCAAACAGAAATGTAATTCCGGCCAGGTAAGACGCCCATCGTCTAGCGCCAAGTATCACAGATATTCTATAAACTAACCATGCGTTTATGAGTGCAAAAAGTGCCACAACGGCAAATGTTCCCAATTGAGATGCTCCGAAATATTTCCCGATCATATATCCGGGGGAAGTCAGATACGAGAGTCCGGGAGCAAACAATGACACGTATTTTTGGTTGTGGTATCCAAGATCGGGAAGCGCAAGCCGGGCTACAGGCACTGAAAAATACGGAGATTTATCTTCTACTAAGGAGTACAGAAGAGCAAATCTACCCCGCTCCGGCGATAACTCCAACGGACCATCTTCGGTCCAGCGCTGTTCGTTCATGGTTAGCGTGTTGGGATTACCCGGTATGCCACGGATAGAAAGAGTTAAAATGAGTGAACAAAAGAGTACGAACAAAATCGTGTGGAGTTTTTTCATTATGGCTATTTATATAATACCTTGGTTGAATTGTATGGTACATAGAGAGCACTGAATCGGGGAATTCGTAACAGATATGCCCGATGCACCAGCGTTTGAATTACATATAATACAGTCGGATAAGGATGATGGAAAAATTCAACAATAAGATGCCGAAAAAGCGTAATTTTGGGGATGGTATATTCGGCTGCGACAAATTCCGGATCAAAATAACGGTTCAATTCATTCCGTCCCGTTACGAATTTCGTACTTTGTTTGAACCGGTCTTGTAAAGTTGCTACATTTCTTTTCAGCGTCAGGGCTTTGTATGCCTTATATATTCCGTAATTATGTTTTTTGAGAAATAAGTAAAGATACGCATCCTCCGGTACGTTCGCCGGCCATCGGATACGGTTGGCAACCGTCCGGGGTATAGCCCTCATTGCATGTCCGCCTATGGTGTACATGTTCACCCCTCCGCGCCATGAAGTAAATAGTCTTCCCATCATGGTATTTCCGTGGTTTGTTATGCTCTGAAATTTATTTGTGGGGCGTATCCCTTTTACGACACCCACGGCCATACCTATATTCCAGTCAGTTTTTGCTTGTATTATTTTAACCATCTCATTTATTCCATTTGGGTTGGCCGGGAGTGTATCAGCTTCTATAAGCACCAAAATATCGCCGGAAAACTTTTTGATGATATGATTTTGGCGCGTTTGTTGTCCCATGCGTGTTTTTCCATGAATTATTTTTATCCGAGTATTGTGGAATTTTTTTAATATGTCCACTGTTTTATCAGTACATCCGTCACATGCAACAATTATTTCTAGTAGGCGAAAATTTGTTCGTTTAAATCGTAGAACAGTACGTATAAGCCGGGCAATATTTGCCTCTTCATTAAAAGCAGGGATCCCGATAGTAATTGTTGGCTTTTTTTGTTTCATATTCGTGATAATTTTTGCCCTTTATAGAGGATAATACGTTTGGATGTTGATGCCATACGAAATCTTGATGTATGCGCGTTGTTATTTTTAGGCATAAGCCGTATCAAGGCTGTAATGAAAAGGTACGCAGGCATTGAAAATGGGTTTCGAATCATATAACGAATTAACGTTTTTATAAAAAGTACGCGGGGGATGGCAAATTCTTTCCGAACAATGTTGGACCCGAATATTCTTGTCAGGCTTGCTATACCGGTCGTAAACCGCGTACTTTGTGATGCGTGTTCACGAAAGTTCAGTGGGGAACGGAAAAAAACACCTGCGTCTTTTGTAAATACAAAAGTAAACTTTTGAGCAATACAGGAAAAATAAGAAAATGCATCTTCCGGAGCATTATTAATCCATGTGAGGTTGCGGAAAAATTTACCGGCAAATGCCCTCGCCCTACCATGACAAAGATACACGTTAGAACCGTCGTTGATTTGCCGGTACAAAAATTGTTTCATGTAATGACTATTTGCTATGATGCGCTCAAACAAATTTCTTGGGGGCAGCGGTATGGTGGCGGCACCGACACATCCGACTTTTTTGTTTTTTCTGATCGGAAAAGTTATAGCTTCCAAAAAATTAGGTTCAATAGGTATAACATCTGCATCCAGCATGACGAGAATTGATCCGCGTGCGCGTTTGACAATTATATTTTCACTGTGTACTATGCCCTTTCTGTTTCGCTGCACAACGATATGTATTCGTCTGTCCTTGACTGCTTTTACTTTTTTGACAGTCGCATCTGTGCTTCCGTCAGATACAATAATAATCTCCAGTAGCTTTATATGTCGTGATCGATCGGCAAGAAGAGCATGAAGCAAATATTGAATATTAGCTTCTTCATTATATGCAGGAATACCTATAGAAACTGAAGGCTTGGTAGATTTCATGATGTAGACCCGGAATTTTTAGTAGACAATTCAACTTTCCAAACAGGATTAGAGACTACGCCCTTAGACTGTCGCACTACTAATGTATATATTCTGATAAACAAGTAATATACAATTGCAAGCGGGTGACATACCAATTCCTTTGTAAAAGCCCATAAAAGCAGGAGTATGGGTATACGGTATTCGGTATCCAATTTTTGCGAAAAGTGCTTTTGCATTTCTTTTTTTGAATATAAATATCTGCTGCTGGGTGCAATCTGGTCTTTGAGCTTTTGCGGACACCGGATATAGACGAGAGCTTTGGCTAATTGACGAAACGTTCCGTCCAGACGTTTGTTCTCCAAATAGTAGAACATATCGCTATTTACGACATTTTCCGGAATTCTGAATCGTTTGAGATGTGTGGTTCGAAACGCAAGACATCTACCGCTGGAAGCCAAATGATTGTGGGTATCGTTCCACAATTGAGCAATCGTGTCTACAATACGTACCATAGACCCCATTGCTGCCTCAAAGTATGTTTCGGGCGGTAATGGAAAAATTCGAATACCAGCCATAGTTAATGATGTATCATTTTCAAATGCATTTAGTATTTCGTTGATGGTGTTTTCGTCAAACGTAATATCATCCTGGGTAGATATGTATATATCAGAAGTTGTTTTTCCTATCATTTGTTTTACTTTTTTTGTCTGACTTCCTTCTACCGGATTCCACGTAAGTTCCGTGCGCAGTTTTATCAGTGCATCTGCAACGACCGGGGTAATCGGCGTACGGTCGGCAATGATCATGATCCGTACAGTATTTCCATTTTTTGCTTTTCTTATAGACCGGACAGTTTCCACCAGAGATTGGCCTCCGTAGCATGTTGGAATTCCAACCGTAATGGTGCTGTGTTGTGTCTTTCTTTTCATAGCTTCATTTGGTGAAAATTTTTTCCTGATCTTGCCATAATTTCAACGCAAGTGAATTTTGGTTCATCGCAACGTCAGCAAGAGTTAATACTGTGTCTTTTGCCACATCGTGAAGCAGTACACTTTTATCGGCAAACGCCATGGGCAATAAATTTTGGTCTCGTGCGATGCGATGATTTTCACACACACCGTAAGTCATATATCCGCCTATACCATCGATCGTGTCGCCTTTCTTCAAGTCAGTCTTTGCTGTAGCAACAACTTCGACCATAGGTTCTCCGATTGACGCGACGGTAGGATTTTGGAATAGTACAGCGCGGGCTATAGAGTTCGGAACTTCAAAATGGCACAGATGATACGGTGTATAAAATACATAATAGGGTCCTTCGCCCAGCTTGTAGAGGTTAAGATAATGCTTGTGTTGAGGGTCGTTTGTGGTTCCGATTACAAAAACGCCAGGGGCGGGTTCTGCACCCACGACATAATCAACGACTCCCCCTTCTACTTCAAGCGCTTCTGACGGGTACCAGGTGTGTGCTTCGCTTACATTGGCTTTGGCCACTGTTGGGCCGTGCATGCCTCGTTTGGCCACATGCATGCCGTTTGCGTTTGCCGTAACTGTTTGTTCAAACGAAATTTTGGATCCGTCAGCAAATGACGTCACCATCATAGGATTTTGCCCCCATTTTTTGGCAAATCCTTCCTGGGTGGTGGGATTTCTGTAGGCATCCTGCAGTCCCTTGATATTGCCGCATAAAACGGGGGTAACTCCCAAGCCTTTGACAAAGCTCATGAGATTCTGCGTCACGCCAGGTTGGTCTCCGTCAGCCACTGTGTAAACCACTCCGACTTTATCTGCCATGTGTTTGAGTATCGGCCCGATGGTGGCATCTAGCTCTGCACTCATGGTGACGATATGTTTGCCCGCTTTTATAGTATTCATCACTATTGATGCGCCGTAATCTATATTCCCGGTTACCTCTACGATCACGTCGATGTCGGGGTGATTGATGAGAAGAGAAGCGTCGTCGGTTATAGCATGCGTTGAATTTTGAATTGTTGCGGTCAATTCGTTGACCTCTTTGACGCGTACTGTCTCCTTGACCCCACCTACTCTATACGCATCTTCGGCATGAGCGGCCGTTCGGTTTGCGATAGCAACCAGACGCATACCCTTGGTGTATCGCAGGATCTGGTTTGCAATACCTTTTGCCATAAATCCCGCGCCAATCATACCTACTCGGATCGGTTTACCGGATTTTTCAAGCTCAGCTAGTTTTTGATCGACGATTATCATAGTTATCCCGTATAATCAGCTTGATTTTTATCTTTATCTGTAATTTCTGTGACTTCCATAGGCCATGGGATGCTAAATTGAGGATCGTTGTACCGGATGATTTGCTCACTCCCGGGTGTGTAAAATGCCGATACTTGGTAGGAGACTTCTGTTGTGTCAGTTAGTGTTATAAATCCATGTGCAAAACCTTCTGATAAAAAAAGCATTTTGTAGTTAGTGTCGTTTAACTCGACTCCAAACCATTGCTTGAATGTCGGAGAGTCCTTCCGCAGGTCGATGATGACGTCATAAATGGCACCTTTGGTACACCGGATGAGTTTGGATTCTTCATATGGCGATATCTGGTAATGCATACCGCGCATTGTGCCTTTTTTGGTACTGTAGGACATATTCTTCTGAACGGGTTTACGAAAAATTCCGTGTGCTTCAAACTCCTTTTCATCCCACGTGCGTGCAAAAAACCCGCGTGAATCTTCACGTTTTTCCAATTCTATTATGTACGCACCTTTTAATGTCGTTGGCGTAAATATCATATTATTCCTTCCAGTAGAGTTGCTCATCCAATTTTTCCTCTGCTTTGAGGTATTGGATCATTTTCAGGCGTGTGTAGTAACGGGAAGTAAATGTTTCCGACGTCATGGTTGTTTTTCTGAAGGCTTCCATAAGTTCTTTAGCTCCCGCTTCGACATCCATTTTACATCGGAAATCAGGTAACGTTTTTGTAATTTTATCGAAATTTACCCGGTAATTGCGTTTGTCGACACCTTGGGGGTTGAGGGTAATTTCATCTACTCCAAATACTTTTCCTATAATTTCTGCAATCTCACGGATTTGGTAATTTGAGCGGGTATTTCCCACATTCAAAATTTGTTTATGCACTACCTTCTTAGGCATAGTTGCTGCCAATTTCATAGCCTCGCAGACATCGAGTACGTGTACAAACGGGCGCCAGGGAGTGCCGTCACTGTCCATTTTTATGACTTTGGTTGTCCAGGCTAATCCGGCAAGGTTGTTTACCGCCAGGTCAAATCTTATTCTGGGTGATACTCCATATACGGTAGCGTTGCGCAGAATAACGGGTGAAAATGTTTCATCGGCGATAGAAAGTAGGTATTGCTCATTGAGCACTTTGGATTTAGCGTAGGGTGTCAGGGGATTTGTCGGTGATGTTTCATCGCTGACGTTATCTGACGCACCATACACGCTACAGGAAGATGAATAGACAAATCTGGGTACTCCTGCCTTTTTGGCTGCATCTGCCAGGCGTTTGGTGCCATTATGGTTGACGTCGTGTGTCAGATCGGCGTTAATCTGTCCCAGGGGGTCGTTAGACAATTCTGCCAAATGAATGATCGCGTCAAATCCGGCGACGTCTTGGGCAGTGACCGCACGTATATCCTTGCGGATACTTGCAGAAAGCTCTGTTCGCTCGCCGGTAAACCACCCTTCACTGAAAAACTCTGTATCAAGTCCGGTAACTGAGTGACCAGCTTTTGTAAGCACTTCCGTCAGGCATGAACCTATATAGCCTTCGGATCCGGTAACAAGAATTTTCATACGTTACTCCCATACTTTCCACGGTGCTTTACCCGTTTGCCATTGTTTCTCCAACATCATTTTGTCATGCAGCGTATCCATATTTTGCCAATATCCGCTGTGTTTATAGACCGACAGTTCTCCCTCTGTTGCCAGAGCCTGGAGGGGTTCCTTTTCCCACGTTGTTAGATCGTTGTCGATATATTTGAAAATCCCCGGTTCCAAAACAAAGAAGCCACCATTTATCCATGCTCCATCACCTTTTGGTTTCTCTTTAAAAGAGGTAATTTTTGCCTGTGTATCATGGAGCGTAAACGCCCCGAATCTTCCGGGAGGCTGAACCGCGGTCATAGTGGCCAGGGTATTCTGCTTTTTATGAAAGTCTATAATTTCGTTAATGTTTGCATTTGTTACTCCATCACCATAAGTAAAACAAAACGTTTCATTTCCGATATATTCCTGGACTTTTTTGAGTCTTCCGCCGGTCATACTAGTTTCCCCGGTTTCGACCAGAGTCACCCGCCACGGTTCAGAACCGTTTTTGTGTATCTCCATGGAGTGTTTTTGTAGGTCAAAGGTGATGTCGGAGCGATACAGATGATAGTTGGCAAAATATTCCTTGATGTAATGACTTTTATACCCACAGCAGATGATAAAGTCATTTATTCCATGAGCAGAGTACAGCTTCATGATATGCCAGAGCATGGGCTTCCCGCCTATTTCCACCATCGGCTTGGGGCGTATCCCCGTTTCTTCTGATAATCTGGTTCCAAATCCGCCAGCTAAAATGACTGCTTTCATAGGTATATTATTATATAATAACTATAGGCTTAAGTAAAGCTAGATAACTATAGCACGCCTAGCTGATTTTGCCATTTCCCATGTTTTGGATTTTACACCCTTTTTTTTGTACGGTGCTATCCTCACAATCAGGTTCAATATGAGTGCGCCTATCGTGGGTATGGGTTCGTGCAGAATGCTCGTACCGATGCCACGTAATTTATACCATATAGGAATATGTTTTTCTTGATCTAGCCGGATTCCGAAATATTTCCGTACCGATGCACGCCGATAGAATATAGCACGGCTCGCGATAAGCCAAAAATCATGGAGGGTTGCCGGTGTTCGGTACCACAGAAGCGCTTTATAGACGTATCTAAATGTGCCAAATCGTTTACCGACCATATACAAATAATCACAGTCGTTGTTCAGATCTTCGGGATACCGTACTTTTTGGGCGACGTCTGCTCTCATGGCAGTTGCGCATCCTAATAGGTTATGGATGGAATTGCCATGATTTGTATACATGCGAGTGTATATCCACAGCATATCCGAAGCGCGGCACGCGGCTGCTATAAATCCAGAAACTTGTACGGGGAGTTGGTGCGGCACAGCCAGAGCGACTGCAGGATCTGCAAACGCCTCAGCTATAAGCCGGATGGCATCTTCCGATGCCAGAACGAGGTCAGCATCCAACGTGATGAGGATGTCGCTTGTGTTCGCTTCGTAGATTTCATTCAGTACATGCATCTTTCCACTACGGGAGTTGTGTTCAATGATTCGCAGCGGTATAGTCGAACGTTTATTGGTTCGTGCGACAGATGCAGTGTCATCCGTACATCCGTCACAAACAAGCAGTATATTCTTTATCTGAAAATGATCTCCCCGTTGTTTATAAATAGATTTGAGTAGGTACCCGATATTTTGTTCTTCATTGTGTGCTGGAATCCCTATGGTAATGGAAAATTTCATATGTGTTTAGGCTTGAAAAATTTCAATACTTTTGTTAGCGCTTTTATCCCAGTCAAATTTTTTCGCCCACTCGATAGACTCATTGCTCATAAGTTGTCTGGTTTTCGTTTCTATAAGAAGTTTTGTAATATTCGAGGCAAATTCGTCGACATTGCCATACGGAATCAGCAGACCACTGTATGGATTGTGTACGGCATCACGTAATCCAGCTACGTTACTTGCAACAACCGGAGTACCACATGCATTCGCTTCAATAGTCGTAATCCCCCAGCCTTCAATAAGCGACGGATTTACAAAAATCCAGGTGCGTTGGTATAGACTAA
>ERZ1292625.3082-Hain-H41-01um-R1-3082-length-14123-cov-9_pt1 | contig 14123 bp, 10 predicted proteins | sample MGYA00564400_ERZ1292625 | MGnify/ENA primary metagenome ERZ1292625 (study PRJEB36523, sample SAMEA6512639) | groundwater metagenome | collected 2019-01-08 | study: AquaDiva: Metagenomics assemblies of 32 groundwater samples | reverse complement strand
GTATCAGCATTTCTCCAAAGCAGTTCTTCATTGTCAATTTTTATACTATCTTCTCTGATTGCACGATAGCTGTAACTCGCGTCTTTATTTAGAGAATTTAATTTAAAATTGGTAGTAAAGCTTACTAGAGGAGGTCTATAGCTACCTCCGCCACAAGCAGCATTGCTTGTTGGGAGATATAAAAAACTCAACATAATCGCAACTAAATAATATTTTATTTGTAACACCAGGACTCCTATATTAAAAGCATTTCTACACTATTGATATTAGAAATTATAGCATACTTTATTTTACATCAAATAAATAAAATTAGACTTTTACTTTATTGGATTACAGCTGGCTGAACCCAGCTAAGGTCTAGTCTCATTTTTTAAATACAAATAAATAATTTTTATATAGAATTTATATATGAGTCCATCGCGACGTGAGTTTTTAAAAATGAGTTCCTTGTTGTTTACTGTCGGTAGTGTCGCTTCGAACAGAGCTTGGTCAGCGAATTCTAATAGTAGTTTTTGTGCCGTGGGATACAGCCCAACGGCGACTCAAAAAGGCAATGGTATTAACTCTCTCTATCCTACATATCCTTCAGAACTACGAATTTTCAATTCAAAATTTGAATTGAAAGACAATATCCCTCTTCCGTTTTTTCCCCATTCTTTTTTGCAAAATCCAAACAATCCATTTGAATTAATTGTGATTGAAAAATGGGGAATCGACGCTGCTATTTTAGACTTAAAGCAAAAGAAAATTATTAAGAAAATTTTTCCTGGCCCAGGAGTCAGATTTTTTGGTCACGGAGCTTGCTTGCCATCCGGAGACCTGCTTATTTCTGCAATGGATGATAAGAAAGCTGAAGGCAAGATTTTAGTTTATAGACAAGGTGATTTGAAAGAGAGTTTTTCCTCTTTTGGAGTAAATCCACATGAAATAAAGATAGCGCCAAACGACCCTAATAAACTTGTGGTTTTGAATTTAGGTGGGACGACTAAGGAAAGGCAAGGCTTGTTTGAACCCAGAATTGTGTGGATTGATTTGAAAACTAAAAAATCCTCAAGAATCCTGAAAAGCAAAATGAGTGGTGGGCCTACTCACTTTGCTTTTCTAGAAAAATCGGCTGATCAATTAATAGTTGGCGGGACTCATACAACGCCCGCAATCGAAATTATCAATGGCAAGGAGCATTCTTTATTAGAAATGATTTCAACTTCTCCAAATAATAAAACCTATGAAACACTTAATTTTCTTTTGTCTCAGGATCAATTTAAAGAATGCCTTGTATCCTGCCCTGAAGCTGACGCTATTTTTAGTCTCGATTTAGAAAAGAGAAAAGTGAAATCCATAATTTCAAAATTTAAGGCTCGTCATATTTTTGAAAGTAATGGCAAAAAATATTACAGTTATGAAACTCATAAAGAGAATCGGAGTCATCTCGTAGGTGAGGATTCTAAGGGTTGGACAGAGTTATCGATTGATAATTTCGGTAATTCGCCACATATTGGGACATTTGGTGACCCCACCAGGAATTGAACCTGGATCTACGGTTTAGGAAACCGTAGCTCTATCCATTTGAGCTATGAGGTCGCGCTTACAAAAATAATGTGTAAGGAAATTAGGACTAAGCTTCGTCGTCGTCAAGCTCATCATCACCGACCACGCCTAAATTGTACTTTTCGATGCGATATCTCATCGATCTGAATGTGATATGTAACAGTTTGGACGCTCTTTTTTTCACACCGCCGGCGGTATGAATGGCTTTCACCAGAAGTTCCTTTTCGATTTGACCCATAACTTTATCTAAATCAATTCCTTCGGGGCCAATTTCAATTTCACTGCTGGAAGCCAGTTTTCGTCCTGAAGTGGTATTGACCATTGGTGGTAAACTTTCAGGAAGAATCGTTGCTCCACCTTCAAGTGCTACCGTTCGCTCAATTAAATTTTCAAGCTCACGCACGTTTCCGGGATAATCATACTTTTGAATGATCTCCATGACCTCGGCACTGATGGCGCCAATGTTTTTGTTTAATCGCTCATTATATTTTTTTAAGAAATGATTGGCCAAAAGTGGAATGTCGTCTTTTCTTTCCCGCAAGGATGGAGTTTTAATATTGATTACGTTTAACCGATAGTACAAATCTTGACGGAAACTACCCTTAGCGACCATTTCTTCTAAATTACGATTTGTCGCTGCAATAATACGAACGTCAATTTTTAAATCTTCTGTTCCACCCACACGACGAATAATTCGTTCTTGAATTGATCTTAGTAATTTAACCTGAATAGCTAAAGGAAGCTCGCCCACTTCATCCAAAAATAAAGTTCCACCATCAGCGACTTCAAAAAGACCTGCTTTGTCAACGACGGCACCGGTGAAGGATCCCTTTTTATGCCCGAACATTTCTGATTCCATTAGATTTTCGGGAATCGCTCCACAGTTGATGGTTATAAAGGGTTTATCTTTCAGAGGTCCGTTGTAATGAATGGCTTTCGCTACAACTTCTTTTCCAGTTCCCGACTCACCCGTAATCAAAACATTGGTTGGAGCGACAGAAACTCGTTTCACTAAATCAAAAATTTGGTGCATCGCTGTGGAATTGCCAATCACATTTTGAAAACTGTATTCTTTATTGAGTTCTTTTTTTAAAGATCTATTTTCAACTTCTAAATTTTTATTGCGAAGGGCATTCTGAATATTTAAACGAACTTCATCAATTTTAAATGGTTTGGTTAAATAATCGTAGGCACCCATTTTCATTGCTTCAACAGCGGTCTCGGTTGTCCCAAAAGCAGTGATCATCATAAAGACAGTGTCTGGATAAGATTCGCGAACATGTTTTAATAATTCGATGCCTGTCACATTGGGCATTTGCAAATCAGAAATAATCATATCGAAAGATTTTTTTGTTAAAAGCTCTTTTGCTTTTTGGCCATCTTCGGCGAGGCTGATTTCATAGCCTTCTTTTCTAAGCATAATTTCTAAAAATTCGCGGATGGACTCTTCATCATCGACAACAAGTATCTTTGGTTTCATATGACCTCAATATACTTATAATTTTGAAACGTCTCGTGCCTTGACGCAAGGAAAAATCAGAGTGAACTCGGTACCTTGACCTACTTGACTCTTAACAGAGACCTCGACTTTGTGGCTTTCTAAGATTTTGTAAGACACGGCCAGACCTAAGCCCGTACCTTTAGGTTTTGTTGTATGAAAAGGTTCATAAAGTCTTTTCATAACTGATTCACTCATGCCCATGCCAGAATCAGAAATTTTAACAATCACCTTTTGATTCGCTTCATCCGATTTTAAGGACACTCGAAGTTTGCCCTCTTGCACATCGTTCATGGCTTGATAAGCATTCACCATAAGATTTAAAAAAACCTGTTTAAGCTTATCAACATGCCCCAAAACTTCAGAAACAGCAGTGAAATCCTTTTCGATAAGAACATGGGATTTTAAATTTTTATTCATCTTTAAAGATTCAATCACTTCATTCAAGATTGACGACAACTGTACAAATTCTGTCGGATCTTTCAGGGGACGTGAGTAATCCAAAAACTCGGTGATCAAATTATTTAACCGATCAATTTCACGTAAAATAATTTTCATAAGCTTGCTATCATCTTCAGTTTTTGCATGCTGAGATAACATTTCTATGCTTCCACTAATGCTGGCTAAGGGATTTCTAATTTCATGAGCAATGCCTGCGGCTAATTGACCAATCGCCGCAAGTTTTTCGTTTTGTCGAAGCCGAGACTCTAACTCACGAATTTTTGTTAAATCATCAAATAAAACAAGGTCTAACTCTTTCCCTGTGCTCGGATCAGTAAATTGATTTTTCCGGACTTCCAGAATTTTTTCAGTTTTATTTTTTGTTTCGAATTTAACATCAAAAAGTTTGCGAGTTTCATTGGTAAAATCACTAAAATAATCTTGAATATTTTTTCCGACAAGAGAAGCTTCTTCAAGCAACCCCAAGGATGAAGCATTAGCTTGAAGAATTTGACCGTGTAAATCAAAAGAAATTAACCCTGAAGGAATATTTTCTATTAACAATGAGTTGAGTTTTTCGGAGGCGATTAAATTTAAACCAGTTCTTTGCAATTCCTTGTCTGTCTTAAAAAGTTGTTCCGACAAATAACCCGATAGCCCTGCGATCACAAAAAAAGCGACATTATTAATCGCCAAAAGTAAAATGTGCTGCATGTTACGAAGTTCCGGTGTCCAAAAACTTGCGAAACTAAAAAAAATGCTCGAACACAAAGCTAAGGACAGGGCCCCTTCGACCCGAAATACAAATCCACCAAGAGTAATTAAAACCATAAAGATAAATAAAAAAAATGTCTGATTCAGTCCACTTTGGTAAACTAAAGTGGATATAAGGAACAAATCTAAAATAAAGGTGGCCAATAGCCAATGTGTGCGCTGGTAAAACCAATTGAGTTTGATCATTAATCCTAAATGAAGACTCAATCCCAGGATCAAGGCGATGTAAAAAAAAGTAAGATAACTCCAATCAATGAACTGACCTTGGAAAATAAATGAAGCTGAGCTGAATATGAGAATTAAAAAAAGAAGACCCACCCTTGATGATTCAACGATGAGTCTATTTTTTTCATTCTGGATCCAAATCATCCACCACCAACGACATCGGCCATATTGAAAATAGGAAGATACATGGCGATAACAAGCACAGCGATGATTCCGCCAAGGACAACCATCAATAATGGCTCAATCAGCGAAGTTAAAGCTTTCACCGCATTTTCAACTTCATCTTCGTAAAAATCTGCGATTTTTCCAAGCATAACATCCAAAGTTCCTGACTGCTCTCCAATGCTAATCATTTGCACAACCATTGAAGGAAAGACTTTATCTTTGGACAAGGGCAAAGCAAAGGGCTTACCTTGCATGACCGAGTCCTTGCATCGCAGAAGCGCTTTTTCAATAACTATGTTACCAGAAGTTTTTGAGGCAATATCAACAGCATCGATCAATCCCACACCTGAACCCAATAATGTTGATAAAGTTCGCGTCAATCTTGCAAAACATTGTTTGGAAACTAGTTCGCCTAAAACAGGTGCTCGAAAACAAAAAGTTTCAAATTGTTCTCGTCCCGCATCGGTCTTAATGTAATTCAAAAATAGAATTGGAAGCCCAATTAAACCCGCAATATAGAGATACCAGTTTTTGATTAAAGTTCCACTGAGTTTCACCACCATCTGCGTCAGCATGGGCGGCGCTTTTCCATTGGCATTAAAAAATTCTTGGAACTTCGGGATGATAAAAACAAGAATGCCGGAAATAACCAAGATGGCCACAAGAATAATCACCGTCGGATAAACCATCGCTCCTTTAACCTGGGATTTAATTTTTTCGGATTTTTCCATGTAAGTTGCTAAACGGTTCAAAATACCGTCCAGAATACCGGCCTCTTCCCCCGCTTGAATCATATTGCAATAAAGGCGATCAAAAACATTTGGAATCAAAGCCATAGACTCTGCAAGTCGTCGCCCCGTTTCAATCGAAAGTTTTACTTTTGAGGCCGAGTCTTTGAGCAAACCGGGACGAAGCCCTTCTCCTAAAATTTTCAAAGCATCAACTACAGGAATTCCCGCATTAATCAAGGTTGCAAATTGACGAGTAAAAATTTGCATGTCTTTTGTTTTTACACGCGGAGAAAAAATCCCAACCGTCGCAGGTGGTGCTTTTCTTGAGCCCATTTGGCCCTTCAAACCTATGCGAAGCACTTGCATATTCATTTGCAGCAGTTTAGCTCGAACGTCGCTTTCGGATTTCGCTTCAACTTCACCTTGTAAAATCTGGCCTGACAAATTTTTTGCCTGATAGCTATATCTTCCCATTAGACACCTACCCTTTTTAATAAGTGATCAAGATCCACAGGATCCCGACTGACTTCAAATGCGGTTTTAATTTCAATTCTTCGTTTAACCAACAACTGCAGAAGAGATTGATTCATAGTCACAATTCCTGAATGTTCGCCCGCATTTTTCATAAGTTCTTCAAATTCGGTAAGGTCTTTGGACCATAAGATTTTTTTTACTTCCGAAGATGCCAGAACAATTTCATTTGCCAAAACAAATTCAGATTGAGCATTAGAAATTTGTGTTTGGCTGAACATCACGGCTAATCCATCGATCAATCGCCAGAGTAAATGAGGGTTTTGTGTGGGCATGGCCAGTCCGAATAAACGATGAAGGGCACTGATCAATGAAGGTGCACTTAAATGCAAAACGACAAGTCTTCCGTCCTCGTATAAGTTTATCGCATGTGATAACTCATCTTCAAATTGAATATTTTCAAAAATAACCACTGAAGACTCTTTCACTGCCAAGCGGTGATTCGATTCCAATATATTATCGTAGGTGCAAATATGAAAACCATTCTTTCCAAGAGTGGGACTTCCGTCTCTGGTTACATATGTCATCGAATTAATTTTTTTTTCTTTCCACTTTTGCCCAAGCAAATCCAAAGTTTTTTCGATGGATGAATTCCGATTGCCAACAATAAGAATTATTCCTTGCTGTCGCAAACTTGCTTCCACTAAAACTTGTGGCAGCAAAAAATCAAAAGCAGAATTATCTTTAACTCTTGTCATACTTAGGTATCCTTCACTGACGCGTTAAGGACTTCTTCCACTGTAGTTACTCCTGTCCTGAGTTTCAACAAAGCACTTCTCCTTAATGTGCGCATGCCTAACTCCCTTGCCAAAAATCGCAACTGTCCAGTGTTGGCCCCCTTTAAAATCGCTTCTTTAATTTTTTCAGTCATCGGAAATAATTCATAAATAGCTGCTCGTCCTTTGATTCCTGTATTGTTACAGTCACGACACCCACGTCCTTTAAACGTTTTGTAAGAGGCCACATCCTCTGGCTCTACACCAAGATTAATAATGACCTGAGGTGGAATTTCGATGGGAGCTCTACAAGCCTCACAAACTCGTCCAACTAAGCGCTGAGCAACAATTAAATTTAAGGTTGAAGTGATGATGTACGGCTGCACACCGATCTCGGTCAGACGAATAATTGTTGAGGGCGCATCATTCGTATGTAAAGTGCTTACCACCATATGACCCGTTGAAGCGGCCTTAAAGGAAATTTCTGCAGTTTCTTGATCACGAATCTCCCCCACCATCACGATATCGGGATCTTGTCGCAGAAATGTTTTTAGTGCCGATGCAAATGTTAATTCAATATCTGGATTCATTTGCACCTGATTGATGCCTTCTAAGTTAAACTCCACCGGGTCTTCTGCCGTACTGATGTTAACATCTGCTTTATTGAGCTCACTTAATGCAGAATAAATTGTTGTTGTCTTTCCGCTTCCTGTTGGACCTGTGATCAGCACCATTCCTTGCGGTTGATTGATGTTTGTTTTAAAAAGTTTTAAATCATCTTCTTCAAATCCCAATTTAGTCATATCTAACTGAAGATTTGATTTATCCAAAAGACGTAAAACAACTTTTTCACCCCACAGTGTGGGCAAGACGCTAACCCGAAAATCCATCTCTTTTGATTTTGTACGAACCTTCAAACGACCATCCTGAGGCCTGCGTCTTTCAGCAATATCTAACTTTGACATGATTTTTAAACGAGCCGCAATGGCCGAACCCGATCCTTGCGGAGGCGAGGTTGCCTCAATCAAAGTACCATCAATGCGATATCTAACACGAAATCTTTTTTCGTAGGGTTCAAAATGAATATCCGAAACTCTTTTCTTCATCGCATCAGCTAAAGTACCATTAACAAATTTCACGACCGGAGAATTCTCGCCCAACAAATCTTGATCAATCATTTCGACGGATGCATTATTTAAGGCCACGATCGAGCTGTCGTCGAGCTCTTCGTCACGCATTTGATCAAGACTTTTTTGAATATTAGCGCCGTAATATTTTTCAATCGCTGCTTGCACAGCAATAGCCGTGGCTAAGACCGGCTGAATGCTTTTCATCTTAGTGATGTATCGCAGATCTTCGCGCACCATCAGATTGCTCGGATCAGAAAACGCCACCACCAATGTCTGTCCTGCCTTTTGCAAAGGAATCAGCATATACTTTTCACAAGTTTCACGGCTCAACATTTGAACAACGCCCGGATCAATTTCAAAACTTCCCAATTCCACTCCAGGAATTTGGTAATGTTTTTCCAGCGCACGAAGAATTTGATTTTCTTTGAGGTAACCTAAAGTAACGATACTTTGAATAACATTAAAGACCTTATTCTTTTTTTGATCTTCAAGCGCTGCATTTAACTGTTCGGGGCGTAATAATCCTTGTTTTACAAGAATCTCGCCGGCCTTTAAGGACATGATTTTCCTCTCGAAAAAAGAACTCAAAATATCATATCGTTAACCGCAATTTTGCGTCACTAGACCTAGGGCGAGTTTTGAACTTTTTCAGTAAGAAATTTTTGCCAACTCTTTTCAAATTCTTCGAATGAAAAATCAAGCTTGAGGTTCAATTTCTGAATCAAACTAAAGTCATAAAATGCAGATATATAACTTCGCGGGATCGTCTTCAAAGCGGCTCTCTTGGCTTCTCTTAGCAGGGGGTTCTTTGAATTTGCAAAATCCAGATCTAATACCGCGCCCCCATCCTTCATAAAATTAAAATAAGCTAAATCGTTTAAGATCGGATCCCCGTCTGGAAAAACGACCGTATTGATTAAGATAGAGGCACGAGTTGTTTGCAAAGTCAGCTGATGGGAAGGCAAAGCTAAGATTTCGATTCCAATATGAAATCGTCGAAGCCATTCGACTTCCGAGTTAATGAAATCCTCGTCCTCACCGACCAAATAAACTCGACGATGGCCAAGACTTAACAGCATGGCAACCAATACACGACCTTTCAGATCGTCACAGATAACATAACCGGCTTCTTTAATATCATGATCCTTGATCTTTGAAACAATTGTCTCTCTTAAACTCTCAATCATAATGACCCGAGGCCACAAGGCTCCATTCTCGTTAACAATCGAATCACAGCAACCCAATAAACTCACCTGAGTTGGTTTTGCTTGCCAATTTTCAAGAATTTTTTGTGATGTTTCATAACCCATCCGCAAGAAATTGAACGACTTTACCAGCTCGTACTGATTGGCTAAAAGATTTTCAATGTTTTCAGATTTAAAGGCCACGAGTTCAATTTCAATATTTTTAATCTTAAAAAAATCCTGCATATGTTGCAGTGAAAGTGAAGGTGTTTTGCCGTCGTCGATCTCAGCAAATTTGAGGGTTTTCATTAAAATATTCCTTTGCGGATTTTCGATCCTTATTCAACTGAGTTTGAAGCTCATCCAAAGATGAAAATTTTTTCTCTTCACGTAAAAATTTAAAAAATGTAATTCCAATTTCTTTGTCATAAAGGGATCCATCAAAATCAAGAATATGAGTTTCAATTTTTAGACTGTTGCGATTCTCAGACACCGTGGGATTCCATCCAACATTAGTCATCGATTGATATTTTTTTTCATCCACAAGAGTTTCAGTGATGTAAACACCGACCCGAGGTTTAAGATTCCATTGCACATCAATGTTCGCCGTCGGAAAACCGATGGTGCGCCCGCGATGTGCACCATGAATGACTTTTCCATTCAAATAGAAAGGCCTTCCTAAAAAATCTTGGGCTTGAGACATCTCCCCACGACGTACAAACTCTCGGATCTTTGATGAAGAAACAATTTGGTCGTGTTTCTCGTAAGGAGGAATAATTTCAACTTCGACCTTTCTCTTTGCACAAATATCTTGCAATCGATTGAGTGTCCCATGCCGTTCTGAACCAAATGCAAAGTCATAGCCGACCACAAGGGCCAGTGGATTTAGACTCGAAAATAGCCAATCATCCAGAAATTTTTCTGGCGAGAGCTTTGAAAACTCGAGTGTAAAAGGATGACGAATAAAAACATCCACCTTTAACTTTCGCATTTGCTCAACCTGATCAGAAAAGGGAAATAACCTTTGAAAATCCCGGTCAGGATAAAGAATCTGCATTGGATGAGGCTCAAAGGTCAAAACGACCGCTTTGCTTTGCATTTCCTGGCTTTTCTTTGTTAATCTTTTAATTAATTCGATATGACCAAGATGCACGCCATCAAAATTCCCCATTGTAACCACCGAGTTCTCGATGATTTTTTTGGCCTGACTTAAAGAGTCCACCATTTGCATTTTTGTAAAATCTCCTCGGTCCACATTAGCAAGCTCTGTTCTTTATTTCATCGTTGAAATTCTGTTGAGATTCCGCTATGTTGCATCGCGTGAGATCACGAAAATACCTAACCCTTGCTCAGCTTCGCTTGAGCTATTTTTTACGATTAGTCAGTCGTCGAAGCGGCTTTTTTCTTCGCTTCTTCCTGTGTTGGATTTTTGCGCTTCTTGTTCTGAGATATGACGAAGTCATGAACTATGACCAAAGATTTCAGCTTCGGGGCCCTCAAAAGGTCGGTTCAGACGTGGTTGTCATTTTGCTTAAATCGAATGATTTTCGAAAATCACCAAATATTCAAATGAACACCGTCATCGATATCAACGAACCCACAACGATTAGTGACAGCACATTTTGGGATCAAACTCTTTGGAAAGAATTTTTGTCTTCGCTATTGAAACAAAAGCCTCGCGCTGTGGGTATTAATCTTTATTTTGGCGATAATGTCGAAAAAATTAAACTGTCGATCGACGAAAAACGTATTTTTTATGATTCACGAATATTCTGGACGACTTCGGTGAATCACCTGGATCGAACTTTATTGCCGGCATTTACAAATCGTAATCAAAGCAATATTGGCAGCAATGAACTTCGCCGCGATGACGATGGGGTCGTGCGAAGAATTTTTTCCTCTTCGTCGGAACAATCTTTGTTGGTCGAAAAATTAACCGGCATTTACTTACCAAGGAGTTATTCGCATTGGCTCATTAACTACCGAGGTGATGAAAGTTTGTTCACTCATGTGACATGGAATGAAGTCATTAACAATGAACTTCCTCCACGATTTCTTGAAAATAAGATTATATTGATCGGAGCCGAAACCAATTTAACCCCAAATTATCAGACCCCTTTTGGCTCTCTTCATCGTGTTCATATCTTAGCTCAAGTGATTGATAATCTTTTGCATCAGCGCTGGATCGTGCGTTATTCAATAGGCATCTATTCTGCCTTTTTGTTTGTGGTTGCTTTAGTTGCCATTTTTATTATTACCAATTTTCCACAAAGCGTAAGTCTGGTCTTTTTCATTTGGATTGGAACCTTACTTGCGGCAATGAGTGCGTGGGTCTTTGATACCTTCTCGATCTGGTTTCCAGCGGTTTCCCCGGCCATTTTATTGACCAGCATTTGGATTGTTTTCGTCGGTTACCAGGCTTCAAAAATCGAGAGAAAAAATTTCGTACTCGAACAAGAACAAAAATATCTTCACGAGTTGGAACAACTCAAAAATAATTTTGTCAGTCTGATCAGTCATGATCTCAAAACTCCAATTGCAAAAATTCAAGCCGTGATTGATCGACTACTCACTCAAAAGGATCAAACAGAAATTAAACCTGATTATTTAGCCCTGCGGTCTTATGGCGACGAACTCAATCGTTACATTCAATCTATTTTGCAAGTTCTGCGTATTGAATCCCGAGATTTTCAATTGGTTATTGAGGTTGCTGACATCAACGATATTATTGATGCAGCCCTTCGGCAATTACGACCTTTGGCCACTGAAAAAAATATCCAACTGAATACCTCTTTGGAGCCTATTTTTTCAGTGGAGTTTGATATCACTTTGATGAAAGAAGTGATCATCAACCTTGTCGAAAATGCGATTAAGTACTCTCAACCCGGCCAAGAAATTTTAATTAAATCATGGGAAGAACAAGATTTTGTCCATGTGTCTGTAAGGGATAATGGACAAGGGATTTCCACTGAAGAGATTGAAAGTGTTTGGCAAAAATTCACCCGTGGTAAGAATCAAGATCTTAAAACCAAAGGAACAGGTTTGGGCCTTTATCTGGTTAAATATTTCGTGAATCTTCACGGTGGGCAAGTGTTTATGGAGAGTGAGCTGGGCAAAGGCACCACTGTCTCCTTTACCTTACCGCTCGCAGATGATAAGACCAACACCCAGAGGATAATATGAATAAGGTTCTAAATGTTCTTATCGTTGATGATGAAGCCGAACTCAGAAAATCAGTGGCAACTATTCTGCGTTCATCCGTTCCTGAAATTGAATTTCATATGGAAGAAGCCTCCAATGGTAAAGAAGCTTTAGAAAAAGTTAAAGCTCAATCCTGGGATCTTGTTTTAATGGACGTCAAAATGCCAGAAATGAATGGCATTGAGGCTTTAACTGCAATCAAAGAGCATGACCCACGAACTTTTATTGTCATTATGACAGCGCACAGTAATTTAAACGATGCTATTTTAGCAATCAAAGAAGGCGCTTACGATTATGTCGAAAAACCGGTCAAAGCCGAGCGTCTCGTTGAAATCGTAAGAACCTCTCTTGAAGCTCAAGAAATGGTATCGAAATTGGCTCTATCGAGTCCTATCTTCGATGATGACATTGAATCCGATTTTGTTGGAAATACACAAAAAATGCGTGAAGTATTTCACTTGATATTTAAACTTTGTAAAGTAGATACCACAGTTCTTATTCGCGGTGAAAATGGAACGGGAAAAGAACTTGTCGCTCATGCTATTCATTCTAACTCTCCTCGCAAAAGTGGAGCTTTTATCGCAATAAATTGCGGAGCTATTCCTGAATCCCTGATGGAAAGTGAGCTCTTTGGCCATGAAAAAGGGGCCTTTACTGGTGCGATTGAACGCAAGATTGGTAAATTCCAAGCCGCTAATAACGGCACTTTGTTCTTAGATGAAATCGGCGAATTGAAACCCGATATGCAAGTTAAACTTCTGCGCATACTTCAAGAAAAGAAATTCACTCCGGTTGGCAGCACACGAGAAGTAAAATCAAATGCCCGCATTATCGCTGCAACCAATCGCAATCTAGAAAAAATGATGGGAGACAATCAATTCCGGGAAGATCTTTTCTACCGACTCAATGTGATGCCCATTTTTCTTCCACCCCTGCGTGAGCGGGTTGAAGATATTCCTGCCTTGGTTAATCATTTTATAAAAAAGTTTTCCAAACAGCACAACAGTGCCATTCAATCTATTTCTGCAGAAGCCATCCAATTGATGAAAAAACACAACTGGCCAGGAAATATTCGTGAGCTTGAAAATGCCGTGGAAAGAGCCTTCATCGTTGAAACAACTTCGCAAATCACGGCTCAAAGCCTACCCGATCAAATAAAAACAAAAATGACTCAGCAAAAGTCACCCTCAGAAAACGAACGGGGGACAAGCCTTAGTCACACGGGCACAATGGATTTTGATGCTTTCAAAGAAGAAATGGAAAAAGAATTTATTGTAAATGCTCTTAAGGCGAACAATGGTCGGATCAATCAAACTGTGGCTCAAGCCAATATCCCAAAAAATACTTTGCTAAGAAAAATTAAAAAATACGGAATTGTCGTCAAGAATTTAATTGAATAATAAACTGGGCTACTTAAGTGTTGATTTTTCAGCGACTAGATTTGCTTAATTTAATTAAAAATTTAGATTTTAAACTTAAGCCACTTTTTTTAAGCTTTGATTGTGATAAACAGCATATATCGCCAAATGATAGCTCAGTCGTTCTGATTTTTTTGTCGTACACCAAGTTCTACGAAATAACCTGTTCACATGGGCTCGAAACATCGCACAAGTGTGATTTAAACTAAACAGAGGGTCGTAGCCAATCTTCTTAAGCTCCCCCTGGCCCACCACGCAAGCCTTACGACCTTTAAACTTTTCGTGAGAGGCTCCTGGAAAATCCCTCATTACATCTTTCGGGTAGTGTGGGTTTTGATCAGATTTTATGACTGCCTGAGAGTGGATTAAAGGCTTGATAGACTTGAAGAGCTTTCTTCGACCAAAGAATCGCAGGTCTTTCCTTGGCCCATACTTCTTAAGCGCAATCTGAGCCAAAGTGCTCTTCACTGACATTTGCGATACTTCAAAGCCCAAGATGCGCCGGGCTTTGTACTCAACTGCTAACGTAATTGAGAGCGGCTTACATTTGGTGTGCTCAAA
>ERZ1292625.3080-Hain-H41-01um-R1-3080-length-14126-cov-19_pt1 | contig 14126 bp, 23 predicted proteins | sample MGYA00564400_ERZ1292625 | MGnify/ENA primary metagenome ERZ1292625 (study PRJEB36523, sample SAMEA6512639) | groundwater metagenome | collected 2019-01-08 | study: AquaDiva: Metagenomics assemblies of 32 groundwater samples | reverse complement strand
TTTAGCTATCAAAACCTATCTTAGGGGGTTGCGATCGTTTCTAGAACTCGTGTTTGGAGTTTTGTTTTGACTTTATGTTACAATTAAATAATGAAAAATAAAAAGTTCTTATTTGTATTAATAGTAGTATTGTTTCTGTTACTTATATTTTCTTTTTTTGTAAAAAATAAAAACACCCCTGAAGAAACATATAATCTTTATCAAAATTCAAAATATGGATATGAAATTTTATATCCATCAAATAGTTACCCTTTTGCTCCAACACTAGAAGACCGTGATCAAATATCAAAAAATACGCTGTCAATAAATGATATACAAATCGTTCAGTTTAAGGACAACCTTGAAGGTAATAGATTGTTTTCTGTTTCAGTAGTTAAAAATAAAAATAGATTATCATCAATCAATTTTTTAGTAGATAACTGTAAATTATCTAGAGAAGAACAATGCCTAATTGGAAATTTTAACAACCTAAAAACAAATAATAATCTTGATTATTTATTAAATACTATAATGACAAATGAAAATGTAGTAACGAAGATATATTACTTCCAAAAAGAAGATAACGTTATTACAATTATGTTTTCGGGTATACAAAAAGATGATCAAAATGAACTTAAACTTCAGGCAAGAATTATAAACTCATTCAAATAATCATTTTCTGGAAATGTAAAAATAATTGTGACATGATTAATGCAATATGACAGAATTAGTCCCCAAAATAGTTATTCGGGATAGAATTTATATGATTCGAAATTTACAAGTAATGTTGGATGAGGATTTAGCAGGATTATACGGTGTTGAAACCAAAGTTTTAAATCAGGCACTAAAACGAAACATAAGTCGATTTCCCGAGGAGTTTTGCTTCAAACTAACGAAATTAGAACATGTAAAACTAAGGTCACAAATTGTGACCTTTAATAATAAAGTGGGGCGCAAATATCTTCCATACGTATTTACAGAGCAAGGAGTTGCAATGTTGTCAGCAATTCTTAAGAGCGAAACCGCTATAAAAGTCAGTATTCAAATCATGAATGCTTTCGTTCAGATGAGAAAATATATAAATGAGAATTATCAATTACATCAAAAAGTTTTAGATATTGAAAGAAAACAAATAATTTATGGAATTAAAACTGACAAGAAGTTTAATCAAATTTTTAAAGCAATTACTTCAGATGAAAGAATTCCGAAACAAAAGATATTTTTTGAAGGTCAAACTTTTGATGCTTATAAATTTGTGTCAGATATAGTTAGATCTGCAAAGAAAGAAATTATTTTGATTGACAATTTTATTGATGATGCTGTTTTATCTCTATTCGCAAAGAGGAAGAATAATATCAAAGTAGTTATTTATTCTAAAAATATAACAAAAAAATTATTGATAGATTTAGAAAAGTTTAATTTACAATATCCACCAATTGAAATAAAAGAGTTTGCTTTATCTCACGATCGATTTCTAATAATTGATCAAAAAGAAATTTATCATTTTGGTGCATCACTTAAAGATTTAGGCAAAAAGTGGTTTGCAGTTTCTCGTTTTGATAATCAAGTTATTAGCTTTTTGAAAAAACTTAAAGATAAAACTTCTAATTAAGGCGAATTCGCCACAATTAAATTCACATTGAATAAGTTTTCCACTCCTGCTACAATCACTCTTGCTCCTAAGGAGTTTTAAACATGGCAGAAGAAGCAAAGAAAAAGTCCGCAATGGTTATGACGGCTACCAAAGACCGTAATGTTTCTTTGGATAAAATTAGAAACTTAGGTATCATTGCTCACATTGATGCAGGTAAAACTACAACAACAGAAAGATTATTGTTTGAAACAGGTCGAACTTATAAACAAGGTTCTGTCGATGATGGTACAACAGTTACTGACTGGATGGTTCAAGAAAGAGAAAGAGGAATCACAATTGTCTCTGCTGCAATTACTGCCTTTTGGGATTTAAAAGAAGAAGCCTCAGTCGAAAAGGGACACTATAGAATAAACTTAATTGATACACCAGGACATATTGATTTTACTGCAGAAGTTGAAAGATCCCTTAGAGTTTTAGACGGAGCCTTAATGGTTTTTGATGGAAGAACTGGAGTTGAATCACAATCTGAAACTGTTTGGAGACAAGCTGATAAATATAAAGTTCCAAGAATTTGTGTACTTAATAAACTTAACTTAATTGGGGCTGACTTTGATGGCTCAATTGCTTCAATTCGTGAAAGACTTAAAGCAAATGCTTGTCCTGTAACATATCCAATTGGTCAAGAACACGACCACCGTGGCGTTATAGATTTAATTAAAATGAAAGCTTTAACTTATAAAGCAGTTGAAGATGCAAAGTTAACTACAGAAGAAATTCCAGCTGATCTTCTCGAAACTGCTAAAAAATACAGACAGCAATTAATCGATGCCGTATCTGAATTTGACGATGAAACATTAGCTAAATATCTAGAAGGTGTAGAACCAACTGAAATTGAAATTAAAAGAGCAATCAGGAAAGGCGTCATAGCAGGTAAATTCTTCCCAGTCTTTGGTGGAGATAATAGATCAGCAGAGTCCCAATTACTTCTTGATGGAGTTTTAGAATATTTACCGTCTCCTGTCGATCTTGCACCAATTGAAGGAACAAATGCAAAAACTGGAGAAGTTGAAACAAGACAAAGAAATAATGAAGCACCATTTTCAGGTATTGCCTTTAAAGTTGTTACAGATCCTCATGTAGGTAGACTACTTTATGTTAGGGTCTACTCAGGAATATTGAAAACTGGTCAAACTGTATATAACGCAAATAAACAAATTTCAGAAAGAATTGGAAAATTAGTTCTTCTTCATGCAGACCAAAGAGAACTTATAGAAGAAGCATATGCTGGAGAAATTGTGGCAGTTGTTGGCATGAAAGATACAACAACAGGACATACTATTTGTGATCCAGCACATCCAATTCACTTAGAATCAATTAATTTTCCAGAACCAGTTATATCTTTAGCTATTGAACCTGCAACTAAAGCAGATCAGGAAAAAATGGGACTTGCTCTAAACAAACTTTCAGATGAAGATCCAACATTTAGAATCAAGAGTAATCCTGAAACAGGCCAAACAATCATTGCGGGAATGGGAGAACTTCAACTTGAAGTTTTGGTTGACAGAATGAAGAGAGAGTTTAATGTTGTGGCAAATACTGGTGCTCCACAAGTTGCTTATAAAGAAACAATTAAAAAGTATGCAGAAGGTGAAGGAAAGTATATAAGGCAAACCGGAGGTAGAGGTCAATATGGACACTGTCTTATTAAAGTTGAGCCTCGCGGTCGTGGAGAGGGCTTTGAATTTAAATCTGAAATTAAAGGTGGATCAATCCCACAAGAATATATTCCAGCAATTGAAAAAGGTATACGAGAAAAGCTTGAGAATGGAATTATGGCAGGTTATCCAATGGTTGATATTAAAGCAATTGTATATGACGGAAGTTACCATGATATAGATTCTTCAGAAATGTCATTTAAGATAGCTGGGTCACTTGGTGTAGAGGATGCAATAAGAAAAGCTGACATGTGTCTCCTTGAGCCAATAATGAAAGTTGAGGTCTTTACCCCAGCAGAATATATGGGAGATGTTATGGGAGATCTTTCATCAAAAAGAGCTCAAATTTCTGGAACTGAAGAGAAAATGGGAGAAACAGTTGTGTATGCTACTGCTCCACTTGCAGAGCTTTCAGGTTATGCAACTAAACTAAGATCTCTTACACAAGGAAGGGCAAGAGCATTTGTAGAACCTTCTCATTATGAAGAAGTTCCAAGTCACATTGCAACACAAATTGTTGCAAAAGCTGGAAAAGTTGAAATGACTCGTGGTTAATATTCTTTATTTATAAATACTGTGAGTTCCAACTGCTAAAAACCAAGCTTCGTTTTTATTCTCTAAAACAAATATAATTCTATAACTATAATTTATAGAAAAAGCTAAGTTACCCTTTAATTTTCCAGTAAGTTTGTGAGTTTTCAACTCAGGTTCATGTGGATTTTTCTTGAAGAGTTTCTCTTTTTGAATTGCTAATAATCTTATTTTCTTGGGGAGTTTCTTGAATTCAGAAATAAATTTCTTAGTATAGACAATTTGCATTAACTAATATTATCTCAAATCTGCAAGAGATTTAAGATACACACCATTGCCAGCTCTAATTTCAGCCTTGCCTCTATTTAACTCTCTTAATAATTTTTCCTCTTTCCACCAGCGAAGAATGTGTCTAAAAAATTCACTTTTAGTAGAAAAATTACCTAAAGTTATTTCGGCTTCTATTTCTTCAACCATCGGTTTTGGTAGTGATATGTTTAATATTGCCCTCATATGTAACATATTGTATTACAGATTATTACAATATGTCAAGTGAAAAAAATTAGGTGACGAGAGGTAATCTTCTCCTTAATGGTATTATGATAAACACCCCGCTCTATTTATTTGTCGTTCTTGTGTTATTATTTAATCAATGGATAATATAGACATAACTCCACAAAATATTTCAGTATCCGATCTCCCGCCTATTCAACCGCAGTTTCCTGTTGAACCATCCAGCGCAAAACCTGAGCCTGTAAAAAATCTTTTACATAGACCTCTGTCTAAAAAATATATTCCTTTATATATCATTGGTTCGTTATTGTTATTAATAATTATCTTTATGTTAGCTTTTAGGTTAATTTATCCAATGTTTGGGTATAAAAATACTACCCTGAAACCAAATCAAGAAGTAAATGTTCAAAATGGAAGCACCACTTCAAGTTCGCCAATAAAAACGTTAAATTCAGGATTCAATTTTGTAGTTCCACAAGGAGCCCTTGACAAACAATACACATTTGAAACAGGGCCAGATAGTGGTTCATATATCTCAAGCCTACCTGAAGATTACGAACTGATTGACTATAAACAATTTACTCTGGCGGAAAAAACACCATTCCAGTTTCTTAAACCATATCAAATAATTTATAAATACGACAGTTTGCGACCAATAGACAAAATTTTTAGTGAGGTCGCAATTTTTACTCACCCAATTGGCCTAAAGGGTAATAGTCTTGAGAAATTATCTACAGAAGTTGATAAAACAAATGGAACTATTACAGCTAATTACAATAAAACTGCAAGTTATGTAGTTGCAGCCATATATCCTCCACGATGTGTATCTAGCTATTACAACGAATTTATTTCAGTAGATTCACAAAAAGAAGGCCTTTGCGATTTTTACGCTCTAATTAACGACACTTTTGGCTATTCACTCAAATATCCTAAAGAATATAAAAAGGCTGGTTATGGTGGTGCTGATGCCACAGGGGTAAGTTTTAACTATGAAAAAATAAATAAAGGAACATTTAATATCGCTATTGATATTGGCGATAGCACTTTACCTCTGGAGGAACTTTATAATGCAGAGAAGTCCTTTGAGCTTGCACCAGCATGGAAAGTTATTGATAAAAGTCAAAGCATAGAAAGCAAAAATGTAATAGATTTAGATAGCTTGAGACTACTTAAAGTAGTAACCAAAGTTGGAGGAAATACAAATGTTTGGTATTTCCTAAAAGATAAGTCTATGTTTATATATTTTATTGTGACAACCCCAACATCAAAGTATGAAACTAATAAGGGAGACTTTGAAACCAAAACGTTTGAAATTATAAAAACATTTAAGACATTAAATAAACAGGATATGACTGAAATTAGTTCTAAATATGCAAAGCCTACAATAGACAATTAATCTGTGTGACGATAATATTACCAGTTGACATCAATTAGTAGGTTCAAATATAATACAATCTCTTGAGGCAAATATAAGCGGAGCTTGCTTCTCCGAAGTAAGCCTCTTGTTTTTTGAGAGAGTAAACAATATAATACACTTTATGGCAGCAGACGCAAAACAAAAATTTGATAGAAGTAAGACTCATGTAAACATTGGTACTATTGGCCATGTCGATCACGGTAAGACCACATTAACTGCTGCTATCACCACAGTCCTTGCAAAGAACTTCCCGGGTGGCGTAAATAAAGCTTATGCTTTTGACCAAATTGATTCAGCTCCAGAAGAAAAACAAAGAGGTGTTACTATTAACATTGCTCACGTAGAATACGAAACAGCAAAAAGACATTATGCTCACATCGATGCTCCAGGTCATGCTGATTACATCAAGAACATGATTACTGGTGCTGCACAAATGGATGGCGCAATCCTTGTTGTTTCAGCTCCAGATGGCCCAATGCCTCAAACAAGAGAACACGTAATTCTTGCAAGACAGGTCAATGTTCCATGTTTAATGGTTGCACTTAATAAATGTGATGCAATGGATGATCCAGAACTTCTTGAATTAGTTGAAGCAGATATTAGAGAGTTACTTAATAAATATCAGTTCCCAGGAGACACAACCCCTATCGTTAGAGTTTCTGCACTTAAAGCACTTGAAGGTGACGCAGAAGCAGAAAAAGGAATCTTAAAATTAATGGAAACTGCAGATGAATTTATCCCAGATCCAGTAAGAGACACAGAAAAACCATTTTTGATGCCTGTTGAAGATGTATTCTCAATCTCAGGAAGAGGAACTGTTGTTACAGGAAGAGTAGAAAGAGGAATAATCAAAGTAAATGAAGAAATTGAAATTGTTGGTATTAAAGCAACAATGAAATCTGTTGTTACAGGCCTTGAAATGTTTAGAAAACTACTTGATTCTGCAATGGCAGGAGACAATGTCGGAGTACTTTTGAGAGGTGTAGATAAAAATCAAGTTGAAAGAGGTCAAGTTTTGGCAAAGTCAGGTACAGTTACACCACACACTGAATTTGAAGCAGAAGTTTACATCCTTTCTAAGGATGAAGGTGGAAGACACACACCATTCTTTACAGGTTACAAACCACAATTCTTTATAAGAACAGCTGATATTACAGGTGATGTCAAACTTGCAGAGGGTGTGGAAATGATTATGCCAGGAGATTCAGCAAAAATGACAGTTAAATTAATTGCACCAATTGCAATGGAAGAAGGTTTAAGATTTGCTATAAGAGAAGGTGGTCATACAGTAGGTGCTGGAGTTATCACCAAAATCATAGCTTAAGAGTTTGCACCCTAATTTAGAATTACTACTATGCAACGACTTAGAGTTAAGCTTAAAGCTTACGATCATAGAGTTATAGACGAGGCAGCAACTAAAATAATAGATGCAGCTTTAACTTCAGGTGCTAAAATTTCAGGCCCAACACCATTACCAACAGAGAGATCTGTCATGGCTGTTAAAGAGTCCCCTTTTACAGATAAAGATGCACAGGAACATTTTGAAGTTTTAATTCACAAAAGACTAATTGATATTATTGACCCAACTCCAAGAACAGTAGATGCTCTTTCTAATCTTGACCTTCCTGCAGGAGTTTCTATTGAGATTAAGATGTAGCTTCGCTAAAAAAATGTAGCTTGCGTAATGCCTCTATGGTTTGATATAATTCACCCTTAGAATCATGATGATGACATCTAGTGGTTTTTTGGCCTATAAAAAGTCTCTAATAAATGAATACATTATTTGGTACAAAAGGAACAATGACTCAGACCTTTATCGAAGGGTCTAGAATTCCTGTCACAAAAATTAACCTCGGACCCTGTACTGTTACCCAAATTAAAAATGAAAAGAAAGATGGTTACTGGGCAATACAACTTTCACTCGGAACAAAGAAACCAAAAAATATAACAAAACCTCTTCAAGGACACTTCAAAAAAGCAGATACAACTCAAGATATAAAGCATCATACCTTTCCAAGGTATGTAAAAGAAATAAGATTAGATAAAGAACCAACCTACAAAGTAGGAGATGTTATTAAAGTCAGTGATATTTTTAAAGCAGGAGATATCGTTTCAGTTACTGCAATTAATAAAGGTAAAGGTTTTGAAGGTGGTGTTAGGAGATTTAATTTTAGAGGTGGACCTAAAACCCACGGACAATCAGACAGGCACAGAGCTCCAGGATCCATAGGACAAACAACAACTCCAGGAAGAGTATATAAAGGTAAGAAGATGGCAGGAAGAATGGGTGGTATTCAGGTCACTATTAAAAATGTTCATGTAATTGCAGTTAACGATGCTACAAATGAAATTTCAATCTCAAGCCCAATTCCAGGAAGACCAGGTAGATTTATGACAGTGACAAAAACAAAATCAGGGTCATTACATGAACTTAAACATGAAGTAGTAGAAGTAGTAGTAGAAAACACTGAACCAGAAGAAGCAAAAGTTGATACAGCAGAAGTTGCAGCAACTGTAGTAGAAGAATCAAAAAATTAAAATGAAAGCTAAATTATATACATTAAAAGGGGAAGCAAAAACTGATTTTGCATTACCAAAAAAATACGAGAAAGTTTCTGCACTTTCTTTATTGGCACAGGTAGTTAGAGTATATGAAGATAGAACACATTTTGGACTTTCTAGAGTTAAGACAAGATCAGAAGTAAACATTTCAAAGAAAAAAATATATAAACAAAAAGGAACAGGTGGAGCAAGACATGGAGCAAAATCAGCTCATATTTTTGTAGGTGGAGGAGTAGTTCATGGACCAACTGGAATGAAGAGAGATTTAAAAATGCCTATTAATATGAAGAAAAGAGCATTGTTAGTTGCACTTTCTAATAAATTTGCTAGTGGAAAAGCAGTTTTAGTAGAAGGAATAAATAAAATTACAAAAACATCGGAAGCCAGCAAAGCACTTATGTCCATAAAGGGCAAATTAGAAGTAAAGTCCAAAGTTTTAGTGGTTCTTGCAAATAGTGATGCTAAAATATTTAGATTCTTTAAAAACATTAAAAATGTTGATGTTGTTAAATTTTCTGACCTTAACGCATTTTTAGTTTTAAAAAAGAGTTTGATCTTAATTGATAGAGAGGCTTTTAAATCATGAAATTTACACCAATCTTTACAGAAAAAAGTATGAACCAAGCCAAGAATGGTATGTATTCTTTTTGGGTATTACCTACATATGCTAAAGGTCAAATCAAAAAGTTCATGGAAGATGCATTGGAAATAAAGATTGCAAAGATTTTGACCCAAAATTATAAAAAACTAACAGTAAAAACTGCAAGAGGAACAAGAAAAACTGTCAAAGCTATGAAAAAAGTATTAATAACTTTAAAATCTGGAAAAATTGAATTGTTCGACACTGAAAGTGCAAAAAAATAACTTTATATAAATATGTTAAAACTTAAAAAAATATTAAAAAAGAATTCAGGAAGAAGTGGTGGAACTATTACAGTTAGACACCAAGGTGGAAGAGCAAAAAGATTTTTGAGAGACATTGATTTTAAAAGAAGTAAAAAAGACCTTTGGGCAAAAGTAGAAGCAATTGAATATGATCCAAACAGAAATGCAAGAATTGCAAAGTTAGTTTACCTTGATGGACAAAGATCGTATATAATAGCACCCGTAGGTTTAAAAGAGGGAATGAAAGTTATTGCAAGTGATGATGCACCACTTGAGGTTGGAAATTGTTTACCACTAGCTAAAATTCCAGTTGGTACAGAAATACATAATATTGAAATAAGACCTGGAAAAGGAGGACAGATTGCAAGAGGAGCAGGAATTGTTGCTTTTGTCTTTGGAAAAGATGAAACACATGTTCTTGTTAAAATGCCATCTACTGAAATTCGAAAATTCGATCCCAATTGCACAGCTGTTTTGGGGCAAGTAGGAAATGTAGAAGATAAGAATAAGAATCTAAGAAAAGCAGGAGCCAATAGACATAGAGGTATAAGACCTACTGTAAGAGGTGTCGCAATGCATCCTGATGCTCATCCACACGGTGGTGGAGAAGGAAGAAGCGGAGTTGGTATGAAATCACCAAAGACTCCTTGGGGTAAGAAAGCAGTAGGAAAAACAAGAAGTCCAAAAAAATATTCAGATAGTGTAATTGTTCAAGGAAGAAAAAGAGGAAAGGCTGGTTTATACAAATAAATAAAATTTCACCTAACGGTGTAAACGAAGTTTGTTTTAAAAATAATATAAAAATATGAGCAGAAGTAGTAAAAAAGGACCATATGTAGATCAAAGGCTTGTAAAAAAGCTTGAAAAAGGTATGGGTCAAAAAGAGAATCCAGTTAAAACATGGTCAAGGGCTTGTCAAATCCCACCAGAATTTGTAAATAAATATTTTGATGTCCACAATGGGAAAATATTTATAAATGTTTTTGTAAGTGAAGATATGGTAGGTCATACTTTAGGAGAATTTTCACCTACCAGAAGCTTTAAAGGACATGGAGAAGTTGTTAAACGAACAATGGATAAGACCTAAAGGTCTTGGCCAATTATGAATTGGTAAAACTTAAGAGAAAGCTGTTATTTATATATATGGAATTTAAATCTGAACAAAAACATTTAATTATAAGTCCAAGAAAGGTCAGACCTGTTGTGGATGTAATCAAAAAGATGACGCCAGCAAAAGCACTTGAATCACTACCTTTCATTAAGAAAAGAGCATCTGAATATTTGATTAAAGTAATAAAATCGGCTTTAGCAAATGCTAGTCAAAAAGGAACAGACGCAAATAATTTAGTTTTTAAAGAGATTCAAATTGGTGAAGGACCAAGACTTAAACGAGGTCAACCAGTTTCTCGTGGTAGATGGCACCCAATTAAAAAAAGAATGAGTCATATTAAAGTTATTTTAATGACTAAAAAAGAAACAGTAAAAGCAGTTAAACCAAATAAAGTTACCAAAGAAAAGAAAGGAAAAATAAATGGGACAAAAAGTTAACCCAATCGGATTTAGAGTAGGTAGAACTATTGGATGGAAATCTAGATGGTTTTCAAATAATATTGATTTTAAAGGAATCCTGCTTGAAGACTTTGCAGTTAGAAAAGAATTAATGAAAAGACTATCTGTTGCAGGAATAGTTAGTGTAGAAATTGAAAGACAACCAAAAAGTATCGTGATAATAGTTACAGTGTCAAGGCCTGGAGTAGTCATCGGAAGAGGTGGATCAGGAATTGAGGATTTAAAGAAATTTGTTGTTTCTATCTTAAATTCAGGTAAAATAACAAAGACTGACTCAATAAAGATTGATTTAAAAGTTAATGAAGTAAAAAATTATGATTTATCAGCCTATTTAGTAGCAGAAAGAATTGCACAGGACCTCGAAAAAAGAATACCACATAGAAGGTCGGTAACTAAGGCTATGGAGAGAGTGATGATGGCGCGAGGTGGAGGTATTAAAGTAGTATTATCAGGTCGTATTAATGGGGCAGAAATTGCACGAGTAGAAAAGTTCCATCAAGGTTCTGTACCAACTCAAACTTTAAGAGAAGATATTGATTATGCTGAAAGACCAGCGTTAACAAAAAGAGGATATGTTGGAGTTAAAGTTTGGATACACAGAAAGGAACAAGACTAATGTTACAACCAAAGAGAGAGAAGTTTACAAAGAATTTTAGAGGTAGAAGAAGAGGGACAGCATTAAGAGGTAGTTCGGTTTCCTTTGGAGACTTTGGGCTTAAGGCTTTGGAAGTTGCTTGGGTAACTGCAGCACAAATTGAAGCTGCAAGAAAAGCTATTTCTCATCACTTAAAAAGAGGTGGAAAAGTATGGATTAGAATTTTTCCAGATAAACCGATATCAGGAAGAGCAGCAGGAAAAAGAATGGGTGGAGGAAAAGGTGATGTTGAAAAACATGTAGCAGTAGTAAAGCCTGGAAGAATTATGTTTGAAGTCGCAGGTGCAGATGAAAAATTAGTTAAAGAAGCATTTATTAGGGCAGCAGCAAAATTGCCTATCGCAACTAGAATGGTCACAAAATGAAGATAAAAAATTTAAAAGAAATAAAAAATAAAGAAGTTAAAGAATTAGAAAAAATGGTTTCAAAGCTTAGGATTGATTTAATGAAAAATGCAGTTAAAATTGCAGGTGGTAAAGAAAAAAATATTAAAAAAGCTTGGAATATTAAAAAAGAAATTGCACAAATATTAACGATAATTAAGAATAAAATGATAAATGAAAATATTATGAAAATATCATGAAGATATTTAAAGGTAAAATAACAGGTATGAAAATGGCTAAAACCATTACAGTTGAAGTGGAGAGAATCGTTGCTCATTCTCTTTACAAAAAGAGATTTAAACGAAGCAAGAAATATCATGTGCATAGTGAAATCTCACATAAAATTGGAGATACAGTTAATTTTGTAGAATGTCCACCAATTAGTAAGAGCAAGAGATGGAAGGAGAAAGTTTAAATGGTGCAATTAAGATCATATTTAATACCAGCAGATAATTCTGGAGCCAAGAAATTAATGATAATTGGTGTTCCTGGAAGAGTTGGTAAAATTGCAAGTTTAGGACAAGTTGTTTTGTGTGTTGTAAAAGGTGCAGAACCAAATGGCGCAGTTAAAGATCACGAAAAAGTAAAAGTCTTAATAGTTAGAACAAGAAAAGAGGTTGGAAGATTTGATGGTACATATGTCAGATTTGACGATAATGCAGGTGTAGTCATTGACAAACAAGGAATGCCACTTGGAACAAGAGTCATGGGGCCTATTGCAAGAGAGGTTAAAGAAGCAGGATTTAATAAGATAGCGTCACTTTGTAGAGAGGTTGTTTAAAGCGAAGCTTGGATATAAATATATGAAATTAAAAATAGGAGATACAGTAAAAATAGTAGCAGGAAAAGACAAAGGTCGTGAAGGTAAGATTGAAATGACTTTACCTAAAAAAGATTCTGTTGTAGTACCTGAAGTTAATATGTATAAAAAACATGTCAAAGGTCAACAAGGTCAAAAGGGTGGAATGTATGATTTACCCCGACCATTAAATGTTGCAAAGGTAGCACTTATTTGTCCTAATTGTAAAAAAGTAACGAGAGTAGGTTTCAGTATCGTCAAAAACGAAAAAATAAGAGTTTGTAAAAAATGTAAAAAACAAATATGAATCGTTTAAAACAAAAATACCAAGAAGAAATAAAAGCAAAACTTATAGAAGAGTTTGATGTTAAAAATGTCATGGCTGCACCTAAATTAATTAAGATTAATATTAATGTAGGTATTGGAGATGCATTAAAAAATAAAGAGGTTAAAGCTGCGCTTGAAAAAGATTTTATGTTAATAGCTGGACAAAAATTATCTGAAAGAAAAGCAAAATTATCAGTTGCTACTTTTGCAATCAGAGAAGGAATGGTTGTTGGATTATCAGGAACATTAAGAGGCGAAAGAATGTATGACTTTTTTGATAAATTTGTAAATATAGTTTTACCTCGTCTACGTGATTTTAGAGGTGTTAAAAGAACAAGCTTTGACAAAGGTGGGAGCTACACATTAGGCTTAACAGATCATACTGTTTTTCCTGAGATAGATATATCAAAAGCAGCAAGCTCACATGGTATGGAAATTACATTTGTAACAAACGCAGGGTCAAGAGAAAAAGGTGAAAGATTATTAGAATTATTAGGTATGCCTTTCATCAAGAATTGACGACATTAAGAATTAAATATATGGCAAAAACATCAAAAGTAGTAAGAGAAACAAAAAAATTAAAGTTTAAAACAAGATACAGAAACAGATGTAAGCTCTGTGGACGTCCAAGGGGATATATGAGAAAATACGGAATCTGTAGATTATGTTTTAGAGAACATGCTATGGCAGGAGAAATTCCAGGAGTCAGAAAGGCAAGTTGGTGAAATTATGACAAACTATCACATCGCAGATTTTTTAATTAGACTTAAGAATGTTTCTATGGCAAATATTAAGGAACTAACAATGACGACAACAAATTTAATTACAGCTGTTGCAAAAACCTTAAAAGATGAGAAGTTTTTAGATGAGGTTTCTATTAAAGATGGAAAGATAACAGTTAAATTAGCGATTTATATGAAAAGACCTGTGTTAACAAATGTCACAATTGTTTCTAGACCAGGACTTAGAATTTATATGAATGTTGATGATATCGAAGCAATAAAATCTCCTGATGTTTATATTTTAAGTACACCAAAAGGTGTAATGTCAGGAAAACAGGCAATTAAAGCAAGAACTGGCGGAGAAGTAATAGCAAAAGTAATTTGATAATATGTCAAAAATTGGACAACAAATAATTAAAATACCAGCAGGAGTAACTGTAGCAATTGAAAATAACATTGCAAAAATTACTGGTCC
>ERZ1292625.3079-Hain-H41-01um-R1-3079-length-14130-cov-5_pt1 | contig 14130 bp, 25 predicted proteins | sample MGYA00564400_ERZ1292625 | MGnify/ENA primary metagenome ERZ1292625 (study PRJEB36523, sample SAMEA6512639) | groundwater metagenome | collected 2019-01-08 | study: AquaDiva: Metagenomics assemblies of 32 groundwater samples | reverse complement strand
CCCTTCCACACCAGAAACCCGACACGATGCCCGTCTCATCTGCCAAGCCTTAGGCTGGGTTGAAGCAACGAAAGACGAGCTGTCCTAATCCATCACCCTCGACCTGAAAGATACCGACTGCAGCGAGCCCGTGCAAAGGGAGCCGGCCCACGAAGTGGTCATAACTCTCAGAAGAACAGATCGTCATCGATACGTATGGGTTTCACAATGCAGGGTCTGCGCAATTGGAGGGGGCATGACCAAGTTCGATTGTCCAACCTGTCGCTTCAACCCTGTCTATAAGGCCGGTGACAGGATTGGCGCGCTTTGCCTGCATCCAGCGGGAGAATTGTACCAGGAAGAGTTTGACAGGTTGCACCTTGTTGCTCCGTGCTCAGGTTGGCAATCACTACCAAAGAGATAGTTCAACAAGGCGCAATCAATAAGAAATAGCTCAACATTGTAACTAATCCCCTCTTGGCGGGAAGAGAAACGAGGGCAAGAATGGAGACCACGGAGACAACGCCAACACAAAAGCACTATGCCATCCCGCGCTACCGTGTGTGTGTCGTGCGGGAGAAATTTGACGCGCTCGTAGCCGAACCGCCCAAGCGCTTGACCGACAGTAGACAGGTCTATCACGCACTGCGACCACATTTTGCCGATGCGGCCTGTGAAGAATTCGTGATGATCTGCCTTGACGCGAAGCATGCTCCCATCGGCTGGCATATCGTCTCGATCGGTTCCCTCACCTTGTCTATTGTTCATCCGCGTGAAGTGTTCAAGGTGGCTGTAGCCATGAACTCCGCCGCGATTATTCTGGCGCACAATCATCCCTCAGGCGAACCCACGCCAAGCCAGGAGGACCGAGTACTCACTCAACGGCTCGTTGAGGGGGGCGAGTTGCTTGGCATCCGCGTGCTGGATCATGTGGTCATCGGAGATGAAGGGCGCTATGTAAGTTTTGCCGATCAAGGATGGCTCAACCAGGGAGTGCATTCGTGAAAGTCACCATGGCCGCCACAACCGGGGAGTAAGCAATCGATGAATAGAGGAAGTAACACAGGCGCTCCGCATCCCTTTGAATGAACGTCTGGAGAATTGGGAACTCCCGTTGACCTTTGCCCCTATCCTGCATGATCGGCACGGCACCCAGGATGGCGAGGCCGGCATGTTCTAGATACCTGGCCCATTCGCGCAGGACTTCGGGCCCAACGCACGGAAGAAGCCGACACAGTGTCTTTCCCAGTGCAGACATCAACATCACCTAACCATGAGGGCCTCACAGATGAAGCCGATCGACCCACTCGTGCAAGCACAGCGACTAATTGGCGAGATTGCGGACTACCCCGCGAATGAAAACAGCGAACCGGACGTAATGGGCGATGCCCTCGCAGCCATTCACGCCAAGGCCATACGGGCAGCATGGCACCTCGAAAAGGTCGGGCCCGTCTCCCCCGCCCTCACTCCGTCGGACTGGACGGAAATCTACTACGCGCTGGAATTCAAATTGACAAGCCCGGCAGTTGTCGGAGACGCACGCTTCACGAAGCAGCTTGAGACCATCATGCAAACCATCGGACCAGACGGTCGGAATATGTGGGGTGGCCGGTGATTCTTCACACGGAAATCCTACAGCTTCCGCGAATCAAAGACAGGGTCAAGATTGAAATTGTCACGTTCAACAAGGAGCCGTGCTGGGTTGCCTACCGTGAATCCGCGATAGGCTGGGACCGTATCTCAGCCATGACACGGGCAGAGGAACGGCGATTTCCAAAGAGTGTGGGGCTTGCCGCGCAATCAGTTCTGAGGCAGTACCTATCCACGTCTGCACACACGAAAGGACAGTAGCCATGGCCAGCACGAGACAATTAACCGAATATACCATCACTATCATTAGGTCTGAGACATTCGGCATCAAGGCGAGGTGCGCAGAAGAAGCCGTTAACCTGGCCTTTGAGTGCAGCGTTGTTGATACGGACTCCGTACCGTGCGAGCACGTCCAGGTTCTTTCTCACAGGTGCGAGACAGATAGCCACACCGTAGATGAAGTGCGCCATGCCAAAAGCAAAAGATTAATGAGGACACAAACCATCTCGCGCCGGCCCGCGTCGTCAGATTCTCCTGGGCTCGCGCGCTGAACTGGGACTTGCACAAAGAGACACCCCGATACGCCCTAGTCGACGCTGTACTGGATCAACAGGGGACCCGGTACAACCGAGACGGAACAGGGAGCCGTCACGCTGGACCAGACGGCAGTTTGTCGTCACCGCCACCCTGATTGAGGAAGACGACACGGCTACATCGCACCAGCAGCACCCACCACGCAATCACACGGAAGGATCGGTATGTCACGTCTACGCAAAGGAACCATCAAACAGGACATCACGCCAAAGTTGCCAGGCTACTACGTGTTTATTGTCACGGGGGGCATCGACCCGACCCTCCATCGGCAACGATTCACGACAAGGAAGGCGCGGGATCACTACATGAAAGACATCTACGCCTCGGATGTCGATGAAGAAGCCGGGGACCTGCCCTGCTTTCTCAATGTCTCGCCACGCGGGACCGTCACGATGGGCTATTACTCCCGCGAGTGGTTTGAGACAGCCAACGGGCCAACACCGCTCGCTCCCATCACGACCTAACCCCTCACCGCCGACCGCCCTCACCATTCAGCAACGGGTACACCGCATGTCTGATCCGCAATATCCGTCCTATGCACAGCTCTGTGAATTTGTTCAGTACGCCGGCCGCCTCCCACGCCTGAGCGATCCCATCCCCGCGCATCGCTATGCCGGCTGGGCGTTGCCGATGATCATGGAAGGCCATCGGATCCTCCCGGACGTCCCAGATCGATGGGGCTACCATCTCCGTATTCTGCAGGCACAGCACCTTCCTGATGAGCCGATCCCCCAGATACACTTTCTCTCCGGACCGCACCATGACACACTCAAACACCTGCACCAATGGATCAGACTGGCGGCCCACCACCAATCAACCTGGACAGGCATGACGAACTTCATTGAATGGCTGGCCTATGCACTGCAGGTGAGTCAGACGCCCACTCGACTCGATGACGCCATCCAAGTTGAACTCTACCAGCACGTCAATCTTCTTGAGATGGTCCAACATCCCTACGACTACTTTGGAGACATCATTTCGGAAGGCCTCGGCAACGGCCCATGGGCCAATCCGAACAAGTTTTACCCGACTCCGATGGAGATCTGTCGTCTCATGGCCGCCATGACGTTGCCTGACATCACGAAAGTTTCTCTTCAGAAAATAAAGAATCTCCGAACAGCAAAAATTGCCGACCCAGCGGGATCAGGCACAGGACGCATGCTCCTCCTCGCGTCGAACATCAGTCTGTCCTTGTATGGCTGTGAGAAGGACCCTCTGGTTCGCACGGTCTCGCGCATCAATGGCGCCCTCTATGCCCCGTGGCTCGCGTTCCCGATTCCCGACCATATTCTCGAATCCGATCTGCCCACTGATGCCGCAACCAGTGACAATGCCACGTGCACCCAAGCCTTACTGGCACCAGGCCATCTACAAGCGATCACCTCTCTGAACCAACCGCCATGCATCGCCACCACACTTGATGAGATCGATGAGCACACGATGCAACTCGTCCTCCCTGGGTGGTAATCCACCATTCGCCCATTCTGGATCCAGCATGCGAGTACTGAGTACAACGAGACACACAGAGGTCACAGAACACTTCCTACCCATCGCCCATACAGGAGAAACGACACATGAGCCACGAAGCCCTCTCTGAAAATCTATCCCCTAACGCCAACGCGATCCTCGATCAGCTCTTCAATGCGGGCGATTCGCAATCCCTTGCCGTCGCTGAATGCCTGAATACAATCGCTGAGAATGGAGAAGACAGCGCCTCGGACGGCTACCTCGTCGTCTGCGCACAGGAGATCCGAGACGCCGCAACAACCGTCATGAAGGCACTGGATCCTACCGGCAAGCATCGAATCGCACGGCGTCGACGGTTATAACTGGCACAGCACGCTCATCCCCACGTCCAATGGAGACTTCCATGCGCCCCTTCCCTCAGACGCAACCGTTCCACCGCATCGAACTGACGCTCACCATCGCCAACCAAACATTGCCCACGACCATCCTTGATTTCTTCGATGTCCAGAATGATTTTACGCATTATGTGACCGCCCTCATCCCCTCGCCACCACACATATCGCTCGTATCTCCACAGATCACACTGACGCTCCATATCTATAGTGCCCCGAACTGGACCAAGGACACACTGGAAGAACCGATCGACCGGTATCTCGGCCTGGAGCACCCCCCAGCGTGGTTGATGAAATGGGTCATCAACTCCGAATTGTATCGATACCAGCCCTCGGCAACAGAACGAATCACGTTGACCAGGCTTGGATTCCTACGGCCCGTCCGACCGTCCAGACGGCACTATCTCTATAGCCTCTATTCTGACGACGATGATGTCGTGTTGTTCCCCACGCGCCTGGAGGCCACCCTCACCCGACGTGCCTGGCTCCGTGCAGGCGCCAACGACGTCTCCGACGTCCACCCGCATGATCTGACGAGCTGGGTCACCACCCGCACACGCCAGCTACACCGCACCACCCCCTCTGCGCAACGTCACAGCTAAGACAGGCCGCCGCGACGACACGCTCACTCCCCGTCCAGACCGAGTGCTAACCGCTTACACCACGGAGTCACTGATGCCTTATCGCTTCCATACGCGCTGCGTCGAAACCAGCAATGACAAACTCCAGGCCATGTACGATCGGAAACGTCCCATTACATTTCGCACCGCGCAACGAAAGATTGGACAAGCGCATCTCAACGAAGTCTTCCCCTTCTACGCACCCGGCCCGCTCACCTTGGCCACAGATCCCTACGTCGAGTACAGCCGATCATGGTTTGATGGCCGACCCTGTATCAATATCGAACATTCACGAATCGACCATATTTTCCTCAAGCCGCCGGACTAATTCCACACGCACACACCATCCCGTAAAGGACATCGCATGCCCCGGACACTACCAACCCCACTCGATGTGGAATTTCTTGTCCCTCGTCTCAGTCCAGACGAACAGCGCATGGCATTTATTACAGCCAGCGTTGCCACTGACGACCTCTGTTCCATTGAACCCTTTGTGGCCGCCCTGACGCTCGCCCTCTCGCGCTGGGCCATACACACATGTGACGGGCGCCAGGCCTGGACTGACTCATTAGAAGACTTCAATGTCGGAGATCTGAGCCACTACCTCTCGACACCCTCGTTGCAGCATCATCTCATGGCCGTCGGCATCACCAATCTGTCTATCGCATTGTCCCCTGACTTCCGAAACGACGTCGATCACTGGCACTACGATACCGTCCTCATCAAGCCCGACCTCGCTCCAAACACCAATGCCTGAGAAGGAAGGCGTCACCATGAAAAGCGTCTATGACAAAGATAATTTCATCGGCCGCGTGAACTACGCCGCACAATGTTTTATCCGCAAAACGAGCGCCACTCGTCACGCAGATACGTGTTTTGAAATGTTCGATGGGGATGCCGTGGTCACCGCACTGGTCCGACGCGCCCAGCACAACCCGAAATTGTATGCCGCGATTGCCAAACAATGGAGTGGGGCATTCCCCCAAGGTTGGATCGACACAGAAGCCCGCTACGCCAGTTGGCCGACGAGGCGTCTCTCCATCCTCGCACGAGATCTACGCATTATCGGGCAGCGCGAATCAGACGACAGGCTAACACGCATGCAATTGGCTAACACCACCGACACCGCACCACCCCTCGTCACACACTCTGACCCAACAATCAGCGGCCCATCCAACACAATACCAACCACCGACCAGGCTACTCAGCCAGAAGAACACCTCATAGATCAATCCCCAGTCCCATTGATGCAGACACTCGAACCCGCCCAATTCTTTCAGCCTGACTATGAACAGTCACTCCATACCTTTGATCTCGAGCCTAAACAATGGACCCATCTCGCCTCGTGCCTATTTGGACCAGCGAGGCCCAGTGGATTCGATCCTCGTGTACCGTGGTCTGGCGCGAGCTTTCGCTATGATCTGTTTGAACAAACCGAATACAAACGACTGGCTATTCGCCGGCAGCACGGAGGTGGCACCCGCTGGTACATCGCACATCAGTACGGCCATGAAGACACCTCCCTCCTCCGTCTCATCCTCTCGATCGACTATGAACCGACCCGCTGGGATTACTGTCACTTTCTCTGTAACGCCTTAGAACGTACCGAATACGCCGCGCATGTGTTTGAACAAGAGCGGTGGACTCACGCGGTGCTGCAAAAACGGGTCAGAATTCAACGTAAAGGAGGGTATGCCACGGCGCGCATCATTCCAGTGGAACATGCCGGCTCCTAACAGACTGAGAGGGACCCGATAGATCCTCTCTCGCGACAACAACACCCGCTGAAACGCCCGCTGATTCCTGACACAATGCAGGACCCTCTGTACCGCCCGCTTTGCCAGAAAGACAAACGATCGCCCTGCGCCATATACGACCGGATTCAGCGAAACCACACGCACAATATTTTTCCACCCCGTAAGCCAACTCCTGGACCACTTCCCCCTCTACCGACTCACGCGCTCGCACGAATCCAGCATGCCCCGCCTCCATCGCACAGGTTTTACGCACCCGATCCTCATAAACCAGCAAGGACGCTGGAGTAGCCCTGACGTGGTCATTCCTGAATTACGACGGCCCTCTATGCTGAAGCCAAACTGCAAAATTGCTTATTGCGATTGAAACCTGGATCACGAGACATAACTCACGCTAAGGAGGCACGTATGGCAAATTACTACACATCATTCTCCACACATATTAAGTATCGGAACCGGGAGGAGCAACTCTGGTTGCTTGCGCAACTCGACGCGCAAGATACCAGCGCGGACGATGACGGACCCTACTGCAACTATGAAGATGACCCCAAGGAACAGGCCGTCTGGGTCTACACCGAAGAATCGGGAAATGTGGATGGCGTGGCCGATCTCGTCGCACGGTTTCAAACCCGCTTCACAATTCCGACTCCCTGGATCTTGGAATGGGCCAACACCTGTAGCAGCCCACGCCTCGACTCGTTCTCCGGCGGGGCCATGGCGGTCTACAAGGGAAGTAGTCACACCATCTGGCCCCACGGCTTGGCGGAACGATGGATCAAACAACAAGAACGGAAAGCACAGAAGACACGGACACGTGCGCTGAATGTCACCCCCTCTCCGCGCAACGGACCCTGAACTCCCACAACCCGCCCAGCTCAGCAGCACCGCGCCCACAGCCATCACCCGTCGGGGCCTAGACAACTAACGACCGCTTCATCTGTACGACCAAGGAGCCCCTATGTCCCACATTGCGACCTACTCCACCGCTATGACTTCCCTCAAAACGATTGAAGAAGCCTGTGTCCGCATAGGCCTCACGTTTCTCCGCAATCAAAAGACGGCACAATTTTATCAAGGCCAGCACACCGCCTGTGCGCACGCCATTGGCATCCCCAACTCCTCCTATCAAGTCGGGCTGGTGCGCAACCCCGATAAAACATATGCGTTCTTGATGGACACGTACGATGCCACCCTCCGAAACACCATGGGACCCAACGGCCAACGCTTTCTCCAGCACTATGCGGCCGCGAGCGCCATCGCCGAAGTCAAACAGCATCGCCGCATGCACATCACCGAAACCACACTCAAAAACGGCAATATCCGGCTACAATTCGTCGCCCGCTAATCCTGTGCCACATCTTCAAAGGAGTCTCATGCTTGAAATCATTGTCGAAATCACCCCAGAAGGCACAACCCATAAGACGGTCAAAGGTCTCAAGGGCAAGCAATGCCTGACCCACCCGGTCGTCCAAGGACTCGACAAAGTCCTTGGAAAACGCAAAACCCTGGCACACACCAGTGAGTTCTACGCCTGCGCCACGCAGGTCGTGACCCAGGCCCAACACGCCTAACAACAGAGGAGTCACGAGCCCACATGGCACCGCCCCGGCAATTCGAACTCATCATTCACCGCGACGGTACGGTCTCCCATCTCCATACCGACGGTCTCCGTCTCACGAAACTGGGACCCCACCACATTCGACGGGCCTCCCTCGTAGAACCGTCCCGAGACAGCCGACGATGGGAAGTCAGGCTTCCGCAATCGAAACAATTAATCGCGACTGCAACAACGAGAGGACGTGCCCTCACGCGTGAGCGCGCCCGTCTACTACGAGATATTCTCCCCACGAAGCCCAGCGCACACAGCCGGCTCTAATCCATCCTGTTACGTTCCTACAGCTACAGGTCATCATGTCCACTTCACATCGCACATAGAGGTCACCATGTCGTCACTCAGATGGACTCCTGGCGTCGCCGCCTTCTACCGCGGCAAAGACAATCACAGCGCGGCCTTACACCTGAAACTTCAAGCCGCCACCGCCATGCGTGAAGGATACGTACAACTTGACATGACGAGCGGGCCTGCTCCGTTCACCTACGACTGGTCCCGCAAGATTGTGTGGCAGTTTACGTTGGTCGAGCTGGCCGCCATCATTCGGCTCTGTCAGGCTCCCCACGCAGACATCCCGCCCGTGACACTGAAACACGACCCCAAAGCCAAACAGGACGGAGCCGGAGAACGGAATAAGATCCTGAAGATCAAACGTGGGGCTCGTGGCGGGGCCTTTTGGGATGTGTCTGAAACGAATACCACCGCACCCGAAAAAGATCGGGCACATAGTTTCGCCATGAACGATGATGAACTCCTGATTGTGAGCGAACTCTTTCGATCGGCGCTTGCCATGACGACTGGATGGACGGCCATGCTCTGCACCGCGAGACCAGCCCCGTTCAAAGCTCAACACTCGGCCCCTGCCGCCTAAGACACCCCGCTCCGCCGATGCACACCGATTGGCAAAGAAAGACCTCCACCATGTCCACACCTCCCGCGCTCTACAAAACAGTCGTGGTCATCTGGACCCGCCAACATCCAGAGGAGCAGGAGAGGGACCTCGTCGAACTCGCACAAGCCGCCATCGACGGGCAGGCGTATTGTTCTCGCGCGCAGACCACCTCCATCGCTGACCCCAGCAAAGACCCAGACTGGGATCGAACAGAATTCTTCGACTCAGGCGCGATCTCTCCAGAAACCGTTCCGCCATTCCGTACCGTCACCGCCGCCACGCTGTCGACCGCCTATCGCACCCTCTTCCCGGACGAATGCACCTATTCCCAACCGCAGATCACAAACCACGAAGAGATTATGAGCAACTGGCTGGCCCGCTATCAGGCCCACCCAGAATCCGCCCTGGCCACCACCAATTGGGCCGGCAAGGTCACCCAGGCCCTCTTTCACGCCCTCCACCTTCATATGCCACGTACCAAACGGGATCGTCTTATCGCCCTACAAAGAACACAGATGCCAGAAAACGGACCGACAATGCCGACCACATGAAACAGGCATAACAAAGTCTGAAACACCTTGTTATTGCAGAATATATCAAAGCATATGCCGCAAGACCGTGACACGTCGACAATCCATGTACCACACAACACTAAACAACTCCTCACCACTCTCGGCGCTCAAGTCATCAATAAGTCCAATGTATTATCATCATGAAATTATATTGGACCTATTTGTCTTAACCTAAATCCTGAATAACCTCCGAGACAGACTCCATCCCCTTCCCCATCGTGCACGCACCCGTATCTAATGAGTTCTCGCTAAAACGACATCCCATCAGGACCCGCTCGACCACAATGTCGCCGAGTCACACCACCTCCACAGAAAGACGATGCCCATGTATTGCCCCCGACCGCATTGTGGCGGACTCCTTGTGCCCACCGATCAACAGGAACACCTCCCACTTCGATGTATCGCCTGCTCCAGAGGGTTTGCTGTACGCCGCCCCTCGAGAAGCACCCCTCCCACACCGAAGAAGCACGCCCTACCTAGAAACCTTGCCGCGTAACGCTCGTACGGTCATTACCCGAGAATAGCAGGAGCAAGACGCGGGCAAAGGGGTGCAATCGTGGGAAATAGGTCATCCAACAAGGGAGTCTCAACCCCAAGACGAGCGAACTCATCCCTCGTTCCTCGAACGATCCTTCGAGGAATCGATCATGTACGCATCAATGCCCACACAAGTTGACTCCCATCCGGCCTTGATGTACTATTTGAATGCGTACATAACTATGGAGGAGTCGCTGCCATGCCGAGAATAGCGGTTGAAGACAATAGCCGGATGTCCTTGCGGATTCGGGCCGAGGAAAAAGCGCTGCTCTTGCGTGCGGTGGCGCTGAACCACACCGACCTGACGGATTTTGTCATTCGTCACGCCTTGCGTGCCGCCAAGGCCGTCATTGAGGAGGCGGATCATGTGCAGCTCTCCGAAAGGGATAGTTTGCGGGTTCTGGATCTGCTGGAGAATCCGCCTGCGCCGAACACAAAACTGCTGGCAGCCGCTCGAGCATTGCCTAAGCGGTCATAATCGTGACGGCATGGCACGAAGAGCCGATCAACAAGAAACATGATCGGGAAGCGTTCGACTGCGGCGGAGAAGCGCTGAATGAATTCTTGCGCCGTTACGCCCGCAAGAGCCACGAGGGGGGCGGTGCAAAAACGTTCCTTGCGATTGACGATGCCGACAACAAAACCATTTTCGGCTTCTATAGTCTGAGCCCCGCCTCGGTTGACTATGCCCGGACGCCGGAGATCATACGGCGCGGGCTGGCACGCCATGACGTGCCGGGCTTCCGCTTGGCGCGCCTGGCTGTGGATCGCAGACTGCAAGGGCAGGGAATGGGCGGACAACTTCTGCTCGCGGCGGGCAGACGCTGCCTCTTGGCCTCGGCGGAGGTTGGCGGCGTGGTGCTTGTCATCGACGCCAAGAATGAACAGGTGGCAGGATGGTATGCCAGCTATGGCGCTGTGCCGCTGCTGGACGCGCCGCTATCTCTGCTGCTGCCGCTCGCGACAATCGAGGCCGCGCTCAAAAAAGCCAGGAAATACTGACACTCCATCCCAGTGAGTAGCGCGGGCTTCCTCAGAAGACAGCCCCGTCGTAACGCTCTTCGTCACCGAATGACGCGGCCCCCTCCCCGGACGGAATGCGCCGGAAGCGTCGGCATCACCTGTCCGGTGACGAGCCAGTTACACAGCATCCGGATACAGCCCAGATGTTGCTTGACCGTGGAAGAGAGGTGACCTGGTTCCACCCACGAAAGCAGCCCCCCACTCAGCGAACGAACTCCAACTGACCCCCCGACTATTCAGCGAAATGCGCTATCCTGTAATACAGAATAGGATCATACACTCAGGCCCACTCCTCTTTCATCGAGGTGCGGCCAAGAGGAAGGATTTATTATGCGCCCTCACAGACTGCTCCTTATTCTCCTGTCTAGCCTGCTCTGGACCGCACACGCCGAAGCCCAAACGATCGATCTGCCCGCCATGATTCGATGCAAAGCCGAAGGCGAACGCGCATCGAGTCGCAGTCAACTGATCGAGATCTGGCTCTCACGTGCCGAAAAGCGCGATGCCATCGCCGCCTTTTGTCTCGCCTACGTCCAAAGCGACACAATCCATGTTCCCCTCGGATGGCTGGAGCAATCCGCACGCCTCAATTTGCCGGACGCCCAACTCCTCATGGGCTCCAATTACGAGGTCGGCCTCCTCTTCAAACAAGATTTCGTCGAAGCCCTCTCCTGGTATCGGAAAGCCGCCGATCAAGATTTCCCCTATGCCCAATACGAACTCGCCTCTATCTACTATGAAGGTCGAGCCGGTCAAAAGAAAAACATCCCGGAAGCCTACTTCTGGGCCCTGCTAGCCCAACGTCATCACTTCCTCGACGCCAATACGCTCATTCGCACCATGGACCCCCAGATCCAAGGGCCAGACAAACGTCTCGTCCAAACCAAGGTTGACCGGTGGGTCCACCAACTGAAACCAGGTCGACTCGGGTAACGGATGTTGCCGACACCCGAAACGCTGCAATGGGTGGACACGCCCTGGCCCCTGAACTGCTGTCGGAATGGGATTACGAAGCCAACGCCCCGCTCGCTCCCAAATAGCCACCCCTCATCCTTCACCATATCTGTCAGCCCTTGGCGCACCCTGAAGACCGCGCATCGCCTAGCATCTCCCCCCTTCTTTGCGTATACTACAAGCAGCCTATCCACACCCGTCGAGGAGGCTCCCTATGGTGTTAGGCCCTGCCCTCTATGCTCTTCTGTTGGGAGCCGGTGTTCCCGCATGGTACGACCCGTGGTCCGATCCATTCCTCGCCTATGATCGCGCCGCGTGCGGGGCCGGCACTCGATCACTCGAGAGCTGTAGCAACGAACAGCCCCAAGCGGAAGCCTCTCAAGAATCCTACTTTGAACAACCCAGAGACACCCGAACGTCCTGGTGGCTGCAAGAGACCCTGAACGCCCAGAACATTTCGCGGTAGTCTGAATCGGCCGAATAACCTCTAACCGCTCCTCTCCACAGCATGGGCGGTTCCCGACCCCCGCCCCTTCGAACTCTTCTCCCTGTCTCTCAGAGACTCCCACCACGAAGACACATGGTTCGGACCTCATCCAAAACCACTCCACTGAGTCCTCGCTAAAACGACATCCCATCAGGACCCGCTCGACCACAACGTCGACGAGTCACACCACCTCCGCATCATTCACCTCCACAGAAAGACGATGCCCATGTATTGCCCCCGACCGCATTGTGGCGGACTCCTTGTGCCCACCGATCAACAGGAACACCTCCCACTTCGATGTATCGCCTGCTCCAGACGGTTTGAGAAACAGAAGCTCTTCCGTTACACCGCTCCCACACCACAGACACGCCCCTCGCCCAAGCTCCCCAAACATCTTGCCGCGTAACGCCGGTATCAAGCTGATACTGTAATCCCAACATGAGAATGTCCGCTTTGGCCAACGTAGAAATGTCCTCTTCGCGGATAGACTGCCGGCTTTCACAAGGAGGGCCGGATGGTCGGAGAGGACAGCGTCATGATGAGCATGAAGGAACTGAAGCGCTTGCATGTGATCCGTCAGGTGATGGAGCAGCGCATCACCCAGGTGAAGGCGGGCACGCTGGTGGGGTTGGCGGATCGCCACGTGCGGCGCCTCCTCCAGCGGGTTAAGCAGGAGGGCGACAAGGGGCTGACGCATCGGGGCGCGGGCTTGAGCGGGGGGATGGCGGATCCGATTGAAAACTGGTGCGCCCAGCTGGAATCGAACCAGCGACCCTCAGCTTAGAAGCCTGAGCCTGCAGCGCCTGCGCCCTGCCAATCTCCCCGCCATCAAGCGTGACGAAAGAATTCAGCGCCATGTTCTGCGCCTTGAATGGCGCGACCCGTGCACCTTTGCGAGACAAGAGCCGGCAGAGCCCGGCGACGATGAGGCTCTTCCCGACATCCGAGCCGGTTCCGAGAATGGCAAGGACTTTGACTGGCGTACCGGAAATCGTCATGGGTGCTTCACGCGGCTACGTGGAGTATGACGGGCATGCCAACGCACATAGCGGGCAAGCCCTTCTGTGACCGCCCTCCCAATCACTCGCCCGACGAGTTCTCCGAGGATCGTGTGGGTTCCACTGTACCGCAGAGAAGGCCCATTTCCACTCACAACCACGACCGCGTCTGTCCCTGTTCCTGTCGCCCCAGGGCGACCGGTCCAACTCTTCACCTTCGCGCGCAAGAGGACAGCCGTCTTGGCTTCGGTCGCCACCTGCACCATCCCGACCATTGCCGAAGCGGATAGACGAGCATTAGTGACGAGAATCAGGTTAATCGTACCGGCATGAGCACTGCTGTTGGTGAGCTGTCTCGGCATAACCGGCTCTCCCGCCCGCACGGCATTCGAAGTCCCGACCGTGACAAATCCTTCGACCCAGATCTGGTCATAGGTCTCTCGCACCGTGACTAAGTCCTCGAGCGACACGGCCGTCATGAGACCGACAAATTTGTCGCGGATGCCGAGCGAGACGGCCAGCTTGCTCAGCGTCCTGGCGGGATCGGCGCATCGCACGCCCGCACTCCTGCTGCGATCATCTCTGCCAATCGGCTTGGCCGCTACTTGATGGTTCAAGATATACTTGGCCCGCGTGATCCCACCGGCCCTGGGAGCGGA
>ERZ1292625.1475-Hain-H41-01um-R1-1475-length-27824-cov-8_pt2 | contig 14130 bp, 36 predicted proteins | sample MGYA00564400_ERZ1292625 | MGnify/ENA primary metagenome ERZ1292625 (study PRJEB36523, sample SAMEA6512639) | groundwater metagenome | collected 2019-01-08 | study: AquaDiva: Metagenomics assemblies of 32 groundwater samples | reverse complement strand
GGGTCTGGGAGGACCGGATGGCGGGCGATGTGGCTCCTGGGGGTGGTGGTGACGGCATTGGCGGTTCTCCCCCTCCTCGCCGTCGGGCCGTCGCCGCCACTTCCCCAACAGGAAGCCTTTGAGGATTGGGTGAGTTATGATCATTGGCGATTGGTCTCGATTAAATTCTCGAAAGGCGGAGGGGAGACGGCTACCATCCGGCTTGTGCATCCCGACGGGGGTGTGGTGGTCGTACTGCATTACCGCCTATTGAATTCGATGGTTTTCGAGGCACCGGTTGAACGGTCGAGGTGACCGAGTATGTGTTTCACGGCTTACCTTCCCGACGGCTATCCTCTATGTCGGGCGGTCGGCCATTCCTGGGTGCTCGTGTGGGGTATCCTGATCTGCCCTATGTGCTACTGTGTTTTGTTGCTGAGCCCGCCGTAAGATTGACGCCCCGAGCGGGGCAGGGAGAGTCAGATGTTGCTGTTCTTGGTGCTCCTCATTATGTTTCCGACGGCGGCCCTTGCGGCAGAGGCGACCGCCACCTCGCCGGTCCAGGACATCCTCACATCCATCATGCAACTGGTCGCGCTCATCCTCGCCGGCCTCGTCGCCTGGGCCGTGAAGTTGCTGGCGGCGAAGTTCAAATTGACGATTTCTGCCGAGCAGGAGGCGATGGTTCGGAGGGCCGCCCAGGATGCTGTACTGTATGCTGAAGAGTGGGGTGCGAACAGGCTGAAACTCGGCGAGAAGGCTACGGCAGGATCGGACAAGTTGACTCAGGCCACGACCTTCATGTTGACCAAGATTCCAGGCCTGGATTCGGACGCGGCACAGAAGGCTATCCAGGCGGCGCTGGGCGGGATTCTGGGCATGGGGGCGAGCAAGACCGTCGGGACCTCGCCGGTCGGCAAGCCGTAGTCAATGGGAAGCGGCATGCCGCCACGACCCTTCACGACTGACGGCTGTAGCGGCTGGATGTCCTGGGGTTGGCGTTTCCTCACTGGGCATCCGCCGCCCTGGGACGGCTGCTGCGTCGAGCATGACCGGCTCTACTGGATGGGAGGATCAGCAGCACAACGCCGTCAGGCCGATCAAGGGCTGATGGCCTGCGTCATCCGCAGCGGTCATCCGTGGTGGGCGATGGCGATGTACCCGGCTGTCCGTCTCGGGGGGATGTTCTGGCTTCCCCTCCCATGGCGATGGGGCTACGGGTGGCCTTGGCCGCAAACTGGACCGAAACCATAGGAGGGCCCCATGCCTGCCGTCTATGGTTGGGCTGTCGTCGTCTTGGCCCTGATCGGCTTCTTCGTCTGGCTCCGCTGGGTCATCCGGCGAGGGGCCAGCACGGAAGCCGAATTGGAGCGGGAGACGCGGGCTCGGCTTGATGCCGAGCGAAAGGCGAAGGAGCATGAAGCGGTGGCAGAGGTGCGTGGTCGGGATCTCGGCGCTGATCCTGGCTTCCGCGTGCAGCGGAAGGACAAGCGGGCTGGGGACGAGCCGCCACCCGGTCCCGCCTGAAGTCCCAGCGCTCGCCCTGGAACAGTGCCGGCTGTTTCGAGACGCCGGCTGCCTTGCCCAGCGACCTGCGGGCATGTCCGATGAGGTGTGGGCGTTAGGTCTTGAGGTCTACTCGCTGCCCGAGGAAGAGAGCGCCATACCGCAGGTCGGCTGGACCAGGGCCGCCCATGAGAAGTTCCTGGCGTGGCGCGCGGCGATCATCCAGGCCTACTGCGAGGGGCGGGAGGCACTCCAAGTCGCCAACGGAGAGGCGCCGAAGCCTGCTGGTATTTGCCAGGAGCCATCAAGGCCGTAGCGAACGCACAGAACCGGCCCGCTCTTGCACGATCTCGCCTCGCCCCATACCGAGGTAGCCTCTCTCGGTCCCTATGCAACCTAAGCCCACCTGGAGCCATTTCCTCCAAGCCATTAGCTGAACAATAGCTCAGTGGACTGAACGGTCCAGCCTAAACGTTCATTCAGGAAACCCTCAAAAAACTTCGCACGTTCTGCATTTTCCCCCTTGACACCTTTTCTATTTTGAGCGATATTCCCGCCATGCTAACCATTGAGCAAGTTGAAGAGTTGCGAAAGTCGAAAGACCTGACCCTCGAAGAGTTCTCGATCCGCCTGGGATATTCCTCACGGGCCTACGCGGAAGCCGTGAGACGCGGGAAGATTTCCCGATGGATGGCGAAGGAGATTCGGATGCGGTTCCGGGTCAAAGGAGGCGATGGTGAAGTATAAAGAGGTTCAAAGGCCGAAATCGAAAAGTAGCGGTAGCGGGGCCAAGAGGAAACCAGACAGTCTCGCAGGTCAGCTTCGGACCACGGCTGAGACTGGGAAGGCCATAGTCGTTTCCCGAATGGAGCGTGCCGCGTATATTCACGGCGCCCTGAAAAGGCAAGGCTACATCCTTCACACTCTGACGGACGGCGAGAACCTGATCTGCTGGTGCGAGAAGATCGCGAAGGATGGAGGCGGCGATGAAAGCTCGAAGTAGCGTGCTTCACGAGTACGGCCACCCGCGATTGGTGGGCATGCCGGTGAAGATGTGATTTGGTTCGGGCCGAAGTCGAACGGTTATCTTGAAAAATACCCGTTTGATGCTTCTTGCCTGAACCCAAAGGAGGAGCGATGGGAAAGCGAAGCGGTGAGTACCTGAAGGCGGGACTCGGCACCCGTGAGACGCCGCAGTCAGAGCCGATTCCCGGTAGTTCGCAGGTCGCTAACTCGGGCGGCGGGTTCGCCTGGACCGTGGACGACTGGAAACGGCTGGACCGCTTTCTGATCCTCGGGGCTGAGGGGGGGACCTACTACATTGGTGAACGGCAACTGACCAAGGAGAACGCCGCAGCCGTCGCTCGGTGCATCCAGGTTGACGGGGTGCGAGTGGTAAAGCGCATCCTCGAAATTTCCGAGGCGGGACGGGCACCGAAAAACGATCCTGCCCTCTTCGCCTTGGCGATGTGCTTTGGCATCGGCAACGCAGACACAAAGTCTGAAGCTGCACGGGTTCTCCCCTTTGTGGCCCGCATCGGGACGCACCTGTTCCATTTCGTCTCCTACGTCGAGCAATTCCGAGGATGGGGACGGGGACTGAGGCGTGCCGTTGCCGGATGGTATGACCGCAAGACGGTGGACCATCTTGGGCTTCAGGCCGTCAAGTACCAGCAGCGCGACGGTTGGAGTCACAAGGATCTTCTGCGGCGGTCGCACCCTGTTGCCGGGACGCCAGAGCGGGACGCCCTTTACCGTTGGATTGTCGGTGCCTCCCCGGACGAGCGCACTGTTCTGCGGAAGGAGCAGGGCGGGAAATTCGAGAGAACCGACATCTATCCGGTTCGAGAAACCGTTCTGCCAGCCATCGTGCAGGCGTTCATCGAGGCCCAGGAAGCCGACGAGAAGGCTCTTGTGCACTTGATCCGAGACAAGGGCCTCCCGATGGAGTGCGTCCCGACCGACAAGCGGACGCCCGCCGTGTACCGGGCGCTGATTCCCGGCGCGGGTTTGACGTGGCTTCTGCGGAACCTCGGGAACCTTTCCAAGCATGGTGTTTTGGTCAAGGGGGGGTGGGACGAGATTAAGGCTGTCACGTCTCGGATCACGGACGCCGAGGCCCTGAAGAAGGCCCGCGTCCATCCGATTGCCGTCCTGTCGGCCCTGGAGACCTACAGGCGTGGGGCCGGTGTCCGTGGCTCAGGAACCTGGGAGGCGGTGCCCGATTTAATTGACGCCTTGGACTCCGCCTTCTACCTCGCCTTCGGTGCGGTAGAGCCCGCTGGCAAGCGCACCGTTATCGGTCTGGACGTGAGCGGAAGTATGGGATCTGGTGAGATTGCCGGGGTTCCAGGTTTGACTCCACGGGTCGGGTCTGCCGCGATGTGCATGGTGACGTATAAGACGGAGCCCGCGACGACGGTGGTGGCCTTCACGTCTGCTGGGAGAGGATACGGCGGAAAGTATCCTGGCGGGACGCCGGGGATGACAGAGGTGAATTTCTCCCGCAAGAGCCGTCTGGACGATGTGTGTCGAGAGACAGCGGAACTGCCATATGGGGGTACGGATTGCGCCCTCCCTATGCTGTGGGCGCTGAAACAGAAGGTGCAAGCCGATACGTTCGTGATCTACACGGACAGCGAGACCTGGGCGGGGAATATTCATCCCTCTCAAGCCCTCCGAAAGTACCGGGAGCAAACGGGTATCCCGGCACGTCTGGTGGTGGTCGGGATGGTGAGCAATGAGTTTACCATTGCGGACCCCGATGATGCAGGGATGCTGGACGTGGTGGGCTTTGACTCTGCTGCGCCGGGGGTGATTGCGGACTTCTCGGCGGGTAGGTTCTGATAGTGTTCCGGGCCGAAGTGGGAGGGTTATCTCCTAAAATACCCCTCTCGCAATTTCTTGCCTGGACATAATTTTGGCGAGCCGATGCTCTTGGGTTATCTCGGAACGGGGGATACGGGTTCGAACCCCGTTCGGCGCTTCGGCGTCGGTAGCGCAAAAGGCAGAGCACCCGTAAAATATCCCAAGGCGATTCTTGCTCGCTAAATTTTCTCATGGTAAAGGGATGAGTCTCTGGCCCCGCACCGCCTGGCTCGCCAAAACTTCGACGTGGATGGAGGTGTGCCATGAACCTCGTCACCCTCTACCGCAACCATCCCGACCTCGCCCTGCTAATCGAGGACGCCCGCGAATACCTCTTCAAGTGCGGCGATTGCCCGCACCACTTCCCGCCCGACCAACTCTATCATGGTGGGGATCGGCTTCTGTGCGGCCCCTGCTTTGACCGGCGACAGGAATTCGCCGTGGCGGAGTGGCACGAGCGACTGGCGAAGGAGGGGAGGGAGAAGGCATGAGTCTTTGGTATGACCGGAAAGGGAATCCTCTGTCGTTCCAGACTGATGAGGAAATGCGAGCAGTAGAGGCATTGCTGTCAGACCCGCAATACAAGCGAGTCGCTGAAACGACCCTTCCAGATGGCACTTGGGTTTCAACTGTGTGGCTGGGGCTTGACCATAGCTTCGGCGCGAAAGGCCCACCTCTCATATTTGAGACAATGGTCTTCAGGTCGGAATTGGATTTGCGTGAAGAGGCTTGCTTGCGCTACCCCACGGAGGCGGAAGCGTTGGCTGGGCATACAAGGGTCGTAAAGGATAGGATGGCGAAGGAGAGCAGGGAGGTGACGGCGTGAATGATGGCGGGCCTGCGTTTCCTTACCCGCAGACAATAGGTAAAACTATTTTAGGTATGTCCCTCCGTGACTGGTTTGCTGGACAGGCGCTTCAGGTTATTCATTCTGACGGTGGGCGGTACGGGCCAGAAGGTATGGAACAGGTGGCAAAGTATGCCTACGCGATGGCCGACGCCATGCTCAAGAAACGCGAGACGACGAAGCGGGAGGCAGGGACATGATCTACCTCGGCCTCCTCATCGGCTTCTGTGTCGGTCTCGTCGCGGGAATCTGCCTCACCTCGCTCTGCCAGTGGGCACAGGATGAGTTATGAAAACAGAAACCAGGGTAACGATCATCCTCAGCGAGCGGGAGTGCCGGGCGGCACAGGTAAACGATGGGATTATCGTGAGTCTCCCTCCGGGCACATTAGAAATAATCCTCAAGGTCGAACGTGATGATGTCCCGTCCGACGATGCACAAATGAAGGGCTAGAACCATGAACGGGCAGTTTAAGCATGGGGGTGCTATTCGCGGGAAAAACCTTCCCGAGTATACCGTTTGGTTGACAATGAAACGTCGCTGTGGCTGTCCGACCGCTACTGGCTTTGCTTTTTACGGTGATAGGGGCATCCGGGTATGCAAGAAATGGGAGAAGGATTTCGCTGCATTCTTGGCCCACGTTGGGAGCCGACCCAGCCGTCTACATACTCTTGATCGAATTAACAACGATAGAGGGTACGAACCAGGAAATGTTCGTTGGGCCACCCGAAAGGAGCAGTCGCGGAACGCACGGATGAATCGCCTTCTTGAGTTCGCTGGGAAGCGGATGCCGGTTGTCGCTTGGACAGAACATCTCGGCTTGAGTGAGGATTGCCTTCGAGGCCGATTGAAGATGGGTTGGTCAACAGAAGCGGCATTAACTACTCCAAAGATTGCCAGAGGCGAACGCTGGATATTCTCCTCACGGGTTTACCGATGGCACGGGCTGAGTGTGCGCCAATGGTCGGCGAAACTCGGCATTGCACCCTGCACACTTTACAACAGACTGGGCCGGTTGCATTGGCCTCCGGAGCTAGTCTTTTCTCAAATAAGGGGCAGACCATGACCCCGCTCACCGTCACCGCCTCCCGCTCCGGCGCGCTCTCCTGGGTGGCCCCGAGCGACATTGCGGAGTGGGCACGGCGAGCCGTGCTATTCGAGAAGGCTAGGGGTGGAGATGAGGAATCCTTGGCTGCGCTTCGCGACGGGCTGGGGTTGCGAACATGGATCGACCGGGGAAAGGTGCTCATAAAAGATGGGATTCTTTTAGGGGCCAAGCCATGATTCTGCTGCTTGTTATGGAAGACGGAACCAAGGAGGTCTTTGGCATTGGCGATAGCGTGCAAAGTCTCATCCGGTCCATTCACCAAAGCGCGGTCGCTACCATTGTCGTCGGAGATGTCGCGGGTAAGAAAACTCTGTGGGAGAAACAGTTCGGTGCCATGACCGTGATGCCGGTTGAGTTTATGAAGCCGAGGGGAGCCAAGCCATGACCGGACCGACTATCACCATCCACATGGACCAGCCGTGTCGCCGTTGCAAGAAGAAGGGCGCGACGGGTAGCGGGTATTGTTTGAAGTGTATCACGAAGATGCTTCGTGAGGGAAGATTCGACCATATCCTAAAGGCCAAGCCATGACCCCCGCCGACGCTTACAACGCAGGATATGCTTGTGCCCTCAATGGGCCGAACACCACCAACTGCGACTTTCGCTTGTTTGCTACCGAGGAATTGATGAAAGCATGGGAGCGGGGGAAAGCGGCAGGGGAAAAGAGAAAGGCCAAGCCATGACCCTCGCCCAGCAGACCGCCGCCTTCTTGGGCATGGACCCCTCACCACAACAGCTTGGGTTCCTGCTCTCGGTTCTCGCCGCGTTCATCGCTGGCTGGGCAGCGAAGGCGGCCCGCGATAAGGTGAGAACGGCACGGTGGAAGCGGGCGCTGTGGCGAGGGGAGCGGATGGGGGTGCGGCGGTGAGTAACTTCCCGAAGACGCGAGCAGAAGCCGAAGCCTACCGCTATGACAAGTGGGTGGGCAACCCTGGTGGAACCCGGTATAACGCAGGTAGATGTGCAGCGGAAGTGCCTGACGGAACTGGGTGGCATCGGTGTCAGTGTCAGCGCAAGCCCGGCAAAGGTCCAGACGGCCTCTACTGTAAGCAACATGCGAAGATGATAGGTGCGCGATGACCAAGAGAAAGTTCAAAGCCTATTCACTCTGGTTGAAGTGGTCCGACATCGACTGGCAAGCGGCCGCAACCTGTAAAAACGCGCCGTGGCCCGCTGAGAATCCACGGGCCTTCCTGCTTCAGTGGGCTGAGACGCATTACCCATCCCGGTGGGGAGAGGAATGGCGGAAGAAAATCCGTATATTGCCAGAAGGGCGGAGGCCGCGATGACTGACCCCGGCGGCTTTAAGCTGTTGACAACGGAGGCTCACATGCAGTGGTACTGGCATATCCACCACGACATCCTCCTGGAGCCGGTGATCGGCTCTATTGAGGAGCGCATCCGGGTGATTCAGAAAGAAAAGCCAGTCGGCGAGCGGGAAACCCGGTTGCGTGTGCTCCGCCCCGTCCAACATGTGGACCGATTGCCCAGAGGGTTCGTCGAGGCGAGGAAGGCTTACGACGAGGCGAGGAAGGCTTACGACGAGGCGTGGAAGGCTTACGTCGAGGCGAGGAAAGAGTGCGACGAGGAGCTGGCGGCGTTGCACCGGGAGGAGTGTCCTGGTTGTCCCTGGAACGGGTACGAACTTGTGTTTTTCTGACCCCGGCGGCTGCGCGTTACCCCTCACGCCCCACGCGATCACGGCGATCCGCGCCGTGGACCTGATGGCGCAGGTGCGAGGTAGGCCGGTGGTGTTGTGGCCGGTATTTGTGATGGCGCTTCACTCGGCCAAAGTGCGGCAGGGTGGGGTGAGGATGGGGGTGATGGCGTGAAGCGTGCTGGTATTGGCAGCCACACGAAGCCGAATGTTGGCGGATCCGTAGAATGGTTCACGCCACCAGAGATCATCGCCGTGCTTGGACGCTTTGACGACGACCCGTGCAGGCCAGGTGCAACCGACGGTCTTTCACGAAAATGGAATGGGAGAGTGTGGCTGAATCCACCGTATGATCGAAAACTTCATAACTGGCTATGGAAGTTAGCCGACCACGGAAATGGCATCGCGTTGCTCTTTGCGCGGACCGAAACGCGCAGCTTTGTTGAGTGCGTCTGGCAACGAGCAACGGCGCTGCTCTTCCTGCATGGACGCCTGCACTTTCATCGTGCAGACGGCTCAAGGGCCGATGGAAATGCAGGCGGCCCCTCTGTCTTGGTCGCGTATGGGGAAAACAACGCCGATGCTTTGTCTCGTTCTCGGATTCGCGGAACGCTCATTAGGCAGTGGTTTCAGCGGCCATGACCCAGCAATCCCTCTTCGCGCCAGGCACCGCCAATCGGGAAACCGTCCAGGCCAAGTTGCTGGCGAGGCGGGAGGATGCTGAGACTAGCAAGCTGGCGGCGAGGCGGCTGGTGGAGAGTGGGCGGCTAACGACACAGCAATATTGGGCGGCGGCCGTCTTGCGGCAATTTGGTCCAGGAACGGCGTGGCAGTTAGCCTATCGGCAGCCAATAGAGGAGCCCATCGGGGCGCACTTTGAGCTCGCTCGCCGTTTTCCTGAACTCGAACGCAAGGGTCTTGCCCAAGTGAAGCAGGACCCGTCGAAGCCGTGCCGGTGTAAGCCGGGAGCAACGCGGTGCCGGTGTGGGGATGTGGCCGTGGATGGTAGCCGAATTTGGGAGGCCGTGCAGTGAGGATGCTCCGGTGCCGTTTCTGCCCATTCGAGGCACCCTTTGTCCGTAGGCTCGCATCGGGCAAGGTGCGTATGGGGCGAGACACGTTAGATTGGCATGTGCGGGAAAAGCATCCGAAGGAATACTGGCAAATTAAGGCCTTTGCACAGCGCACATCTTCTACTGTTCCGGCGAGTCCAATACCTAATGACGAAGGTTCGCGGGTTTGGGAGGCGGTGAAGTGAAGGAATCCGACATCCTTAAGGCTATTCTAGACCTCCTCGCTGTTCGCGGCTTCCGCATAGAACGCCGGAATGTCATGGGCGTGGTTCCGATTAAGGGGGGAGCAATTCGTCTGGGCCGAAAGGGCATGGCAGACTTGACCGGCTGGGAGATCGGCACAGGACGCCATATCGAGGTCGAGGTGAAGCGACCTGGGGGGCGGACCGCTCGGAGCCGCGCCATTGCCCAAAAGGCGTGGTTACATCGTGCCTATGAAGACGGCTGCATCGCGTTCGAGACGGATAGCGTGCTGGACTGTGAGAAGAAGTTGGCTGATTTCGGGTGCTGACAGGGAGGCCGTATGAGCCGCAAGTTGAGCAAGAAGGCGCTGCGATTCGCTCGGATGTGGGGAGAGGTCAAGGCACTAAGCGACGATGAATGGAACGCCTTGGTAGAGTTGAGGACGGCGCTGACCGAGGATGCGTCGGCTGGACCCAAGAAGCGCGAGCCCCGCAAGCCACGAGTCCGGCCGGTGGAGGAGGGGGGATGATCCCCAGCGATGCTGGCTATATCTTCAACGACTTCTACATTCGGGATGACATGCTGCCGGGTATCCGTCGTTATATCGAGCATGGCATTTCGCCTGGAGGTTTTCTCCAGGCTGTCGTTCAGAATGACCTGATGGAGGCCTGTGGGCGGGCAGATGATGAGAACCTGAAGAACCTGCCGGCGTATGTCGCGTACTTCTACAACAATGCCCCTGCCGAATGCTGGGGATCAACAGACCGGATGCGGGCATGGGTTGAGCGATTGCAGAAGGCGCAAACGCCAGAAGGGGGTGCGGGATGAGTGAAGACCCGGTGGAATACGCCCAGCGCACCGGCATGGAAGCGCTGGAACTATTGCAGCAACCGGACCCGGAGCCGGATCTCCTCCCTGCCCTCCGCACAGACTTGGAACTCCAGGAGCAGACAGCCGGCCACCTCATCCGGGCCATCCTCAAGGCGGATGTGAGCGTAGAGGCGCTGGAGAAGAAGCGGGATGCGGATGCCCTCGCCTGGAACCAGATGATTCAGACGCAGAAAGACCGCGTGGCGTCGTGGCGGGCCTGTGTGCGGGACTGGATGCTGCGGAACGAGGTCACGCAGTTGAAGTCGCCCTGGTTCACGGCGTTTCTGGCGAAGGGGCGGAAGAAACTGACCTGGCAGGATGAAGACAAGCTCATCGGCATCCTCGACGCGCTGGGAGCTACGGCAGCGGTCAAGACGGTGCGGAGCGTCTTCAAGAAGGAATTGCAGATCATCTTCGACTCGGTGCCAGGCAAGTTCGATGGTGTGGTGACGGAGGAGATTGGGGAGCCAGGATTGGTGATTCGGAGGATGGACAAATGACAGAAGCGTTGGCGAAGCGCGATGAAGTAGGACTTGCCCCGAAGCTGACCGATGAGTCCATTGCCCGCATTGTGGAGAACATGCAGCAATGGGAGAAGTTCAAGAAGGCGGCAGTGGGGCAGAAGGACAAGACCCACTTCGGCGAGAATGAGTACATTGAGAAGTCGGGATGGGTCAAGCTCCGCATGGCGATGAACGTCAGCTTCGAGATTATGGATGACGGGCAGCGGATTCCTGGTCGGGATTCGGAGGGCGACTACTACACTTGGAAGTTCAAGGGCCGAGCGACTTCGCCGAATGGCGTCTACATTCAGATGGACGGGGCCTGCTCCAGTCGGGATGAGTTCTTCTCCATGAAGCGAGACGAGGACGGCAATCAAGTGCGTCGAGCCTCGTCGGAGATTGACGAGAAGGACATCATCGCTACGGCGCAGACCAATGCGTTCGTGCGCTGCATGTCCTTCCTGATGGGCTTCGGCGAAGTGGGGGCCGACGAGATGCGCGGGAAGCAGTTTGCCAAGAAAGCCGCGACGTTCCCTTTCGGGGATTTCAAGGGTCAAGAGCCGTCCGCGCCTTCCCTCGCCGACCTGCACAAGATTCTTCCGTTCTGGGAGAAGCAGGCAAGCGACGAGTCCAACAAGTTCGCCGCCAACAACAAGAAGTTGCTCGCTGCAATCAAAGAGGCCATCGCCGAAAAGACCGCGAAGCCAGAATCGCCAGCGCGACCGACCGACGACCAATCGGCCCATCCGGGGGTGGAAGGTGCCGCGGCAACCCCCGCTGGCGATGTTCCCCCGACTACCGGAGAGCCTACCCCCACCGAGCGCCTGCTCATCCGCATCCAAGAGCACCTGGAGTCCGGGAAGTTGACGAAAGCGGCGCTGACTTCGTATACCCATAAGAACTTCTGCGACAAGGCGCACAAGGAGCCCGTGTGCGACGATGCGCGAAAGTTGAACCTGCTCCAGTTGCAGGCCGTGAGTGCGTGGTTGACGATGATCTAACGTGCTGGCGTTGCGGCGTGACCATAACACGCTTGCGTTTCAAAGTCCCCAGACGCTATCCCGCGCCGGGACTGCGAAAGCAGAAGGCGACATAAGAACCCTGTTGACCGAGGGCTTCGGTTGGGGCAATTTAGATTGCAGCATGGTGTCGGTGAGAATCCGACCAGCGTCAGCAATATAATCGAAGTGCCCGCCCTGCGGCCCGAAAGGGAATCGAAACCGTGGCGGCGACTGGCCTCGTCGCTCAACTGCGATCTGGGGCTGTTCTACGGTACTGATGGCCTCGGCCAGGGCGGGCATTCAGTGTGCGACGGCGTCCTGGAGCCAAGCTCTAATTGGAGAATAACCTGTAAGCCCCTCTCGTGAGTGAGGGCAGCAGGGCCTCCGCGCCGTCGCATCACGGAGGGAGGAGAGTTGAGGGCGCACCAAGTGGGGGTGGCGAAACATCGGCGGTTGAGTCCGTGAAGTGGGAGTAGCCACCTCGCTTCGACTGGCATGAGGAGAGGTCGTATCCACCCACAAGGGGGAGCTGACGACTGCTTCCAGCATAGGACGCTGGAGTTAGCCTCCTGCCAGTCGCCCAGGCTCGGCGTGAAGGGGGGTGATGCTCGTGAATTGTGATTGCACAACTTCGACCATGTGCGCGGATGCAAGAATCTGAATGTCTGCAACGCCAAGAGCACTGCTCAAGCCAAGCTGGAAATTGAGAAATGTGTAGTTCGTTGCGCCAGCTGCCACGCAGTAAAGACCTTTACGCGCTATCCCTGCAAACCCGACATCTTTGAGGCGACCTATGAGCCTGTGCGGGAGACAAGGTGAGGAGGCATGACATGAGCGAGGTCAGCACCCACATTCACGTTTGGCTCTCGAACGGTCAGTGCAGCCACTGTCGGACCACGAAGGAGCGATACCTTGTGGCGCTGGAAGCGAAGTTGGCCGAGGTGATGACGGGCCTCGCGGCCCTCTCTCCCACGCTGGCCAACGACCCACGGCCCTACACCATAGAGGACGCCTTGCAGGTTGTCGCGGCAGAGTATGCTGCACTCATCCAGGACGATGCGAAGATAGAGGATGAACTGGCCGAGGCGCAGCAAGACAAAAAGGTGCTTGCAGGCGATGTAACAACTCTCAATCGAATGGTTACTGGCCTTATGGATGAGCGTGACGCCCTCAAGGCCACCGTGGAGCGGATGCAACCCGTTGTCACGGCGGCCCGTAGGCTGAAGCCCTGGTGTATGATTACACATGGCCATGTACCATCAGGCTGGGCAGAATTGTTGGCCGCCCTCAACGCGGGGAAGGAGGCACCGCCGCCATCCTACACGGTCTGCGTCCATTGTGGCTACGAGAAATCCCCCACCTGTGCGTGTAAGTGTGATGTTATATTAACCGTAAGGATTGACCAGTGAGCGCGGCACGTCGTCGGGACGCAACGTGGTATTTCGTCTGGGCAGTAATCCTCGCGGTGCTGGCGGGGGTGCTGTACTTCATACGGTGAGGGGAAGGAGACTAGCGATGACGCTAAACCGGATGCTCTCTCCAAAAGGGCGGGCGCGGAAGATCGGCAATAAGTGGCTCCACCCAGGTACGAACTGGATTGTTGATCTGACATTTGATATTGAGGAACAAATTCGGGACGCCGTAGAGGAGCAGCACGAGAAGCGTATCCAAGCTGTGATCGAGTGGGGGGAGAATCGGGTGCAATCAGATCGGCATGCATCTGAAGCTATCGCCATGCACTTGAGAGCGAGGCAGCCATGAAGCCGCTTAAACATTGCGGGAATGATAAAAACCCAGTCTGTCCGCCGTCGCTGGTGTTGTGTAAGGACTGCTTGCAGCGGCTTGGGGAGAAGATGGAAGCTATACTGGCCAGCTTCGACGCAAAGGATCAAAAGCTATGATCTCCCTTACCGAAGCCGACCTCCTCGCCATGCGGGAGGTGCAGGCTGTAAGCAATCTTCCGTGGTATTCCGATTCAAATTGCGTCTTCGGTCCGGATCATCATGGTATATGCCGAGCGACGAACGTTGACGTTGGAAAACGTTATGGGGCGGTCCGATTCATTGTCGCAGCCTCAACCGGCTGGCCCCGCCTGACGGAGTGGGCGCTGGAGGCGAGGCGATTTCTTACGCAGAAATTTCCTGGGCACGCCCGGGATTGCTCAACAAGAGCGGCGAATGTTGTCATGACGTGCGACTGCGGCTACGACGAGGCCCGTCGCTTGGTGGGGGAGCCGTGATCCAGGTTGCCGGCGACAGGGTTGGACGGAGCCTCGCAGACCTCCAGCAAGCTGCCCTGGTTTTGATCGAAGAAGAACAGGCGAAGATCGCCCCGAACAACGCCCTCATCGCCTGCCTGTGTGATACGGTACGGTTAATTCGGGAATATCGGGACCTGATGGTAGAGGCAGCCAAAAAAGCATGATTCTCCCCACCCTGCGCGGCTACTATACAAACCTGGAGGCCAACCATATCAGGGTCGGGTGCTCGCGGTGTAAATGCGAGCGCGTAATCTACCATAAAGAGAACTGCAAGG
>ERZ1292625.3076-Hain-H41-01um-R1-3076-length-14136-cov-6_pt1 | contig 14136 bp, 30 predicted proteins | sample MGYA00564400_ERZ1292625 | MGnify/ENA primary metagenome ERZ1292625 (study PRJEB36523, sample SAMEA6512639) | groundwater metagenome | collected 2019-01-08 | study: AquaDiva: Metagenomics assemblies of 32 groundwater samples | reverse complement strand
GTCGGGCAGCTTCTGGACAATGCCGTCTTCATGACGGAGGTAGCGGGGGATCTCTACTCCATCTCAGACGAGGATCTGAAGGAGGCGCTCTACGCTTACATGCGCGCGTTGCGGCGTGCCGGAGATGAAGTAGCCATGGATACCTATGTCGTGGCGGGAAGGAACTAAAATGCTCCGCTGCATCCGTCCCTTCAACCCCGTCGCCTCCGCCAACGGCGAAGAACTTCTCTTCTTCATCTGCACCGTCGACTTCATGATCGCCGCCCTTTTCTTCGGTTAGGAAGAGAAAGATGCCCCTTTATCTCGCCTCCACCCCCAAGGAACTCGCTGCGTCTGCTCTACCCCCCTCTGCCTTTGTCCAGGTGGGGTCCCTCCTTCCCTTCCAAAAGGACATCTCCTATCTCTTCGCTCTCTTCACGCCCAAGATGGGCTCCAACTACTTCTCGGTGAAGCAGAAGATCAACGCCTTCTTGGGTGTAGCACTTGACGCTGCCTACATCTTCCCCTACGCAGGGTACTTTCCCGTCCCTGTCAATCCCTTCAAGGGCCTGCGGAGCATCCCCTCCACCTTCCTGACGGAGGGAATCGCAGAGATTTTCAAGAAGCATAAGAGCCTCTCCTCTGCGGATGTGGATAAAGGTCTCTTCGTGCAGGTCGTCGCCTGCCAGACTCCTGACTCTTGGCATGTCAAGAAGGAACTCAACCTCATTTGCCGGAACAAGGAGGGATGGGGCAGGTTCTACGCAATCTCTCCTTCGGAGTTCGATCTCGCTTACTGGGAGAAAGAGCCAGATCCCTTCTCCCTCTTGACGAATCCCACCGATGGAGGCGCACCAGGGGGCAGTTACTCCCTCCTCTCTCTTCAGGAGACTCTTAAGCAGAACGCGAAGGATGGCTACTGGGATAACGTCTACTACAACATGCTACTCCACTTCGCGCGGCTCTTCCGGCCGAAGGCCACAGATGTTCCCCTCTCTAGGAAGGAGGAGGAAGAGGTGCCCTCTCTGCCGAAGTTCGTCCGCTTCTGCTCTGTCTGCTTCGCTGAATACCCTAGCGGATTCGGCGGTATCATCATCAAGAAGTGCCTGTGTTAGCCGCGTTAGTAGGAGGATGTGTGGGAGTTCTCATTTTCCTACTCCTTCTCCTCCTCCTCTTCCTCGTTGTCTTAGAAACCCTCGATCAGGAGCCATAATAAAAGTGAGTGAAATCAACGCCGACGTTCCCAAGAGTGCTGTCGTAAAGTTGCTGCGGAACTCCACGCCTTCCACACAGAAGGGGATCGGATGCAAGGCCCTCTCCCTCCTGAAGGGGAGCAGCGTCGCCGCCATGCGCGGCGCCTACCTCGTGGGGAAGGAGGAGGTAGATGCTCTCCTTCGCATGCGGGGGGCCGAAGCACCGCTGTGCAGGTTTGCTCGCCCCTGCCCCCCCATCCCCGTCCATGGCTTCCTCGAAAGCCGCATGATTCACACCGTGGGAGAACTCGCGGACATCGCGGAGGAATTCACGAAGACCGGCGCTCCCGTCGAGATCCTCCTCATGGACCCGCTTCTCCCCGCGAAGTGGAGTGCGGTGGTGACGCCTAATAGCGTGGCCCTCGGCGCGAACAACGATGGCGTCACAGGAGGAGCCAAGAGCTACTTCCTCCCAGTCCCCGTCGATATTCAGAAGCTCTGCGGTACGACCCTCTATCCGGAGAAGGGGAAGGTTCCCTTTCTGGAGGTAGTGCGTCCCGCCCCAGAAAGCTCCCCATCCTCCGCCTACCCCGATCTCCAGTTCGTTCAGTTGCGCGAAGGTCCTCCGGTGGTGACGCCCGACTACATCCCCTTCGACGTGGAGGTAAAGGAGATCATCACTCCCGCTTCGCTCACCACCGAGCAGGTGATGGAGGCAGGAGGGGAGTTGATTGCGTGGCAGAAGTTCGTCGCTCTTCAGAAGGAGAAGGAAGGCCTCGTCCTCTTTCTGGATGGCGCCAGCGTCACTAGTCACTGGGCCATCCATTGTGTGGAGAACAAGATTCCTGTCATCTCCACCTACGAGCCGAAGGTGGGGATGAAGTTGAAGAAGCCGGAGGGCGACAGCGAGCCCACGAAGCGTGCCTTGGAGCGCTTCGCCAAGTACCTGCGCTACATGCTGAGGCATGGTACGAAGCACAAGAATCGTAAGCTTGAGGATGAACTCGCCGTGTGTATGGCGGGCGTTCACTCCCTCGGCACCTTCCGCACCCTCTCACACGGGGAGTGCCGTATTCTCGCGGCCTCTCTTGAGGGCCTCGTGCGCGTCACCTTCGCTCTCGGCTGTGGGGAGATGCGTTACTGGCCGAGCAATGGCCCCGGAGGGAGCGGCTATGCAGCGCCTCCTCTCCTGAAGAAGCTCTTCACGAAGGGCAAGGGCATGAAGGTGTCGAGTAGTATGGACTACAGGGCCAAGATCTATAAGAGGAGGATGCGTGACAGCTTCACGAAAGCCATTCTCTCCTTCCCCTTCCTCATTGAGGGTTTCAGTAAGTATGGATGGAGTTCCTCATATGGTGGGGTGAAGTGGGGGGATGGGATGGAGAAGGGCCTCACCCTCGCCAAGGTGCTACTCCTTTTCTGCTCTGAGCCTACTCTCTCTAACCTGAAGCTCACCAGGAGCGCGGCTAACTCCCTCGCGGATGCGGTCCACAACGGCGGGAAGTTGCACAACAAGGTCGCGGCGGAGGATCAGTTGAATCTCGCGGCCTCTTCTCCGGGGAACTTTTTCGTCTCGGACACCGCATGGAACTGGCTGACCATGTATCCGAGGAAGAGCCCGGAGATGTATCCCAAGTCCTTCCTCACCCTCGTCAAGAAGGTGGAGAAGGTGGAGAAGGTGGCACAGGAGATGTTCAAGACCATGCCTGCTGTCAAGAAGGCGCCTACTCCCGTTACTCCCGCTATTCCTGTAGAAGAACCGGAAGGGCAGCCTGGTCTCCCTGTCAGCTTCTTCCCTGAGGGGGAGAAGATGCCCCCGGATGCCCAGCTTCAGATCCTCTACGAGGAGACGCCTATGTCTACTGGCCCTGGGTTCGTACAGTTCCACATCCAGTTGAAGTACGATAGGAACGTCTATCCCTTCACTCCCGTTGGCCTTGAGCAGCGGCCTTGGGGCGCCGCTGGCACCTGCTATATCGAGGCGAGCTGCTACAAGAACGTGACTGATTCTGGAGACTCCTCCGTCTCCTTCAACACTCCGGAGGGGCAGCCTGCGGAATTGAAGTATCGGCGTTTCAGCGGCCCCATTGTGTTCACTAAGAGTGGTTCCTATCCTTGCATTCAGCTCAAGGGAATCGGCTACTACCTCTACCGCACGTTGAAGGAGAAGGATGGGCTCTAAGAAAGGGAATGGGAAGAAGAAGCAACTCAGAGCAGCAACTAAGAAGAAGAAGAAGGCGGAACGAAAGATGGCAACCACAAACTTCACGCTGAAGTCTTGCACGCATAGCAAGGCAATGAAGGTCATTAGCTTTGGCAAGGAGGGGGGCCTTTGGGCAGGAGCCGTGAGTGATTGGCGCTACAATCCACCGCGAGAGAAGATGGACCTTATTGTCAATCTCTGCGGGAGCAAACTTGACGAGGGCATCAGGCTGAATGAGGCAGCGCGGCGGCAACTCCCCAAGGCAAGCTTCCCCAACATCTATAGCCAGTCCTACGCTACGGTCGATATCGACTGGCCTGATGGGGGTGTGCCTAGGTTCGAGCCCAAGGTTTTCCTTGACTTCATCCGCTACATGAGTAGTGGGAAGAAAGTAGGGGTCTACTGCATGGGTGGGCACGGGAGGACGGGGACATTCCTAATTGCTATCGCCTATCTCGCTCAGGTTGTACTGCCACAGGATAAGATGGAGGCTGGATATCTCGGATATTTTCGCGACTTCTACTGCGGAGACATTGTAGAGACTTCGGTGCAGGTCTCGTGGTTGAAGGCCCTTGGAGTGGACATCCCCCTCCACCTGAAGCCCTCGTATGAGATGCGCCTCACCCCTAACGTCACCTACTACGGGAGCGGGGAAAGCAGCGGGCATTCTCCATGGTGCAGCACCTGCAAGATTAGCAAGACTTTCTGCATCTGTGCCTCCACCTCCGTCAAGAAGGACTACACTCCCGAGGATCTCAAGGAGAAGAGTGATGAGGAGATTGATGCGATCATCAAGGACATCACTGATAATAGACTGAAGCACAACTCCGGTTCTAAGCGTCTCTTTTTCTAGGGTATAGGAAAATGGCAAAGACTTGGAAGGATGATAAGCGGATGGTGTCGCTGAAGAAGGTGCGCCATTCACGCAAGAGACTCACCGAAGAGGAAGAGCAGGTGGAGAAAGCCTTGACAGCGCGGCGGAAGTTCACGCAGGATGATATCGAAGAGATCCTTTATGAAGAGGGGCAGAGTCATGAGTGAAGAGGGGATCAACCCCTACACGAAGATCCTCCTTGAGTACATCGGGGCGGAGGAGGTCATTCAGAATGCCCTCTGCACTCTCGCTCTCGAAACCTGGGAGATGGTGTACCCGAAGGGGCAGGAGGATGGCAAGGCCTGGGATGACCCTGAGAAAGTCGATGACTTTCTCACCGAGCACCTCGCCGATGCCATCTGGGATCTGTTCCTCGGTAACATCGAGGAGTCTAATACGCTCCTCCGTGTTCAGTTGTTCCATGATCTTTTAATGAGGGTTGCGGAAGAGGAGATCGAGTGGGATACCGTGGCCGAGGAGGTCTGGAACCATGTGGTGGAGAGGTCGGTGCTTGAGGAACTGCGATGACAGACCCCGTCTTCATCTCCTACATTAACATTAATCTTCTCCATGAGCCGAAGCTTCCGCACCTATTCATTCTCGGTTTCATAGAGGGTCCTCCTCTTCACTACGGTGGAGCAGTCTATCGGCAATGGCTGAAGCCCTATCCGAGGGATGAGGAGAAGGAGGCGCGTTTTCTCTACAATGAGCTAAGGAGTGACAGTGCAGTGTACTTCTTCAATGCGTGCCCCCCTACGACTGTTCTAGGAGGGGCGTGGAAGCGTATACTCTACATGAACACCATCGAGTTCCTGAAGGGGGAAGCCATCTCCTCTCTCACCTCTACCCCTGTCTGTCTCGCTTGTCTTGCAGAGAAGCACCTCACTCAACACCCAACGCAGCACAAGCTCATTACTCACTGTCTGTGTGAGGCACCTGCCCCCCTCCCAGAGGGGGCTGTAAGTAGTGCATAGCTGAGTAGAAGGAGGCGCGGATTCACTACTCACACTTTCTCTTCCTTTAAGAAGCGTGAACAATGCCTTCCTAGGGGAACTAAGTGATAGAGAGTGTGAGACTTGGACGACTCACGCAAAGGTTGCGTTTTACCCCCCTTTTGGGGGGCCTTGACAAGCGGGCCTCGCGGGCGCATCATGCAGGAGGGAAGAGATGATAGTTAAGCAGAACAAGTGGGAGCGCCTTCGTTATGGCATCCTCGTGGTGACTCCACTCCACATCATCAGCATCGCTGCTGCCTTCGTTGGCATCTGCACTCTCGGATACTGGACCCCATCATGGGAGTTCAAGTGGATGTGGTTCGTTATCAAGCATAAGGGATTTGAGAGGGGAGGGAAGTAGAAATGCTGAAGGTCACGCTCTTTAACAAGGAGACGATGGAGCCACCGGATCATTACGGTGTTTCATGGCACCACTTGCAGGATAAGGATGTACGCTACACATCCTGCAACATCGTGTGGCTTGAGGAGGGGAAGCCCTTTGCTGAATGTACTATAGTGGGCGTTGGCCACGCTCAGTGCCACGTCAAAGACAAGTTCGTGAAGGAGACGGGAAGGAAGATTTCCCTTGCCCGGGCGCTTGAAGAGGGGGGCTTTGACAAGGATGAGAGGGAAGTTTTCTGGAATTACTATCATGCCCGTACCATCAAGTTTGAGGACACCATCACGGGCTGCACTGTGTGCGATGGGACTGGGAAGAGGAGTAAGTAGAGATGAGTAACACGACGTTGCTTCAGCCTCCGTCCAACGGAGGCGCCCCCTCCGAGAAGCCCTATCGAGTGGAGATCAAGGACGCCCTCAACTACATGCAGAGGGCAGCGATGCTCGCCACCACCACTCTCAATCTAACGAGTGGAGAGTCTAAGGATCTCCAGCTTCATCTCATCAAGGAGATGGAGACCTTCTTACAGAAGGCAAGCGCCGCCGCCCTCCTCTCCTCCCTATATCTGGAGAAGCCTGAGATGTTCACGGGCGCGTCTATGAAGGGAGTGCATTAAGATGCAGGTAGTCTTCTGCTCTTGGGAGGGGGAGGAAGATCCTGCGACGAATGATATGAGGGACGAGATCCAGTGCAGTGAGTGCCTTGAATACTATCCCCCCTCCCTCATTGCCCCCTGCCTTGAGTGTGACAAGATGGTCTGTGACTACTGCTTCTCCGTTCATTATCGCGGCGCTAACTACTATGACAAGCCTACTGCTTAAACCGGGGCAGTTCCTGGAGAGGGTTGGCTCTACTGTAGTTGTGCGGCAGCGTTGTCGTACATGCGGGGCTGTCCTCATAGGTAGGCGCTGCTCTGTTGAGCACTTGCCTCGAAACAAGTAACGTGGAAAAAGAGAAGGAGAAAGAGTGGACATCCTCGGCTGGCCGGAACTACACGACAAGCACTACGGGGAGGTGCCCTTTCTCCTTGACCCTTTCATTCCTGAGAGAAGTATCGTCCTAATGTGGGCAGGGACAAGTATCGGTAAGTCGCCGGTTAGCTGGAGGATGGCACAGGCCGTAGGGGAGGGGGAGAACTTCTTCGGTCTCCCCACAAAGAAGGCGCGCGTCCTCTACATCGAAGTGGATACTCCCGAGATGGTGATTGCACCCAGGATCAAGAAACTAGCGCCCTCTTCCAACGTCTGGTGGCTCTTCTCTAAACCCCTCGGCCTCCCCAACCCCTCACAAGAGCAGCACGAAATGCTGAAGAATGCACAGAGGGAGATCCACCCAGACCTTGTGTTCTTCAACACCCTGAGGAAAATCCACGACATGGATGATAAAGATTCTAAGACTCCGAAGATGGTCTACGGCTACTGCCAGGAGATGTTCCCGAAGAGCGCCCTCTTCTTCATCCACCACGAGAAGAAGAAGCCCTCTGATCCGAAGAGTTTTTTCCACGAAAAGGAAGGCTTCTCTGGTAGTATGCACTGGCTTGATGATGCACAAGTGGGGCTGCAACTGGAGAAGTACAAGGTGAAGGGAGATAAGAGTAACTTGCGCCTATGTCATAGGAAGAGTCAGGTCTCCCCGACACTGAAGCCGCTACCTTTGAAGCTTTGGAAAGACGGTAGTTCTCTCTACTCCCCCCTCTACGACCACCTCGCTAAGGTGTATGAGATTGTGGCAGTAGTACCTGAGGGGGAGGAGGCGAAGGAGAAGAGCGCCCTTGACAAGGAGATCATGGACGCCCTGAAGGTGAGCCTCTCGACAGCGAGAAGGCTGCGCTATACGGTAGAAGAAGGACGCTTCCCAGGTTCACGAGGCTTCCTTGAGAAGACCATTGAGGATGAAGAGGATGAAGAAGAATAGAATAGCGTTGAAACTCTGGCTTGAGTGTTCAAAGCAAACGCGTCTGCATAAGTTTGTGTCTTGGCCCTCGGGTTTAACCGTGGCACTAAAGCGAAATCTTCTGGAGCAATGGGTTGATGAGGTACATCCACAATGTACTGGGTACTTGTCCTATGGTTGGAAGTACGGGAAGAAGGAGGAATCATGAACTGCGTTTACCTAGTCTACTTTCCTGACGGATACCTACTGCGTGCCTACACTGAGCTTGAGCTGGCGAAGGAGGACGTGGAGATAGAGGAACCTGATGGTACTAACTGGATCCATGCGAATGGCGCTTGGTTCTGGAATGATGCAGTCTGTAGGCTGGAAAACATCTTGACAGAAGAGCAGCTTGATGCTATTTATTCTGATGGAAAGACCATTAGAGGGCAGCTTTCCTTTTACCGTGAAGTACTGGGGGTATCTCCGGATGTCAATCTGGTTCTGGTCTGACACACATTTTCATCATCGCTCTATCATTGACTTCTGCTCTCGTCCCTTCAGTAGTGTAGAGGAAATGAACGAGGCAATAGTCGAGAGGTGGAATGCGAGGGTGAGGAAGAAGGAAGAGATCTTCTTCCTTGGAGACTTCGGCTTCGGGAAGGAAGTAGCTACCACCTTCCAGCGCCTCAATGGGCGCAAGCACCTCATCGTGGGCAACCATGACCTGAAGCAGGGGAAGGCGGTGCTGAATGCAGGGTGGGATTCAGTGGAGCAGATCAAAGTCTTCAAGGATAACGGGAGAAGGGTAGTCCTCTGCCACTACCCCATCGAGTCTTGGCCCTCTGCCCACAAGGGAGCCCTTCATTTCCATGGCCACTCACACGGGAGCCTGAAGCGTAGAATCCCGGGGCGCCTAGACGTGGGCTTTGAGCCCTACTCAAACGGGCCAGTCGCACTAGAGAATGCAATCAAGGATGCCCAAGAGATGGGACCTAATGTCCCACAGGATGGGGGGAGGGAAGACTAAGATGACTCTACAAATGCTGTGCAATTACCTACAACAACTTGAACCTAATAGGGTATCAAAGTTTACTCTGAGTAATCCACATTCCTATCGTGGGTACTACGAGGATCTTGCTTTTGAGACCAGAGATGAACCTCAGAGTGCGGGGGAGATGCTTAAGGTAGCGCTCTCCGCCCTAGGAACTACCTATCAGGGGTGGAAGGGTGGAGACTTCAAGATGACAGAGCACACTACCGTGTGGTTGTCGGAGGAGGGGAACTGTTGGGATGCAACTGGTCTCTCCACTTTCGTCTTGAATCTGTTGTTCGATCTTAGAGGGTAGCAGAATGAACAGCAGCGACACCCGCACCATCGTGGACCTTGAGAGGAAGGTTCAGCATCTGGAGGCCAAGTACATCGAAGCCTGCTACAAGGTTGGCGAGGTGGAGGTGGCATACGGGGAGACCTTGATTCTCCTAAAGCGAGAGCGCGAAAGAGCAGTGCAAGTAGAGAAGCAGCTAACCGAAGAGCGCGCCAATGCGGATGAATTGCGAATCGCCCTGGCTATTGCTAAGGGCAAGTCCCCGATGGTGACGGGCGACTACGGCCTGTCTGGTAATGCCATCTCGTGGAGGGATAGGGCCTTGAATGCAGAGAAGTTACTTCCCTACGTATTATGTGGGGCAATTCCGCCCCCTCAAGGGGAGGAGCAATCCACCCTGGTTTATACCGAGGAGTGAAAACGATCTGAGTTAGGGGCGCGATGAGGGCAAGGGAGGGGGCGCTTGGGAAAGTTTCCCCCTCCCCGTTTTTGGGGGGTGGAGAATGAAAAAGATTTTGTTGCTTCTGCTGATGGCCGCTACTATGGGGTGCTTTACAAGGTGTCTAGAAAGATGTATTATCCGAGGGAAGGAACATATCCCTGCACATTATGAATCCCAGGTGGACACTATCTGCACCCATCAAGATAGGCATGGAATGTGTGAAACATGGCAGCCTATTGTGAATCAAGTTTACATCCCGGAGGCTTGGATCTTGCAGCTAATGGACTTCGCGGCAGGGGATCATCAGGAGCGAGTCACGAGAGGGGTCTGGCAATCAGTGCAGGCCGATGGACTAAGCACATACAAGCACACCCACCTGCGCCGTGCATGCAGAGTGGACAAGGGGGAGGCTCCGGAATGAAAGACAAAACTTGGGAAGAGTTGAAGAATCAAGAGTTAGTCGCGCTGCTGCTCAAGCACGGGCCGCCGGAGCGCTGGTCCTGGCCGGCGGACATCTGGTCCTCTGGCGACCTACGCCCATGTAAGCCGGGCTGTCCACTGCGGCACGTCCATCGGCACACCGTCGAGGACGACGTTGACCGCGACCTGGGCGCGTTGGAGGGACAGTGAGACCCGACCGATGCGCCCACGGGACCCTGGAGTGCCGTGGGTGCGATGCGCGACTGGCGCCACTCCGCGCCGAGATCGAGCGGCTGACCGAGCAGAACAGGATTGGCCGCATGGTCGCCGACAAGGCGTGGAGGCAAGAAGCCGAGGCCCGGCGGCTGCTGGAGCGGGCAGAGAGGCGCCCGAGTTACGACCACGAGCGAGGTTGCGGCTACGCGGTGATCCCGTTCCGCTGCTCGTGTGCCATTAGCGAGGTGGCGGCCGAGATCCGCGACTTCCTCGCGGGGGAGGTGGGGAAGTGAAGTTGTCTTGCAACAGTTGCATGTCTGAATTCGCGTCGGAGGAGATGGTGTGGGTAGGGGACAAACCTTACTGCTACGGGTGTGAGACGAGCGTTGATCCAGTGGACAAACTGACCACCGCCCGCCAGCACATCGAGGCGCTGCTGGGGCTTCTTTCCCGGCTGGATGAGGACTGCACCAACCCCGAACCGAAGCACCGCTGTGTCTACGCTGACGCCCGCAAGTGGCTGGAGGAAACCAAGTGAACGAACCAACCTGCGGAACCTGCACGTGGATGAAGCAGGGGATGTGCTTCTATCGACCCCCGGTCTTCGTCGTTATCAATGCCCCACACCCAGCCTATCCGGGGCAGTGGGACCGGCCATTGGTACATGAAGTTGATCCGGCTTGTTCCAAGTTTCATCCGGTCGATGATGGGCGCTTTTAGATGAGTGCCCCGGCGAAGTACCGCAAACGGCCCATTGTGATCGAGGCGTTCCAGACCGACGTGGCGCTGGACATCGAAACACTGGAGGGCGTCATGCACGCCAGCCCTGGCGACTGGATCATCACAGGTGTCAAGGGTGAGCAGTACCCGTGCAAGCCCGACATCTTCGCCGCCACCTACGAAGACGCGGCTGAGCCTCCGAAGCCCCCCGCCCCTGAGCCGGTCGCGTGGATGGTAGTCCGGGCCGTGGCTGTGGACTGTGCCCACACGGAACTGTACCTCAACAAGTCCGCAGCGCAGACAGCCGCAGACCGGCGCGGCGGTTGGCTTGTCCCTCTCGTCCCCGACCCCGGGCCGATGACGGAGGAGTGGGCATACAGGACTGATTGGGGATTCTGCGTGACCGCAAGCAAGGGCATGGCGGAGCGCATGGCTGCGGCTGGTCCCGCCAGCGTGGTCCGCCGGCTGGTCGGCCCGTGGGAGGAAGTGAAGTGAACGGCTGCGAGTTGTGGCAGGGCACCAAGAACGCCAAGGGATACGGGATGTGCTCGTGGACCACCTTCCCAAAAACCGCCCGCGCCGTCATGTCCGCTTGGAAGGAGGTGAAGAATGGATAATCAACAAAGCAAATTCGGCAGCGGGGCGTTCCGTCGCCCTTGGACTTGCTACTGGGAGTGGAGCCGCGTCCACCTGTCCTTCTCCATCTATGAATGGGGCTTGGGGTTCGCTGCTGCGCGTTATCGTGTGGAAGTGTGGCTGGGGTGTTTCAGCCTGCGGGTTTACCTTCCGGTATCTCGTGGCTGACCCCGCCCGCAAGCTGCTGGATGCGCTGATGGCTTTGCCCATCTATGGCACGCGACTAGCCCGCTACAGACGCTGCCTGCGCCTGATCCGAGAGTTTGAGCGCACAACCGCTGCTGCCTCATTCGACCGGGGTGTAATGACTGGGTGTCCTTGGTGTGACACTGAAGAAAGGAGTGAGGAGAAGTGAAGAAAGAACTACTTCTTGGATGTGGCTCTAGCCGACGCAAACTCATGGGCCTCGACAGTTTAGAGTGGGAGGGCCTAGTCACCCTAGACATCAACCCCGCCCACGCACCAGATATCCTTCATGACCTGAACTATCTCCCTCTCCCCTTCGCAGATGAGACCTTTGATGAGATCCATGCCTATGAGGTGCTTGAACATCTGGGTGGGCAAGGCGACTACCACTCCTTCTTCTCCCTCTTCACGGAGCTTCACAGGATCACGAAGAAGGGGGGCCACCTTTATGCGACGGTGCCGAGGTGGGATTCCCAGTGGGCATGGGGAGATCCATCTCACAAGAGAGTCATCACGAAAGGAACGCTTGCATTTCTGGATCAGAACGCCTATAATGAGCAGGTGGGGAAGACAGCGATGAGTGACTTCAGGTACATCTATAAGGTTTCCTGGACCCTTAAGTGGGACAAGACTGACGGAGAGAGTTACATGTTTATTTTGGAGAAGGGCTAGGGATGCCGAAGCTGGTAGCTGACATGCCGGAATACGAATTCACTACTCCTATCACGGTGGTTCTCCCGTATGTTCAGACCTACACCCCCATCACCGTCATCCAGGTAGTGAAGAGTACCTTTGAAAACATGGATGATTTCGAGACATACAAAAGTCTTCTCGCTAGCAATGTTGTAGTAACGCACACAGCTTGGGGCTCTCAGATTGGCAAAGTCTATAGGGAGTTTGTCTTCGAGCACGGGAAGCTATCACCGGATAGCGTGGAGGTATTTGCGGGGAAGAAGAAGGAACCCCTTCCGGATATGGCGAAGGAGAAGGTCGCGAAAACCCCGAAGTCTATGGGATCTTATGGAAAGATAAAGCCTATGACTATGTGGCAAGCCTACGACGAGGTGGCAAAGAGTAAGACTAAGGCTCCCAAGATCGCTGCAATGTCCAAGCTCTGCCCCTGTGGTCAAGCCGAAGTCCTTATCGAGCGTCCCTGTCTTCTCTGCGGTGAAGTCTTCACGAAGAAGCAGGCGCTGGAAGTAGCAGCGGAGATAGCCGCGAAGCTAGCTGAGGAGAAGGCGGAGAAGAACGAGGCAATTGCGAAGGAGATTCCACCTACCCTCTCCTATGACAGGAAGGATGCAGAGTTGGCATTGATGGACGCGATAATGAAGCCTTCTCCTATACTAGCCTACCTGAAGGGAAATTCTGCGGCGCCTGTTCTTAGTCCCAACCTAGAGACACCTGGGCAGGCTCTGAATGAGGAGCTACTTCAGAAAGCCTATGAAGCATGCACACAACCGTCCCCGCAGGAACTTCAAGAAGGACAGCAAGTAATAGAGAGGTGGAAGAAGTACGCGATGGACACCGTCTACCTGCACGGGCATTCTCCCTTCGTCAAACTCTACTTTGATGAAGCGAAGAAGGCAGCGCCCGGGGCCGATGACGACTGCCCCTTCTAATGAAGAAGCTCCTATCTCGCATCGCAAAGAAGTCCCCGAAGAGGGAGCGCCATGCATCTATTGTAATGCGCGGTGGGGCTGTGCTTGCTCACGGTTTTAATCATGATGGGAGGCACGCAGAAGTGGCAGCGCTTAGTAAACTATGGCCCTCGGAGCGAAGGGGCACGACAGTTATTAGCTTTCGTCTAACGCCCGCAGGGGCAGAAGGAATCGCCTTCCCCTGTGAGAAGTGCCAGCAATTTATTCGGGCGGCCGGTGTCAAGAAGGTAGTTTTTTCCTCTAATGGAGAGGGCATGAAGACATGGAGGGTGAGATGACAGTGTTTGGAAAGAATGCGGATAAGCAGATGGTTATTAGTTTGCTCCTTTTAGTACTACTGATCTGGGCAATTACTAAGATGACTGCGTTTGTGGCAGAGAAGTTCTAAGATGGGTATGTATGATGAAGTTCTCATTGACGTGGATGTGGATGAGGAGCTAGCATGGCCCTCTTTTAAGCGCGGCCTGACCCTCCAGACCAAGGACACCGAATGCATCCTCGCTACCTACGTGGTGCGGGAGCAAGAGGTAGATGGCTTCCCCATGTGGATGCTCCTCCGGAGGGTAGTGGAGAAGGGAGCCCGCGCCAAGAATGGAAGGAAGAAGCGCCCTCGCGTAACGTATGTGCCGGCGCCCCTGACGGGAGCTATCTGGGGTATTGCTGACAACGGAGAAGATCCAAACTCCAAGAAGTGTAAGTACTTTGATCTCATCATGCTTGTGGATAAGGGGTTTGTGTGGTGCCTCAGGCCCGTTGGGCCTGATGAGGAGAGGCTGGATATGAAGGGGAGTTGGTAGAGTATGGGACTTTTCAGTACTACCGCAGTTACTGTCGCACCACCTGCCATTAACACCCATGGTGTACATTCCAGTGAAGCCGCGAAGTTGTTACGTGATTTGGAGGTCGTTGCATTAGATCATGTAATTTCAGTGCTAGGTCCCAAGACTGATAACAGTCTTGACTGGCGAGTGGTCATACAGAATTATGCTGATTTTGATTACACCATCGTTG
>ERZ1292625.3075-Hain-H41-01um-R1-3075-length-14140-cov-5_pt1 | contig 14140 bp, 26 predicted proteins | sample MGYA00564400_ERZ1292625 | MGnify/ENA primary metagenome ERZ1292625 (study PRJEB36523, sample SAMEA6512639) | groundwater metagenome | collected 2019-01-08 | study: AquaDiva: Metagenomics assemblies of 32 groundwater samples | reverse complement strand
GGGGGCGGGCGGGGGCGGCACCGGGGCCCGCAGGGACCAATATCTTTGCGCGGTAACCAAGGACTTCCGGTAGGCTTCGAGGATCTCTGGGGCGTATCCCTGCTCGGTCAAATAGACCATGGCCTTCTCGGTTGGGGGGTAGATCCCTTCCGCAACAGGCATAGACCTTGAGTGTAGTGAGAAAATAATCAGGTCGTGTGCCCCAAGACCGTCGTCGGTGGTGGACCCCCACCCAAAGCGCTTGATGATCCCTTCGGCGATCTCGTAGGGAGGCAACCGCATCCTATCGATCAACGTATCAGCGGCGGTTTCGGCCGTAGCATAGGACCGATCTGCCGTTTCTTTTTCGACCCCGGTGAGATCATCCCACCGACGCGGGATCGGGGACCCTACTGGGGAAAACTCGGTTCCATCCGGTGCGGTAGCCCATGGGGCCTGTATGAGTTGTGGCGCGAAATTGTTCCGAGGGTCTAGCCCGGTCAGCGACTCGATCTGCGTGGCGGCCGTGGCTTCGATTTGTTGCAATAAAGCCTTCTCATAAGGGCTCGTGGCGGGGCGAGGCCCGTGCACGTAGGTGGTGGCCGCAGGCGGGGCGGGGGACGGGGCGCGTAGGCCCGGCAATGGTTCGGGCGTAGTAACCGGGGCGGGACGGGGCCGTGGACGTGGCGCCGGGCCGGCCAGACCTATAGCTTGAAGGATCGGTGGTGCATAGTCCATGTTAAGAAAATATCAAAGATCCGCATTGCTTGCAAGCTTTTTGTTGCACGGAGGCAGGCAGGGATAGACCAGTGGCTCGCAAGGCAAAATGAAAGGTGACCCATTTCTTACATTTTTGTAATGTTCTCACGAATTAGGTAATGTTCTCACAATGTTCCAGGATGTTCTCAGGGTTTTGAGAACATTACAAACCCGGTGGTGGTGCGGCACGGCGGGGCTCCGGATCCTATAAATATGTCTTGTTCTCATCTTTGAAGAATCTAGGTACACATGTATATAGGAGGAAATAATTTTTACGCACGCCTACGCCTACGCCTTGGCGCCCGCCTACGTATACCCGCCCGGGCGTCGCGTAAGCGTAGGCGTATGCGTCCGCGCTTACGCACGCGCGTATAGGAACCACGTCTAATTCCTGAGAACATGAGAACATGACCTTTTTTAAGGTTTTTTGGCTCGCGAACCCGCGTCAATCCTGGAAAGTTATGTTCTCACGGGCTTGAGAACATCCTAGAACTCTGTGAGAACATGACCGGATCCGTGAGAACATGGTTACAAAAAAGTAATAAATAGGGAAGTTTTCCCTATAAAATAGTCGCCAAACGCCGTAGGCATCCGCCCACGCCACGCGACCCACCGACAGAGCCGTAGTCGTAACCCAAGAACCGTAGGCGTAAGCGTAGGCGTCGCGCCCGCCGGCGTCGCCAACCGTGGCTCCAACCCCATAGCCCCGTAGGCGTCGCGCCATGGTTAGGCCTATCGTTTGACCCAAGACCGTCCTAGCCACCATTTTTTAGGGAGTCCCCGAACCGATTTAGGGACTCCCTAAAAAACCATAACCCCGAAAAATACTTCGTCGCCCCCTCTTCCAAAATTGAATCCGCAAGCGTTACCCTGGATCCGGGGCGCTCCCCTTTGCTTATTTTTTCCGCTAACCCCCGGCGCCCGAGATCCTGGTATAAGCAAAGTGACACACTCTTAAGGGGAATTTCTATGGCAAAAACTACCTGGTTCAGACCAGGGACGATAGCCGATCTGGTGACCTATTTATGGGGGCACCGCTCGGTCCAGGGGAAAAGGTTTCTATGCCCTTTTCACGGAGACACCCACCCATCGGCGAACATCTATACCGATGGAGACGGGCACGAGAGATACTGCTGTTTTTCTTGCGATGCTAAAGGCGATGTTTTAGATATCCTTCAAAAATATCACGAGCTCAATCCAACCGATCCGCGGCTGAACGGGATAGACATCAAGTCTTTTTCGGACCGGGTCCGGGCCGTGGCGGACTTCACCAAGGCCCCTATCGAATTCGACCTTACAGTTGGGGCTGGCGGGGGGCGCCGCAACGACTTGCTGGTTAAGACTGCTTTTTGGGGGGTTTGCCGGGACTTTTTTAGGACTGCCCCGGACGCCGAACTTGACGATATCCGATTTTATTTGGCGTCGCGCTGTATTCCGACTCATCTCCAGCACCGCTTCGACATAGGGGTTATCCCGCCGGTTCCGGCCTTGGTCGCCGGGTTGTCCGCGATTTCGGCCAACGTGTCCGCGGTCATGGATGCCCTGCGGTCCGATGGTGATGGGGACCGACTGACGAAATTAAGGAGCATTCCAGGGAACTCAGACCGGTCCGACGCAGACCTCTTTTTCTCGGAATACCGAGGCTGGTTGGTTTTCCCTTACCGGACCGATATCAACTCAGTGAATGCATTCAAAGTCCGGGGGATCACCAAACAAGACTTCGAGAAATATTCCAACGGGGCTTCAGCCCCGGCCTGGATGGCTTCCTATCCAGCGAAGCCTGCACCAGGCGGGAAAACCAAGTCGATCAAGCGGATGCGGACCTTTGGGAAATTTGAAGGGATGTATGGACTGACACCGGAATTCATAAAGAAAGATGACGGGCAAGTTCTGATCTTCGAGGGCGAGTTCGATCTCTTGGCTTTCCAAGCCCAGGCTCTGGCGGAAAAAATAAAAGTAACCGCGGCGCCAGAAACCCTGGACCGAATGGTGGGTGCCGGGGCTATCAGGCAGGCGCAAGATCTCGTGGCGGCCACCGAAGACGACTCCCCGCCGCGGGGGTTGTGCGCCGGCGGAACGTCCATGACCGTATCCGACCGGGTCATCGAAACGCTGGCCAATTTCAAGGCTTATTTGTATGCATTTTTCTTCGACAATGACGAGGCCGGCCATAAGGCATGCATCGAGGTTTGTAAAAGGGGGATGTCTCGGGCGCTTCCGGCCTCCATCGTTTTTATGAAGGGGCTGTATGAATCCTTCGGCGTGAAAGACGTAGCAGACCTGGTCTTGGCGGCTCGGGCGAAAACCCCGCGCCCCTACCACGAGATCCTTGTACCCTATGCGGCGGCACACAACCTTAAGGCTGGCGACTACTTTGCCGAGCTGTTTAGGATGGAGTCCGCGGCCCCAACCCCGGACGGGCGGCGCCAGACCTTGAATGAAAAGCGGGCACTGGCGTTTTCTTATTCTCTGCGGTTTGGGATCTCTTCTTTCGAACTCGACGACTTTTCGAAGGCCATCCAGGACGTGACCTCTATAGAACCGCACGAATTCAGGCAACGATGCCTGGGGTCGGTCCCGCTCACGTTCGAAAGAGCCAACAAGTATCGGCTCGAATACCGAAACGACGGAAGGCTTTGGAGGGACCAGTGGTCGGATCGGAACCAGGAATGGGCGGAGTCCTGGTCTCATATAGCCAACTTCCACTTTCAAATAGTCGAATACCAGGATGCTGATTTCGATTACCGGAAGTCGCGCCAGGTTATCCGCGTGCGCCATCCGAAAGGCTCCTACTTTCTTAACATGCAGCGCCAGGTCATCCGAAAGCTGGAGAACATCTACGAGGCTTCGATGGCGGCCGGGGAACACTTTGAATTTTCAACGGAGGCAGGAATGACGAATCAGGTTGCTATGGACATCCACGAAATGAACGAGGCCTACGGGTTCGTGGCTCGCACCAAGAAACTGGTGGCTTCGGTGGGGTATCACTCTTTCGGTGGTCAAAAATACTGGGTCATGCCCTCGCTAACGGTAGGGCCGGATGGGGTGGTCGCCAGGAATTCCGATATCGCGATAGATCGCCCGGGGTCTGACCCTTTCGTCTCTGATGCCGACGGACAAGCGATCTCAGGGATGGCAGGCCAGGACGATCCAGGCCGCCAGGGGCAAATGGAAAAGATGCTCAGGCAATACGACATCCGTCGCGTGGCGACCGACGAAGACTGTCGGGTATTGGTGACGATGCTCGCGGACTCCTTTTTCGAGATGCACCATGATGCGTGCCTGGTGGGATGGGGTCATATCTTTTCGGCACCGATGTACGCGTGGCCAGCCGGATTTCGCCGACACGTTCTGATGCTGGTCGGCGGGTCCGGGGGCGGGAAGACCACTATCGCCAAGTGCTTTCAGGCATTCTTTATGCATATGGAACCGGAGACTAAACCGGTGGACGTAACCCATTGGTCTTTTTCTTCAACGCCGGCCGCAACCGAGATTGCCGGCGAAAAAGCGAAGGACGTGATTATGGTTATGGATGACTTCAAGGCGGAGATCCAAAAAGAAGAAGTCTATATCAACATCATCCAGAACTACTATGACGGCACGGGACGCGCCCGAGCGAACCGGGAAGGTGGGGCTGGCGCGTCACACATCATGAGGTGTCAGTTGATTATGACCGGGGAAGAGTCCTTCGACAAGGCGTCAGCGACCGACAGGATGCTCGTGGTGAATGTGAATCGCGGGTCTGATGATATCAAGAAGATTGTCGAGGCCAACGGAGGAGTTGACCTGGCCAAGCAGGTAGTTTTCCCGAAGCTCTATTTGGCCGGCCCCTTTATGCTCCGATATATCTCCTGGCTGCACCGGAACAAGCCGGTCATCCAGTGGGCTATAAACCATTTCAGTCAGGTCGGCGGCGATAGGATGTCGGGATTTACGACCCAGAACCGGATCGGTGTCGAGCTGTTCATGCGGTTCGTCAACGACGAAGGCCGGCGCTACGGGTGGTTGACCGAGTCTGTTGCGGCAAAGTTGGACGGGTATGCGCGCGAACACGAGATCCTGGTCGAGAGAATGCTCAAGAAGGCGAGACTGGTCATGCAGTCAAAACTCCAGACTTACCGAATAGCTGGGTATTTGTTCAATTCAATTGGGCAAACGGTTTTCCTAGCCCCGTCGGCGGAAGAATTCGTCCAATACCTGCATACCGACTCGCTCGTCCAAAAGGTGAAGCTCAATGGTTTTACAACAGACCGCCTTCGGTCGCACAATCCGGACCTTTCCTTCAGGCTTAATGGGCACTCTTTGGCCTATATCTTAAAAGAGGACTTTACCGCAATAGTCATCAAGGATCTTAAGTTTGAAAAAGAAGGGTCGGCGCTTGAGCAAATGAAAGAAAAAGGGTGGCTGGTGTTCTATCAAGTTGGTAATCCGGAACGCGGGACCAAGGTAAGACTGAACGAAAAGGATTCCCGCTACTTCCATATCTTCGATATGACTGCGCTCGAGGCAGGGATCGACACCGAAGAAGCTTTTGGGTTGCTGGACCCTTTGCCGTTGCCGGTGATCACCAAGGGCCCGCTCAAAGCGACGGCCGTTGCGGCGCCGGCGCAGGTCCAAGATGACTTCCAACAAAAACTCCCCTGACGTGAGTGTGTCTCGTCGGGTCCGAGGGGCGTAGTCGGGTAAGCCGGCGGCCCCTCTTTTTGCTTAGACACACGAGGAGGGTTAGAAGATGACGGATCATTCAGTTAAGGACATGGTGGCCGCTTTTTTGCGGCGTGGCGGTTACGACGGCCTGGTTAATTGCGACGGGGAATGCGGGTGTTCTTTGGGGGACCTCGCGCCGTGTGACGAAGGGTTTTCGCTGGACTGTGCCGCAGCCGTAACGCACGCACCAAAGGCTGGCCAAGAAGAATACGACGTGATGTATGCTCCGGCGTCCCAAGCGCAGGAGATCAAGCGGTGCCACACGTGCCGGTTTTGGGGGACCACGGCCGACGGCCCAGGATGCGTCCGGGATTATCGGAAGGTCTTAAAAGAGACAGAGGAATGTTTCGCATGGTCCCCCGAGGACGAGGCGCCCTGGGGGGAGGCCCTAGAAGACGCAAGTCCTGTTGGCGGCGCTCCTGACGGCGAAACTTTAGATGGGGCCCTACATTAATAAGCAGGAGTTCCTTCCTGTTACCGTAGGACTTGACAAAACGTAACATTGTGTGTAATCCGGCAGTATTTGATAGCTAAGGCCGCAGAGTACTCATGCGAAGTCGTCGTATTATCGGAAGCCCACACATCACGAACCTGTTCCTATTGCGGAAAAGACCAGGACCTGAAAAAGAAAAGGTTCATCGATTGCTGTATGGGCAAACTAGATAGGGATACACATGGAGCAAGAGGTTTCTACATCAAGTGGAAATCACTTGCGTTGGGGGCTTCACCCCGGTTCGTAAACGAACCTGAGATACAAAATATTTCTATCGTTTGATAGAAAAATCTAAGTGAAAAGGAAGTAGGTTATAGTGAAAACGGAAAAAACTTTTTCTGACGGAAGGTGGACCGGGTCGATCTCCAGAGAGCACGCGGGCCAGGTCCCGCCGCAGGTTCATTTTAAGGACGGTGTGCAGGGCGACTTGTTCTTGTTTGATGGTTCGCTCACTAAGATCATCGACGAATTAAATCAGTTGATCACGGTCGCTAAGGCGATGGAGACCGAATTACGCAGGGAGGGTGGAGATGGACGATCCGGAGACGGCCGAGACGCTATTGATTCATCGGGGGTAGCCAATGACAAAGACGGGAAATAGCGGTCTAATCAAGGTCAACGCTCAGATATTGGCCCTGCCCGATGGCTCCGCGGTCGCGCCTGCCGACCAGCCGTTCGAGCTCCCCAAGATCGACTGCCCTGGGTGCATGAGAACTGGTCAGCAGTCAAGGATTCGTTACGTCGAGCGACAAGTCTATCAAATGGATCGGATCGATCTCGAGCACGTAACAGCAAATAAGCCTTACAAAACCATGTGTCAGATCCTATGCGAGAATTGTCCCGATATCGCCCCGGAGCCTTACGCGCTGGAAGGAGACCAGCAGCGAACGATCGGGTTAGTCCATCGACTGCGGGTTTGCACGGCGCTATGGGCTGAAAAGTCGCTGGGCCGTGGCCGGACGGTCGAGCAAGTAATAATGGATCATGCGAACGGGATCGATGATCATGAGGCGGCCATGGAAAAGCAACGGGCCGCCGACCGGTGGGTCAGTGCTAACACCAAAAAGATTCTGATCCAGCCGGGGCCCGTTTTGGTAAAAGCAGGGGTCGCCCAGTCAGTCGGATTGTTCGAGATCGGTAAGACGACCTGGCCCGGGAGGATCGAAGTCGTTCCTGACCGGCCCGGTGGGTCCTCTGGCTCGGTCCGCGTGGTTCTGGACCATTTCGTCCTGGATCAAAGGATGTTGCGGGTTTTATTTCAAGAAGAACCCCCAGACGATACCAAGACGAGCATCTTTAAGGTGCTCTCCTGGCTCGTAGGCGACCTTCACTTAGGGGCCGGTGGGCACGTGGTCCAGACAGTCTCCTGTGTTCATTATGACCTCGGCGGCGGCCAACCTGCCTCGGGGAAAAACGAGCTGGAGTTCTTCCAGATCGAGTTTAGAGGCCGGTCCCTGGAAACCCATGACGACAAAACTATCGAGACGGAGGTTACGGAAAATGGAAAGTGAACCCAGCGGAAGGAAACCGCTAGTCATGCCGTATTCAGAGCACCTGGGCTTGCTCGAGGCCATTTGGAAGGTTGGCAAAGACGTCATCGCTCATATCGACGGTATCGAAAAGGAAAAGCGCGACGCAGCGGCCGCCAACCGGAAAGCCTGGGACGACGCCGCACGGGAAGTCTCAGAACACATAAAGAATAACCGGCCTCCCGACTTCAAGTGGGACGACGGGCCAGTCCATACCGACGTGGACGCGCACGGGGTTGGGGTAGTAGTCGCCGACCCGTTGCACGACAAGACCAAGACCGGGATATCCCCGCTGCAGGCTCTGGCCCTGGTCGAGACGATCCGTCGGCAGTGCGCGAACCAATTGGCGATCAATAACCCGGTAAAAGCCCGAGAACTCCTGCTCGCTATCCGCGACAAGATCCAGTCGCTGGTCGAAGATCCGTCCGAGTAAGCCAAACAGAAAAGGTTATAAGCAAGCAAGCGCCAGGACCGACCATAGTCCTGGCGCTTTTGGAGGCAAGAATAATGAAGACAATCGGCCCGGAAAACCCCGGGTCCTTAACCGAGAAAAGTTTTTTCGAAGACCCCCTCATAAGGGACGCTCTAGCCGCATACGCCCACCGCGCGTGGGCGGGATGGATGGTGTATTTGTTTTCGAAAACATTCAACCATGACCCGCACTCTGACGTTGCAGTGATCCCCGAGGCCCTCGTGGCGAGGTGGCGCCGCCAAATGGCAACCCCGTATCAGGACCTACCGGAATCCGAAAAGGCATCGGACTTAGTAGAAGCCGATAAGATATTGGCCTTGTTGAAATCTCACGTAAAGCCATCGTCGCCCGCAAACCAGGCGTTGCTGGATGTGGCACGTAACGGGATCGATCTGGACGCCGCATTAGGCCAGATGCTTGGAGACATAGATGCAGCAGGCAAGTGATAATTTCAAACCAACTGGCGCACCATTCCTCAAACAGGTCAAGAGACATATTATGTCGGTGAAGCTGGATGTCCCTGGATATCGGCACCTATTTTTCGCAGCCCCAAAAAAATCTTTCGCGACTGGCGACTATGGCAGCTGGTTCGAGCTTATCACATGGCCTGGGTCACTGTGTATTAACGGGGATCATGGGACGTTTTGTTTTTCCAGGACCGAGGACATGTTTGCGTTTTTTCGGGCAAAACCAGAATACCAAATAATCAACCCCGACTACTGGTCCGAAAAGTGCGTGGCTGTCGACCGTTCTGGTGGGATGCGGGAATATTCCAGGGCCATCGCAGAGGCAGCGGTCATGTCTCACATTAAAAGTTTTTCAGAAGACCTTACCTTGAGCCAGCGAGAATTGACGAGTCTAAAACAAAGCGTCAGGCGCTCGGTTGTTTTTGACCAAGGAGAAGAAGCGTTGCGCAGATCATTAAGCGATTTTCGCTGGTGCGACAACGACGGGGACACGATCTTCTCGGATTTCTGGGAAGCCGAGGTGCGGGACTGGACCGAACACCTTATATGGTGTTCAAGAGCGATCGTGTGGGGCATCGAAAAATACGATCTGACCAAGGAGGCGATAAGTGGACACTAACGTAATCATTATCTCTGGGAATTTGGCCGTCGCCCCGGTTACCAAAGACACCGCCACCACCATGGAACTCGCGTCCGTGGGTTTGGACGGTAAGTCGACCTATGTCATGGTCGTCGCCTCGGGGAAACTCGGGATCCTCTGCGCCAAGTATCTGGGTAAGGGAAACCGCGTTTTGGTTCAGGGTCGGTTGGGGTCCAAAGACGGAACCCACCGGATCGTGGCGGACTCAGTCCAGTTCTTAAACCAGCGGTCCCATGGAATAGAAGGAGGGGTAGCGGATGTCGGAGCCAAAACGATTTAGGTATTTCTCGGATCCGGGGCATGCCTGGTTGGAGGTCCCGCGTGCGTTTTTAAAGGAGATCGGCATCCTGGATCGGGTATCTGCATACTCTTATCAGTCCGAATCGGGTCGGATGGTTTACCTGGAAGAAGACGATGATATGTCAAGGTTCGGCAAAGCAATGGCGTCTAGGGGGTTGGTCTTCCAAAACGTCGACATGCCCGTAGACAACGATGAGTCGTGGATCCGTCAACTGGAGCCGTTCGATCCGAAGTTCGTCGAGCGACCCGAACGAAATTTACCGATCCTCCGACACAGGAGGGTGGGAGACCGTGGGTCAAGCGCGTGATCGCCGTCGTTTAACAGGAGGTGAAGATATGCCGTCAGGCAGGGTAGCGGTGGGCGACTTTTGCAAGGTCTGTGGCGAGGGACGGGACGAGTCTCCGCCGTTTTCTCATGGGATGTGCGCCCGTTGTGACCAGCGGGTTCGTTATAGGAGCAAAAAGGCCGGCGTCCCTTACGATGTCAGCCTAGCCTACGACGCCCCGGCCCGGGTTAAGAAGCCGTGTAAGTGGCCTGGGTGCGACCGATTGGCCCAAACCAGTGGTGTCTGCCAAAAGCATTTGCATCATCTTAAAAAACAGGAGGGAACATGAATCTCGTAAAGATAGTTTTTTACGCTGCGTCCTTGGCTTGGTGGGTCAGTGGGTTGGCCCGGTTGGCGTCAATTGAGGTTGGGCAGAATGAAGAAAACGGGTAACAAAGACCGCCGGCTGCATTGGGTCCGGATTGGGTCGAAAACCCTGCCGTTCTGCAAAAGATGTTCCGACCTTAACGTTCGGGATGGAGGGGTCCGCGGCCAGGTTTATGACGCCAAATTAGAAGATCAGGTCCGGTGCTTTGGATGTAACGAACTCTTGGGGGTTTGAAGATGGAGGTCACTATCGCGAAGGTTAAATTAACGAAGTCGATGTGCAACCAGTTGTTGCGGGCCGATACCGACACGATGGCCTATGGAAAGGTTTTGGGTTTCGTGGTAGGGGTAATGAAGGATGCTTGCCGGGCTGTGTTGATCGAGCATGCTGGAGGTTACCGCTTTATTGAACTAGACTGGAAACACCTCGAGGGCGCGGACCACGTGACACGGAAGTCCGGCAAGTGGTCCATCACCCTAGACTTCAAGACACCAGAGGATATGGGTCGGTGGCTGGGAGCCTATGCTCGGGTTAAGGGGTTGGCGGTCCAACAGATTTTCGTTTAGGGAGGGGACATGGAAAAAGTAATAGAGGTCCGAAAGATTCAGGCCCTTTTGGCCGAAGACGATCCGGGAGGCCAGACATGATAGAAAGAACCAACGAAAGTGCGGTCCGTGTCACGTGTGACGCGATGGATTGCAAGGAGTCCCTGGTTTGCATGTCGAACGTCATGCTGGGCCAGGAAACCTTAACGGACGGGCAGGCTAAAAAGATGCGCGAAGCTGAAGGGTGGACCGAGGAGCCGAACGGAAAGTGTCCGCTTAATTTCTGTCCGTTGCATACGCAAGGAGGGAAGGATGCAGACAAGACTTAATGACCGAGAGGTCGAGATCGAATGTGATGACGATGGGTGTGACCAATTGATCGTCGTGCCGGTTTCTGACGAAGACTGTCTTGATGATGACATCGGTGAGGCGCTTGATAACGAAGGGTGGGAGCGCTATACGGCCGATGGAGAAGACCTGGAATTCTGTCCCTGTCATGAGCGAGCCAGCAGTGACTACTGGAAAGCCCGGGCGCTGGCGGCTGAAAAGAAATGGGCCGACCGGGCGTGGATTCCGTTTGGCCGTTCGGTCAAGGATTTTATGTCCGAAGCCCTGAATAAGCCGGGCACGTTGATCGAGGTCAAGTTCGGGGCGTTTGATCGAGCAGGCTATGCTCCCGGATCGGTTCGGAGACTGTTGATTGGCGACGTGTCCGAGTGCGGCGATGACGGGCAGTATTGTCGGTTTTCGGAAGACGACCTGGTCATCCGTTACCGACAGGAAGTGAATATGGAGGCGGTACGCGATGAGTAAGGAAGATCGCTTGCGTCGACTCCATCAGGCTGGGACCATGACCTCGGAACAACGCCAGGCACAAGAGGCGGGCGTGACCGAGCAGGATATCCGCCGGATCCAGTCGATCCTTTTCGACGCCATGGGGGTGCCGCCAGACTTGCTGGTCGGGGAGGAGTTGTCGGGGTTTGATATAAAGATGAAATACGGGCTGATCGAGCGGCCAAAGGGAGGGAAGGATGAGCAAAGATGAAGAGGCCCTCGCGGCGACGATCGAACTGGCAGAAGACCAAAAGTGCCTGGACCATATGGCCAAGGTGTTTGCCGACCAAGAGCGCGACATCGGCGATCAGATCGTCACGTTGGTCAACCAGGCTCGACAGAACTACCAGGAGCTCGAACAGCGGCTGGCCCAGGTTACGATCGAGCGGGACGAGGCGAACCGGCGGCTGGATGAGGTTCTTGTCTATGCGCAGTTGCGGCACAAAAGCCAACTGATTTACATATCAGGACGGGTTCCGGAAGGATGGCGATGGTGCGGAGGCTATTTCAAGAAAGTGGCCCCGGAAGAGGCAAAGAAAAAGTTTGTTGATGCTATGGCGACCCATGAGTGTGATCCTAATGACAAGCTTAAGGATGGGGTGAGCGATCTTGTCGGGCGGGTGACGGAATGAAAATCGAAGAAATGGTTGAAAAATTTCAGTGCCCTGGCTGCGTGGCCGGCTCCGATACCGATTGCGGGGCCTATAGGTTTTCAGCTACCGAGCAACGGTGTGTCAAACACGTTCTCGGGACGATAAAAGCAGGGGCTGGCTCTTTTGCGCTTGGGTTGCCGACCGGATTCTGTAAGTCCGGATGGAACCAGCACGGGGAGAAGCCTGAATCAAAAAACACGATCAACGTCCGGCTATGGCTTAAAGGAGCTGTGCCCAAGTGGGACCTTTACAATATCCCGGTCTGGGCGCTTGAAAAGGATGGATTTTTGTTCGTCCGAACGTACGCGCCGAGATCTGACTTTTCATGGGTGGATGTGGTTGAGGCCGGGTCGCTAGCCCTCGTCCCGCAGGCTATCAACGTTGGCGAAGACGTCGGCGAGATGGACTAGGAGTGGTGACATGAAAAAAGAACGAAAGATCATCAAGGTCTATACGGCCAAATTCGGTCACGGAATGCAGTCAGAAGATATCGTGGTAACCGGCTGCGCTGAGGCGGTGGTGACCGATCACAAGATCACTATCTTGCCGGCCACACTGACCAGTCACACAGCCTTCTCGCTAAGGTCCTACCCCAAAGAAGATCTTGGCGTATGGATCTTTACAACCCTGGAAGAGGCCTTGGAAAAATTAGAGTGCAAATGTGGGACCACTATAAGGAACGCCACCCGGTCGATCGAAGAGTGGCAAGAAAAGATGCGAGTGCTGGAATCGTTTCGGCAGGGGTTGGCGGCAAGAACCAGCCAGGAGGCGCTAAGTGTCTACCCGAAGGAATGATCCGTGTCCCTGCGGTTCCGGAAAGAAATACAAGCGCTGTCACTTGATGATCGAGGAGGAGGCCCGCGAACGTGCCGAACGTGAGCGGGACGCCCAATGGCGTAACGAGAAGCCAAACCCGGCCGCGCGCCTGGCCCTGGCTGGATTCATGGGGCTGTGCGGATCCGGTCGCGGCGAAGATCACTACCGCATCGAGTCTCGAAAGAACCAGATCCTGGCGCCCAATGCCAACGGAGATCTGTTTTTGCAAGATCGGATCCCGGAAGACAGCGAGACGGCTGGACGTGCGGGATATCAAGCGATCATGAGGGTAAGGAGGAAAGAATGAGCGATTATTTTGAGAAGACCAATGAAGAGTGGCTAACCGCCTACTACATAAGGGCCATGGCGAAACAAGCCACCGACAAAGCAAAACCTGCCGTGGAGCAGCGAAAACGGACCAGGGCGTCTCCGGGGAAACGCGCCAAGCTGGTAGTCCAGAACCGGATCCGGACCTTAAAGTGGTTCGCCCAGCAGGCGGTTAAGGACGTGACGGAGGTGGCTCATGATGGATAAAAGATATATCTTGCCCGACCATTTTTATGAGGGTGTGAACGGGGAGATCCGCAAGGTAACGTCGGTGGTGACAAACAACGTGCACGCCGGCCTTTGTGGTTTAAGGTTCATCACAGTCGTGACCTATGACCGGACCAGGCAACCACGCGGCAGGCGGTGGCGGAACACCAAAACCAAACAGATCGGCATTGATACTTTTGCTTTTTGGGCCAAAGAGGACGTGACGGAGGCAATCAAAGATGGCGTCTGAAGAGAAAACCGCGCTAGCGGCGAAGCTGTTTAATGTTTGCCAAAACCTGATCCGAGAACGCAGGGTGGCCCTGGAACTGGCCGAAGGGCTTGGTGACGAAATCGGTTCCATAATCGGTCAGCTAGAGCACTCCGGTGAGTATGGAATGGCCAATACCCTTAGATTCACATCCGCGCCAAAACAGGAGGTGTCTGGTTGCGTCGGGGAGGGGTCAGATGAGTGACATCAAGCCTAGTTTTATTGAAATCGGCAATTTCCGAGGCGAGTACTCGCTGGATTTCCCGAACGACGGGGTAGTGATCTACAGGACTGGGGCCAGCGGCAACCGAGAACGGATCTTCCAGGGAAAGATCACGGGCGACACGATGGCCGAGTTGGAACGGTTGCAGGTCATTTGCGACGCTTTGGCCCGACAGATCATCCAGGACGGGTATCATTTGAAGCTAGAACAGGAGAGATAGATGGAAAGGAAGGAAGTGGCCGGTAACGTCGGGAAAAGATGTTCCCT
>ERZ1292625.3074-Hain-H41-01um-R1-3074-length-14142-cov-9_pt1 | contig 14142 bp, 22 predicted proteins | sample MGYA00564400_ERZ1292625 | MGnify/ENA primary metagenome ERZ1292625 (study PRJEB36523, sample SAMEA6512639) | groundwater metagenome | collected 2019-01-08 | study: AquaDiva: Metagenomics assemblies of 32 groundwater samples | reverse complement strand
ATCCTGCAGGATCAATAGTTATAAAGACTCCATCAGGATCTTCTATTGTCTCTATCGGACATGTTGGTAGTTGATAGGGAAGAAGAGCAGTAGCTATGCTCTTAGGATCATTCATCACTTCCGCAAACCAGATATGTGCTAGTCCTAATTCCTCATCATGATAATATGATTCCATCAAATCTTCTAAGGAGAACAATTCTGGCCACAGGGGTTTACCATTCTCTAGTATTGCTCCAGTAATCATCGAAAGCCACTTGCTATTCTGTTTCAACTTATTCAGAATGCACTCAGAAGAGTACATATTTCCTACATAGATGATATATCTATCACCCCTAGGAGATATAGCCTTGAAAATAGTTCCTACTAACTCATTTAACAGAGTGTTACGTTCTGATGGGGATTCATCGTTCTTCTTAGTCTGTGCATCATCACACAGTATAAAATCAGGACGAGTATTCTGTAGATTCAAACCCCTGATACCAGCACTCCAGCCCCTCGCCACTATAGTAACACTTCTACCATGATATGCAGCTTTCTTAGTATCTGCAGAATCAATAACAAGTCCTGCCTGCCAGTCTCCATATATAGAAGTTACATTGGGAGAACACAGTATGTCATGTATATCTGCAAGTAAGGAATCGGCTAAATCGGCATTAGAACATACTATTAAGGGAAAGGAAATCTTATCATATACGATAAGCCAGACAATTAGTATTTTAACAAAAGTAGTCTTAGCATGGCTTCTAGGTAATCCTAATGCAAAGCGTAATATCTTTCCTACTAATTCTGGTTCCCTGTTTGCTGCTAACATTTGCCATACAGTAACATAGAAGAAAGGGAGAGAATAGATACTGACTGTTGGCATACATAGGCCAGCGAAGAAATTAATATCTACTTTCCCTCTCTCGTGCGCATCCAGAATAGAAGCACTAATTTCCTGAGTATCCGCATTCGTAATAGTTTCCTGTTTCGATAACGGATCATTATTAATATCTTGGGTAGTTAACATATTCCTGCTTCTATGTCATCCATGCTGGCAGCCCAGAAAGATTCTACCTCCCCTTTCCTAGGGATTGTACCGGCGGCAATGCTGGGAATAACTTCTGTAAAGCTAGTATTCTCAATTGTAATTGCTGTAATCTGCTCATTATTATCCCCTTTCTTAGAACTTTTCATTGCATGAAATAGATTAGTAACTGCTGTAGATGTTAATGGTGCTAGACTCTGCTCTCCTATAGCTATAACTTCTCTATTAGTAGTAATAGTAACAGCCGCCATTGCGTTAGTAATTGTGTGAGAAGGCAGTGTTAATATTGTAGTGTTGTTAGTAATACTTCCAATATTAGGAGCTACTGTCTTCTTGATGGCTACTTGCCTCTCAGATATTACCTTTAAGGCCATAACAGAGTCCCTAAATTCAGCACTGGAAGTCTGATCCATTATCTGTCTTAGTAACAAGTGTTCAGCTTCTAAGTATTTGGCGGACAGTGCTACTTCTTCAGCATCCTTCTTCACTACCTCAACCCTCTTACTTTCTACTATAAGTAGAAAGGCAGGATCACTCATTAGTTGAGAGATTCTCCCAGGGGAAGTCCCTACTATAGTAGCTATTGCAGAAGGTTTAACATCAGAAGCAACTAAGGCTGCAACCCTTTCCAGATTCACTTTTTCACCTTAACTTGGGGTATTCTTGATTCTAATTTTAGTACATTGCGAATAACTAGTAAAGAGTGTAAGGGTAAGTTTTGAGGCAAGTGAGGTAAAATAATACTGATGGGATAATAGAAAGTAGGAATAGTAGGAAGTAAGGGGAAGATTGAAAAACTTTAGGAAAATTTTACAGAGCTACTTGATAGTAGGAAGACACAGCATACTAAAAAGGCTCCCTCCCCCTCCCCCTCCTTACTACTTAATTGATAATAATAATCATTCTCATTCCTATCTTATAGCCTACCCGCACCACCTTGCATGTAGAATAGAATGTGAAAGTATTTAATAAATGATTGCAAATAATACTTGACAACTGCACGAGTTAGCCTATACTCATAACTGTAGTTGCAACACTTCATAAACTTACTAATGAGGATACCAACATGGAATCAGATAGAAGAGCAAGAATCTCAAAACCTGACTTTACTACTTATACTGCTTCTGTCATTCGTAGAACACTAGTTGATATGTGCATTACTTCCCCTATTGTTCGCCATACCCTTAAGTATGAAAGGGTGCTAATCGAATGTGGTGCCTATGCTTATATCCGGTATATGCAGAAGCGTGGCTATGATAGGAAAATGATAGTTGCTCTTGCAATGCAGGCAGTAAGAAATAAATACTTAACCGCTTGACAAGCAGGAGATTTGCGAGTAAGATGGTTTTCACTGGTTCGCTGCCTACCAGCGTAAAGGCAGTAACTCAAAACTAGGAGTATTAAAATGTTTCCCTATAACCTCACAGTAAGCAAGAAGAATGACGCAACAGGTAAGTATGAAGCACTTGGGCAAGTTACTATCTACATCCCTACTCTGTCCGACCTAGGATTCACAGTGGAACCTCTGCCTACGAAAGTGGATACAGAAGGCAATCCAGTTGACCAAGGACTGCCCGAATATGCGGATGAGAAAGCACAGTATGTGTTTGATGCAATCTGCGCTGCCGTAAAAGCCGATGCACGTAATAAGTTGGTTAGTGGTTCTACTGAGTTGCGCGATGGTGCCAAGATTGCGGAGACCCTGGAAGAACTGCTGGCAGTGGCTGAACGTGATGGCGCAGCACTTAAGGCATTGCGTGCAATGCTTAATGACTTCAAAGTGTGGCTTGCTGCTCATAGTGGTAAGACTGAGAACGTACAAGCTGCTATTCTCTCCCTCGCTGCTAATCGTAAAGCTCTGGCACTGCAACCGCATGACAAAAAGACTAAGTTTGAGACCTATGTCACAAGCTTTGCTGCTAGTCTTGCACCAGAGAAAGCAGTTGAATACACTCGCCCGTTGACTGCTCTAGTGGATGCTTGCCAATCTGCTGATGCTTTGGATGATATGTAACAAGTAAATAGATAGCAAAGTAACAAGAAAGCCTGTTAAGTCTACCTGATTAGCAGGCTTTTTCACGTCTATTCATTGAATAACTAATAGTAATAATAAAGGTAGTTAGTAGGTAATTCTGTGAATGAACTCAAGAAACTTGGGAAACTCGACAAAATCAATGGTTTGGGGGTACCCGCCGCAAAAGTCACATGGAAAACCGGATAGTGAGATAGTAGGATAAGTATACTAGTAGCTAAGATAGTAGGTATACAGTAGGTAGTATACAGTCTTAAGGATTAGTTTCTATACCCCCCATAGTAAATTTTATTCTAAAAGTGAAGAATCAAAAAAATTGTACACATACATATAATAAATAAATACAATAACATAATCTTACTTCTATTATATACTTCCATCATACTATCTATTCTCATTGTACTACCTGTCTCCATTATACTAGCTACTGCCCACATACTATCTACTACCTCCTACTATATACTAAAACAGATGTGTATTTTATGGCGGGGTGGGGTAAAACCTTGATTTTCATGAGTTTTTCGAGTTTCTTGAGTTTTTCACGAAAAAACTTGACAGATTCACACGAATCGTGGTAACATCGCCTGTAATAGTAGAAAAGTAATAAGAATCATTCGCATTTGCATTATACTATAAACCTGAATAACATTATAAACAAAGGAACTTTAAAATGATTAACTCCAGATATTTCATATATCCAATAGATTCAAAGGCAGCTAGAGAAGAACATCAGTTAGCAGCTTGCCCTATCACTGGTATAACTGCAACAATAGAATCTCTTCACATTCCAGATTTTTGTTTTGAGTATACTTCCCCATTTATTCTACAAAGCAATGTCAGTGGGTTGATGCTTCAAAGTTACAAAACCCATCTTAAGCACCTGTCGCCGATGATATTAGCAGGATGCTTCCTCTCTACTCTCTCCCATTTACATCTAATTTCTGATCCATTATCTTCCATAGAAAGAAACTTAATACTAAGAGATTGTCCTACCTATTTGCTTGTAATGGCTACACGCCTACTTCTAGCATCTACAGTTAGAGATAGAAAATACTTACATTCCATTAGTCTTGAAGACTTTATCACTAACCCCGACGACAAGATAACTGTAACTATGCGGGTTCAAGATTCTATCAATGAGTGGACGGCAAGAATTTATCCAGCTAAGGCAGAGGAAGGCACAGCGACAGAGATTGCTAACTTCAAACAGCAACAATCTGACCTAGTGGATGCAATGCTAGGGGAAAGTAAAGGCAAGTTTGCCCTCCCAGTAGGAAGGAAAAGTAACCTACGCTTACACCTTGATGAGCATAAAAGCAGGGGTAAAGAACTTCTAATTATTGCTCAGGATCATGATATTACTATTCCATCTAAACTAATAGGTGCATTAAAGGAAGTATTCAAGAAGGATTCTTTAGTAACTTTACATCATTCTGTACGTACTCGTCTTACTATCTTGTTGGATAAATACTTTGCAGAGGAGATAGCCAAGGAGCTAAAAGATATTATAAACCATAGAGTTTATAATGAATCTGTTAATGTACTTAAACAAGAAGAGAATGAGCAATTATTAAATAGAGCTATATCAGATAATCCACAATTCCAAGCTCCTGTAAAATTAACATTAGCTGAAATACTCGCTAACGCTAAGAATAAACTTGCTAATCCTATTCCAGCAATTGTAGCCAATATAATAGTGGCTAGTGAGGAAATAGCAGCAATAGTAAAAGAGCAGGAAGAAAATGGTTATCATCATCTTAATATGATACCAGAGGAAAAGAGTGATTATGATGATGCTATGAATCACACAGAATCCTTAGATTCTTATGAGGATGATGAAGGGATAGAAGGAATAGAAACGGAAGAAGCAGATATATTTGATAATGTAGATGATAAGTCTACATATGTGGAGGAATTCTAACATGGATGCTATTGCTAATCTTGCTATTAATAAGGAAGGTAATATAGAATCCATTACCTGGCTATCCAATGTTCGTACTACTTTTGGAATTGTAGACCCCAAAACAGGGTTAAAGTATCCTGACATAATTAATGCTTTCTTACTCAAAACCAATGTAACAAGAGAAAATCTTAATTCTGGCTATCTTATCCATGATAAGAAAGAATATGTAGCAAGTATGGATACTAACTTAAGGGAGATAATCAGAGATACTAAGAAAGGTGCAAGCATTCCTTGCATTATCTCATTGCAGCAAAGAACTGATATTTGGATTGCTATAGTAAGATATGATAAGACAATAGAATTACATAAAGGATAGAACTACGAATATTAATTACTAACAAGGAATTATTAACATGAGAACGATACATAAGTATTCAATCCCTATAAAACAAAATTGTAGCCTAGTTGTGCCATTTAACTACCAGATAGTTAAAGTAGGTGTAATAAAAAGTGTCTTATATGTATGGATAGAGCATACCACTACAAACCATACTACACATTCTATTACTCTTGAGCTAATAGCACTAGGTACAGGAGATAACTATGGTGATATGTACAAATACATAGACACCGCTATAGATTATACTAATGATTATATATGGCATGTATTTAAGCGTGAGTACTAATATGAATATCAAAAGAAGCTTAAAAGAGATATTAGAAGATAAGAAGCTAATTGCTCAAGCATTAGAAGATGCTAAAGTAATTGCTTCCTTATCTGAAGAACCTACTATCTCACAGAAAGAGTTAATAGAAGAACAGAAGATATTCATTCCAACAGTGCAGAAAAAGTTATCTCTCAAGGAGATAATGGATAATGCTGCAATAGCCTTGCAGATAGCTAAGGAACAGCATATTACTATACCCATTCCAGCAGTTATCACTTCCGCAATGATAGAGGAAGATTCGCAATTGCATATTCCTACCCCTATAATTAAGGATACTAGTACCTTCTCCCTTGATATTACTCTCAATGCTAATCAATTATTAGCCAAGGACTTAGCCCTTTCTGGCAAGTCTTTCTGTTTAATAGGTGCAGCAGGTACTGGTAAAACTACAGCACAAAGAGAAGTAGCTAAGTCTCTTCTCCAATCAGGTAACTTAAGTACTCATACATTCAAAGTACAGGGAACTCAAGACTACATTAGTTGTCCATCCATTGCATTTGTAGCTTATACTAGAATAGCTTCTGGGAATCTACGCAAAGCTATTTGCAAAGATCCAGAATTAGAAGCTCAATTATGGTATAACGTGACTACTATCCATAATCTTTTAGAATTCGCACCAGAAACCTACATAGACTTTGAAGGAATAGAACACTTTAGATTCTCTCCTCGTAGAACAGCCAGTAATCGACTTTCTATTACTCACCTTGTAATAGAAGAATCTTCCTTAGTAGACCTAACATTATGGAAGATGCTTTATGATGCACTAGAAGAAGGAGTACAAATTATATTCATTGGAGATATTAACCAACTACCCCCGGTATTTGGCCCTTCAATTCTCAACTATGCTTTAACTGCATTACCTGTAGTGGAACTTACTCATGTATACAGACAAGCGGGAGATTCATTAATCCTAGAGAATGCCCATAGAATTTTAGAAGGTAGGAATGTATTAGAAGGCAAAGGATTCAAGATTGTAGAATGTGGAACTGTCCAACACTCTCAAGCTAAACTTTCAACTTCACTAGGAATCACCTTTCCTAAATGGGAAGAAGCAGGAGAGTATGATCCAGACCAAGATATAATACTATCTCCTTTCAATAAACAAGACCTTGGTACAGATGTTATTAATAAATGGATTGCACAAAGATTAGGTACTAAGAGAAATGCAATAGTTCATGAAATAGTAGCAGGGATTGCCAAGCTATACCTAGCAGTAGGTGATAAAATTATGTACAATAAACAGGTAGGAGTAATAAAGAGAATCAGCAAGAATGCACAATACATGGGTAAAGCTCCTAAACATCCCGGAACTAACTTAGCCCGTTTCGGGGAGTACGTAGGAATAGCTTCTGATGCGGAAGAAGAATTTGAATTAGCGGGATATGATAACTTGGATATAGATAAGATCTTAGATAAGGAAGAAGACTTAACAAGAATAGCAAGTCACATTATAGATATAGAAACACAGGATGGTATAGAATATACTTTGGAGAGCATTGGCGATTTTGCACCTGCTAACTTCTCCCTTGGTTATGCTCTCACAGTACATAAAGCACAAGGCTGTGAATGGAGGAAAGTATTCTTAGTCCTTCACAGGGATCATTCTACACTCTTATTCAGAGAACTTCTATATACTGCTATCACTAGAGCAAAAGAGGAAGTAGTCATAATAGCAAAAAGAACAGTAATAGAAAAAGCAATACGAACACAAAGATTAAAAGGTAATACTTTAAAGGATAAAATAGAATACTTCAATGCAGGACTTTTGAACTCGGAGATTATACCATGCACGAAATAACCGATCCTCCTTCTAAAGTATTAGCACAGTTACTCTTTATATGCTTTGTTCCATCCTCTGTTGCTACTTATATATCACAGCCTACCTTGAAAGTGGTAACAAGAGTAGTAACAGTAAGAAGTGAAAGTGCTTGCAACAAAGAAGTAATAGTAGAAACAGAATGGCCTGATGGAAGACGAACTTGCTTATATAAGAAACTTCCTTATGGTTCAGTAGTTACTAACCAATCTCCTAAGAATGGGGATTATCTTAAAAAGGAATATTAACATGAATATCCAGGAATTAATAACTGTCTTACAAAAGAAAGATCCAAGTAAACAAGTGGAATATATTATTGTATCCTTACCTAGTAGTGAATTAATAGCTGTTAACGTAAAAGAGTGTGTGGTAGCTATGAGCAAGTTCTTGCAAACCATCAAAAATACTAGGAGACTCTGACATGAGTAATGATAAGAAAGTCTATCTAGGAGATTCGGTATACGCAACCTATGATGGAGTAGTATTAGAACTTACTACAGAGAATGGGCTGTATACTGATCCCAGTAATGTAATTGTAATGGAACCAGAAGTAGTAGATGCTTTATTCTTATTAATAACTACAACAGATTCTATTTTAACTGAAGCATTACTTGGAGAACATGATAATAACCAAGAAGCTGGATTTCCTGATTATAAGGAACCTTAAGTATGAATACAAAGAAAATACTGGGAACTATAGTATCCTTCTGGCACATAATAACTTATAAGGATTACTTATCTGAATACAACAAACATATGAAACATGAGACACCTTATGGAATAGTCCACTTAACAAATCATTCTATATTTAAAGAGGATAACATGACTAAGAAAAAAGTAATAGATAATAAAACACTCCCATTACCTTTACCTTTACCAGAGCACTTAGTAATTGATGGTGAAATTTACACTAAGGTTATAAGAAGTTCTAAAATACAACCAAAAATGCAAATTAAAGTACCCCCAGTATTAATACAAGAAATAAAAATACAAGCAAAAGATGCAATAATAGGAAAATCTTTTACTGTTCCAGAATGTGGACATCCAGAAGTAGTATATAAAAGAATCAAGATAACGGGCTTCTTGTGGAATTCCCACATCATTCAAGACATCCATGCAAGAGGGAATATAGTAGCCTTAATAATTGCTACTAATTGTATAGGATGTATAAAAGGTACAGAAATTATTAAGTATGTAGATGAATAGAGTAACAAAAAAACCAAAAAACTTGACAAACTCACAAAACTTGGGTAAACTGGCAATTAATAATGAATGAATCCGAAGATTTTAATGCCCTAGTACAAGAGATATTAGAGGAGTCAGACTTTAGATCAGGTACTATAGAATCTAAGTTTCCTCTCTGGGCAATTTTAGTATTATATGAGACTTCCTCGAGAGAAGATACTTATATAGATTATATGGATGGATTCAAATTGTTAGTTAGCTGGTTAGCCCCCTTTGATATACCCTCTAACTATTCTATAGAAGGTATACCAAAGATTATAGGAAGCTATGAGATGAATGAGGTAGCTAGTATTATAGGAGTACATCCTAGTATTATATACCAAGCATGGGTAGATTATTCACAAGTAATGAGAGACTTAGAGGAATTAATATGAATCAATTAACACGAGCAGAAGAAGCATTAGAGAACAGACAAGAAACCTCTGAAGAGGATAACAGAGAACAGCTAACCTACGCTGAGATATTTTCTAACTTACTTCTCAATAGCGAATTCCACATAATCATTGCAGCAGAGAATGAGAAAGATGTTAAAGTAGGACTAAAAAATATTAAAGCTAGGCAAGCCTCTAAACTTAAGGAAGATGGATTACCTCCTTCTCCTGAAGTATTAGCTTTTAGTAGTAGACCACATCCTACTATTCCAGGAGCTGTTAGCCTAAAGATAACCCTCAAGCCTGTAGCTTCTGTAGAAGTATTTGGAACTTATGTTCCAGATAATACATTTTAATACCATTGAGAGGAGTAAATAGATATGAGTAAGTTTAAGGTAATTGCAGCACTCGCCGCCTTAATAATTAGTATGTCAGCTATTGCTCAACATCACCATCACCATTCTGGTAGCAATACTTCACAATCTTACCAGAATTTTAACCAGAACTTTCAGAATCAACAGATACAACAGAATCAACAATTACAGCAATACCAGCAGCATCGTCACCATAGATATGAGCAGCAACAGCAGCAAAGAATGCGTGATCCTATACAACAACAGATAGAAAGGAATATAGGTAATGGGCGCTAATATTACTACAGTAACTACATCCGAGCTGCAATTAAGGATACAGTCTTTAGCTGCCTTAAGTACAGTAGACTTAGCAAATGAAATGCAATCTCTTAAGCGTGCCTTATTAGAGAATCCATCAGCCTGCGCATTACTGATGGATGAGGATGTAGGTCTATTAGTTGCAGCCTTAAGAAAGAAGGAAGGCATAGCATTAGCAGCAGCTACTGAGAAAGCTACTAAAAAAACTCCTAAGACTAAAGAACCTAAGATGTCTTCCCAACAGATTGCTGAAGCTTTAGAGGATATGTAACCATGTACAAACTTCTAAACAAACTATTTGGATGGGATTATATAGCATGGAGAAATACTGCTGAGTCGGGGATTGCACGGCTTCATAAAGATAATGCAGGTACGGTTTTTTATTGGCGATACAAGGGTAGTAGAATTAGTGACAAGGTGGTAACAAGAGGTCAAGTGCTATGGCTAACTTGCACACCCGATAAATGGGGCATAAAATAATACCATGTCTAATAGACTATTACTAGGTGGTACAAAACACCGGCATCTCTCTAATTTTGAATTACTAAGGTATATATCAGAGGCCAGATACCAAAGTCCTATCGTAGGTGAGCTAGCTAATAGACTAGAGTGTTGTATAAGAGAAGACTTGGAAAAAGATTCTGATAATAACTGGGGTATGTCAGTAGTAAAATGCCCCTGCTGTGAGGCTACCTTGATAGCAGAGACTGATGATGCAGGAACTACCTTGCAAGTAGAAAAATAATGGAATATAAAGGTAGAATTCGTCTATCACATTCTGCTATCAACACATTAACAGTCTGTGAGCGTAAATTCCAATTGGATCGCCTTCTTACTAGTGTACCCAATGATAGTACCTATGCTCCACTAGTCTTTGGTAAAGCATGGGGCGCCGGCATTGCATCTTACTTAGAATTCCAAGATATTAATAAAGCAATTCTGACCTTGTGGCTAGCCTATTATCCTGCACATGAGGAGGATACCAGAAGAACGGAGGACATTTGTATTCATTTGCTACTAGCTGCTATACCAAAACTAGATACTCTACTATTAGATTGGGAACCTGCTAACTTTGAAGGTAAGCCAGCAGCAGAGATGAGTTTTAAATTAGACATAGATGACAAGTTCTACTATGTAGGATATATAGACTTTATAGCTAAGAATAAGTGGTCAGGTAGGTATGGAATAATAGAAGTTAAGACTACTGCACTTAATCTATTCGATCTTGATCCGATATATCAGAACAGTGGGCAAGGAGTAGGTTATTCTATAGCTTTAGATAAGATAGCTGGTTCAGAACAAACTGAGTATGATCTTATCTACATTGTAGGACAGTTAGGAAGTGGCGATGGATTCACACCCCTTATACATATTAAGACTTACCAAAAGAATATCCAAGACAGATTCAATTGGTTCATATCATTAGGTATGGATGTAGATAGAATCCGTAGGATGTTGGATATTAATGTATTCCCCTTGAGAGGTGGCAATTGTTTACAATATAACAAGCCTTGTTATCACTTCGGCTCTTGTACTCTTTATGATCTTGATAGGTACAAGGAAGAAGTGGAGGATGTAATAGATTACCAATTTGTATACAACTTAGATGAGATAATTTCAGATCATATAGAGAGGACAATATGAAACAGTCGAGACAAGAAGTAATAATCCAAATAGGCAATGCAATGGCGGATGCTGAATATGCTACTGAAGTAGAAGATGCCGGGGCTATGTTTACCCTTTTACAATTAGCTTATGGAAAATTAGAGGTAGCTATGGATATGTTGCTGGATAATAATCCAAAACTTGCATCTCCACTATCACTTAAAACAGAAACTGTAACACAGAAACTAGATACTTTGGCTGATATAAATATTAAAACTGTAATACAAGAAGCTCAGAATATTATTTATGAAGATAGGGAAAAGACTTATGGGCATCCTACAAAGAATATAAATAATATTGCAGAACAATGGACTCTCTATTTGCAGCAGAAGTATAATAATGGTGAAGATAATAATGCTTTCAGTATCAGTATCAGTGCAGAGGATGTATGTTGGATGATGGTAGACCTAAAGAAAGCTAGACAAATGAATTCGGGAAAGAGAGACAACCTAGTGGATGCTATTGGATACATTGGATTAATTGAGAGGATAGGATAATCATTATGACTACTATAATAGAAGGAGAAGCAGAAATAGAAATAGATGGTGGAGCAGTTATGGCCGCTGCTATCAATAATACAGAGGGCTCTATCCAAGAACGTATCACAAGAATGCTTGCTATTTTAGCAGAAGCTCCTCCAGAATATTTAGATGCAGTAGTAGCGGACTTAATGATGATGTCTGACTCTATAGTTCCAGAAGATACTGATGCTGCTATTATTATAGGAATGCTTCGTATGGGAGCAGCTACTGCTGCAATGCTAGCAGTAATTAAGACACAAATAGCTATACTAAAAAATAAAGAAGAGGTTAATACAGAAGATAATACTAAGATTATTATTCATAGTTTTACACACTGACATGACCATAGATAAATTTAGCTTTGCTAAAAAACATCTATCATCCGAGGCTGCTAGAATAAGTAATACTCCCTTAATGCAGATGACTAGGAAACGTAACTGGGCTATGTTTCAAATCAAGTCTATTCAAGCTCAGGTGTGTAACCTTAGCACTACCTTTTCTTCTTACCCACGTACTATTCATGCGATAAAGATAACAGTTAAGGATCTGGAGGTTAGCATTAATAAAGAATACGAAAAATTTAAGAGAGATAACCCCCCTAAAAAGAAAGGTAAGAAGATATGAACCTTAATGAGCATGAAGCCCAGAGTAACATAGAAAGAGAGAATCATGCTATACTTGTCTATGGGCATTCCAAGACTGGCAAAACATGGTTAGTAGGAACCGCTGCTCAGATACCTGAGGTTAAAAGAATAGTATGGGTAGACGTAGAAAATGGTTCTGCTACTCTTTCTCATATGGGCCTTACTACGGAAGAGAAAGCTAAGATTATTCTGATTAAAATTCCAGATACCAGAGAAGTTCCACGTGCTATTGAAACAGTTCTTAAGATGCTTTCTTCGAAGGATGGAGTAACCATTTGTTATAAGCATGGAAAAATAGATTGCAAAGAACCTCCTTGTATTAATCCTATTACTAAGAAATCTACTGGAACTTTCTTCCGTCTACAAGATATGACGCATGAGGAACTCCTAGTAATAGATACAGGTTCTCAATTGGGCGATTCTGCTTTAGCTCTAGCTACTATAGGTAAAGACATAAGTTACAAACCTACATTTGATGACTTTGGAGAGGCTAAGAAATACCTACATTCTATATTCAGTGTACTACAGGCAGCAGTATTTACTAACCCGGTAGTAATTTCCCATATGATAGCCATAGAAGAAGAATATAATGGTATCAAGAGAGATAAATTCTATCCTATGGTAGGATCAAGAGCATTCTCCCAAGTAGTAGCCTCATACTTTGGCACTGTAGTATTGACTGAAACTAGATTAGGTAAGCATATAGCGGGCTCTTCCTCAACATACAAAGCAGATTATGTAACAGGTTCTAGGTTAAATATTAAGTTAGAGGGTAAGGAACCTACCATGAAAGAAATTCTAATTACTGGAGGAGTACTTAAGGAAATCGGGAAATAGTTATGAAATTACCTACATTATTTATCTACCACAAGCCTACCAAGCATTTAACAATATTCTTACCTTTTGGGTCTTGTATAACTATACAACCCAGTAAAGGCTATGTTAAATTATTCTCTGAAAGATACGGTTATGTTAAGGCATACTATTTCTTGGGTTTAAGAGTGAGGTTTCTAAGATAATGAATCCCTATATATTATTATCATATGATAATTTAGTAGGTAGTAATACCTTTGAAAAAGCAGAAGTTTTAAGGAAAGCAGCTCTTAAGTCTGGAATGGGTGTTACTATTAACTCCGAAGTAGGTATTAAAAGAATAGCTCCTCTTACTAAGGGAGTAAAAACTTCTATACTGCAAGCAGTTAGTAAGAAACTTTATAGTCTTATAGACATAGACAAGATGATGGATGATAATATTCCCATCTGGCATATCATGGAATTAACAGGATTAGACAGGGATCAAATAGTTTGGAGAGTGGATAAATACAGACTTTCCATAGGTAAACCTAAGCGACCTAATAGAAATAGAGGAGTCTCCCCCAGTATTAGAGTCACTAAGTTAGCTCCATTAGTGCTAACATTGATAGCTCAAGGAGATTCCGATAGAGCTATCCGAAGAAAGACAGGTCTGCATAATAATACTATTAGAAGTATTAGAGAGGGTAAAATAAAATGCGTAAAA
>ERZ1292625.3070-Hain-H41-01um-R1-3070-length-14148-cov-22_pt1 | contig 14148 bp, 10 predicted proteins | sample MGYA00564400_ERZ1292625 | MGnify/ENA primary metagenome ERZ1292625 (study PRJEB36523, sample SAMEA6512639) | groundwater metagenome | collected 2019-01-08 | study: AquaDiva: Metagenomics assemblies of 32 groundwater samples | reverse complement strand
GGTCGACGGGTCGGCGCGAAGTCTGATGAATGCAAAATGCAGAGTGCAAAATGCAGAGTGCAAAATGCAAAAGTCAAAGTGAAGGCATATAAATCATGGCCTGGGGCCATACCGCAATTTTGCAATTTGCATTTTACAATTTGACTTTTGCAATGCCTTTTTCGTGCCTTAGAGCTTCTTGGGTAGAATTTTATTCTTAACTAAGGGCGAAATGGGCCGGGGCTCCGCCTTTCCATATCGTAAATCCTGTGCTATCTTTACACCATGGCCCGGATTTACCAGTCATCCTTCAGGAATCTCTCCAGCACCGGTTTCCTGGTCCTTCTGAGGATTTTTATCCTTCTCCTTCCTCTCACCGCATATGCCGTTGAGCAGGCCGAAACGGGACAGCAGCAGCCGGCTGCCTCGGAACCCGCGCCCGAGGAGTTCAAGCGGTTCAAGATCGTCTTCGAGCCCGACGCCTATTATACCAACATTGAACTCATCACCTCGCTGACGAAGGCCCCCATCCCTCAACTGGGAGAAAAGACCGAATCCGAGATCTACCGTACGCTCATATCGGGGACGGCCGTTCTGCCCCGGTTCCTTGTCCTCGAGGGAAGCTTTAATCCCCTGCCTTATCTCGGCGTCACCGTAAAGGAGCACGACCGGAATTTTTATGACAATGCGCAGATTGCGGGGAGCTTCAACTGGGTGAAGGCGCTGACGGCGGGATTTGAAGAGCCTTGGGCCGTTTCCGTACTGGCAGGCAATGTGGTGAACTTCGGCGTTCCCGGGAGAAAGGACATCAAGGGCATCGGCTACAGCGGCTACCTGATCAGCAGGGGCAACTACCACATCAAGGACAATGAGCTCATCAAGGACAACTGGTGGGAATACGAATGGAAGATCAAAGGGGACCGGAAATCACCGGTCAACAAACTGAGCTGGAGCTTCCGTGTCGGGCTCAAGCTCCACGAAAACCCGGACATTACGGACATTATCTATCTCTCGTTCCGGAGGAGCAGGCTCGACTATAATCCCTCCAGATCGTCCCTCTTCAACAACAGCGGCTTCGAGTACACTTTCGACATGGACCGCAAAACCCTGTCCTCCATCCGCCACTATTTCTACGTAGACAAGAAGTGGCCCTTTGAAAACAAAAAGATGGCCTTCTCCCTTGCCGCGGGGTTCGTATGGGAGTCGTCCAAAAAGTACACCGGCCCCCTCGCCGTCGGCAGGGAGAGCGACGACTTCCAGATCATTCTCAGGCCGAATATCGAGTTCTGATGAAGATGACGGAGGAGGGACGACGGAGGATGGAAGATAGAAGACGGAGGACGGGGGACAGAGGATAAAAGATAAAAGTGCTTCCCTCCTCCCTCTTCCGTCCTCCGTCCTCTCCCCTTACTCACCAATCACGATCTCATCCTTGCCTATGGAATCCGGAGAACGGACAAGGATATCATACGCATCGTAGGGCGCGCCGAGGGAATCGAGTTCGGAGCGTACCCCGTCCTTGTCGGAAGAACAGACGAAGGCCTTGATCTCGCCCACCTGCTCCACCGTAATGATCTGGTCAGGCACGCCATGGACGTCCCTGTCCGTCCCTGAGGCGAAACGCTCCTGAAGCGTTTTATCGAGAGTGGTCCTGATGCGCAGGCCCTGCCGGTACAGGCCGTGCTCCCCGTACACCCCGAGCAGTGTCTGCTCCAGAACCTTCCGGTAGCAGGGCCTCCCGTTGCTATCGGACAGGGCGGAAAAATCGAAGCGGCTCGATGACGCGTCACGGAGCCTCAGCGGCGCGCGCACGGCCGCCGTAAATTCGTCCTCGGAGATCAGTTTTGCCTGGAGCATGTTGGAGATCACCCGCTCCTGACGGTCCCTGGCCTTGTCCATCCTCTTGGCGGGGTTGAAGAAGCGCGGGTTCGGAAGCATGCCCGCCAGAAGCGCGGCCTCGGCCGTGGTGAGCTCCGTCGCGTGCTTGTCGAAATAGAAGCGGCTTGCCGCTTCGATGCCGTAAATGTTCTCTCCCCACTCCACTTCGTTCAGGTAGATCTCGATGATCTCCCTCTTGGTGAGCAGGTCCTCGGTGCGCTGGGCGAGAAAGAACTCGCGCAGCTTGCGGCTGAGCGTCTTCTCCCGGGAAAGAAGGACGTTCTTGATCATCTGCTGGGTGATGGTGCTGCCGCCGCGGGCAAAACGGCCTTTCTGCACGTCGTGAAGGAAGGCGTCCCACGTGGCCTGGTAGTTGAACCCCTTGTGTTCGAAGAAGGTGTCATCCTCGGCGGTGACCACCGCGTGGATGACGAGGTCGGGAAGGCTTGACACGGGGACCCAGACGCGGAACTTCCGGTCATAGTACTGGGCCAGGACGCGGCCGTCCCGGTCCAGGACCTCAGCCGCCGCGGAAGGCCGGTAGTGCTTCAGGACCGATACATCGGGCAGGCTGATATAGATCTGGATCACCCAGACAGCGATGATGGAAAGAGAGACTGCGAGGAATCCGGCCCCCGCGCGATAAACCTTTTTCATGGTGTGATACTATCTCTCTCCGCCTTTGTGTTCGTGGGGATGCTTATCCTTTCTACAGAAAGGACCGGGCCCTTCCCCTCAGCCCCAGCCGATGCCCCGGTTGAAGCGAATGATGGCGCAGAGCGCGGCAAGAAGGATTATGACGGATATGGCAAAATCAGACATGATCGTTTACTCCGTGGGATGATGCATGATTGATAATCTCGTAAGAAGTCATTTTTTAAACCGCAGAGACGCAGAGGCACGGAGAAAAGCTCCTAAATTTCAAAGCGTTCTTCTCAGCGTCTCAGCGTCTCCGCGGTGGATTTTTAGTTTTTACGACTTCATCATAATTCATCTATTTCCAATAATTTCGCGCACGATATTCACGTTCGCCGGAACCGACCAGTCCCGGGCGCCGATGACCTTGTGCCGGACAACGCCCTCGCGGTCGACAATGTAGGTCTCGGGAAACTTATAAGTGCCGTAGAGGCTCGCGATCGACCGCCGGGGGTCCAGGAGCGCAGGCAGGCCCAACCGGTTCTTCGACAGGAAAGGGACCACTGCGTCAACGCCCCGCTCATCAACGCTCACCGCAAGGACCTCAAAGTCCTTGCCCTGGAGCGACCGGTAGAGGGCGTCCAGCGTGGGCATCTCCTCCACGCACGGCGGACACCACGTGGCCCAGAAATGCACCATGACCACCTTGCCCCTGTGGTCCGAGAGGCTCACAAACCTGCCGTCCGGCGCGGGCAAACGGAATTCCGGGGCCCGGTCGCCTTCGCCGATGATCTTGCCGACCACTGCGCCCTTCTGGCGGGCGATAAAGACCGCGGCAACGAGCGCGACAAAAAGAACGACGAGGACAAGAATGATCCATTCCTTCCACCGGACGGTGATTTTTCCGCGGATGGCCTCTTCCTCGATCTTTTGCACCGCCGGTTCTTGTTTTGCCTGTTTCGGCACGGTGATTCGCTCCCTATCGGATACACAGCAGGATTGAGGACTGAATTATACCGTTTCTCTCCTGTTCTGGCAAGGGAAATGTGAAAGCAGGTGGCGCTGAACGCCCACTATCCTGTTGATATTCAAGCACATCTATGATATGTTATGCCGTATGAAGGAGCTGCTTCGAAAACTTCCATCCGTTGATGAGATCCTGAAAGAGGACAGGGTCGGAGCGTGGCTCCAGGCCCATCCTCGGGTGCTGGTTCTGGAAGCCGTACGGACTGCCATCGACCGCAAGAGAAAGAATATCCTCGAAAGCCCCGGCGATGTATCGGTCTCCCTGTCGGACATCGTGGACAGCGCCGAAGCCATACTTCAGAAAATCTCAGGGCCGAGCCTCAAGACCGTCATCAATGCCACGGGCGTGGTCGTCCATACGAACCTCGGACGTTCGCTCCTCTCGGAGGAAGCTGTCAAGCGCATTGTGGAAGTGAGCCGCAGCTACTCCAACCTGGAATACAATATTCCCGCGGGAGAGCGCGGCAAGCGCTACACCCACGTTGAGGACATCCTGAAAAGACTGACCAACGTGGAGGCGGCCACGGCGGTGAACAACAACGCCGCGGCAGTGCTCCTCTGCCTCAGCACTCTGGCGCGGGGCAAGGAGGTCATCGTCTCCCGCGGCGAACTCGTGGAGATCGGCGGGTCCTTCCGCGTGCCCGAGGTCATGGAGCGGAGCGGCGCGAAGCTCCGCGAAGTGGGATCGACGAACAAGACGCACCTTAAAGATTACGAGAAGGCCATCAACGAAAACACCGGACTCCTGCTCAAGGTCCATACGAGCAATTACAAGATCGTGGGCTTTGTCAAAGAGGTCACGCCTTCTGAGCTTTCCGTCCTTGGAAAGAAACACAACGTCCCCGTGATGTGGGACCTGGGGAGCGGCAGTTTCATTGACCTGGCATCGTACGGCATCGGCGACGAGCCCACGGTGCAGCAGGCCGTAAACGCCGGCGTGGACATCCTCACCTTCAGCGGCGACAAGCTCCTCGGCGGGCCCCAGGCAGGGTTGATCCTCGGTAAAAAGGCCTACCTCGACCCCATCCGGTCGAACCCCCTTGCTCGTGCGCTCCGCATCGACAAGCTCACCCTCGCCGGCCTGGAAGCCACGCTCAGCCAGTACCTGGACGAAGAAAAAGCGATAAAGGAAATACCCACGCTCTGGATGCTGACCCAGCCCATCAGGGAGATCGCGAGAAAGGCGGAGCTCCTGGCAACCGGTCTCCGGCAAAGCGGAGCCCCGGGGCTCACCCTATCCATCCAGGACGACATGTCCCAGACCGGCGGCGGCGCCCTGCCCATGGGCAATCTGCCGACCAAAACAGTCTGCATTGCCCATGAGCGCCTGAGCGCGAACCAAATCGAGTCCCGCCTGCGCCTTGGCAAGCCCCACGTCATCACCCGCATCAAGGAAGGCATGGTCCTCTTCGATCCGCGGACGCTGAATGATGAGGAGATCGGGAAGATCGTGGAGGCAGTGGGGAGAATCCTTGAGTAGGCGGCATTAGAATCCTTGAGTAGGTAGCATACAGTAGACGGTATACAGGTTTAATCCCTGAGTAGGTGCGGCATACGGTAGACAGTATACGGGTTTTAATCCTTGAGTAGGCAGCATACGGTAGACAGTATACGGGTTTAATCCTTGAGTAGACTGCATACAGTAGGCAGTATACGGGTTTAAATCAAAAACCGATTCCTGTATCCCCTGCCTCTCCCCTGTCTACTGCCTACTGTCTACTGTCTACTTTTTGCTGTCTACTGTCTGCTGCCTACTGTCTACTATTTACTCTACTGTTTTTATGAAATACATCATCCTCGGCACAGCCGGACATATCGACCACGGAAAATCCAGCCTCGTCAAGGCCCTCACCGGGACTGATCCCGACCGCCTCAAGGAAGAGAAGGAGCGCGGCATCACCCTCGACCTCGGCTTCGCTTCCCTCGACACGCCTGGCGGCAATCGCCTCGGCATCGTTGACGTGCCGGGCCACGAAGGTCTGATCAAGAACATGCTTGCCGGCGTGGGCGGCATAGACATGGTGATGCTCGTCATCGCTGCCGACGAGGGCATCATGCCCCAGACGCGCGAGCATCTTGCCATCTGCGACCTCCTGCACGTGAAAAAAGGGCTCATCGTTCTCACCAAGATGGACATGGTGGAAAAGGACTGGCTTGCTCTTGTCCAGGACGAGGTCCGCGAGTTCGTCAAAGGCACGTTTCTCGAAAAGTCCCCTATCGTCCCGGTCTCGTCCAAGACCGCAGAGAACCTGCCCGCCCTTGTTCTGGAACTCGATAAACTTGCGAAGGACGTCTCGCCCAAATCATCGAACGGCATCCTGCGCCTTCCCATCGACCGCGTGTTCACCATGAAGGGCTTCGGCACGGTCATCACCGGCACCCTGCTCTCAGGCGCCATCAGCACCGAGCAGGAGGTCGAGGTCCTTCCGAAGGGAATCAAAACAAAAGTCCGCGGCATCCAGTCACACAACCAGGCGGTCCAGCGCGCCGTCGCCGGCCAGCGCACGGCCGTGAACCTCCAGGGCGTGGAAAAAGACCAGCTCTCCCGCGGCGACACGATCGTCAGTCATGGCTTCTTTGCTCCCACGAAGAACGTTGATGCCGCCCTCGCGCTGCTCAAGCAGGCGCCGCGCGGGCTCAAGACCGGCTCGCGCATCCGGTTCTACAACAACACCCAGGAGGCCATCGGCAGGGTCGCGCTCATCGGCATAAGCGAGCTTACGCCCGGGCAGGAGGGTTTCGTCCAATTCCGGCTGGAGCAGCCCGTCATCGTCCAGCACGGCGACCGCTTCATCATCCGCTTCTACTCTCCCATGGAGACCCTCGGCGGCGGCATGGTCCTGAACCCTCATCCGCGACGGCACAAGCAGGCGACGATGCAGGAGTCGCTCAAGAGCCTCAGCGCCCTCGAAAAAGGAACGACTGAGGACAGGCTCGCGCTCGTTATCTCCGGCAAAGGCCTCGCAGGCATGGAAGAGGCCGAGATCATCGGCGCCGTTGCCGCGGACAAGCAGGAGATCACAACGGCCCTCGCCTCTCTGGCGCAGAAGAAGACCGTGCTCAGGGTCGATAACCTCTACGTCCATACGTCCCATCTGGGAACGATGGAGAAAAAGGTGCTCGACCTCATTGCCGGGTATCACAAAGAAAACCCGCTTAAGCCCGGTCTTGAAAAAGAGGAACTGAAAGGCATGCTCCGGATGCGCCTTTCTCCGAAGGTCTTGAGCATGGCCCTCGACGGGCTGGTGAAGAGAAAACAGATCGAGTCGGAAGGCTCCAAGCTCCGGCTCCCCGGATTCAAGGCAGCCGTAGGCAAGGACCAGAGCGTTGTCAAGGACAAGATCGTGGAGGCCATCAAGAAAGGCGGTTCCCAGCCGCCGCTCAGGGAAGAACTTCCCGCCTTGCTGAGCATCACCGACAAGGACGCAAAAGACCTGCTCAAGCTCCTGGCTGACGAAGGCCGCACCGTCAGGATCAACGACTCGCTCCACCTGCACAAGGACACCCTTGAGAGCATCCGGGTTGATCTGAAAAAGTTCCTTGAGGAGAAAAAAGAGATAACCATGGCCGAATTCCGCGACCTCGCCAGGACCTCGCGCAAGTTCGCCGTGCCCCTCATGGAATACTTCGACTCCCAGAAACTGACGCAGCGGATCGGCGACAAGAGGGTGTTGAGAGGATAGTGCAGCCCGGTTCAACAGCGGGATGCTGCCCGCTGAGGAGGAGAAGCAATCGTGGTAACCGTTAAAAAGCCCTACGTCATCACCCGGGGAAAGGTCATCTTCGACTATTCCACCATCTACTGCGAGACCCCGGAAAAACTCCTGAAGAGCGACCTCTTCCTGGAGATCGTGGACCGGTTCATCGAACGGATCGCGTCGCGGGGAAGCTCGCTCTTTGCGTTCCTGCGGGACAAATCCCCCGCCGTGGAAAGAAGCAGGATGTCGGCCTATCTGACCAATGCGTTCAGGCTGCTCGCCGGCCATACGGCCGAAGAAATCTCCGCCATGAGCAGCGAATATGACCAGCTCCTCTCGGAAAAGGAAAAGCTCTTTGAACTGATCGAGGAGCTGTACAACTTCTGGCGGCGGTTCGAGCGGTTCATCTATCTTGAGGCGCCGCAGCGGTCCAAATACGCGAAGAACAGCCTCCATCACGCCCAGTTCATCAAGTCGAACGAAGAGTTCAAGAACCTGGTCCTCTACGTGTACCGCCGCATCAGCGAGAACCTCATCGGCAAGAACCCCCGCGTGTACCGGCAGCTCCCTGCCGGCGCGAACATGGGGATGCTGCTCGAGAAGGTAGCATGGAACTGCCCCGGGATGTACGGCAGTCTGCAGAACATCCCCTTCATCCGGCTCACGCTCATCGAGCCGCCGGTCATCCTCTACCCGGTCATGAACAAGAGAAAGGGCAGGTTCGAGGAGATCCCGGCCCTTGAAAAGGAAATGCTCTCCCTCGATCCCGACGAGTGGTACTGTTTCCCCGCCAAGGTCGGGGACCTGACCGCCTTCATCTATTTCCATCATGATTTTACGTCCCTGGCGCTTTCGATGAGCAACCTCTTCGAGATCGCCGACTATGAGGACATCGAAGGAAAGTCGCCGGACATCCTCCTCGTCTTCGGGATCGAGGGCAGCGGACTTCCCGGCGACACGGTCTTCTATGAAGACAAGAAGAACAACATGCTCGTCGGCCTGGTCAGGCATTCGGAAGAGGTCGACTATTTCGGCTATTTCAAGAAGATGACCCTCACCCTCCATAACATCGCCATGCTCAAGAGAAATCGCCTTCCTCTTCACGGCGCCATGGTATGCATCAAGCTGAAGGACGGCGGCTCTGCCAATGTGATCATCATCGGCGACAGCGGGGCGGGAAAGTCCGAGACCATTGAAGCGCTGCGCATGCTTGCCGACGAGTATATCTGCGAGATGACCATCATTTTCGACGACATGGGATCGATCGGCCTGGACGCTGATGGAAGAGTGGTCGGCTATGGGACCGAGATCGGCGCTTTCGTGCGGCTCGATGACCTGCAATCGGGATATGCCTACGAGGAGATCGACCGCAGCATCTTCATGAATCCCGACAAGACCAATGCGCGGCTCATCATGCCCATCACCCGGTACCACCATATCGTCAAAGGCTATCCCGTGAACATGTTCCTCTATGCGAACAACTACGAACAGGTGAATAACGACGTTCCGGCCATCGAGTTTTTTTCAAGTCCCGAGGAAGCCATCGCAACCTTCCGGAGCGCCGCGCGGCTCGCAAAAGGGACGACCGACGAAAAGGGGCTTGTCCATACCTATTTTGCCAATCCCTTCGGCGCGCCCCAGCGCAAAGAGGAGCACGAAAGAATCGCAAAGCAGTATTTCGATCAGATGTTCAAGACCGGCGTGAAGATCGGCCAGATACGGACGCGCCTCGGCATCGGTGGATTTGAACAGACAGGTCCCAAGGCCGCCTCGATGGAACTGTTTAAGGAAATAAGGAAGTTCTGTAGTGTAAAATAGGGTCTCCAGGGTTGAGAGAAGGTTGCGGGATAGGTCGACATAAGTACTTTCTGAAGTTTGCACTGAGTGCAGCTGACAGTCTCGCGTAGATTACATTTCGTAATTTGTAGCGATAGAAGCCGCGGACTAAGCCACGATGGCAGGATTTTTAGAAATATGAATGATACTCCGAAATACGTGCGTCCGGAATGGCTTCAAGCGCTCGATCCGAAATTCGATACCCTCTCATTTCATCTTCAACACCCCGAAATAAGTCCGGATATCTATATCCGATCACAACATATCTCACTCGGTCAACAAGTGCTAGAAAAACGTCGAATTTATCTAGATCAGAAGTACTGGATCTATTGTCGCGATGTGGTGCGCGGAAGACCACAGCATCCCCTCCACTCCGAAATCTATAAGGTTCTGAGTCAAGCCGTCAAATCAGGCACGGCTATATGCCCTGCAAGTCACTTAATCTTGGAAGAGACATTAAAGCAAGAGGATCCAGAATCACGACATTTGACAGCAACCATTGTTCAGGAACTTAGTACAGGAGTATCTCTACAAGCATTTCCTGTGCTGTCACAAGCGGAGATCCTTCATTTCTTAATAACAACACGCCCATGGCCCGTAGATGCATATCGCTACGAGCAGATAGCATGGACACATATCGGTAATGTGTTCGGGCACATCTCGCCTGTCTCTACAGCATTTGATGCGGACACAGAAAATGCAATTCGGAAGGCGTGGTTCGATTTAATGGGAGGCATTCAGTTCCCTGTCTTGGCAGATAGATTGTTTCCTCTCCCATATGAAATCGCACGATCACTTTCGGGACGCTATGACGAGCAGGATGAACAATGCCGAAAACATGAAAAGGACTTTTCTTCCTTCCCAGAGGTTTTCCTGATCGAAGTCTCCGGTGCTTTAGATGCTTATAAGGATGAACTATCCGAGGCCCAAAAATACCTCTTTCAAAAACATGTTGGACAAAAAGATGTTATTGTCCATGAGGATCAGCTTGCCGAGGGAACAAGGCAACTCTCCAACCTCATCTATCATGCTATCCGTCTTGGCAAGATTACAGACCAGCTTCCTGGTCTACGAATCATGGCGGGGATCCATGCTGCGATACGCTACAAGCATCAGAAGCATAGAAAAGGCGACCGTCATGACCACCTCCATGCAAGAGTCGCTTTGCCCTATTGCGATCTTTTTCTGACTGAGAAGACGTTAGGACATCTCGTATGTGATAAGCCACTCGAATACGATAAACTCTATGGATGCCGAGTTGCTTGGGACCCGGCAGATGCCCTTGGCGCCCTTGACGATATCCTCAACCAAACATAGGCAGCAAACAATGCTTCCTGAAAGCGACGATTATTGCCATCGAAGTAAATTAGCATGTTACCCGTTGGAATTCGTACAGGCCCCCTGTGGGAGAGACACGAACACTATAACAAAGGATCTGACCCTATGGGGTTCCCAATTGCAACCAAGTCCCGAAGAAATTCGCGAATGCAAAATAAATTTAAACGCCAGACTGCATTTAATATTACGGACCTATGAATCCACGACGCGATCTTGAGCAGGAAATCACGACGGGCTTAGCCGAGCTCCGAGAGCTTCTAGCCAATTGTTCCACCTATTCCGTGGCCGGGTCGTGTTTCGCACACATCATACGGACCGCGCATAGTAGTGACTCCGAGGAGCGGCTTGAATCACCCGCTAAGCAGATTCCCTTCCTATTAGGCGTTCTCCTCTCCGGAGCGGAACCAGAAACCCCTGTTGAGTTTGGTCAAGCGGAATGGGAGCGCGCAAAATCTATTCTCGACAAACTCTTCTCCGCATACATGCTCCTGTACATGCCGTCGGAGGAAGAGCTCGGATCTTTGGCACCCCAGTGGCATCGTGTGCGGGAAGTATCGATGCTGGCGTTCCTTCATTACTTCAACACCGGCTTGCTGGCTTCCGTTCAGCAGGTTGTCGAACGAATCAAAATCTACTTAGTACCATTCGATTTTGAGCTCTCAGAAGCCATCGGAATTAGCGCGAGCCAAGCTCTCTCTATCTGTCAGTGGATATCCGAACGCCTTCAAAGCTCGCTTGACGATCTTCAGGCATCTGCAGAAGCAGAACGCGAACATCGAGTTCAATTCTTGGACAAGGCAAAAAATGAGAACTGGTCGATAGATGCCTTGAAAGCTGCCGCTCAGGACCCAGCGTACTTTAAAAAAGTAGAGAAACTCCTCTCTGAAATGAAAACCCTTGGAGTTGTTTCACTTCCTGACTTAAAGCGCGCCTTCCCCAGTATAGCCGACATTTTTTGGAGACAATTCTGTGTCGGCCGAGGAGAAGGTCCTGAGATACGGTATCCGACCGAGCAAAGCGTCTTTGAAACAAAACCACTGATTCGCATCAGTGGCACGGAAGCTTTCTGCCCATTAGCGAATGGTTTGTTCACCGCGCTACTCCTTGTCGGCGAACGAACGCTTTCACAGAGCCCCACTCGTGACAGGTTTCTCCGCTCACGTGACAAAACGCTCGAAACCGAAACACTTAAAAAAATCAGGTCTTTCCTAAGCTCGAAAGCCACTATCTGGTCCGAGGTATTTGAGACGCCTGAATCCCAATACGAACATGACGTTATTGCCGTTGATGATGCCTTATGCCTCATTGTGGAGGCGAAGGCCTCGCCGCCAGTCGAACCCTTCCGAGATCCAGACAGGGCGTTCATCCGGCTTCGAGACGCATTCGGGGCCGATAAGGGTATTCAGAAAGCCTATGATCAAGCCAATCGCATCGTCCTAAAACTTAAAGCCGGTAATGTCGTGCCACTTTACGATGCGCGTGGGCAAGAGGTTGGCCACCTGTCACCGGACCAATCGAAGTTGACTATCGCAATCTGCGTAACTCGTGACAACTTCGGACCGCTCGCCACCAACCTATCGCTTCTCCTCGAAAAGGACGCGTCTGACTCATACCCGTGGGTCGTCAACATTATCGACCTCTCGAACCTTGCGGAAGTTTGGTCTTACTTTCGGTGGGGCTCGACGGAATTCCGCAAGTATCTTGAGCAACGTATACTTCTTCACGGAAAAGTATTCTCCGACGATGAGCTCGATTACGCCGGATATTTTTTAAGGCATGGTAGTTTTGATTCTGTGATCAAGGCACGTGCCGATCTGCTTTCGCTCAATTCTGAGTACTCAAGCCTGTTTGATGATATTTACAGGCATTTGCACGCGGGGGGGCCACCTGTCGCCCTCAAGCAAACCGATCCAGTGCTTATGGACCTCAAAAGCTCACTGATCTCGGGGCAACCCATTTTCGTTGATTACGAAGGGCATCCTATTTCACGAAAGAAGATCGGCCGGAACGAACCATGTCCATGCGGATCGGGCAAGAAGTACAAGCGTTGCTGTGGAGTAATCCGTTAGATTTTTTACGCCAGGAAGAAAAGACAGGGACTTCTTTATAGTTGATATTTCATATTAAGGAATCGAGAAATGACCAAATATCCTCTGGAATAACAATCATGGAAACGAAAATAATCAACATTACGCGTATCCGGCTATTGATTCAATAAACTTCGACACATATCATCTGCGGAAATTGAATTTACTGGTTGATCTTCAAGGCACTGCTGCAATTTTATGAGCAAATGGTCATAACTTTGCTGCGCGCTCCGTTTCAGAGTTGACACTTGGTGGTCCCTGAAAATGTTGATGGCTTCAAGAATGTTCATTGCACTCCTCCTTTGCAGTGTTGCCTTTGGGGTTGTATTTAATACTTGATTTTGAAATCAGAAGAAGAAATTTGCCACGTTGACAAGTGCTATCAAGAAGTATAGACTATATTTCGGTTGGGAATTCTTCCTGTACTGTGGAGCCAAGGTAGTATCGTGCTTAGTATAGATTGCAATCCGTAATTGATGGTGGTCGATTAAGCGGGGTAATTTATTCATCGCCCTGAACCAACGTCTTTCAGTATTGCAATGTATCTAATAACAGTATCAAATAACAACAACGTCCCTAAAGTTCCCCACCGTGAGTGCTTTGGCATGCTCATTGCTAAACTCGATAACATCGGATTTGCGGTGTTATCGAGGGGGCTCTTCAATAACTGATTTCCGGTATTAACGAGGGGGGCTCGTTATCCCCTTAGCTCAAGGAGCGAAGCGCAATTTACAACCTGTACACCTTAAGGAGGTACTCAGTGAATAAAGATGTCGTCGATTATCATAGCTATAGAATCGGAAGTAATGTCGCCGGAGAAATAATCGTAGACATATTTTATGTTACGGATAATTATATTATATACATAACAAAAGGCTCAAAAATTGTCGCATTTGAATACAATGATGATGAAACTTATGACCCCCGATACGAAGAAATTTCAGAGGACGTTTCAAGGGTGAACGGTTTAATAATAACAAATGGTGAAGTAAAGAAATATTCAATGAGGATTGCGGATGCAATTGATGCAAGTCTTAATGGTCATGGGCAAACCGCCCAAAAGATATTGCAGAATTTAGAGAGAACTATACAAAATTACAAAATAGTTAAAGGCCGGTTGATATATTCTTTTAGCTCTTTATCTTTTGTAATACTTAATACAATAATTGTGCTTACTCTAAGAATATTCGGTCAAAGACTGCCCGTAGCAGTAACTGACCTAAACATGTACTTTATCATTGTCCTGTGTGGAAGCTTTGGGGGGTATTTATCGGTTTCGTTAAAGATGAAAGAGCTCAATATTGATATTGATTCAGGTAGCGTAATTCATATTGTTTCAGGATTATCACGAATGTTCATATCAGCGATCTCGGCAATTATTTTATACATAATTATCATATCAAATGCGTTTTTAGGTTTCATTAATTCTATAACCACAGAACATCGTTTCTATGTTATATGCGGATTAGCTGTCGTAGCGGGCTTTAGTGAAAGTTTTATTCCTGACATATTAAAAAAAATAGAGAAAAAAGAAGCGGAAAAGTCGCAAGGGTGAATACATAGTACGTCCATAGGTACCCTGTCATGCTTCAATAAGATTTGCCTCAGTTCATAACCTGTGTTGTTTTCCGAATTAATCCAGCCTAATCTTCCTGACTATAACAGCCCTT
>ERZ1292625.3069-Hain-H41-01um-R1-3069-length-14148-cov-24_pt1 | contig 14148 bp, 27 predicted proteins | sample MGYA00564400_ERZ1292625 | MGnify/ENA primary metagenome ERZ1292625 (study PRJEB36523, sample SAMEA6512639) | groundwater metagenome | collected 2019-01-08 | study: AquaDiva: Metagenomics assemblies of 32 groundwater samples | reverse complement strand
TAAGATACTGGGCAAGGCTTGAAGCCGCTGTTTTGTATTGTTTACTAGCTTCGCCTGACAATTCCATGGGCACTTCTGTTCTAATTTTGGGTGGAAGCTGTGGAAGCACCTCTTCTTTCGTCCGGCGAAGAAAATATTTTTCAATTTTTTGTTTAAGTTCCACTTGATTTGTCGCGCCATTAGCCTCAAAGCCAAAACGGTTTCTCTTACCGTCCGCGTATCGGACTGCGTAATTAAACCAGTTGTTCCATTTATTTGGATCTATAATATTAAGAAGATTAAATAATTCAATCGGACGATTTAAGATTGGTGTACCGGTCAAAAGCAAGACGTGGGGAATGTTTTTTGATAATTGTTTGACTGCTCGGCTTCGAATACTTGTTGGAGATTTTATATATTGCGCTTCGTCCAAAACACAAACATTGAATTTATACTTCATTAGCTCGTTAAAATTCTTTTTAAGAACATCATAATTGATTATTAGTACGTCTACGCCATGAGGTATCTCGTTAAACTTGGTTTTAGGTTCAACAATAAAGGATTTTAATTTTGTCCAGAGTTTTACTTCATTTTCCCAACTAAATTTTACAGAGGCAGGACAAATAATTAAAGTTCTTTGTTGTTTTGTGTGAACAATGTATCCCAAGGCTTGACATGACTTTCCAACCCCTGCGGAATCTGCTAGTATCGCGCGCCCCCCACTATTAATAAAAAACTCCACACCCAATTTCTGATACTCATACAATTCTCCCGTTATCCCCCCAATCTCTAAATTCGAAACTTTTGCTTCTTTGATCCTTTTTGCGTTTTGTTCTTTCGCTGTTTCTTCTTCTTTTTTTTGTTTAAAGACACTAACTTCTTTGGCTATTTCAGCGCTGACTTGTACATAAGGGAACTTGTTTTTTAACATATTTATCACTTCAGGGTCTTTAAATCTCCATCTTTTAAAATCCGGATCGTATTGAAATTCATTCCAACCAAGAGACAATTTTAAATATTGACAATACTCAACAACCGTTGGTTCATATTCGAAACTTAAGGCAAAATTATGATATTTAGTTTGTTCTTTTTGAATTAACATAAGTTTTTATCGTATTTACGATGACAAGAAACACATAATCGTATCCAGTCATCAATAACTCTAATGTATTTTCTACTTTTATTAGCCCAATGTATCTTTTGTTTAGTTAAATTATTTTTTCCACAATGTTCACACCGCAACGGTGTCCCCAATTCTCTCTTAACCCAATCATGTAATGCGTCGTATCCCACCTTATCTCCTTTATAATTCCAACAATTGACTCCATAATTAATTGGCGGTTTCAAATTCAAAAATAAAGATGAACATTTTTGACTACAAAATCTACCTTGACCTATTTTCTTTTTAAATCTACTTGTATAAATTTCTTTTTTACAATTAACACATTTCCCTTTGATTTCTTTTGATTTTTTATTAGCATAATTTAACTTACATTTTTTACATATATTTAATCGTTTATCTCGCATCCCCATATGAAAATAAAAATTATTTAAATTTTTATTTTGTTTACATTTTTTACATTGTTTCATATTCAGAATTCAATTTGATTCCCCACATCAAAAACTTTTAATCCTTGTTCTTTCCACATATTTATAATTCTAGGACGATCATCGAATACGCACTCAATCTCATATTTCTTCAAACATTTATCATAAATTTCTTTTTTAACTTCTGTGTCTGGTCTTTTATCTCCCGCTCGTCTCATCAATAAAACATCATACTCAAAACCATGTTTATCTAACCATTTTTCTGTGGCTTCACGGTAATTTCCTGGACGACCTGACACAAGAATAATAGGATGTCCTTTTTTTCTATATTCATCTACCTGCGCTATCACATCTAAGCGAGGTGAATCTTTTTCTATCTCAGAATAAAAACCGTCCCAATTTTTCTTTTCACCTAATAAATAATGTTTACGATTTTCACAGTCAGCAATCGTTCCGTCAATGTCGACGATTATAATTCCTTTCTCATTTTTTGGTTTCCATATTCCTGCCATCATCGCCATCTCAAGAATTACAGCTTTTCCAACTTTTTTTTCTCTTTTAGAATCACGCTCAATACACTCTTCAATCAAAGTATCCATCTTCACATATTCAATATTTACATCATGAATCCTTGCTAATGTTTTCCATGATTGAACAACTTGATCATTCAGGTTTGTATCATCTACTATCACATTAATATTATTATCCAGAAAAAACTCCGCTAATATTTTTGCTGCATCTTTTGTTTGCGCTTCTTTTGGACCACTCCAGATATTGAAGTGAAGCATTTCACGCAAGGAATCTCGATTAATTCGCACCGTATTTCCATCAGTTTTCATTCTTTCCCTTGTGTATGTAGTCTTCCCAGATCCTGGAAGTCCGATTAATAAAATTAGTTTACTCATTTTTTTTATCAGCCACACTTATATCGTCATTAATAATACTAATGAAAATCATCTTAGCTTTTCTTGTCGCAATCCTATGAAGACTTTTAAAATCAACTCTTGGTACATCTTTTTGAATGGACCATATCTCTTCCGATAACATGTCATGATATGCGCTATTCATAATTCTTGGAACATCTTTCATGCTAAGTTTTTCATTTATCTCCGGTTGTATTTTATCCATTATTTTCTTTACACGAGGGAGAGTCATATATTTATTCACAACATACATTTCATAATACGTATCACTATGTTTATTATTTCCGCCAAACATTATCCCATTATCTTCTTTAAAAGATTCAGTTACGATTTTCGCAAAAGCTTGATCTCCAAAAGTATTTACAAAATCCAAATTTTTTATAACGATACCTTCGCCTCGATCACCAAATTCAGTTTTTCCAACAAACTCTGTAAGTTGCTCAATTGTCGGATTTTCAAATTTCCCATGAAAAGGAACCGTTTCAATTTCATATTGCCTCGCTAAAGATAACACTTCATCATGAGGTAGATATTTCCCAATTTCTTGATCAAAGATATCAAAGAGATAAGCCTTTTTATAAGCTGTTTCTTTGTATGAAATCGTATGTCTTACTAACCACTCGGTATATAACCTCCACTTAGGATGATCTTTAAGTATTTTATTGATTCCTTCGTGTTTGTTTACATAAGGAACAAAACCATTAAATTCTTCATTTCCAAGAACACGAGTCCTAGAACCAACCTTAATATTACCTTCTTTGTCAAGCCACACACTTGTATTGGCTCCATCAACTTTCTCTTGAACATAACAATTTCCCTTTAATATTCCTTCCGTTTCTTCTTTCCCCAATCTATGAATTTTCCCGTAAGACCTAAAAACTGAAATTGGTTTTTCTTCTGTTTTTGTTTCATTTTCCATATTTTTAAATCTTAAACTTTTAAACTTTTTTCTTGTCCTTTGACTTTTTCCTTTTCGGCAAAAATCCATCACCCGGGCTCAATAATTCTTTACGCATTTTTCTCATCACTTCTTTTTCACCGATAACTTTATATCTTGCTTTGTTGTCTTTAAATTCGATTTTTCCATTCTCATCACGAGACACGCTTAACACCGGAAATAATTCTCTCTTCCTTGGTGTTGGTTTATTATTTCTTTTGACATTAATTTTCTTTGTGTAATTTTTTCTCCTCTCCCTTGCTTTTGCCCTCTTCCTTTTGATTCTTTGTTGTAATTTCATATGAATTTAATATGTTATAACTTTTAATATTTTCTTTATTTCATTTAACTTTTTCCCCTTATCTTTTAACTCCTTTATTTTCTTAACAATCGCAAGTGTGGACTTTTTATTAAAAATCCCCATCTTGCCAAAGCTAGCAATTGGAAATAATAGTCCAATAGATTGATAATAAGCTAACTTAGATTTGTTGATTCCAAGTTCTCGCGCCAGTTCTCCTAAAGATATTTCTTTTTTCATACGTTTGATTTTAAATAATAATAATTACATTATATTCTAAATTACCTACTTGTCAAGCAAGATTTTTGCATTTCTATTAATTTTTCATGAAACCGATAGAGTTTTTGACATTCTTTCTCGAACCATTCATCCGATCTTTCTACCATTCCGATATGGCGCAAAATGTATCGATTGTTTTCTAAAATTGGTTGATAAATTCTACCTATTTCACGATTAAACATTGAACAATACATTTTAACTTGCACAAGCGCCCACGGTTTCGCTTTGTCCATAACCCCATCTGATGTTTTAAAATCCCACACCTCTTTGTCATTTGGAAGATAGTCAATTTTTCCAACAATTTCTATGTCCTTGTATTTATAAACAATCTTTTGTTCACATTTTTCTTTCTCCAAAAGACTCTCAATGAAATCGTGATTAATCACCCCTGCCCACATCCTTTTTATTCCCACAAAATCATTATATTGCGGCTCAAAAAAATGTTCGGGTTTGGTCCAACCCGCTAGAATCGCATAAATATCTGAAACACTGTAGCGGCCAATCTTACGAGTTTTTGTGCCAAACTTTTCTATTAAACGCGGGGTTAAATCAACATCCATGTTTTTATTTGTCATTTTCTTTATCAAGTTTTAATAAGTAATCATCTGCGACAAAAAACTCTCTGGCATAATCATCCCCCCTTGTGTCTACGCCGTCCCGAAAAGCAGTTATAATTAAGTCTAAAACCTCCTCTCTTGTAAATGTTTGTTTTTTCATTTTAATTATTTAATAAAAATCCATTTTCTTTGTTAAATGCCAATAATTACATTCAGGGCAACTATAAATTCTTAATTTTTTTTCTTTTCCCATTTTTTCTAAGAAATTCTTTTTTGTTTGTGCTGTTCTTTTGTCGAAACAAATCTTTCCACATTGACCTCGTCCTCGACTTTCTTGAACATGGAAATATTCTATGTTCTTTTTATGGTGTTTCATTTTTATTTGTTAATTTTTTAACCAACCACTCTAATTGTTTTTCTTTTTCTTTAATTTCCTTAATAAAGATTTTGTTTTTTTTATCGATTTCTTTTGTTTCAACCTTGCGCTCGTTGTTTTTTTTAACCGACCTTTCAAGAACCCCTATCTCTGCATATAAAGATACGATTTGCAAATGAACATTATCTCCAAAGATAAATTTAATTCCTTCCACCAATTTGGCTACTTCATTTTTTGTCATATATTTTTAGCTAAACTCATAATCAAAAAATTTATACCCATCAATCTTTATAATTTGATATTCCCTCGCGCCGTAATCAGCGCTGGGATCTTTGATTTTCTTTTTAGACTCTACTAATTTTATAAATTCTTCTACTGAAACCCTACCTCCATATTCATCTTCAATCACCTTATTTTTTAACCAATCTTTCATTCCTTCAAAATCTGTGTAGAAACGGCCTCCGTTATATTGCAAAGCAAATGACCAGCCGTGGCTACTTTTTCCAAGATGAATTATTTCTTCGGGCTTTTTGCAACAAGGACAGATATTTATTTTTGCTTGATAATTAGTTCCCATATATTTTTAAAACAAATGAGTTAAATGACGAGAATCCCACACTTCCTTTCCACATCTCTTACACCACAGAACTAAAATATTTGCCTTTAATTTATTGGGATAGGTAAAAACATAATCAGAAATTTCATAACTTCCAAAATCGCGGGGCGACATTTTTTTATTATCTTTACTTCCCAAAAATTTGTCTAAACAAGTTTTGCAATGCAAAAACATTCCCGCTTTTTTGTAATCTAACTTTGTGCTCATTATTTTTTGTATTTCTTTTTTTGTCATAATTTTGAGCATTCCGAACATTTATTTTTAAATTTTTCTTTCGACCTAAATTCTTTTTTACAAACACTGCAAACGCAACGATGTTTCTTTTTTGACGACATTTTTATTTTTTATCTAATAATATTTCTACTATACTCTTATTCTTTTACTTGTCAAGCAAAAGAAAGTTTTTCTTTTTAAAAGACTATGTTATAATCTATTATTATCAAAATAAAATGAAATATATGGAAAATGATTTTTTTTCAACCAGAGATCTTTATCTCGCCGCGGTTTTAGTAACTTTAAAGTTTCCCCTCCAAGGGACGGATTTCTCCATCGAGGGGGAAAAATCGCTTCCGGTTGGGTACTTTAAATTTTTAAACTCTTCGGCGCTTCAAGAAGCCAAGCAGAAATATTCACAGGGGTTAATCTCAGTTGAACCGCGCATGTTTGTTACCAATATGCGAAGCTTAAAAGCTGATATCGCCAACATCTTTCGGAACCCGCATATAAATTCAAAAGAATAAACTTGACGAGCATCTGTTTTTTGTTTTTTAAAGATGAAAATATTTGACTTTTGATTTTAAAAGAATATAATTATGAAATGTTAAAACTTTTTCCAAACAATTTAATAGTTAATTGGCAAAAAAGGACAGATGTTTTACTGGAAAAAGTTTTACATCTGTCCTTTTTTGCTTTTTAAAAATCATGAAAAAACATATAAATATTGATAAAAAAAATGAATATTTAGAAATAAAAAATATTTATCCCCACCCCGATGGTTCTTATGATATTTCCTTTGAACCACTACTTAAAAGGGGATTAGAAGAGTGGATAAAACATTTATCTGAAAAAACATGGTGGAATCAAGAATTAAAAACTGAATTTATTAAAGCTTTTAATAAAATTAAATCTTATGGCACAAAGAAGAATGTTTAGTCCTCAAATTGTAGATAGTGACGCTTTTCTGGATATGTCACCTTCAGCCCAAAATCTTTATTTTCATTTAGGAATGAGAGCTGATGATGATGGTTTTGTTGGTAATCCTAAAAAAATCCTAAGAGTGGTTGGGGGTAATGATGATGATTTAAAAATTCTGCTTGCAAAGCGTTTTCTTCTTTCGTTTGAAAGTGGGGTGGTAGTTATAAAACACTGGCTCATTCATAACTTAATTAGGGCCGATTTATACAAAGAGACAACATACAAAAATGAAAAATCTAAACTAGGATTAAATGAAAATGGAGCATATACCGAAATTCGTGAAGGTGTTAGTGAGCTAAAAAAGATAGAGCCTCCAGAATGGCTTAAAATAAGGAGAAAAGACTTGCGTACCGCAAACGTACCGCAAACGGCTCTTAGGTTAGGTAAGGTTAGGGTAGGTAAGGAGAGAGAAGAAGGGGGGATTACCCCCACATTCCCTTTAAAAGAAAAATTCTCTGAAGAAGATAAAACGGCCGCGGCCGATTTGGCTGTTTATTATAATTTAAAAATAAATCCAAGGGCAAAGTTGTTGGATAAGGCTAAAGACAAAATAAAAACGCGATTAAAAAACTTTTCTGTAGAAGATATAAAACGGGCGATGGATAATTTTTCTTGCGATGATTGGAAAATGAAAAATGTAGCAGACAAGGGGATTGCTTGGTTTTGTCACAGTGATGAAAGAATCGAGCAATATATCAACCTTAAATCTAAGATAAAAATTCCCAATACAAATGCTTCGATTTCCAGTGAAATACTTTTATGACATGACTTCGTGGGTGGCTCTAGGACGCATTAAAAAACACGGATGGCTAGTTAGGTACCAAAAACAACAAAAGATTCAAATTAGGACTACCCCCGCCTCACAGAACGTGTGTTAAAGGGGGATTCGAGTAGTTAAAAACGTTAAAAAACAAAAAAATGGAGAAAATACAAAAAATAAACAGCAGAAGTAAACAACTTGAACAAGAATTATTAGGACGTCTTTTTTTTAACGAAAAAGATGCGATTGCAGTCTCAACTTTAATCAAAGCGGAAGAATTTTATTTTTTTAGAAAAGAATTTGAAATAATTCTTGATTGCGCGATAAATAATAAAAACCTCGTTATTGAATTTAAGGGGAATAATTTAATATTCTCGCCTTTTATGGAAACGGTTTCTTTTAGAAACATTGAAATTATTTGTTATGAGATAAGAGAAACAAATAACGCAAGAAAGATTTATTCAATTTTAGAAGAATCATTAAATGAAATTCCAACTACCAATATTTTTGAGTTTGTTTCCGATTTTCAAAAGAAGATAACCTCTAATGTAGAAAAAACAAACATTGAAAGATCTGACATTGAAAGTCTTATTAAAAAATATAAAGAACAACAAGAATTTTATAGAGAAAAATTTAGAAATGGAAATGGAATTATAGGTATGTCAACCGGATATTATAATCTCGACGCAATTATAGACGGGTTAAGAGAAGAACATTTGTGGATTATTGGGGGATACAGTAGTGTGGGGAAAACCGCAGCTGCCCTTAATATTACTTCTCAACTTGTGAAAGATAAAAAACGAGTTGTTTATTTTTCTTTTGAAATGGGGCAAATAGATATCCTTGCCAGGCTTATAGGAATCATGTCCCAAGAAAGTGGAATTTCTATTCTAAAAGGTTTTGGCAAAAAAGAAGAAGAAACAAAAAAGGCAATACAGTTGATAAGAGAAAGTAATTTTGCAATTCATTCTTTTAAGTCAGATTTGGCAGAATTGCTTTTTGCCATGCTTGAGGAAACCATCAATAATAAAGTAAATTTATTTGTAATTGATTTTATTCAACTTATAACCGTTAAGGGGTCGCGATCAGAATATGAAACAGTCACGACCGCGATTCTTGAACTGCAGAAAGCGGCAAAAAGATTTAAGGTCCCAATTATTGTTCTTTCTCAAATAAGTAATGAAGGAGCAAAAGTTGATTCTCCAATAATGACTTTCAAGGGTTCCGGAGCAATTGCTGCAGCGGCCGATTTGGCAATAGAAATAAAATCTGATGAAAAAGACAGAGAGGAATTAAAAAGAAAACTAATAGAGGGAGAGGAAGTCAGAATGAAATGGGATGTTAGAAAAAACAGGCATGGAAGAGTGGGTGCCATTGAAATGTATTTTCAAGGGAGGAGTGGAATTTTCCGGTTATTAACAGCAAAAGAAGGACAAACGGAGGATATTGAAAAAGAATTTAAACTACTTACAGTAAAAGAATCAGTGGTCGAAATAAAAAAAGAACAAGTTAAAATTGAAATACCACTGCCTTATTATAATCAAGATGTGTTAAAAGACGACGATGAAATAACAACGGCCGACATTGATAAAGCGTGGGATAAAATTTAAGAATTTAATAAGAAGCAAAAAAATGCAAGAAACAAAAATAAGATCAATTTTAGAACAAGTTAACACCGGTGAAGAAATTTCAAATGAAAAAGTTGAAGAAATAATTTCATTGGTAAAAAATGAAAATGAAGTACAAGGTTCCGAGGATAAAAAGGACAAACTGGAAATGGAATTACGAAACAAATTAGACAAAGAAGAAGACTGGAAAGAAAGGTTGAAGATAATGGCAAAAATAATTTCATTGAGTTTGGAATAATGTTTTTACTTGACAAGTAAAATGAAAGGAGTATAATGGAATTAATATGAAAAAAATAAAAGAAGCAAAATTATATAAAGTGGACGGGACAGTTAAAAGCATTAAACCGGCTTTGGGCAAGACATTCAACCTTAAGGAGCTCCAAGAATATGTCGGAGGAATAATTGATATTCAGCCTCTTCCGAAATTAAAAAAGGTTTTAGTATTAAATGATGAAGGGAAATTAATTGGATTTTCTAAAAACGAAATAGTTACAGAAATTTGGAAAAAAGAGTATCCAATTGCTGAATTTCCAAATAATAATGATGAGTTAATTGTTGGAGATGTGATTATCTGCGATGAGGAATTAATAAATTAAGTTTAAAATTATGAGTAATGTATTTAAGAAAAAATACAGCGGATTCCAACGACATATTTTGAAAGAATTTATGAGGGAGAAAGAATTAATAGAATTGGATAAAAAATATAATAATGCAAAACTTTTGCGAATAACAAGAAGGAGTTTATTAGCACTATCGAAAAACAAATAATTTTATGGCAAATTATTGTGAAAACAACTTAAGCGTTTCGGGCGATGAAAAAGAATTGAACGAGTTTAGCAGAAAAACACAAACAAAGAAACTCGTTTTTACTTTGGAGAAACTTGTTCCAACCCCAAAAGAATACCTTAAAAAAGGAGACGAAAGATGGTATGATTGGAGAATAAAGGAGTGGGGAACAAAATGGGATGTTTATCCAGATAGTGTCTCAAAAGATTTTGACGACGATAGTATCGATATCAGCTTTGACACAGCATGGAGTCCGCCGCTAGAATGGCTCAAGAAAGCAAGTAAGATTTTTAAAAATCTTTTTTTCCGAATTCATTACAAAGAAGAAGGTATGGGATACGAAGGAGTCGCAAAAGTGAACAACGGAAAATTAGAAGATAAATATATTGAATATTGAATATTAAATATGAAAAAAGCCAAAATAATTTCAAGTAGTTTTGTCAAAGGAAGAATTAGTAAAGATATTGAAATAGAATTATTTGACAAATCTATAATTACGGCAAACAAGTGGGCAATTTGGGATGATATCGAGGGAGATGATAGTGATTGGGATTGGGTTGATGAAGAAAGTAGAAAAAGATTCGATGAATTAAGTGAAAATACGCAAGAAGAGGTTAAAGAACTTATTAATAACTTTAAATTAAAATTATGAAAAAATTAGTAAAACAAATTCGTAAAAAAGTAGAATATGATTGGGGGAAAAAATGCAAAGATCTTGGCTTTGGTTGTTGTGTTTGTTGGGCGCATCGGGTTTTAGAAGATTTGGAAGAAATGGCTGAAAATTCATCAGTAATAGAAAAAATGTACAAAACTAAAAAAAATAAAAAAATATGAAAAAAGAGATAAAAGAATTTTTACTTGAATCAAATGCCATAGAAAGCGTTCACGGAGAAGAAGCGCTTGAAGATGCTTTAAGGGCTTGGAATTATATTAGTGATAAAAGTTTTTTAACACCTGAAGTGATTTTAGGAGCTCATAATTTTCTTTCAAAAAATTTAGATCCAAGAATAGCCGGATTTTGGAGAACTTGTGATGTATGGATAGGCGGAAAAAGAAAAATTTTTATTTCAACGCAACTAATTGAAGAAGATATAAAGGCATTGTGTAATAAAATTAATCAATCAATTAAGGATAAAGAAAAGTTAACAAAAGAAGAAGGGGAAAATATTTGCAAAGACGCACATATAAATTTTGAATTTATACACCCGCACGAGGATTATAACGGACGTGTTGGAAGATTAATAATGAATTGGCACAGATCAATGTTGGGATTAAAAATACTGATAATTCACACGGGAGGTGAACAATTTGATTATTATAAGTGGTTTAAGGATTAAAAACATATGAAAAAAGAAGAAAATAACTCAATAGAAAACGCGTTAGAAAAACTCCAAAAAAAATACGGCAAAGATGTTGTAATGCAAATGGATAAGGATGTTGATTTTAAAATAGAAACAATTTCAACGGGGTGTTTTAGTTTAGATGAGGCATTGGGGTCAGGCTTGCCCAGAGGTCGCATAATTGAGGTGTTTGGAAAAGAATCAAGTGGCAAGTCAACATTAACCACCTTCCTCGTGGCCCAAATACAAAAAGCCGGGGGTAGAGCGGCTCTTATTGATGCGGAAATGGCTTTTGATGGCAGTTATGCTAAAGCTATTGGAGTAGATGTTTCAAAATTAATGGTAGCCCAACCAGGGTCGCTTGAAGAGGGAATGGATATTCTTCGAGAATTAGTTAATACAAAATCTTTTGATATTATTGTTGTAGATTCGGTAGCAGCACTTGTTCCTAAAAGTGAAATTGAAGGAGAGGAAATGTTAAAAGATTCTATGGCCGTTCAAGCGCGACTTCTTGGGAAAGCTCTTAGAATTTTAACTGGGGAAATATCAAAATCTAAAACAGTGGTCATATTTATTAACCAAATTCGTGAAAAAATCGGCATCTTCTACGGGGCCAAAACTGTAACTCCAGGGGGGCGCGCACTAAAATTTTTTAGTTCAATTAGAATTGATGTTCAAGCTGGAGACAAAATACTCGGTAAGGGAGACGAGCAAATCGGGAATTGGTTAAAAGTTAAGATGGCCAAAAATAAGACCGCGCCTCCGTGGCGCGAAGCCGAGTTTGAACTTTTTTACGCAAAAGGAATAGATCTTGTGGGAGATATTACCGACTTCGGCGAAAAAATCGGCGTTATAAAAAAAGTTGGCAACACCTATACTTTTGGCGAACTGAAACTCGGCGCGAGTCGCGATAAAGCAAAAGAATTTTTGGTGAACAACGAAGAAACTTATCAAAAAATTAGAGAAGAGATTAATAAATTAATTAAAAAATAAATATATGAAAGCAAAAATTCAAACAAGTATAGATTTTCTCGCTAATTTATGTTTAGAGAACGCAGAAATTCATCACGAATATTCTGATGAAGATTTAATAAATGCGACACTTGTCTTCTCTCATTTTTTAATGGACAAAATTTATTCGGAAAACCAACATCTTTCTAAAGAAAAACAACTTGAGCTTGCAGGAACTACAGGCAAAGCTATTCGTGCATTGATAAAAGCTTCGTGCGGAAAAGATATGCACGAGATTGTATCAAAAATAAAATAGGAAATTAAAAAATTAATTAAAAAATAAATTAGAAAATATTAATATGTTAAATCAAAAAATTGTTCTCGTTGGTGGGGAATAAAACATGATTTTGGCGATTGGGAAGTGGAAGAAAAAGGTGAATTACTCCAACAAGGGACAAGTTTTTTATAGGAAGATATCTTATTCCAAAAAGAGAATGTAAAAAATGTCATTTTAAAGAAATTAAAGGTTTAAGAGTAATAATATAGACATTAAAAAATAAAACAATGAAAACAATAATAATAAGACCTAGTGTAGATAAAGAAGAATCCTGGCAAATCAAGATGTTAGAAAAAATGTTTGAAAAGATGAAATTAGTAGATAAAACAATTTGCGTAGATAGAATAGTTTATATTTTTGAAGAAGTTCGCGATGGAGAGATGAAATTAATAAATTAAATAATAAAATATGAAAAACGAAACAGCAAATATCATTGTAGATTTATATGAAATACGCGCTTCAGCCTTACCCCTGTCACAAGCGAGGCAAATAGAAAAAATAGAAAATGTATTTCAATATAATTTTTTATCAGTAATAATAGCGAACTTGTGTGATAAATATAAAATTAAAAATGAAGATATTAAAGAGATTATTAGGGAAAGAGGACAAGCACAACAATTAGCGCCAATAGACAATCAAAATTAAAAGTTTATAATTAACAAAGTAGTTTCTTTGATAAAGCGCGGTGCTAGAATATTTCTGTCCAAGCGGAGAAATAGGCAACTTGCGGCCAGAAGGATTGGCCAAAGGTTGGCTAGATGAAAAACATTAACAAATGACTTACTTGGAGAGATGTGGGAGGAATGATTGGATCTCCCATACCGATAAAACATCCTAAAGATTAATTCATGAACTAATTTTTAGGATACGGTATTTGGACAAATGAGTTCGTAAGAGCGGACGAGTCCCAAGAGTGTGAAGTGGGCTTCACATAATTGCAAAAATAAAAACTAAAATCTCTTTCATCTTTGAGGGTACAAAGTATTCCCTCCCGCGCTTTATCAAGGAAATTACTTATAAAATAAAAAAAAATGATAAGTAACATAAATTCAATCCAAAAAAATTTTATAAACAAAAAAATATACAGTCTTATTATTGAAGGAGTGAAATATACTTTTTTAAGCATTCAACTAGCCGGATCGCTGGAAGAAGCCTTTATTTTGGCGCAGAAAGAATTTATAAATAAAAACCCCGATTCTGTTGAAAAAATGATAGGGGCAAAAATCGGGTTATTTGAAATTAAAGAAATTCCGGAACTTTTTTTCGGGCCAAACGTTAACAATATGATTAAATCACTTGAAAGCAATAAACAGACAATTCTTTCCAGGCAAAAAATCCTTCAGCCGAATCGTAAGATAAACGAAATATCAGAAAAAAATAAATTAATGCAATCCATTGTTAACAATGATGATTTAGAGAAAAATAAAAATTTATTTAACGAATCTGAGTTTAAATATCTTAAGGACAAAATAGCAGCCAAGGAAACGCTAAAACAAAAAAACAATGACTCAATATGAATGGGTAATGGAGGGATTTAAACATCCAGATTTTCCTGAAGAGATTTTTGAAAAATTAAGAAAAGCAGAATTTGATTCACCTGGTTTTTTTGATAGATTAATTCCCCTTATTATACAACGAG
>ERZ1292625.3068-Hain-H41-01um-R1-3068-length-14150-cov-6_pt1 | contig 14150 bp, 16 predicted proteins | sample MGYA00564400_ERZ1292625 | MGnify/ENA primary metagenome ERZ1292625 (study PRJEB36523, sample SAMEA6512639) | groundwater metagenome | collected 2019-01-08 | study: AquaDiva: Metagenomics assemblies of 32 groundwater samples | reverse complement strand
TTGCCAAATTCCAGGCTCTTTGAACATAATGCCTTACCGATCCCTCGGCAAAATCAGGCAAAAGTTTTGTAGTTACAGTATTTGCACCACTACCGCCATTCATGTATTATTCCTTACTGGAGACTGTGTCGTAGGCGAACCCAAGTATTTTTTTCTATAAACGGTATAGAGTTCATCAAATCCTATTTCAAGACATGCTTTATGCCAACCGTCACGTTGTGAGCTAAGGGTGATGTCTGGATAACTCCATAGTTTCGCAAATTTATCTATATATCCCGCTCCCAATTTAAAAGCATTGGTATTTTGATATTCAGGCATAATAACTACTTGCCAAATATGTATTGTTGTCGGATCTAATCTTGTAATTATATATCCAACAAAATCCTTTTTGGGATTTTCTAAATGTTTGATTACTAAATCCGCACTATTTTCAGGCGTTGCCGTTCCTGAATCATCCATGTATGCCAAATGCAAACTTGCCTGGCCATTCCAGAGCGACTGTTTTATTGTATATCCACTATATTCCCCCTTGGTTCTACTCGCCAATTCCTCAACATATGGTTGTATCAAAAGCCATGACGCAGTATGGTATGGCTCGAATGTGGCACCACACGGTATTGTCGCTATGATTAACTGAGGCATTGGTTTTAAATTTTCTTCTTTCTTAATTTCCATATCCGATGTTTTTGTTGTTTCCATAAATTACCTCATCCCCCCTAAAGTATAGTTTAAATAATAGCCGTCAAGTATCCACTCCGCATCTTTTTGATTTGTATAAAATCTTAATCTGATATATTTCCCGTTTTCCAAAAAATCAACCTTTTCGTCAACACCAATGGTGCAGGCCATTGGAGACGACCAGTCAATTTGTTGATGTAAGGATTCCCGCGAACCCACTTGTATTAACAACTGAGTATCTGCGCTTTGTGGTTTTATACTTGGAAATAATTCCGTAATGTTTTTGTTAAACACGGAATTATCAAACAACATATCCCCCGTTTCGATATATGATTCAATTGCGTTTCCGTTATTGTTTGCACCGTCATCCAATTTGAAAATCCTGCCCGAAGTATCACCAACAACACTGTATGGCAATAAACCGTTTTCACTTAATTTATCCCATTCACTATCCGTTATTTCATCCCAACTGCCAAAGTTCAAAGCCTCCCAAGACGAAACCGTTTGTTTCCAATTATGTGTATGGCAAGTATAGTCAACATCACATATTGCCCAATTCTTTAATTCTATATTATAAATATAGGCTGTATTGGGCATACTCGAACCGACAGGAACACAATAAAAGATTTCCCTCGTATCTGACTTATAAAAAGAAAATGAAGTCCTAACCGCATCCTTATTCAGATTTGGAAATACCGAATTCCTGATTGGAAAACCGATAGGAACTATCGTATCAGCTAGCACGTAGAAATCTTCCTGACCAGTTAAGTAATTGATACCATTTTTGTCTTTAGCAACCGATCTTGCGCCAAGAAGTCCTATTCCTTCTGCAAAAATAGAGGATTGATAATCATACGGACTCCGGTAGTGGTCAAGGGCATAAATATTTTGTTCAGTAAAAGCATAGGCACGATTTTTGTAATTGCTGAAACCCGAAAGCCTATCCATTGCTTCTGTGCCATCACCAGTCATTTTGATAAAATCATGAACATTGCCTTTGCCATCTTTGGTTATTTCAAATATTTCTGGCTTTGTGGATTTCGACCACCTGAGTCTTGAAGGGAAGGCGTAACCACCTTCCGTTATCGACCCCAACATAAGTCTGTGCATTGAAGTAGTGAGATATTTGGCACGTGGAACATCCATAAGTTGTAATACCGAACCAAAGCTTGGCCATTTCCATATACCATTAACACCATTGGTTAGTATTGGCAGTCCACCAACTAAAGTAAATTGCCATATATCTGTAGCCGCTGAATCAGGCGCCGGGCTTGGTGTAATATCTGAATATGTCGTATATTCTTCTGCATACGCATAGATTTTTTCATCACAACATACAATAGTCCTAAAGGCATTGTCATAACCTTTAAATGTAAACATAGCCCTTATTGGTGAGCTGTTAGGTATGGTCGTAATCAAAGTCTTTCCTGGTGTCTTGTAGACACAGCCATGTCTAAATCTAACATTCCTACCAGTTGACCAAATTACATCAGTAGTCGGCAAGTTTGTTACTATGCCAGCATTAGAAGTTGATTGTCTAAATGGTTGAGTATAAGGCATTGCAATTTTATTATATAGATTGAATATTATACTTTAATCCTGTTGTTGACCAAGAAGTCCCCATCCAAACTTGTTTGGTTGGGGATGAATTATCAAATTTCCTGTACTTTCATGGTGATATTCTTTTGAAATTTATATCCATCAGACGTCACTATTTTGATTAAGATACGATACAATTCGCCATCGCCCCCCCCTCTCACACCCACAAGGACTTTCTTTGAACTTTTTTGGCTGAACTCAATAACACTACTTGTTAAATCGCTACCATCTGATAGACGAATTGCCGTCACCGTACTACTTGATATTGTTTCGTTTAGTCCTAAATCATTAGAAAAATCCGTCACAACAACAAACTCTTCGGATTTTTGCTTGGTAAATCTGTCTATCTTGCCAGTAGTTTTTATTTTTACAATAATATCAATTTCGTAATTATTGTCATTACTTGTTTTCGCCTTTGCCGTTATCTTGTGATCGCCTTCCGCTGAAGCGGCTTTTAATATTACCTTTATCTTTGTACCATCAATACTATCCGAATCAACAACAGACGACTTGCTACTTGCGCCCGATTGAAGATTAACACAATTAAGAGTATAGGAACTTATCGTTTCATTAGTATCGAGATTGATATAAAAATCAGCATATATCGGAAAACTCTCGTAAGAATGTTTATTAATTATATTCATTCATTAGTTGTCGTCAATTGTTTCCTGCCGATTACTTCCCTTCTAAATACCTTGTTTCTTTCTTCTGATTCAAATATATATCTGGGCTTCCCTTCAGTAGCAATATCCCAGTTGCATTCTAATTTGTTTTTAACATATCCTCTTATATCCCAATTAAATATGTTTTTAGCAGATACGGTCCCGCCTGATATATTCCATAAACATTCCAAGTCGTTTGAGATAGGTTCTTCTGATTCTATATTCCATGTGCATTCCAACTTTGGGTAGATGTCGACTTTTCCGTCAATATTCCATTCACAAATAACCGAATTCTCAACGGTTTCGCTTATAATATCCCATAAACACTCCAAGTTCACATCTGGAAGTTCTACCAATCCATCCATATCCCATTTGCAAGTGACACTACTTCTTACGTCTTTGAAATCCATGTTCCATAAACATTCTAAGTCCTGACTTACAAAGTCATAGGTAATATTCCATTCGCAAATAACCGAATTTTCAACGGTTTCAAAATTATCAATATCCCATAAAAACTGTTTCTCTATAGGGCCAACAACAGATTTTGGGTTAATATCAAAATTAAAAACATGGCTGGCATTCGGTACATTTATCAATATATTCCAGTTGCTTATCAATGACACCTCCGGCAATAAAATAAAATTTGCAATGTTCCATTTAATCTGTATGTTTTGACTTATAGGCGTGCTATCTAATATATTCCATTTAAAGTCAAAAGTTTTCGGCACTGATAAATAGTTTAAAATACCCCATTTGCTAATTAATGTTTGAGAAATAACGGACATAGAAGCAGGATTGTATTCATAAAAATCCTTTTGCAGGATACCACTACTACCAAGTCCTACATATCCTTTGCCTCCTATTCCAAAACCAACTGCAGAATACCTTGCCAAACCTATAAAACCATAAACCTTTTTCCATTGCGAACCCGAACCTAAAGCCGGGTCAAATTCCCATAAATCATTCTGCATCACCCCCGAATTGTTCTTGCCTAAACCAACATATCCTTTATTTCCTGTTGTGACAAAGGCAATAGCATCCGCCCTAACTCCTCCGCCAAAGCTATCCTTTGTTGTCCATACATTACCAACGGGGTTAAATTCACGGATAGTGTCAGTATTGCCGCTTATTGTATTGCCAAGACCGATATATGCCTTAGAATTTATAACAAAAGCGACGGCCCCTGCCGCTGCAAAAGCGGTGGCGATAAACGCCCATGATCCATTCCCAGCGGGATCGAATCGGTAGACCTGACCAGTTCTGGAATTATTAAATTGTAATATGCCGAGACCTATATACCCAAATACACCAATGCCGAAACTAACACAACTATGTCTCGCTTCAGCCGGAAAATCAATTTTTCTTGTCCATACATTTACAGGGGAGGGATTGTATTCATAAAAATCCTTATATCCTGTATTTGTATTAGTATCTATTCCTAGACCCACATAACCCTTAGAGCCTATGGAAAAACCAACGGCATTGCGTCTGCCCGCACCTGGGAAAACAGCCTTTTGAGACCATGTATTATTGGTACTATTGTATGCCCAAAAATCATTATTCATTACAGCTTCGAGTGAAACACCAAGTCCTACGTAACCAGTAGTTCCAATACTAAAACCTACTGCGGACATTCTTGCCGTACCTAGTAAATCTACTAATTTAGTCCATGCCATAGGTTATAATCCTAATTCCTCATTAACAATTTGAGTTGTAGTTTTTATATTATTTAATAAATCCAGGACTTGCTGAACTGTTACGGCAGGGTTTAAATGGAATTGAATTTTCTTGTCTACCAATTCTCCAAGTTTTTGGGCTTGCAATGCAGACATAATGGTGTCACCGGGTAAGGCTGGAACTATTTCTTGTCTTATTTTTATTCCAAATCTATCAATCTCATACCCAAAGCCACTCACTGCTAGAGCAAATACGGTATAACTCATCGCCACCCCTGTGATTCATTAAACTCTTTACCCTCGCGAATAATTTTCTCTACCTCAACAAACTTTGGCAATACCTTTTCTATAATTGGTTGTATTTCTTTATTTCGGCTCCCACCCTGCATGTTTGGATTTATTTGTAAATAGAATCCAGTCAGTGCCAATCTGTGATACTTCTTCTCTTCTTCGGGACTACCAAAAAGAGCATTAATCCTATCAGTAGTTATTTTATCCACATCGGTTTTTAATTTTACTTCTTTGCCTTGAAACGATGCCATACCCACTCCTACATAAAAGATTTTATTCTTTTGTCAGTTTTAAAATGATATTCAGGATCTTCGTATTCAAATATATTCCATAACAACTGCAACTCAACATCTTCTGCAAAATTATAGACATTCCATTGCAATTCAACCGAAGTATCAAATAATACTTCCAAAACAGCCCATCGTAATTCTAGTAATTCTTCAACATTATTATAAACATTCCATTGCAATTCTAATGTACTACCAGAGTCTACATAATTTAATACATTCCATGCCAGCGTGACCGGTTCTTCTATATCTGATACACCATCAAGAAAATAGAGACTCATTATATTGTTTGGCCTCTAACTTTTATTGTCTGCTTGTCCTCACTATAAGCAGCGGTATCAGCAGTACATATTCTTTTTATCCATACACGCACCACCGCTCCTGCCGCAATATCGCCTAATAAAAGTCCGTTAGCCTCTCCCACGTGCGTACTAAAGGTCAGCGATGGATTACTCGGAGCCGTAGATTCATCTGCTATAGTTTGAGTTCCAGAGTCCAATGCAAATTCCGCATAGGTTGTCGCGCTACCTTCGGCATATCCATCTTCACAAAATAATTTAGCATTATATAGTGTATCCGTTACGCTTGTGTTCTTTACCGCTATAGCCCGGTATTCGGTATCACCGGCAATGGCCTCGTCTGCATTTATATTATCAAAAAGATTGTTTAATGCTGCCGTAGTTATTTCGATACTAGACGTAATGCCGCCTAACGAAGCATTCACATCGGCATTGTCAGCCCCGCCAGTAAGATAAAATTTAATATCACCAGCAATGATAGACATAATTTATTACTCCAATACTATTATATTTAAGTAGTCTCACCTTTGACGGTTAATGTAAAACCAACATTTGTTTGCGCTGTCGCAGAAGCAGTAATTGTCCTTCTTATCCAAAGCCTTACCCTCTCTGGATAAGTTAATTCACTAGAAAGAACCAAAGCAGCTCCCTCGCTAGCGTATCCAGCAAAACTTGCCCCAGCAGGCGGAGTAGATTCATTCGATGGGGATGCAACAGCAGTACCACTTGTATCTATCCATAAAGCCACCCCAATATATAACCCGCTTACAGTTATCCAACATTTAGCATTATATAAAGCCTCTGAGCTAGCATTGATATTAATTATATCAATTGCCCTATATTCTACATCGCCAGCAGAGGCTTCTGAGGCTAATACATTATCAAATAAATTGTTTATTCCTACGGTGAGTGCATAAGTAGAGCCGGTGCCGCCTAACGAGTTGCCCGGAGTTTGATTACTAGAGCCGCCTGTATAATAAAATTTTATTTCACCTGCTATAACACTCATAACAACCCCCTGTTCTATAAATTATTTATTCACGATAACAAAGGTATCACCATTTGCCGGCGTACCTGTAAATGCACTCATCATTTTTACGAAATTATCACTTCCATAATACAATTCAATTTTCCTGGTTTGACCTATTAAATTCCCAGATGTAAACGAAATATAACCTTGCCAATATCCAGTAGCCGCTTCAGTAAGCGACGTAGCAAAGTAAATCGGACTATTCAAATCAGTATAAATCACATACCCTTCTGGATATTCAATCACGGATTCCAGCCTACCATTTCCATCAAATGTTATCTGGTCTGTTTTTGTTTTTATCGCATCGGATTTGTTGATTATCTCAAAAGAGATTGATTCTAAGCCTGAATCGTTAATACTTGGCGGCAATAAACTTGTATTTGGTGTCCAATCACCATTATCTTTTCTTGAAGTTATTGTTGGTGGCACTATAATAGTGTTTAAAAAACCATAATTCCCAACTTCACGACCATACAGTTTAAACCCTGTAGGAATACCTGCTGTCGGATAATCCCAATTAACCTGCACACCATTTGTTGTATTTTCACTGGGCAATGCGCCGCTTGGTGTTATGGAACCATCGTCTAGCCACGTAGTTACAGCACTAACGGTATCCATCAACAATTCTGCGCCAGTGTCTCTACCATAAATCTTATATCCTGTAGCACCACTGGTTGCACCCCAGTTTACGTTCACACCTCCCACTCCAGCCAAAACATGGGAAGTTTCTGTCGATGCCAGTGTTTGTCCAACAGCATTAATAGCCACCACTCTGTAATAGTATGTGCCAGGGGCAAGCGTACCAGACCCATCAGTAAATGCTTCATTAACCGGAGTCGCTACTTGTTCGGTAACAACCGACATCTCATTCGATGCACTGGTTTCTCCCGCTTCATTAAAGGCTGTTACGGTATATTTATAAGTACCAGAAGGCAGCGTCCCTGCACATGCGGTAAGACTTGTTATTACCGGTGAAATCAATCTATCTGTGAGATTATCTAATGAAGTAGCCCTTGTATCAGATAATCTTGTCAATAAAGCGCAAACATCTCCTTCAATATTCAACGTTTGTGATTGTATCAGAGGCGTAGCATCGGTTGTTTTCCAAAACACATGACCTGAAAAGCCTGCGAGACCTCCCACAATACCAAAATGTTGTATGTATATATCTTCATTAACTACACAAGCATAGACATCGCCATTCGGAGCGGCAGCCATTCCCCACCACCCACTGCCTGTTTGATTAAGAGCAACAAAAGGGCCGACACTACCTCTTTGTATATAAATATCACCTGCATCTCTATCACAAGCATAAACATTATCTGTCGGCGAAGTTGCCATTGCGTTCCAATCCCGGCTTGTTTCTCCTAATGCGATAAAATCCCCCGCACCTGCATCTTGTTTATATATGTCTCCCTCAAATACACAGGCATAGACATCGTCATTAGAATTAACGGTAATACCATTCCAGCTTTTCGTTGGCAAACCTAATGCGATAAAATCCCCCGCACCACCAGTCCTCTTATATATATCCCCATCAGCTATAGCATAAATATCTCCATTGGGAGCAGCAGCCATAGCAAGCCAATTTCTTGTTGTTTGTGCAAGCGCATTGAATGCCCCTGCCTCTGCTGTTTGCATGTATATATCGCCAGCAAATACACAAGCATATATATTCCCATTCGGAGCGGCAGCCATTCCTCTCCAATCTCTGGCGGCCTCTCCCAGCGCAACAAAAGCACCCGCACCAGCCGTTCGTTTGTATATATCACCTCCAGTATAGACACAGGCATAAATATTGCCACTCGGAGCAGCGGTCATTGCCACATATTGTCTATAGGTTTGACTTAACGCTACAAAATCGTCCATCCCCTCGCCAATAGTAACTACTTGGTATATAGACAATGCCGCAGTAGCATCTATCTGTCTTTCCGTAACACCGTAAGAAGTCCAGTCTTGAATAACCGTGCCGTCTTTGTCGATAATTTTGTACGATACGGTTTTGCTACTTGGCCAAGGCGAAGTAGCAAGTAACATTTGAGATGGTGTTAAAGCTGTCATTAATTCACTCTTACCTTAATTTGATAGTTGCGAAGTAAATGTACCATAGGCTTCTGCCGCTACCGTAAATGTTCCCGCTGGTTTTCTGCCTGTTCCTATACTCATCCGAATTTCGTCCATATATCCATTAACATTATTTGCATCATAATTCACCCCGCCCACCGTCCAGGTACCAGTATTGTCAACGATAGCATCAGCATCTATAACATCAGAACCTACCTGAGAACCGTTAACATAAAATCTAAACTTGAAGCCTTTCCTAATGACCGCTATGTGATACACTGTATCAAGGGAAGGAGTCCACGACCCAGACTTAGCGTTAATAATAGATATACTTGAGGATTCTTGAATAAAGGATAGCCCTGCCAATGTGCTGTTATAGCCAAATATTAAATAATCTGTGCTTTGTGCCTGAATTTTATTGATTATATAATCTGAGCCTAATATACCCGTAAATCTAATCCATAATTCCAGCATAAAATCAAAACTTCCAAGTTCCAAGCGAGGATTGTCTGCAATGACTAACTTATCGTCAGTACCGTCAAAAGCAAAAGATGCGCCACCGAATACGCTTTGTGTGGTCGTGCCGTTGACACTACCGCCTGCCGTAACTGTTATTTCCTGCTCTGAAGAATCCAAATATGTACTCAGACTTCCGACCTGATCGCCATGTAATAATAATTTTGTATACTGGTCATTGCCGGAACCTGCAATAACTTGTATTCCTGTTAATCCCGCGCCATTACCAGTATGAGTTCCTGCGAAAGTACCCGTTACCGTTCCTGTAAATGTAGGATTGTTTGGAATGGCGGCAATAACAAGTTTGCCAGTTGCATCAAATTTTACAACTCTATTTGCCGTTGGTGTGGATGTGCCTGGATCAATATAAGAATATCCTGATCCGGCAAAGGCTTCTGAGCAACACAGAACCAATACAATTATTATAAAACTTCGCATTAGATATAACCCACCAATCTTATTTCCCATGCATCGTTATCATTATTAAGTGTTTGTTTGTTAAAATCTCTTACTTTATAATACATTTTTCTTTTTTTCCCGTCAGTAACGGTATTGATAGGAAATGTACCTTGTCCCTTCCAACCCGTGGCATAGATACCGAAATCCCACGTTCCAACATATCCTAAATAACCACCAATCAGCAGTAGCCAATCGCTGTCGTTGCCATCACCAAGTATTCCCCTGATTTGTATTCTCGGACTATAGGTAGCAGCAGTATTACTATTTTGTATTGAAATAGAACCCACACCTTCTAAAATCACAGCAACAGCCCCATCGGGAACACTATCAAGACCGGATGACCCTATTTTTCTTTCAATTTCCGGATCTCCCAAAACTGAAGTTCCGTAAGCAAGTTGTACTGAGGAAGAGAAAAATGTTGGCCGTCCATCGGCAGTAAGTGTTTCTTTTTGATGTGTATGGTACATCTCACTATCTTGCAACACCGAGCCATCTATAAGTTTTTCTACTGAATTATTATTATTTGCAAAAGACGAGTGGAAATGTTTTCTTCTCAGAATTCCATTTATTAAATGTGTGTGTAGCACACTCTGCGCTGTGTGATCCATAGAATTAGATTGTCTATGGCTTAACAAATCTGCTATAACTTCAATAACTTCCTCATTCTTGGTAACGGTTTCCCAAGAACTGCCATTATCCCATTGTAATTCTCTTACATTCGTATAAGGCTGTGATTTATCACTGGCAGTATAAAGGTAAAATCTTCCTTTATTCCCTGCGGCTGGGCGTTCACTTCCAGATGTTAAACCAGACAAAATTGCATGTATTCCAGAGAGACTATGTTCCTTCGATACCGATTCTTTAACCTTTTGAGTTAATTCACGAATCCTATCATCCCCTAGCGTGGGAATCTCCGCCCCTTGCGGATCATTTCCAGTTAATGTTTCAAGTCCAGCCATATTTTATTTCCTATTGTCACTCAAAAATACATTCAAAGGGTACGATTGATTGCCATTGCCTGAACGTCTTTCTTTTTTATCTTGATTTTTTAAATCTTCAATCAAACCATCTTTTTTATTTTGCCACAATACTATTCTCTCGTCTTTGCCTATATATGGAATAGCTTCCACCAATGCTGCATAGAACAATAAATCACTTCTATTTTCAGTCCACCAATTAATATCATCTTCCTCAACCAATGTCGGAAATCTTTTGTAATAGACAATTCCATATTCGTAATCCGCATCTGTGTATTTATCAAACTCTATAGTTCTGCTTATCATTGAAAACCGTCTAGGGACGCTCTCATTATCCGTAGCTATATTCCTAAACGTCTCTATAAATTTCCGAGGTTGGTATCTGTCATATAAGGGAACTCTGGTATCATTTTCCACAATGTAAAACACTATCAATTCCAAATAATCACTGGGAATATCAATAGACTTTTTCCCTTCTAATACTGTATCTATTTTATGTTCTTCCATTACCCGAAGACGCAACTCATCCTCAAGTCTTGTTTGCGCATCCCTTATCCAATCATCAATGAATGCCCCATATTCAGGTTTTAATAATAGATGTATCCTGCGTTTAATATCTACAAAGCTTTTGGTAGCACGTATAGACCGATAGCTTCCTTTGTATGCTATGTTCCATTTAATAATTAACTCGGTAGTTATATCAGTCAATCTCTAGTCTTCCTTTGGTAGCGGTAATAATCCAAATTTCATTAATACGATTTCTTTTGGTACTGGATATGCCGATTCAGCAAATATCATCCCATACAAGGAATTACCAGCCTCTGTTTGATAACGACTTAGAGTCTCAGGCTGATCATTGGTAACTATTAAAGCTTTTACACAAACAAGATTTATAATTGCATCATAATATTGTTTATCAATATAAGCCTCGTCATAATCTTCCACCAATTTATCAGGCAAGGCATAATAGGATGCATTAAGTTTCTCAGATGAAATACTTCCTGGTATTTTATCTATAATAAACCTATCGCCTCTGACAGTGTAAGAACTTGGAATTCCTACATTAGACACAGGATACAAAATCCCAAAACTATCTGAATTTGTATAATCTAGTGAAATCTTTTTCGTACCATTGTCGTAATTTATATTATCGTAAAATCCTCCATATCTACCCGTAGTTTCTGCCTTATCAAAGGCATAAGAATAGGTACTGGCTATAGGAGTGATTTGTTTTGATGTGAGTAAGAACTTTAACGGGAATTTCCTACCCATATCTTCTCGTATTTCATTAATCCAGTCCGAGATAAGCGAAGACAAGTTTTTCTTTCGAAGATTAGTTTCAATTCGTTCTTGAAGTTCGTAATATTTCATTCAACTCCATCAAGAGCCAGGGGAAGTTCTTTACTCCTTCCCCTGGCATCTTTAAATTTACTCCCCTGCAAAGGTAACCATCCACGATGGCCTTGCAATTGAAGTTGTCAATGTACCCGTAACGATAGCACTTAACTTTAATCTATCATTTTTGGATACACTCAAAGTTCCTGTATCAGTAGTAAGAGTTAACGGATATGTCGTATTTGTTCCTAAACCACCAAGTCCACCGTTATCCGTACCCTTAGTTGTACAAGAACCATGAAGTAATTGATTCGTATCTAATCCATATTGCCCAAGATTGAGTACCTGGAATGTTATATAATCAGTAGACGAACTTCCATGTCCATTAGTACCAGCAAAAGAAATATTACTTACTTTTGAAGTTTCAGGAACGGTAATATATAGAACAGTTGCCCCTGTTGTAGCTATTGAAGTTAAGCTATTAGACTCAATTACATGGTTCCCAATTACCCTGAATTGACATGATGCCGTAGTTCCTATGTTCTCGTACCTGGCACAAAGCCCGGTAGCCGTATCGGTTTGTATAAAAACACAGCCTTTGGCATAACCAGCAGTACCATTGGTAGGCACAGTGGTCCCCGATGCCAAAAGTACCTTATTGGAACTATCCATTTGCAATCGCTTAACCCCTGAAATAGTTTCGCCGTCAAGGGTAAGTCTGCCAATAACCGCATCTTCCATTTTTGCGGCATAAACTGAACTGCCGACAAATAAGGAGAGGATTATTGCCCAAAAAAACAATCTTTTAAACATTTCACCCTCCTTAGTTTAAATCCACACAAAGAGCCATTACTTTCACAGAACCAACAGTATTTGTTCCTGTAACCGTAAAGGTAAGGTCAATCGTATCTCCGGTAGTATAAAGCTTGCCCACATCAGTAACATATTGATCCGTACTACTACCCATACCTTTCGTAAACGTTCCCGCAGTTGCTTTCATATTTACGTCATCGTCATAGCCATTTGCATCACTACCATCACCAATATCAACCGTGCTGGTAGTTGCCGCATCATTGGCTGTGATAATCTTAGTAAATACGTTCAACACGCATGACCCAGTACCAACTGGCAATACCTGTAAAACATCTCCATTCGTCGCCGCAGAAATATCTACGGTATTAGACATTATAAAAGTTTTATTCAGTCCAGATGCAGGAATACCATATACCGAACTCCCAGTCTTATCTACAGTGGCAGCGTAACCCACTATAGGAATTGACAAGAACAAGGCAGTGGCTATTCCTATAAGCCATAATTTCATCTTATTCATGTGTTTTGATACCTCCTAATTGTAAATTTACCTTGAGGTAAGGAATTTTACCTTACCCCAAGATAAGAACTATTAATCTAAGCCCAGGTCGGCTGTGCCATACAGTATTCCAAGTCCTTTGGAATTTACCGTTGCCCAATCATAAAGATTTGTTACCCTCATACCTTCACCGCAGGTATGTTCAAACTTCTCAAAATATACGGATTCTATAATAGTTGATGCAAAACCCAGGGCTGATATGTGTCCAAATGGCATATGGAAGCATGTGGAAGCGCCATCAGTTACTTTCTTTACCTGATTAGATTCCAAGATTGTCATTTTCCCATATTTGCCTAATTTGGCATGACGTAAAGGCGTAGTCGCATCCCCTGTCATAGACACATCTTTGATGTCGGATAATTGAATACAACCAGCAACAAGAGAAGGCAGACAAATCCATCTGCCTTCATCTGGCCAGTTTTGTTCATCTCCAACAACCTGACATGCAATGATATACTTCAAAACATTTACAGAAGTAAATGTTGGAAACGACCCAGTCGTACCAAGTTTAATATTACCACTTGTTACGCCTGCGCTATTACCTTTATTGCTGGCATGGGCATCGCCAACAATATCATCCAGAAATTCCCCGGCAATCTCAGTATTGACCTGTTCACCACCATCCAAAGTACATTCATCGATGAACTTGCTACCATCCAGCATTTGCTTCTTTGTTATCTTGTCTATCCCAAAGTAGAAGTAGTTAGACCGATTCATTGGAAATTCAATCGGTGCAGCCTTGGGGTTTTCCATTGTCATTGTTCCGCCAAGTGGATAACTTTTAACAGTTATCGTTGGCCTTACTGGAATAACAACCTTATCACCACGTTTATTTATATCGGCGGCAAAATCACTATTCGTCATTAAAGGGATAGGGCTTGTATAGTAAAATTTCTTCTGATATTTTA
>ERZ1292625.3067-Hain-H41-01um-R1-3067-length-14151-cov-6_pt1 | contig 14151 bp, 19 predicted proteins | sample MGYA00564400_ERZ1292625 | MGnify/ENA primary metagenome ERZ1292625 (study PRJEB36523, sample SAMEA6512639) | groundwater metagenome | collected 2019-01-08 | study: AquaDiva: Metagenomics assemblies of 32 groundwater samples | reverse complement strand
GGCGGTAAACGCTTCAGGTATGTTAAGCAGGCTAGTAAAGCCAGGGTCAACTTTATTCCATACGTACACAAAGGCATTGCGCCCACCAATAAGCAGCACGCCACCCAGCTCGGCAATACAGGTACTGTCATCACCCTCAGGCAATAGAAGTGCAGCGTCCGTAATGGTGTAGCTGTTGCTGTCAGTAGGGTCAAAGGTGTCGCCAGGGGTTTCTATAATGCTGCCAAGTCCATCGCGGGTAATCCAGTACACGTTGCCGTCCTCGTACGAAACAAGCACATGCACACGCGAGTTATACGAGTTAACGTCAACAATTTCCCAGTTGTATACCCATGCAGACGTTGGGCCGGTAATCCAAAGGTCGCCAGTGTCAGCGTAGTCAATTCCTTGGAACGTCCACAGTAGGAAGTAGCCATTCCAAACAACAATGCCGTTTGTGCTGGTAAATTGCGTCACGCCAGCATTACCCATAAATATAAGGGTATTGGCCGGTACGCTACCCTGCGCCTCAGTAAGTATTCCCCACAGGTAGTTATGGGTGTCCGTCACGTACGTAGCGTTGCTACCAGCAAGGCCGCCAGTCTTGTCAACGTAGTAGGCAACCGGGCTACCTTGGCCGCTGTATGCGTAGGTAGTAAGTGTGCCGCTTCCGTCAGTACTAAAGTTAACGGCAGTAGTACTTGCTGGTGCCAGTGTTGGTTGGAACGTAAGTCCCACAATGTTGCGGGCGTAGTACAGCGTGTTAATGCTAAGCCCCGTTGAGGTGCTTGTATTCAAATAGAACGCAACACCCTCGTACCAGCCCGTCATGCTAGCAATAGCAATCCTGTCCGTGCTGGCTGTTGAGGTAAATGCAATTGCTGCGGCTACAGGTGGTTGCACCACGGCTGTAAGCAACGGCTCAACACTTGCCTCGCCTGGGATAGACACTATTTCAACGTTGCGCATGTCGGCAACGCCGTTGTAAGGGGTATCGGCAATGCCGTTCTCAAACCCGTTTATAACTATGTCTTTTCCCTCGAGGTGGTATGCCATGTGTTTATCGTAGTACGCGGTCTAGGCTAGCTTTTATGTAGCTAATGTCAGTACTAATTTGTGCAAGTTGTACCTGCAATTGAACCTGCTGCGTGTTCAATATTGTTATTGCAGCTTTCTGTTCATCGACCTGTTTTTCTATGTCGTCTATGCGATACCCATAGAGAGTAAAGGTGCTAATTACGGTAATTCCCGCGATTATTAGCGACCAAGCATTACTTTTTAGCCAATCATTCATGTTGTTAATTAGATAAAGAACGTCCTAAGGTCTGGTATTGCGGTAAATGTTCCAACCGCTGTGTCGAACGTACCGCTAGCGGTAAACGTGTGTATGGTGTTGCCACCAGAAGTGGTAATAGTTCCACCTGTTGCACCAGGGAAGGTTCCTGTGGTGTAGGAAAGTATTACAATTCCCGTACCACCAGCACCTCCAGTTCCGCCTCCGTTAGCTGTAGCTCCACCTCCGCCTCCGGTATTTGCGGTACCCGATACACCCGAACCACCTGCCGCAGTTGCACCCGCGCCTCCGCCTCCAGCTCCACCGGCACCTCCGGAACCACCGGAGCGCGAACCGCCACCACCTCCACCTGCATACGTCACTGACGCACCAGATATTGAGCTAGCGGTACCAGCACCTCCCTGTCCGCGTACCGAACCGGCACCAGCAGCACCAGCAGAAGTAGCACCACCTCCACCTCCACCTGGGAACGGGGAGCCTGATGGCGAACCACTACCTCCGGCAGTACCCTGTCCGCCCGTACCAGTACCGTTAGTTTCCTGGTATCCACCACCACCGCCCGAACCACCATTTCCAGCAGGGTTGCCACCACCATGACCTCCACCTACAGCCGTTAGGCCGTTGAATGTACTGTCCGTTCCGTTAGTAGCTTGTGCGGCACCGTCATTACCACCTGCACCTCCTGTACCAATTACAATTGGGAACGAGCCGCTTGTGATAGAGGAGGAACCCGTGAGCATTCCGCCCGCGCCTCCACCACCTCCACCGCCGGAGCCTGTCGAAAAGCCTCCGCCGCCGCCGCCCGCTACAAGTAGGTAATTTACTGTTGCCATAGTTTATACAGCGTTTGCCCAAGTACTCTTCCAATCGGTACCGTTATACTGCGCAGTTAACATAAACGTCTTGCCCGCCGTAGTTGCTGCTGGGAAGGCAGCACCAAAAGCTTTGTAGGTAGCATTTATGGTAAGTGTCTGTGCTCCCGCGCTATCTACATACAGCACAATAACCTCACCTATAACTGGCGTGCCCGTAGGCGCGTCAATGGTTAGGGTTGCCGTCTGCGTAGTGCGGTAGTACACGTTGGCCGTACTAAGGTCAGGCGATAGGTTTGAGCTGGTAGTGCTAGAAGCAGTACGTGGCTGGTTGCGCTTGTTCGTTATGGTCGTAGTAGACGTTGCTGTTGGCAACGCCGTACCACCAACCGTAGGCGCGTTAGTGCTTTCAATATCGGTAAACCAACCTTTGGTCACACGTGCTCCCGTTGCGGCAATAGAGCCGGTCATCGTGAGGTTGTTTGCACCAAGTGCTAGCGTACCTGTAGTAAGCGTCAGTATGCCGCTGCTGTGGGTAAGTACTACGTTGCTGTTGGCAAAGTTAATTACCGCACCCGAGGCAAGGAACAAGTCTGCCCAGTTAAGGGTAGTTGAACCTAGTGCCACACCATCGTTCGTCACTGGGGAAAGTACCGTAGCCGTAAGCTGCACTGCGCCCGTACCGTTAATAGCAAGCCCCAGGGTGTTTGCTGCTGGCAGGTACAAACGGTTGCCCGTTGCTGTAGTTGCCGTTGGGCTAAACCCAGTTGCCGTAGCAAGGCCCGCAAGCGTAAGTGCTCCCGCGTCCGTAAGGGTAGCGTTAGTGCTGGTTGCTTGTGCGCCACGCCCGGTACCGTCTGCACGTAGGATACTTTCGTCCGTAGCAAACGTAGCTGCCGCCGTCACCATGTTGGCAATGTCCGTAGTGGTTGCCAGCGTACCCGTTGTAGGGAAGGTCACGGTGGTGGTGTTTGTCATCGTAAACGTTGAAGCAAATGCTCCAGACGTCGTGAGGTTGCCACCAAGCGTAATGGTTTTGCCCGTGTTTGCTACGCCCGTACCCCCGTACTGTCCCGCTATAGCAGTGCCATTCCATGTACCCGTAGCAATAGTGCCAAGGGTAGTAATACTGGTTTGGCCCACGTAGGTAGCAGCAATGTCCACTACCGGGTTGGCAGGGTCAGTGCTGTTAACCGTAATGCGGTTGCTGGTACCAACAACGCTTTGCACCACACCGGAACCGGTAGCGTAGTTAGGTATGTTCAACGTCGTACCGTTAAACGTAGCTGCGCCACTGGTACCCGTGGTGGTAAGTGCAATAGGGCTTTGGTAATCCGTATTCGCTACTGCCTGCGTAATAGCTCCCGTCACACCTTTAAGCATTCCGCTTACGGTAATGGCAAGGCTAAGGTTAGGGGTAGTAGTTGGGTTGGTCACGGTGCCGTCAAACCCGTTCCCGTCCGTAAACGAGAAGCTGGTCACGGTACCCGAACCACCCGAAATATCTACCAACAGGCGGTGCGAAGTAGGGTCGGCATACACGCGAACGGGCGTCACCCCGTCCACATTGGACGCTGCAAGCAGGGTTGGCACGTTGTTTTGGTCGCGTGATGCTTGTGCCATATTAGGTGCTTTGAATTAGTAAGTTCCCGTTGCTATCTGCGTACACCACTACTGGGGTAATGCCGTCTGCGCTGCTAACTGCCAGTAGGGCAGGCACATTGTTCTGGTCGCGTGGTGCCACACTAGGCCCAAAGTCGCTACCCCCACTACCGTCCATAACGCTAAGGCTATGGTTGCTAGCATTGGCTTTAACACGTACCGGCGTTTTGCCGTCCGTGCTTAGCCCTGCAAGCAGGGTGGGTACATTGTTCTCATCGCGTGCTGCTTGTGCCATAAGTTAGTTGACGATAGTCCAATCCGCTGCGCTGGCTGTGCCGGTAGCGAAGTAGATTTTCTTAGCCGCAGTATCGGTGTACTGTTGCCCAACGTATGCAGGCGTTGAGGCTGGTGCAACAACACCCTGCAAGCTGCTGCCTTGTACGAGCAAGCGGTGCGACGTCGGGTCAGCGTAAACACGCACCGGGGTAAGCCCGTCTGCGGTACTGGCTGCTATAAGGGTTGGGACGTTATTCTCGTCCCGTGCTGCGTTTGCCATCGCGTTCTACATTACGTTGGTAAGTTTCAGTACGGTCAGTAAGTGCCTGTTCACGCATAGCAACGTCTGCAAGCATTTTCTTTGCTGTTTGCAGCTTGTTGTTAGCGTCCTTTTCGCGCCAACCAATAGCTTCCTCGCGGGAAGATACTGTTAGTTCACGTCCAACCACCTGTGCTTCACGGCGACTAAGGTCATCGTTAACCTGTTGTTCCTTAACCTTAGAAGCCAGCAAGATGTCGTGGGACGCGTCTAGGTTTGCTTGGGCACTACTTTCCATACTTCCAACCAACCCCTCCTTGGTACTAAGTGCGCTTTCCCTTTTGTCTAGGGCACGCTCCCTAGCCTCGGTACCGTCTGCTTTTTCTTGCAATGCCTCGGTATTAACCGCAAGCAGCTCAAGCTTTTTATCTACTTCCGCCTCTTTGGTGTACAGGGGGTCAAACGCGGTGTCGCGCTGTTCCTCAAGGCTACGCACTTCAACTTTAAGGTTGTCGCGCTGCACAATAAGGTCGCTAACCTCTTCCAACACTACAGCGGTGGTGCCGCTGCGGAACTGTTCTAGCAACGCCTCTTCGCTACCTGCTGTTTGGCGAATGTGGTCAACCTTGCGTGCAAGGCTAATACCCTCGTCAATTTGCATTTTGCGTTCGACGGCTAGTTCCTGTTGTACTTCTGATTTGGTAAGTAGTCGCATAGGGTGGTTAGGCCACTACCTGTCCGTCCCCAACTAGACTGTCGTCTTCGTCAAGCACGTTGGTACGTGGGTTGCCTTTCTTGTCTCGCGTAAGTACTTTGTCAGCTTCACTTGGCACCACACGTGTCTGCGCAATTGCAGGCTCAAGTGGCTCAAGACACTTTTGAATGTAGGGTGCAATGTCCGTTTCGGTATAACCTGCTGGGCGTGGCCCTGCGTCCTTACTGTTCATGAACTTCCCCTTTTCTGACTTGTAGAACTCGCGCTCACCAAGCGTACGAGCGAACTTCTTTCGAATGCTTTGTATTCCCTCCTGGGTTTCGTTTGGGATAATGAGCGGTACCGTTTTGTGTGCAGGGAAGGTGTACTCCACACTGTTCCACTTGTCGGTAAACTCTTCGTCCGTCCAGTTGGTAAAACTAAACACTCCGGTAAAGCCCTCGGGCATGGTATTGGTTGTTGGATTTTCCATAAGCTTTTTCAAGCAGTTAGGCTATTGCTAGCAAATAATGGGGGGTATTGCCCCCGCCACTGACCCCCGTGGGGGCCAGGACGCGGAAGTACTACCTAATTAAAGGTCAATGTACACGGTGCGGTACTCAGTGTTCACGCCTGCTTGCAGTGCGCGTCCAACAAAGCCCTGTGCGATAACACCGTTCTCCACTGCACCCGCCGTAGCGTTTGAAGGGGAGATGGCCGAACCAACCGTAAGGTCTGCATCGCCGTTAAGGCAGGACGTAGGCCCCTTGGTTTGGATAAGGCCGAACACGTTAGTAGTGCCCGCTACAGACGCTGCAATAGCGTTGAGCGTCACACCAATTGGCGTGTTGGTTGGCGTCGTTGGGTTAACAACAACATTCACGTAGAGGTTAGGGATAAGCGATACTTCGGAAGCCGTAGTAATCGCAGTCACCGCAGTGTCCTCAAGCGTAAGCGTAAGGGACGTTGAAAGGTCCGCTGCCGGGTGGCTTTGAATCTTCAGCGTTTGGCCCTCGCCAGCGTTGTCGTTAACAACCAGGAAGCCACCGGCGTACTGGTTAACCGTTGCAGCAGTAGCACCAAGCGTCACTGTAATAGTGGTGTAGGGTACTGTGCTTGACTTCGGGCTGTATGCCGTCACAGCCATGTTCTGGTGTGCAGCAACCACTGGGGGAGCTTGCACAAGAACACCGGCTACTAGGGCTACGGTACCGTTTTGCACAATGACGAACTCGCGTCCATCAGAGGCGTCGAAACGCTCACCAGCAGTGGTGGTCGAGTTCGAGAACGGTGCCGGAGATACAGTCTCGGAGACAGTTTGGAAAAGGCTAAACGGTGCGCCTTGTCCTTTTTGGGTAAGTCGAGACATAACAATTTTTAACTTGCTAGTAATTAAGCTTCCTTAGTAATCACGCCATCACGGCCTACAACAAGCCAGGCTGTGCCATTGGAGTACACGTCAACCATGTTTCCAATAACGCCTGCGATGTTGAGGTACTTCGTCACTACAGCAGAACCACCCAGTGCGATTGCTGTACCCGCTACTGGAAGTAGGCGTACAACTTGCGCAACCGTAAGGTCTACGTGCAGTACGGAACCTGCTGTACCTGCAATTGCTGGCAGGGTAAGCGTAATAGTTCCAGAAGCACCCGTGTTGGTAATGTTCTTATTAAGGTCGGCTGCCACAAGCGTAGCGTCCCCCGTGTATGCCACTGGGGCTAGGGCAGGCGAAACGATTGGGTACACAGCACCGTTAGTAGTCGTAATCGTCCCGGAGGTCGAAAACGCACCAGCAGTTATGGTTCCCGTAGTCGTCACGTCAGCCCCTTGGCTAAGTGCTACGTTGTAATTTTTAAGGTTTACCGACATAAGCCTTAAAGGTTAAGCGGTACCCGTCACGCCGGTAAGCACACCGTTGCGCATAGGGTCAATACATACGAGCTGGCCGCCCATAATCATGAAGCCGTTAATAGCTCCTTGGTTGTAAGCCTTAATCCAGCCAGTCCACGTAAACGCAGACGGTGCGTACATGCTGTCCTCGTACACGTTGCCCTCGATAACCTTGGCGCGTGGGCTAACGCTGGTACCCTCCCACCACTTCAAACCGTAGAACTTGAGGAAGTCCGTGTTGAGGAAGTAGAAGTTTCCAGACGCAACCTTTTTGTCGCGGAAGATTTCCATGCCGTCCCAGTACTCAGCTGTGTAGCCTGCACCAGCCTGTTGGTTCTTTGGCTGGGTGTAGGTGTTGAGTTGGAACGGTTGGAGGAGCTGCTCGAAGTACGCCCACACGTCATAAGTCGTGAGGATAGTATCCGGGCGAACTGGTCCGTCCGAAATGCTGTTCCAGAGCTGGCGCGTCTTGAGAAGCGAAATCGTTCCACCAGAAGCCGTCACGGTTGCATTAAGGCCGGAGTAGGTTGAGCGGCTAAGGCCACCGTACGAGCTAAGCGTAGTACCGTTGTCAACGATACCTGCGAGGCCCATAGGTGCCTTACCACCGTAAGCAGAACCATCTTGTTGGAAGAAGTTTCCAATGTCGTTGGCTGCGTCCTGTGCGCGGCTTTCCATCATGGTAGTCATGAGGTTAAGCGTTTGCATTTGGGTGCGGTTAACCGAAAGGTCAGAACCGGCGAGCGCAACGTTCGTAGCAACAAATGTTGGGTAGAACGTCATGTTCACAGAAACTGGCTGTTGGTTAATAGGGAGCACATCGAAGCCGTTAAAGGCAACGGAGGCTACACCCTGTTGGTACTTGATAGGTTGGAGCATTTGGGAACCATTCCAACGCTCGACCTTTTCAAGAATCTTCCCGAAGAAGAAGTTGTCCCGAAGGATTTGGTCGACCCACGACGGTGCCAGGTACTGGTTAGTCGTAGTCGTTATGTTTACATTTGGAGGCATAACACTTGTAAATCACTAATAATTTTAGCTGTTAACGTTGAAGTCGCGCATCCAGCCACGGAAGCCAGGGGTTGGGGCCTTTGGGGCAGGTTGCCCAGTGGTTCCTCCCTCCATGCTGCGGGCCGCTACTTCTTTTGCCCGTTGGTTAGTGGCAGGTGCTTTAGCTTTAAGCTGGTACAGCTCCCACGTTTCCTGGAAATCGGCGTAGGCCGCAATGCTGCCGTCTTCGTTCTTTGGGCTTAGCTTTTGCACTAAACCAAGGAACTCGGTGCGGGCTTTACGGGCTGCCGGGCTATCACTGGTAAGGTCAACATCGTATTCGTCTTCAAGGCCCTCAAGTTCGCCGCTAATAGTAGCTTCAAACTTTTGTACCTCACTGGCGCGTGCAACTTGCCCTGCCTCAATCTCCTTAATAGCCTCTTGCTTAGCACGGTCGCCGTAGTCGCGTAGTAGTTCCATGTGGAGCTTTGCAGCTTCTAGGTGCTCAGGGCCGTACATACGTACAAGGCGTTCATCCACATTTTCCTCCTGTGCGCGTGGCCCAACCTCAGCTAATGCTTTGGCACGGGCTTCTGCGGCAATGCGTGCTTCTTTTTCAGCGGCAAGCTGCGTTTCCAAACGACGGTGGCGGCGGTTTTTACGTGGCTCTTCCCCTTGTTCAGAGGCGGTTGCACCCGCACCTGCTTGTGCAGCAGGCTGCTCACCTTCCCCAAAAATGTCAGCAACTTGCTGGTCCTCTTGTGGTAGGTCGTTAAAGAACTTGGCAAACTCACTTGGCTGGTCTTGGTTGTTTATTTCCATGGTTGCGGCTATTTCTAGCATTAGTTTTATTCAGGCTTGTTCCCCCGGACTGCCTTACAAACGGGTTTAATAACTATTTCTTCATACGGCGGCTGCGTACCTCATCGGCCATGGTTTGCGCCATAAAGGCCGTTGTAGGCTTGCCACCACTGAACTGCGGTGCGCCCTTACCGTTCCGTGCCAACTTTAAAATGGCAGTGTCCCGGTCAGCTTGCCTACCCTTAGCCCCGTAGTAGGCACGTGCTGGTGCGCTAAGTACGTCGCTGGCAACGCCAACCACTTTCTTCTTTACGTTGCCCAGGGCTTTCGTTGCAGCGTTCATACTATTTTTGTAATTGGCTAAAGTGGCCTGTACCACCGCACGTAGGGCACAGGGTTTCGCGGTCTTTAAGGCCGGTGTTGTTGCAATCAGGGCAAGTGCCTGGCACTACAACAGCCTTATCGGCTACGGTTTCCTCAACAACTTCCTTTTCTTTCTTTTTGAGTGTCATAAGTAGTTAATTAAGCTGGTAATGGCGGCATTGGCACATTGCTCAATGCATCACTGGCAGGCGGTGCGCTAATGCTTTCACTAGGCTCCGTCACCTCCTCAGGCACTACCCCGCCACCTGGTGGGGCAACTGCCTGTGCCTGAGCTTGTTGCATTTGGAGTTGTTGGAGCTTAGCGGCCAGCTCAGGGAAGTTAATCTGCATGTATGCAGCGGGGTCAACTGCCCAAAGCACGGTGTTTTCTGCTGTGGTCTGTGGGTCAGGGAAGTCGAGTATGGTAAGCAGTGTCTTAGGGTCAATTGCCTTAGCTTCCCAAAGGGCCAACGCCTGGTTCATTTCAGTAATGTCGTCCTTTGGCTTCATGCTGTCAGGCGCAACACTAACCACAATGCGGCGGTTAAGGTCGCTGCTCTTTAGCTGCTGGTACTCAACCGCACGTAGCTGGCCCATAATTGCGCCAAAGTGCTCCTCGTCGTAGTACACCGCGTAAAGCTGCACCCACCAGTTAAAGACGTTGTCGGCTACCTGCTCAATCTTGTCGCCAATACCACCACCAATACGAGTGCTGTCATGGCTTTGGTTAAGTATTTGGCCGCGTACGGTCTGGTCTTCGTTGCCCTGTTCAGCAGTAATACCCTCCGTGCCAAAAATGCTACGTAGGTCTGTCTTGGTGTTTTCCAGGTCGGCAAAGAAGTCGGTGCCAATACCAGGGCCTTGTAGGCGGGCAATAGCCTCGTTAATAGGCTTACCGGCTGGAATAAGCACTGGGTTGCCCTTAGCCATTGCTTGGGCTGCTTGCTTAGCAGTCTCCTGGTTAAAGTTTTCAGCACTAAAGACGTCGCTGTTGTTGCTACGGCTAAGGTTGTAGTCAATCTGCTCAGTACGGCGTGTAAGGCGGCGTTGGTTAGGTATGTTCTGCTCAATAAGGCCCGTCACGTCATGGGGCTGCTCACCCATGTTGAACACGGCAAGGAACGTGTATGGCTTCTTAGGGTATGCAAAGTGGTTAATGCCCTGTTGCTCAACTTGTATAGACGCGCCACCAGCGTCCATACCGTCAACCATAGTTGGGTAGTTGTAGTGGGGGTTAAGGTGCTTATCCAACACCTTGCCCTTAAATGTGTAGAAGCTGTACTCGTCAGTCCACCACTCAGTGTAGGTAAGGTTGCTACCAAGCTGTCCATCACACCAAACCGTAATGTACGCCTTGTGCTCAGGGAACATCTTTATAAGCTTGCGTGCCGTCACCGTCTTACGCTCACCAACGTAGCCCTCGTAATCAGCGTAGTCGTCCACAAACCCCTCAGGGTCAAGTATCAGCTTACGCGGGTCAACCACGTCCGTTTTGATGTCCTTAATGCGGGGGTCCCACCCGTGTTTAAGTACACCAAGGAAGTAAATGCTCCAGTGGCGTGTCATGCGCGTAAGCTTTGCGCGTAGCACCAACGTGTCAGCGTGGTACTGGAGCATAGTCTTTATAGACTTACTTACGGCATTGCCCTCAGGGCTATTGTCAGCAAACACCACAGGCTCAGGGTTCTTGCTAAGTGCAGCAGGCAGGAAGGTTTCCTCAGCCTCAAACAACAGGTTGGCACTAATAGCAGGCACATCACCCATAACGCTTGGGCTACCCTCCTTTTGACGGCCTAGGTAGTAGGTTTTCTGTGCTTCCTGACGCACCTTAATGCTTGCCTCGTACTCGCGGTATCGGTCTTCCCATTGGCGTGCAAGCTGGAGCAACTCTTCGTCGCTCATGTCTAGGCGTAGCTCGTCTACAAACTCTTCCACACCCTCAGCATTGCTGCCGTTGGTGTTGCTGGTTTTGTTTAGCTTACTGCCAACTAATTGGCGTACGCCCTCAATGTTTTGTGATACTGGGTCTGCGTAGTTTGCCATTGGGTATAAAGGAACAGCGGCTTCCAGTTAAGGAAGCCGCCGTGTGTTCCGGGTGGGCTAAGGGGCCTAGAAGGGCTTAGTACTATTATGTAGCCTTTTTAACTAAAAACACAGGGTGTGGACAACTTTTAAAGCAAGTCTGTGCTATACGCGGTAGTGCTTGTGTACCTCCATGCTGCCAATCTTACCCATAGCGTCAAAGTTAATGGTAAGGCTTCCACTGCGTATGCTAAATGCCTCAATGCTTTCTAGTGCCTTTATAAACGCATGACGCTTCTGGAACTCCGCAAACAACAGCGCGTCTGCCTTAGACAGTTCTACTGTGGTTAGTATGGGCACCATGCTTGGGGTTTGGTTTATTTGCATACTAGTAGCTTGTGGCGAAGTACTTACCTACAGGCAGCTCGTCAACGCCATTGCCAGCTCCAACTATTGTAGCCTGTGTATCGCTGTATTTATCTAGGCCAATACGTGCATAAACAGTTGCGTGTACCCAGTGGTCAGCACCCTGGCGTAGCCATTGGAAGCCCTTAGTCTTGTCTACCAAGCCTGCGTCATCGTTTTCCCACACGCGGTAAATATTCATCCAGTGGTTAATGTACTCGGCCCAGTCGCCCTCGTTGCCGTTAAACACCACACGCTTGTCCATCATTTCGTCAATAAACATTTGGATAAGCCTATTACGGTCAGCCACCACGCTGCCATACTCGTCGCCCTCACCCCACTTAATGATTTGTTGGGCCTTCTTGTCCTTGCGGTACCACACTAGGAACACACGCCCTGGGTACTTAGCCTGTAGGTTGCGTATACCAATAAGGTCGCCACCCTGGTCGCTAACAATAATGCTTTGTGGGTAGCGTTTAAGTAAGCCCTCAAGCTCTAGGTATGGGTCGCGCCCAGTAGCAGGGTCGCTACAACGCCCGTAATAAAAGTACCCGTCCTTGTTGGCTAGGGTGTAGTAAATAGGCAGCCCAGTGTCTACCCCAATAATAATGCGCCCCTGTTGCTCGTTAACTTTAGGGTTAATACAGCGGGTAATGGCACTAGCGTCCACCTTGTTGCCACCACCAATGTACGGCAGCCCAGCTACGAAGTTGTCGAAGTACTCCTGTGTCTTAGTGCGCTTGTACTCGCATATCTTGCTAGCAGGCACTTTGGGGTTAATCCACAGTGGTAGCCAGTAGCCACTCCAACCAGGTTCACCCTCAGCAGTACTAACCCAGTAGCCCATGCGGCGTTGCTCGTCAGTAATTTCCTGGCTGCAATGTGGGCACTCAAACCGTTCAGCACTGTAGTTAATACAGTCTTCGTCTAGCGGTATGCGTTGGGCACAGCTATGGGTTATATGCCACACCTTCTGGTCAGTGCGCTTGTAGTACTTATGCACGCCAAAGTCAGGGGCACTTGGGTTGCTAAATATACTCTTGTATTGGTACTTACTGTGCTGCAAACGGCTTTCGTACTGCTCCAGCACTTCCTGCTTACAGCGGTCAAACTCGTCAAGTATTAGCCAGTCAGCCGAAATCATAAGGGCCTGACGCTCGTTCCAACTACCACGGTAGTAAATGGTGCTGTCGCCTACACGCTTTTGTACGGTGCTGTCTTTGTCCTTAACCCACTGCTGCAATATGGGGTTGTTGTCTACAATGCGGTTAGTCTTACCACCGCTAAAGTCCTGCACGTCCGTAAAGGTAGGCAGAATGTATATGATGTCTAACCCCTTATTCTTTGCCCTGTGGAAGCTTTTAAATATGTCCTTAGTGCTAAGCCCTAGCTGGGCCGCTTTCATTTCCACTATGTTTTGGCTTTCGTCGCTGTAAATGTCTATTAGGTAGCGGTGGTCGTGGAAGTCCAGTGGCGTGCCGTTTTCGGTTTTAATACCGTGCTTAACAATCCAAGCCAGTACGTTTGTGTCCTCAATAGCGTCCAGCAGTTCGCTACTGTTGTTTGAGGAAGTCATTGAACTTATCGCTTAGTTCTTTGACTGCGTCCACATTGTCTATACGCTCGCCTTTGCTAGTAATGTCTACCTCTTGCTTGGCATTAAAGTCCTTGTCCCTACGCTCCGTGTACCACTGGCTAAGGTTTAGGTTCTTGGCGTCAATAGCCTCCTGTATGTTCAGCTTGGCACGCATTTTAACCTTTTCCTTTAGTAGCTCCTTACGCTCGGAAAAGTCAGGGTTGGCCTCGCAGTGCCTGTATAGGGTACTGGGGTTAATATCCGCATAAAGACAGGCTTCACGGTCAGATAGACCCTTTATAAAACCCTCTTCGAGTTTTGCAATGGTTTCTTCCGTCATTACTGTTGGCCTGCCTATATCCATATACTAAATACGTAGGTCGCTACCAATGCCAATTGCACCTAGCAACCACACAATGGCAAGCACAGCTACAATAATTTGTGCCACTGTCTGTACCGGCTCAGGAAGCTTAGGAATGAGGTACGCGAACACGACCCAAAGCACCACACAAACAACAAGTAAGGTAAGTAGTGTCATACCCTAGAAGTATAACACCAGTTTTTAGGTAGCCTTGTGGACTATGTCGTAGTTATTACCCCGTGCCTGCCTAATGGTGCGCATAGTAAAGCCCCGTGCAGTCTCTATAGGTACCGTGTCTGTATATGCAAAGTCAGTACCTACAAGTAAGCGGCCCGTACCCGCGTCTACTGTTAGTGGCTGTCCAATATCAGCCGCCGTAGCTGCACGCCCAAGTACTACCTCACCAGCACCGCCCCCAGCTCTTCCACCTGTAGTAGTGTAAGTACCCTGGTATAGCTGGTCATACGTTTGGTATGTGGTGCCGTTGTCTACTTCGTCCAGTATCTGCATATACCCAGTAGTGTTGGGTGTTGGGTAATACCCAGGCTCAATACGCGAGGTAGGTATAGGCACATAGTAGTCAGTAGGCATACTGCTGCCGGGCACACCGTAATACTCCCAAGCCCGCCTATCAAAGTTATACGTCCATACCTGCTGCACCATTTCAATTGCAGCAGGTACCTCGCCTATAGTGCGCACCGTTAGCTGTGGCTGTACTTCAAATATATGCACACTGTGGTGCCCATACGCTTCGTCAAGCTCACGTTGTTGGCGTGGTGTAAGCATAGCTATTCGTCAGCCTTATATACCAAGTCATACCCGCCACT
>ERZ1292625.3066-Hain-H41-01um-R1-3066-length-14151-cov-10_pt1 | contig 14151 bp, 18 predicted proteins | sample MGYA00564400_ERZ1292625 | MGnify/ENA primary metagenome ERZ1292625 (study PRJEB36523, sample SAMEA6512639) | groundwater metagenome | collected 2019-01-08 | study: AquaDiva: Metagenomics assemblies of 32 groundwater samples | reverse complement strand
TCGCTTTGCGACGCTCCAATTTCCTCGCGCTCCCACATTTTCACTTTGTCCAACAAACACCGCAACGATTCACGAAAATAGTTGGGAACTATTTGAGTGATTTATCGTTGCGAGTGGATGGTAGATTTGAAAGCCAGAGCGCGACGGTGCGAGGCGGGGTAGCAAATCCGCCTTAGGCGGAATCTGTGACCAAATCTCACCTCCTCCGCAATAATTCACGAAAATGTCTAAATGACATTCAAGTGAAATATTATTGCGAGAAAGGAGGCGGATTTGAAAGACGGAAGCGCAGAGGTGCCAAGTCGGGGTAGCAAATCCGCCTTAGGCGGAATCTGTGACTAAATCTCACCTCCTCCGCATTTAGAAAAACAAAAAGCGGGGTGCTAGCCCGCTTTTCCCTGAATCGAAAAATGCTTAGAATCGGCTTCCTTCGGCGATTTTTCGCCTCTTTAATTCTCGGCTGAATTTTTCGAAAGTGGGGTTTCCTTTCCCAATTGATTTCTCGATGAATTCAGCGTAGCGCCTATTGCTAAGAAGCTGGTCCAGCATTATGCTCCAGCCCACAAAGACCTTTCGAAACCACGTTTCTGGAAATGACGATACAGGCACCCCCCTGTATTCGAGCCCACAAATTGGTTTTCCGTCCTCATCCACCAATGAAACCCAGAAGGGACTTTCTGGTGTCCTTTGATTGTTCGGAGGGACTACTGCAAAAATTCTTTTTTCCCTCGTTTTTTCTTCGAATTGGGAGTACCAATCGGGGTCAATGGAAAGTTCGTCTCCCGACAGAATACCGTCTGGTCTTAGTGTCATTGGTTTTCCTCCGTGGGAGTAGTCAATTGGGGAAATAAGGACAATCTTTAAACATCTCGCCATATGTTAAAGGAATTTGTCTTAATGTCAAAATTTACCAGCATATTTGATATAATCAATGGTAATGGCAAACAGAAAAAATATAATAACGGGGACTCTGGTAATTGTCGTTTTGAGTATTTTCTTTTTTTGGTGGTATGAAAAAGAACTTGATTGGAAAAACATAAACGCTGGAACTTTAAGTTTTGGCAATAATGTTGTTCTTGTAGAAGTGGCCAATACTCTAGAATTGAAGAAGCAAGGTCTAAGCGGTAGAGATAGTATTGACGATAAAAAAGGAATGCTATTTGTTTTTGATAGACCAGAGACACCCTCCTTTTGGATGAAGGATATGAAATTCCCCATAGACATTATTTTCTTTGATAAAGATTGGAATACAGTAGACATTAAAGAAAATTTCCCGCCAGAGAGTTATCCTGAAACTTATACATCAAAAGAAAAATCCAAATATGTTGTAGAGGTAAATGCCGGTTTTGCTTCTCGCAATAATTGGCAAATAGGAAATCAAGTCAAGTTTGAAGCATATTAGTTTGGTTAGATAGCTAGATTTTATGTATGCGGTTTATGTTCTAAGAAGTTTAAAAAATGATAAAAGATACATTGGTTATTCTGGAAAAACCCCAGAAGAAAGATTAAAAGAACATAATTCCGGGTCAAACAAATTCACGAGACTAAATAAACCTTTTGTGTTAATTTATAGCGAGTCTTTTGAAGAAAAGAGAAATGCAATAAAGAGGGAGCGTTATCTAAAATCTGGGAAAGGCAGGGAGTTTTTAGATAATTTAAAATTATAATATGCGCGCTTAGCTCAGTGGTAGAGCACAATCTTGACGTGATTGGGGTCGGGGGTTCAATCCCCTCAGCGCGCACTGTATAATCTAACTGTGCGCTTTCCGCCGAAGGACGGATCATCCTATGGCTGAAGCTCATTTGGTAGAGCGTCTCGTTGACGTCGAGAAGGTGACAAGTTCGATTCTTGTACCGCGCACAAGTTAATGTAACCAGGCGCTTTCCGCCGAAGGACGGATCAGCCTATGGCTGAAGCTCAGTTGGTAGAGCGTTCGCTTGACGTGCGAAAGGTTCACAGGTTCGACCCCTGTACCGCCCACAATTTTAAATACTTTACTCATGAAAAACCAAAAGGAAGCTTTTCGATGGATAGTGGATATTTTAAATAAACACAATGTAAAATTTGTTGTGTCTGGAGGCCTTGCCGCTCGCGCGTACGGTTCGCCAAGACAGCTAAATGATATTGATTTAGATATTGAAGAATTTGGGTTCTCAAAAATAATTGAGGACGTTAAAAAATATGTAATAAGCGGACCAGAGGAACATAAAAGTCGGGCATTTATGAATAAACTTTTGAAGTTAGATTATGACAAAGTCATTATTGATTTGGCTGAAGTAGGTGGATCGAAAATATTTAATAATAAAACCCAAAAATGGGAAATTGATAATACGAACTTATCGCGCAATGAAATTAGAAATGTGTTTGGTATCATGGTGCCTGTTATGATTCGAGACGATGTAATTACCTACAAGAGCAAATCGCCACGTCCCGAAGATCTCATTGATATTGAAGCTTTGAGAAAAATATATGAAAAAAGCGATTAATTTTTTAAAAAAAGACAAGAAGTTTGCCTTACTTATAAAAAAGTTTGGTTTACCAAACTCAATTGGCTCTCGGGAGAATCATTTTCAATCATTGGTTCGCGCTATTATTTATCAGCAAATTTCAGGAAAAGCGGCCGCTTCCATTATGAAAAAGTTTGAAGGACTTTTTAAAGGCGGTAAATTCCCAACACCCATGAAAGTAAAAAAACTTTCTCCAACTAAATTGCGTTCGGCTGGAATCTCTCCACAAAAGACAAAATATTTAAAAGATTTAGCGGAAAAATTTGTGAATGGCACTATTAATTCCGATAATTTCCCCCAAATGAGTAATGAAGAAATATCGGAACATTTAATACAGGTAAAAGGAATAGGGCAGTGGACAGCCGATATGTTTCTTATTTTTACACTAGGCAGATTAAATATATTACCTGTGGGGGACTTGGGAATTCAAAAAGGATTCAAACATCACTTTAATTTAAGAAATCTTCCCAGTGAAAGCAAAATGAGAAAATTAGCCAAGCCCTATCAAGAATACTCCTCAATAATTTCTTGGTATATGTGGAAAGTGGCCGATGAAAAGAATAAAACCCCTGATTGGAAATAATCTATACCACTATTCTATAGAATAGTGGTATAGATTAGGTTTTTAGTTTAGAAACACGGCTAAAATTACAGGTACATCGGATTTTATGGCAAATGTGACAATTATTGTAAAACATTTTTTCTAACTCCTGCGCTACATTTATCTTGGCTGAATTTGCCACTCCGAAAGAACAGGAAATATAATCTGATATTTCAACTTTCACTTTTTCAAATTGAGCATTTTTATGCTGACCAAGAAAATTGTGTATCGCTTCGCTAACTTCTCCCATTTCTTCCGCTAAGTGAACCCCAGCATCAGCCAAAGTCCTATTCTCAGCCGGATAAATTTCATCAAACATTTTTTGAAAACCCACAAGATTTTTTGGTTTTTTAGCATTTCCCATTTTCACATGCTTCCGTTTCTCTGGTTTTACTTTTTTGCAAACACAGGGCTTTTTCCCACAGTAGGAGCAAAGCATAGGGAATCTTTTCCAAACATCTTTTTCGGCGCTTATATGCAATCTATTAGCGATAGCCATAAGCCATGATAGGGCAATCATTAAATTTTTCTTTATTTTTTGACGGTCTTGCTTCCTTATCCCTTTTAGAGATTTCATTGTAAAGCGTTGCTGTTGCACCAACATATCTGCCATTGAATACAATCTGTCATCGGGAATAGCGTAAACCTCCTCTATAAATTTTTGAAAATCTTCTAAGGTTTGATTTTTACGAAAGCTTGCCATAATTATTTTTTTTATCCTATACCACTATTCTATAGAATAGTGGTATAGAATGTATGTTTTCTTATTTGGTGTGTAGATGCACGTAAATGTCTTCCAGAGCGCGCACAGCGTCCCCTGAAGCTATATTATTTTGATGGTAAAGGGAATCGGTGCAATCACCGGATGCCCATATGCCCTTGGTCTTTGTTTGTTGTGTTTTGGGATCTATTAATATTTGCCCCAACTTGTTTAATTCAACAATATCTTTTACAAAATTAGTGGAAGGAATAAGTCCAATTTCTACGAATACTCCCTGAAGAGAAAGTGTAATAGTTTCACCACTTACTTTATCTTTATATTTTAGCCCGGTCACGGATTTTTCGCCTTCAATTGAAAGAAGTTCGACATTCAATATTCCTCTAACATTTTCTTTGCTCAAAACTTTTTTTACAGTCACTTCGTCTCCTTTAAAAAAATCATTTTTGTGAATTATGGAAACGCTTTTGCAATAAGCCGAAAGTTGCGCGGCGGTTTCAAAACCAGCGTTGCCTCCACCAATTACCGCCACGTCTTGGCCAGAAAAAAGGGGACCATCACATGATGCGCAATAAGTTATGCCTCGGTTTTCAAATTTGTCTGACCCAGGCACAGTGATTTTTCTTCTGGTGCTACCTACGGCTAATAGTATTGATTTGGTTTCAAATGATTCACCGCCTTCTGTTGAAAGTGTAAATCCCACTCCACTTTTTGAAATTGTTTTGACGCGGGTACCGGTTTTTATATTTACAATGTTCCCCGCATAGGTTCGCAGATGTTGTTCCAAGGCCTTGGCCAATTCAGTACCAGAAATGTGTGGGAAGCCAATCCAATTTTGAATATCCTCAGAGACCACGGATTGACCACCGAAGTTCTCAGTAATAAAAATTGTTTTGAGTTGTTTTCTGGAAGCATAAATCCCGCCAGAAACTCCTGCGGGACCTCCGCCAATAATTGCTAAATCATATTGCATAAGATTGAGTTAAGAGTTACGAGTTATGAGTAAAAAACAGAAAGACATTATAGCAGGGGAGCAGTTTTATAAAAATAATACTATCATTGACTTTAGCTATTATTTATGCTATCGTTAGGGGTAGAAAGCGAATTTCCCGCTAACGCACTTTTACTTACAGGGAGAGGTTTATGACGAAAATGCAATATGCTGTCATTTCAGCTGGCCTTATTTTCGAGGCCATTCGCCAAGGTTTCCTCGGCATTTCCGATGAAAAGGGAAGTCGTGGAAGAGCTGTCTATCTTCGCGGACTTTTCGCGATGAATGGTCCGCTTGTTCGCTACGATGGCGATAAGATCGATCACGCCATGGATCTCATCCAGATGGCGGCCAGGAAGGACTTCAACACTGTCGAGAAAATCAAAAACCTGGTCTTGGCTGGGCTTAGTGGCGCATCTGTTCAAGTTGCACTCTATCCTTTCCTCCCAAATGATCTCGCCATCGACATCGTCGTGCATCACGCGAGATTTCTCGAGATGAAGGGTGCTTTGGATGGCGAAAGCGCAGTGACTTTGTTCCGTAAAGCCATTGCGTTCGTGAGTGAGAATCTCGGTATCAACGAAAGGTTCGCTGGGCAGTATTGCGGTTTTATTTTTGAGCAGATGCTCTCGTACCAAGAGACAATCCCGCCACGTTCGCAAGGGGGTGTTGCTCCGCCGAGGTTTCCGGCCTGACAGAGCCAAAAGTAACAAACCGCCGTTTTGATGTACATCAAAACGGCGGTGTTTTATTTTCTATTTTTTACTTCTTCGCAGGAATGCTGGCACAGCTCCCCAATCATCGTTGTCTTCATCGGGCAGTGGTTTGGTATTGGATACGACTGGAACTTCTTTGGGAACTTCTTTTTTCTCTTCTTTGGCTGTAAAAATGTTACTCATTATTTTCTTTTCTTCTTCGGCTGCTTTCTCACGGTTGCGGATTGGGAAAAGTGATTCGCGTGTAGTGTGGGCGGACGGATCTGGAAAACCAGTAGCGATCACGGTTACTTTAACTTCATTTTTCTTTAATTTATCATCATAAATTGTTCCAAAAATTACTCTGGCGTTTGTATCGATTGATTCTGTAATAACTTTAGCGGCATCTTGTATTTCCAACATTCCCAAATCATCACCACCGGAGACGGCAAAGAGTACTCCCTTGGCATTGTGTATTGAAATATCAAGGAGAGGTGAGTTGACGGCCGCTTTAGCTGCCTCAACTGCGCGATTTTCGCCTGAAGCTGTGCCTATGCCCATAAGAGCGGAACCAGCGTTTTCCATAACAGAGCGAATATCAGCAAAGTCCACATTAATTATTCCCGGGGTTGTAATTAAATCGGAAATTCCCTCAACGGCTTGGCGCAAAACATCATCGCACATAGCGAAAGCGGCCTTGACGGAAGTGTCTTTGGAAACGGTGGCTAAGATTCTGTCATTGGGAATAACAATAAGCGCATCAACTTGTTTACGTAAATCATCTAGTCCTTGTTCGGCCAAACGCGAACGTTGCGACCCTTCAAAAGAAAAAGGCCTTGTCACAACACCAACGGTGAGTGCCCCGAGTTCTTTGGCGGCTTGAGCAATGATTGGCGCCGCGCCCGTCCCTGTGCCACCGCCCATTCCGCCAGCTATGAAAATCATATCAGCTCCTTTTATGGCTTCCTGAATTTCTTCTTTAGTTTCTTCTGCTGCGCGTCGTCCTATATCTGGATTCATTCCAGACCCAAGTCCATGAGTTAAATTTTTGCCAATGTGAATTTTCCTTTTGGCGTTAGAGTGTTGCAAATCTTGAGCATCGGTATTGACGGCAATGAAATCCACTCCTTTAACGCCCGTTCTTATCATGTGATTGGTAGCGTTTTTACCGGAGCCGCCAACACCAATAACTCTTATTCGTGCGAACGTTTCAATTTCTGGAGCGATTTTGGGCATCCCAATTAGAAAATTAATTTTTTAATAATGGTTGGGACTTTTGTTTCACTTTGCCTATTTTCTGTTGCGGTCATACTCTATTTTTGATTGATTTTCTAACGGGATAAATAATTCCTTCCTTAGTTAAGCTAAAAACATAATAGCAGACGATTTTGTAATTGGAACCTCGACACTATAGGGGATTTTATGTTCGAATAAGAGGAAAAAAGATATAAATTAGCATATTTGACAGTCATATGATTTGGTGACATATTACATAAAATAAAGTTCTTTTAATTTTGCCATAGCCAAAAGAGGTTGAGAATCGACACTTTTTGGCTATGGCAAACCGCGACTATCGTGGAACCCGCTAGCACTGTCTCAAAAAGGAACTGACCATGCCCAAACATGCTCAGCTGACGCTCCGTGAAATTCACGGACCGTACGTGCAACTACTCGTAAATCTTCAAGGCGATAACGGCCATATGTGGCTCGACGCGCTCAAGAAGTTCAACCGAAAAGAAAATCCATGGAATGGAAGCCTGGTTGATCTCGATGTTTCCCCATTTGTACCAGAAGGTTGGGCGGTCGAGGAACACAAAAAAGGCGGTCATTTCAGGTGGGATGCATCAAAGGTGATGCTTTCTAGGAAAGACCCAGGTAGTGACCTCGAGATTGACGAAATACGCGAGGGACTAAGGAAAGAAACATTTTTTAATGCCAATCTCCTTGACTATCTCCTTAAGAATCCGCACCTCATTCCCGATAAGTGGAAAGAGAAGTACGTTCTTTTTTGGGGAACCATCTATCGGGATTTACCATTAGAAGCTTTCTGCATACGTTGTCTGTGCTGGAATGATGGTGGATGGGGGGAGTCCCACTTTGAACTCGGTGGCGGCAACTTTAGCATTGGTTTCGCCTTGATTGCCTCAAGCTAAGTAAGAAAAACCTACCGCGCCCGAGAAGATATTTTTCTCGGGCGCTCTCAATTTTCTCCCCACGCACTTTTGAATTGCCTTGCGCAGACTGACTGAGGCGAGCAGAGCAAATTTTCAGCAGAAAATTATGTGTGCAAGTCAAAAGTGCGTGAAAAAACTTTTTATGGTAATAGTGGACGAACCATATTATGTAGTCCGCGCCAGATTTTTTTGGCTATTACCCCCACATCTCCACCTGACTTTATTCTGGAATCTCCGGTGAAACCCCAAATAGTTAGTCCATAAGCGGGAGACCAAGAAGCATCCTTTACTGGTTTGCCATTTTGGGAGAGGGGAAAAGTTCCGATTTTTGATGGGAGTTTGAGAGCCGCTTTAGCCAATTCTTCTATAGTGTGAATGCTGGAACCACCGCCAGTCAAAATAATTCCGGCTGGAAGAAGTCCGCTTTTAGAAACTTTTTTTAAATGCGCTTCTATTAAATCAAAAATATCTGAGAGTCGGGCAATGATTATTTTATCCAATTCTTTTTTAGGATATTGCGTGCCGGTAATTGCGCCAAGCTTTATACTCTCGGCTTCTTCCAGAGAAATACGCAAGCCCAAAGCAATGTCATTTGTTATGTCGGTTGAGCCAATTGGGAATACTTCCAGTGAATAGGGAATACCGTTTTCAAAGACGACAACAGAAACTGTTTCCGCCCCAATATTCGCTAAGACACAGCCCGCCATCTTTTGCGCTTTGGTTAATGAAACCAAACTACCCGCAAGAGGTGTTGCCATAGCGTCAATCACTTCTATGTCAGCGGCTTCTACTGCGGCAATGAGGTCGTTTAAGTGCTGTTCAAGACAAGTTATAAAAAGAACTTTGCAATCAAGTTTTAGCCCCTTCATGCCTAGCGGAGAATTGCTCATAATATTTTTCCCATCCACTTTGTAACTTAGGGGAATAGAGTGAAGAATTTTTCTATTTATTATTGCACTTTGAGGAAGTTGCAATTTAGCCGCTTCAAGGACTTTTTCCATATCAAGTTCAGTTATTTCACCGTCGCCACGAGAAACAATGACACTGCCTGTGTCTGTTGCTGACTCTAGTCCTACACCGCCAATTGAAATGAAAACACTTTTTATTTTTATTTTGGTTATTTTTTCTGTTTGGGCTATAGCTTCTTTGACACTCTCTGTAACATCATTTGAATTTATTATGTAGCCGTGGCGTAGCCCTCGGGACTCGCTATAGCCGGTACCGATTATTTTGGGGAATTCCTTATCTTTTTCGCTGAGACGCTCTGAAACTACCACTTTGACTTGGTGAGAACCTATGTCTATTCCAACAGAAATATCTCGTGCCATATATTAACTAACAACTGACGACTAACAACCTACAAAAAACCAAGAAACATCTCGTTAGTTAGTTGTTGGTTGTGGGTTGCAAAAATTAGATCTCGAATCTCTTTCTAATTTTGATTTCCACCTTCTCCATTGTAACGCCATGAGAGAAACCTTTCAAATGAAACAAACCGTGGATAAAGAGATACGCTACCAAATTTGAAAATTTGCGATTAAATTTCTTTCCCTCTTTTTTTATTGTCTTTAAGTCAAGAAAAATTTCTCCTTCTTTTTTAGACAAAGGAAAGCTCAAAATGTTTGTGGGGCGATTTTTCTTTCTATAATTTTTATTAAGCTTTTTTGAAAGATTAGGGTTTGCTAAAACCACCGAGAGCTTATATTTTTTGCCTAAAATTTTGTTTTTTAACAAAATAAAAGCAACCCTCGGCTTCTTGTACCGAGTGGTATTTGTTATAGAGAATGGGCTCTCTTTCATTTGGTTTTTAACGGCGCCTATACTTTTTGGTTTCTATAACCTTGCCTAGTTTGACGGCTTCTTCAAATACAGCTTTTTTGGCTAATTTTGTGAGAGCTTTTTTCTTTCTAACGAAGTAACTTTTGTTGCGTTCATTATAACGTATGCTTCGGACACGATTTAATATGCCGGACCCTTGTACGCGTTTAGTAAAACGACGAATGAGGTTCGTCGCATTTTCATTGGCATTTTTTACCACCTCTACATTTACTGAAGTCATGGGGAAAAAGATTAACACATTTTGCATACTCATGCAATAAAATATTTTTTCTAATCTCCTTTGGCAAAAAGTTTTATATATTGAGGTAATTCTGCCACGGGAATGGTTTCCTGGGAACGGTTTTTCATATTGCGCACTATGGCGCTACCTTCAAGCGCCTCTTTTTGTCCGATTATTATCATAAAAGGGATTTCTAAACTTTCGGCCGTGGCTATTTGGGCGGAGATTCTATCTTTAGAAAGCGATTGATGAATTGGTATTTTTCCTTTACGCAGTATCTCAAGCGCTGCCAAACTTTTTATTTTCGCCTCAAAGCCAAGATGAATTAAATAAACTTTAGGTTTTTTCACTTTCTTATTTTGTTTTGTTTTTCTTGGAATCAGCCCCAAACCACCCAAAGAGAGGCTAATGCCAACGGCTGGGATTTCCTTTCTATTACCGAAGCGTTTTACCAAATCATCAAAGCGACCGCCTCGAGCCAATGTTTTATAGAACTTTCTTTTTGGGAACATTTTATTGTTTTCATTTTTAGTTTTTATTTCAAAAATGGTACGAGTGTAATATTCCTTGCCACCCACCAAACAATTGTTGATTGTATATGGCACTTTCATACTTTCTAGGAACTCAAGCACTTCAGCAAAATGAATACGACTTATTTCTGTCAAAGCGCTTATCGGTTTTGGCGCCTGTTCTTTGAAGAGCATGCATTTGTCTTGGGCGCATTCCAAGACTTTGAAGATGTCTTTTTTCAAATTGGCCCGACAATGCGGAGGGACCTCCTCTTCGTGTTTTTTGTAATAGTTGTGAAATTCTTTGGTGAAGCGCGCAATTGATTCTCTGTCTCCCAAACTATTTATCTCAATAAAGGGTTCGGTAAATCCAGATTCTTCTATTATAGTCAAAGCTGTTTTGAAAAGTAGAGCTTCGGCTATTGAACGCGATACGTCTATAATTTCAAGTGAAAACAAAACCGCATCTTTGCCTCCATAATTTTCTCGTTCCATACTTTTGCGAAGAGGTTCGGTATGGTAAATCATCAGAGGTTGCGGAAGGGAAGAAAAATTATAATCCAAGTATGCTTTCATAAGCCCCGGTCTATTTATTTCGCCAGGTATACCGTCTTTTATTTCTGGTGAAAAAGCTTTCTTTCTACCGATTTTTGGTAAATTTTTCAAAGTTTCTTGCAGGGACAAAAAGCCGTAGTAACTGGCAACCGAAACTGCGTTTTCGAGAAGTTCATTTTTTGATACCTTATCCATCCAGTAGTGAGAAATGGCATCGCTCTTTATAGAGCTACTGTCAATTCATTTTAATTAAATTTCTTAATAGTCGACTTTTCAAGTAAAAATATCTACTCATCTTACCTCTAATGCCATTTTCTACTACGGGATCCATAATCAAATCATTAAACTCTTTCCTCTGAATTTATTTTTCCAGGGAAAATATCAATGCTTTTGGGAGGGAACAAACGAAGGAAAGCTCTACCTATAATATTTTCTCTAGGGACTGCACCCCAAATTCTGGAATCTGAACTATGAGAGCGATTGTCTCCCATTACAAAGTATTCGTCCTTTTTGAGAGTTACTTGGAATTTCCCTTCAGATTTGAAGGTTATATAGGTTTGGTCTAAATTGAATCCTTCAGGATTATTTTTATTTCTGATAGTTATATTATTGCCAGAGATTGTAACCGTCTCTTCAGGAAGACCAATTATTCTTTTGATAAAGTATTTTTCAGGGTTTTTAGGATAGCGGAAAATGATGACATCATTTCTTTCGGGGTTTTCCAATGAATAGGTGATGCGGTCGACTATCAAATAATCGGTATCTTCAAAGGTCGGTTCCATAGAGGCGCCAGAAACTATGAATGGTTCGGCTATGAAAAAACGAATAGGGAGAACAACCACTAAAGTTATAATTGCAAAACGAAATATTTCTTTAAAGAACGATTCTTCCTTTTTCTCTTCCATGTTGTCCGCAATTGTAATACCCTCATTCGTTTGACACAAGAGAAAAATGAATTTTAAATTCAAAAAGACACGATTTTTAACAAGCAACTTGACTTACACACATTCCGCCTAAGGCGGATGCTCTGTCCTGTCTGCGTGCGGACACGCACAGGCAGGTCGTGCCGTCTCACTGCGCAAGGAAGTCAAATTGCTTGTTTAGAGTCAAAGAGGAAACTATTTTAAAATAATGTAGAATATAAAATTATATGAAGTATTTTGTTATAGGACTTGGAAATAAAGGTGGGGAGTATAAAGATACCCGGCACAATAGTGGTGCGCAAATTGTGGAATATTTGCAATTAGCTCTGGATTTTCCCGATTGGAGAGAAAATAAAAAAGTAAAAGCTAAAGAAAGTAATGGGAAAATTGGTAAACACAGCGTTACGCTCATATTGCCTGAACAATTCATGAACAATAATGGCAAGATTTTACCTGCATTCATAAAAAGTAAGAATGATGCTTCACGACTTCTAGTAATTTATGATGAATTGGATTTACCAATTGGCAAAATGAAATTATCTTTTGCGCGTTCATCCGGTGGACACAAAGGATTGGAATCGGTTATACGTTCTATTAGGACAAAAGATTTTATGCGTTTGCGAGTTGGAATATCGCCAGAGAGCAAGGGCGTGGCTAAAAAACCAAAAGGGGAAGAGGCGGTCGTAAAATTTATCTTGGGTAAATTTAAAGAAGATGAATTGGAAATTCTCAAAAAAGAAAAATTAAAAATAAAAAAAGTTGTAGAAAGTATTGTGGAGAATGGATTTGAAAGAGCCATGGGGGAGTTTAATTAACACGCCTGAAACTTTTATCAAAAAGTTTTGGCGAGTTAATTTACACTTACTTCACGTATGAAAGAGCCATCTTTTGGTCTTTTTGGTCGAAGAGATTTATTTTGAATTTATAGGTTTTACCAAGTTCCAGTGTGGAACGAAGTTTGCTTTCATTATTTTCAAATTCGGAAATGTGAACAAGCCCTGCAATACCTTCCTCAATTGAAGCCAGAGCGCCGTGTTTATTGTATTTGATTATAACCCCGTCAACCGTCATATCTTTTTGATATTTTTTATCAGCTTCTTTCCAAGGATTTTCTTTGAGCGCTTTGACTGAAAGTGAGACCTTGCCATCTTTAACCTCAATTACTTTTACTTTTATATTATCACCGACTTTAAATATTGAACGTGGATCTTCCACTAAGCCCCAATCAATTTCTGAAATGTGAACCAATCCTTCAAGTCCCTCCTCTATTTTTACAAATACTCCAAAGTCCACTATGCCAGTTACAGTCCCTTGCATAATATCGCCAACACCGTACTTACTAACCATTTCTTGCTTTTCTTTTTGATCATGACTTTTTTCCGAGAAAATAAGTTTACCTTCTTTGGGCGTGGCGCCGATTATTGTCACAGAAAGAACTTGGCCGACAAGTTTTTTAAGCTCATTATATATTTTGTCTTTATCGCCGTCATCTATTCTTGGATAATGTTCTGCTTTAAGTTGTGAAGCGGGAAGAAAGCCCACTATTCCTTGCCACTCCATAATAAGACCACCTTTATTGGCATCTTTAACAGGTAAATCCAATAATTTCTTTTCTTTGATAGCGCCATCGGCTTCGCTCCAGATTAAAGCCTGGCGAGCTTCTTTAAGAGAAAGTTCTAAATATCCTTCTTTGTTGTTGGTGTCTACTACTTTTGCCGCAACATTATCTCCAATATTGATGCGACGAATAACATCACGCGCGTTTAGAAATTCTTTGCCGTAAATGATACCAGAACCGTACGGATGCAAATCGATATAAACAGCCGCTTTTTCAACGGCTATGACAGGTCCTTCTACAATATCTCCCGTTTGTGGGGGACCCTTCTCATCTTGTAAGAGTCTGCCCATCAAACTATTTTTTTTGGATTTTTTTTCTTCTTCGTGACTTTCGTTTTCTTCTATTACATCTATTTCTTTTCCTTTTTTTATTAAAGTTTCAGAATCTAACATTTTAATTTTTGTCGCAGAGGGCCAGTCATTTACAGTCTATGACTTGGGTTTACTTTCCGCGAGGTTTATAAATAAAAAAGCCCATATGAGCCTTGTTTCAAATTAACACAGAGTATAAAAAATGACAAACCCGCTTTCGTAAGCGGGGACAATGCCACAAACTCTCTACTTTTTCTAAAGAACATCTTTTGAACTGCCACCCCCAGTCGGTCTCTTGAGCCCGACTGGGGGCGGGCCACTTTCGCGACAAGGCCTTCTGTGGCCCCAGGTGGATGATGACGGTGAGTCGTCAGCCATTCTTTTAATATACACTCGGTATTTTAATAATCAAGGTAATTTGTATTTTTCTAAAAAATGAAAACTCCCCGCAGCAAGCTGTTCCCTTCGCTCCGCTTCGGCGGGGTATCT
>ERZ1292625.1556-Hain-H41-01um-R1-1556-length-26285-cov-15_pt2 | contig 14162 bp, 26 predicted proteins | sample MGYA00564400_ERZ1292625 | MGnify/ENA primary metagenome ERZ1292625 (study PRJEB36523, sample SAMEA6512639) | groundwater metagenome | collected 2019-01-08 | study: AquaDiva: Metagenomics assemblies of 32 groundwater samples | reverse complement strand
GGGATCAAGTTAGGGATCAAGTTTGGGATCAAGTTAGGGATCAAGTTTGGGATCAAGTTAGGGATCAAGTTTGGGATCAGGTTTTGTGATAATAAGTAGATTACGCAGGCAGACCAATTCCATTCTTAAAGAAAAAGAGTGAACAAATGGGATATAGATTCAATTGCTACAGAGCAGATAGATATTATTACTCTGGCGAGGAGGAAGCAAAACACACCACGTACCATGCTACCGTGCAAACAGCTATTGATCATATTAAATCAGAGCCCATGGATGGGATCATTTACCACGTAGAAACTATCAATAAAATGATGGAGGATGAGGTTTATAGAATGGATGATAATAAAAGAAAATACCTCGAATCCATAAGCCGTAAATTCTAAGTAAAAGAAAGAGAGAAATAAACAAATGCCTGAATATTCTAGGGAAGAATACCTGAGTAATCCAAGGGAATTCGATAGGATCTTTGATTATAATGGTACCTTGAGGTACATCAAGAGGTGTACTCCTACGAATAGCACGAACGAAGAAGTATTCCCGCCCATCACGGAGTACCCAATCCCGGCAGTTAACAAAAAGTCTATGTTTCAGACATACTCTGGCAACATGGATCTGATAAGATACAACTAGAGAAAGAGAACAGACGGGAGGAACGAAGGTGATTATCAACTACTGCAAGTCTGGGATAGCATACCCTGATTATCTCTGCGAGGATGCCATACTCCACTTCTGGAAGGATGGGGAGCATACAGTAAATACGTCAAACGCTTGCATGATTGATGCAGCGCGTATGCTAATCGCGGAGGGAAAAATCCCGTAAATAAAACATCGGATAGCAGCACGCCGGTAAGGTGCAGATGCCTTATAAGCATCCGAAAAGCAGGGTTCGACTCCCGCCTATCCGACCAATAAAACATGATCCTGGTTGTAAGTTTCGTACCTGTTCCTTACAACCAGGATCATTTTATTTTACGCCTATAAAACATGCTCCTGTGGATAACATGTGCATAACCTGTGGATAACTTTCCACGCTATCCTTTACTAGAAACCTACCTAATACTATGTTAACAAAAAGTTAACATAAACTACCCAATAAAACATGTAAATCTAGAAGGATCATGTAATTTCATGTGGAATGTACGTTGTACGTGGGCCCAAGAAACCCCTTACAGGGGTTTCGATAAAAAGTTCACTGTAATAAATTAGTATCATTCCAAGCATTTTCTCCGCGCCCTGGCGCCTTGGGGGCGCCGGTCGGGCGCTTCGAACGCTTGGCGGTGAACTAAAAAGTTAACAAAGAGTTCATCTAGTGGACACATCTTTGTAACATAAATCATGTATACTAAGGTTAGAGAAAGAAAGGACAGATAAAACATGCAGGTAACCGTATCCAATAAGAATACCGAACTAAAGAGGGATCGAATTACTCTAAAGGTAGAAAATATGGGCGCTGAGGAATATCTTCGCAGATTCTCCAAGTATGTCATACCTTCGCCAAGAAGTTCGCCAGCGTATTATCTCCGCTATTGACGCAAACAGTTTACCTCTCACCGAGAGAAAGGGAGATAATCCAAGCACATTTTGGGTTCGGGGGTTTTCGGCCCCATTCTTTGGAGGAACTCAGCAGCGGATTTCATGTAACCCAGGAGCGCATACGGCAAATAAAAACCAATGCCCTGCGTAAGTTGCGCCATACCGAACGCAGTAAAATTCTGGAGGACCTGAGCAGAATTTATTATTACGATGATGAATCTACTTCCTTTACACGCCTGGCCAATCTTCGTGACGCGATCTTTAACAGATAAAACATGTAAACATAAAATTCCATCCCGAGGGCCTTGCAGGCTTTTTGTCCTCCCTTTCTCCTGCAAGGCCCTCTTCTTGTACGTACAGTACACACAGGACGAGCATAAAACATGCTCGTATCTGCCGGCATGGCGGTAAAATATCCCGCACATGGTAGTAAAGGGCTCCGATTTGGGCCCTGTACGGCCTGATTTACTGGGAGGACGGTAACACACCCTTCCCCGGCGGCAGAAACCTACTCTATACCCTTCCTGTAAGCTATTCCAGGGGCCTCAACCCGGGTAAACCTGGTCCTGTATAACCCAGGAAACACCCCTCAGGAATTTACAAAATGTTAATAGAAACTACTGCCTAAACCATTGACAGGTAGATCAGACCATGGTATTATAGGTCCATAAGAAGCGAGCAGCAGCTACGCCGGAAAGAAAAGAAAGAGGTAAACAATGGCTAAGATTGAAAAGGCAACCGACAAGAAGACCATCTCCCAGGAAAATGCGGAGATCAAGAATCACCTGGTGGTGCTCAACGGCGAAATGAAGTCCATCTCCGAGAAGGATTTCGCCTTCCTAGTGGATGTCAAGCTGGCGACCAGCGAGAATCTGCTCCTGGTGGTCAACACCCCGGCTGAGGCCGAAGCCTTTGCTAAGGGCGTGGAGTACGGTAAGGCTTCGATGGCGCGTATCGCTCGCCCGTCTGCCGGCCCCCGGGCTCCTCGTGAGGACGGTAAGCGTGGCCCTGGTCGCCCTCCTATGACGGAAGAGCAGAAGGCCGAAGCTCGTGTGAAGCGCGAAGACGCGAAGACCGCTTCGCAGAAGCAGGTCGAAGCGCAGAAGGCGGCTGATGCCGTGAAGGCGTCTGATGTCCCTGCCAATACGGAGCAGGCCCTGGCAGACGCTCTGGCGACTGTCTAAGGGTAAGGGCCCTGCCGGGCCTGACAAAACCTGGCAGGGCTATACTCCATCTGGTTTATACAAAAACTGGATCAAGACTGCAACAACCTGGCAACAACCTTGTAACACCCTTGTAACACCCTTCTGCTATACTAAAGGTGTAGAGAAGAACACAGAAAAGAGGACGAAAACAAATGACGAAGACGATCAGCCCAGCAATGCTAGAGGCGTACAAGGACGCACTGTTCTGTCAGGATGCTTGTAACTTGAGCGGGGTTTTGTATTCCTTCAGCCGGCATATGAAGACTCTCTGCGACGAAATTCCAGACACGAAGTCCAGGAATACCCATCCCGTGGCGAAATTGTTCGCATCGAAAATAGCGAGCCTGACCGCTTGCGATGAAATGTTCGAGATGAATTATGATCACATCGCCGATACTTTGATCGAGTAACGTCAACCGCTAACTGTTAGGTAAGCTGCTAGAGACACTAACTTCTGGTAGAGGGTTGGATTAACTGTCGCGAACCCTACCTTACTTTTTAAAGTAATAGTATAGTTCCGCCTTAATTATTAAGGTGCCTGGTCTGTAGAGCCCGGGTTCTCAAAAATAATTAAGGTGAAACAGGTCTTTCACCTTAAAAAGTAAAGTTATGGTCAGAGCTTGTTACCAAAAATGGTAACAACCTGGTAACAACCTGGAAATGCCCAGTTAACAAGTCTGTGTTATAATAAAATTGTAGAAAGGATTCGTGGGGCAGGACAGCCGAAGCTGGAGGAACTTAAAGCAACAAACGCATGGTTCTGATCGCGGGTTGGACTCCCGTCTGCTCCACCATAATGGGGCCCTGGCAGAGGGCGCAATAAGTGCTCGTAAGATTGTTCGTCCTCTCTTTATGAGACAAACCAAATACTCTGCCAATTATTTAAATTTACCGAGGGCACTTGGTGAAAAGCGTAAGCACATCCATTGTGTGATGGTAAAACACTCTGTAGTCAAACAGGTCGTATTCTTGGTAAGAATAGGTTTACCTATCACCTGTTTAATTACATTATAAAACATGTATCCCAAAGAAGGGAATATAAAACATGAACTATACTGACTATTGGGCAGCATATTATCGACTTCAGCTTAGATGGGAGAGATGGGATGCTATACTCAGGTGGAGATGTATAACCATGACTATAGGATCTGAGCGGTTCAAGCCTAAATTCTACGAAACTATCCCCTTTAGGGAATAAAACATGCAGGATAAAACATGCATACCGAGAAACGGAGTATAAAACATGTGGTTCGAAATTCCCCTGGTGACCGGCTTCCTCCTGTCTAACCAGTTTTGGTTTTGGGGCGAGAGGTGCCCATCTACCTGCGCCATCGGACTTCGCCTGCTTGGCGGGTTCGTTAAATTTCTACATTATCATGCAGGTTTGCATAGTTGACAAACCTTTAATATCCCGGCAATAATTCAGTAACAAGTATCCTGTATACTATACGCAGAAGATCAAAAGAAAAGAGGAACGAAAACAGTGTACCAGAAAAAGAACCTGGCCCACAGTGTAGGAGACGTCATTCAGTACGAACCCTTCGGCGGCGGTATCCGAACCGTCGTGGTCACCGGGAAGGATCGTATCCCCAAACCGCTTCCCCTGTCGCAGTCAGGTTGCCGTCGAACCCGGGCCTGCCGTTCTTGATGTCGGAATTCCCAAATTATCGCACTAAAGTTTTAACAAATAGGAAACTTTCCGGCAATAAGTCTTCGCTATAATATAAGCAGAGTAAGAAACGAGGAGGAACGAAACAATGTACGGAGGAAGTTTTAACTACCTTTACGAGCAGGAACTCACAGACATGGTACAGGAGCATTCTGATCTTACAAACATGATCATCGAACTGGAAAATTATTGCAGTGGAGGGGTCCATCCTGGGGCCCAAAAAGTACTCCAGGACACGAAGGCTATCCGGGCAGGTCTTCAGTCTGTGAGGGCTACACTGAACAGCCTGCAGGCGGCTATTAACCTGGAGGCCATAGACAATCCATCTTTGGCAGATTGTTGGCGAACCGTGGAATGGATACGGTCTAATGACTACGGGCCAGAGGACATGGAAATGATGGAACAGTATGATCACAAGTATGTTTCATTTAACGATCCCTTCGTAGGGTTCCCAGAATAAATTGTTAACCTGATGGAAATACCAGGTTAACGAACCTATGGTAAACTGAGGTTACAGAAAACAAAGAAAAGAGGAACGAAAAATGGTAGAGGAAAAGGTCGAATACACTGCATCCCAGAGGATGAAGGCCGAGATCGCAGGCTTTATTATGTCTGATGGATCAAAAGTCCTCGTCACAGACAAAGCAGAGAAACCCCGGGTTACTACTCCCGACGAAGCCTTCGCGGTATTCTACAAAATATCCGAACTGCAAAGTAAGCGCAAGGAATGCTTTGTCGCACTGGCTCTTGACGCTTACAGGACTGTAATTGACAAGCAGGTTATCTCCGTAGGGTCCCTGGCGTCAACCCTGGTTCATCCCAGGGAGGTCTTCAGGTTCGCTATCGAAGCAGGGGCTATGGCTTTGGTGGTGAGCCACAATCATCCTTCTGGGAACCCGGAGCCTTCTGCAGAGGACCTGGCTCTGACACGCCGCCTTCGGCAATCCGGCGAGATCATTGGGATCGAACTCCTGGATCATATTATCATGGCCGAGAATGGATTTACCTCGCTGAAGGAACGAGGTCACCTTTGACAAAATGTTAACCTGGTGGAAACACCAGGTTAACATTCCACTGGTATACTAATACCTGGAACAGTTCGCAGGGTGAAGGTAAACGGCATGCCTAAGACCTGGAAGAGAGTTACCTACAGGATTCTGGCTGGAATATTTAACAAGCCGGAAACATCACTGTAATATACATCTAGTATACTGATGTTACAGAGAACGAGAGGAACGAAAGCAAATGCAGGACGAATCAGGTTAACGTGTCCCTGGTATAATCAAAACAGAAAAGAAAACGGAGGAAATAAAATCATGGCAAGCGCATTTGATGCTTTCTGTTGTCAGTGCGGAACCTGGAAACAGCATGGCTATATCTGCTCCCTTTCCCAGGAGGCAGGATACAGTTCCCTGAGAGGGTTCGTCGCGAATTATCTCGGGGTATCTGTCAGCAAGGCCAGCAAAATGGATGTCAGGGCGGGTCTGGCTTCTAAGATGATCGATAAACTGAAGGAGGAAATTGCCAAAGAAAGTAACAAAACGGAAACGTCAGCGTAACATCCTTCAGCTATAATAAAGACAGAAAGAGAACGGAGGAACGAAAAAGATGTATGATGAATATTTCGACGGTATGTATGGTGACGCGCCGTTCATGGATCCGGGCGGTAAGAGCGCCCTTCGGGCCGGCAAGCGGTGTTACCCGTGCCCTACCTGCGAGCAACCTAACCGCCTCACAAAGGCAGACGTGCAGCGACGATATCAGTGCGATTTTTGCGCAGATAAAGCTGAAAGAGGATGTGACTAAAGTTAACAAGCTGGCAATGAAATAGAAACAAACATCTGCTATACTAAGAATGTAGAAAGGGTTCGGGTGGGGCTGCCGAATCTAACAAAAAAGTGCCCCACTAGCTGTCTAAGACCGGGGACGAGCGCCTGCGGGAGTACCGCCTGCAGGAAGGACCCGGCTTCCCGAAAGGGGTAGGTACCTGCTGCAGGGGTGAGGCCTGACAACGGCAGAACGGAGGACCTTCCTCACGGCCCTGGAGGTGAATAAAGCAACGAGGGTTCGCTTCACTTCCAGGGTCCTCCCTTCTACCGCGAACCAAAAGGGAAATAAACTTAAGGGCCGCGCAGGAGCCGAGGGTGTACGGCAGGGCAACTTGGCCGCTCCACCTGCGATTAGTCCTTCGCCCTTCAAGGTAAAAGGGATCGCCTCAAGAAGGCCATGGCGGATTTTGAGGTTAAAGTTACAGTCATGGTGACGTTTTCTGGTAGGGTTTGTCGAAGATTAAGAAAAACCTCTACCACTTTTTAAAACCACCGCCGGGGGAACCGGATGACGTTTCAGGTGCTTGTCGAAGATCGAAGAAAAAAGCACCACGTTTTAAATAGTTATTCTGCGTATAAGAACGAGAAATGTTCAAGCGGCGGGTCTAATATTGACCCGCAAACAGACATCTGACGTATACGGCCCCAGTACCACGTTTGTGCCGAGGTTCTGGCTCGCCTGCCACAGGGCGAGGAATAATTATTAAAAGGCTTGATCCGAACGCGAAGCCTTGATCCATACTGCCCTTTGGGAGCTTGGAAGCGCAGGCGTCTTAGCTGAATTGAACGAGAGCAATCGGGGCCCTGGCAGGCGGCTTTTTGTAGCCTGCCAATTTATGGGGCTGAAAGGTATCGATTTTACCTGAAAGGGTAGAAGACAGGGGTCCGAATCCCCTCGCTCCACCATAGCCTCTTCGCAGGCGGGCTTGGCCCCAGCAGACGGCACCGGGACAAAATAGTCTGCTAAATTTTTAACTTACAGGAAATAATTTGGCAACATGTTTCTTGTATACTAAGCTTAGAAGAAACAGAAGGGAACGAGGCAAACCGTAGAAAAAATGAAAAGAAAAACGGAGGAAAACTCAGATGACTTACAAAATAATCAGGTTCTATGCTCCCGGGCAGGACAAACGGAGGAGGCTTATTAAGCGAGGTCTAACCCTGGAGGAGGCGCAGGCCCATTGTCGCGATCCCAAAACCAGGAAAGAGGGAAAGTGGTTCGATGGATACGACGAGGAAAGCCCCAGACGAACCTAAATCAGGCATAATTTTGCCGGTCAAACCCTTGCGCCACGTGAACGAGGAAACCGGAGAGCACTGGTCAGAATGTTACTGATGTAAAGCAGAATGCAGGCGATTCGTTCCCGCCTGCAGGAAGCTAAACATCGGTCCTCGGCTCGTCGGTTCCCCTCCGTTCCGACTTGAGCCAAACCCTCCTGGGCAAGAGGATCTAAACTGCCCAGCGCGGGGCGAGCATAAAGCATGATAAAACATGGGCGATAAAACATGCAGGATAAAGCATGATAAAACATGGGCGATAAAACATGCAGGATAAAGCATGCACCCCCGCTTAGGAGGGGCCCGGCCCGGCCGGGCCCCTCGCAGGATGTTCACATTTGTAGCATTTTGTTAACATCTTGAGAAGTTAACAACTGTTACATTTTGTTCACAATTGTTACATCCCGGCAACATACCAAATGTTTACAATCTTTCCATATCCTGGCAACAACCTGTTAATATCCATCTACTAAACTATGGTTAGAGAGAAGAACAAATAACGGAGGACAACGAAATGGTAACCTTTATGGTCGAGGAGAAGAACGACGGGATCATGGACCTTCGCCTGGCGACAGGGGCCGAATTGGCAAGCCTGGAGGGCGACGAATTCCTGGCTTCCATGTTTTATTCTGGGAAGGTGGTTTGTATTTACAAGCAAAAAACAGGAGGACGAAAGCAAATGTTGAAAACGGAAGAAAGCCTGGCCGGGTTCCTGGAGGATTTGGGAGTTGAATGCACTCCCCCCGTCAGCCTGGAGGATGCGTCCATTGCCCTCTGGGATGCGTACACCGAGGAGGAAGGCGAAGCCGAAGAGTGTTCGGCCGACATCGAGGAACTTCAGGAGCGAATCATGGAGCTTTCCACGGCCAGGAGAGAAGCCCTGGCGCGAATGCGGGTTCTCGACAAAGCATACTTCAAGCTAACCGGATATTCCAGGGAGGGTTAACAATCTGTTAACCTGCCGGCAACAAGCCGGCAACAAACATCTGGTATAATCAAATTACGGAAACAAGAAAAACGGAGGAACGAAACAAGATGGCACTGACAAGTACGGTTACCCTGGTTCCCGCTTACGGGCGGGACTACAAGAGCGGAAAGGAAGCCCTCGCGGATTTTGACGCCAACAAGGACTTCATGCTCATGAGCATGTATGGAAGCGGCTTGATTAACCGCGAGCAGATCATGCCCGAGGAGGCCTGCAGGTGGGTCCAATTGCGCTTCAAGAAGCAGACCGGGCTGAAGGTTGTGGATATGGTGAAAGAGAGGAAGAAGGTCCTTAAGGGCTAACCCAGGGGCCTTCGGGCCCCTCCTCTGGGAGAGGGTTCGGGCGTGATTCGTCCTCCGCCCGAATCCTCCCCTAGAGGATGATTGTTCACAATACTTTAACGAATTGGACGCATGTTAGAAACATTTCTATGGTATCCTGTGATCAGGAAGAAACAACGAAAGAGGGAACGAAAATGAACCAGCCCGTTAACAGATACCTGGTATAATACAGGTAGAGAAGAAAACAAACAGAAAAGAGGACGAGAAAATGCGAAACCCGTACAAGGTTTATGTGGACGCGAACGGCGAGATCGCCGCGAACTTCTGTGAAGTGGATAAGCGGGGGTTCTGTACCTTCGGGTGCAATTGCACCTGTTCACTGGAGGAACCCTTCAAGCTGGCCTCTGCGGCCCAAACCCAGGCCTTCTGGGATGATCAGAGGGAACAGGGAGAACGGGCCTCCTGGGAAATCCAGCACGACCTGTAACAATCTGTTAACGGGGTGTTTCCACCCCGTTAACATCCCTCTGGTATAATGGGGTTACGGAAAAGAAAGGAACGAAAACAAATGGACGAAGCGAAAACGTGGAACGAAACCCAGGCAGGTGCCGTGGTACGCGATGGGGAAACCTTCGCCTTCACGGTTCTGGAGCTGGGCCCTGGTGTGTGCCTTCATTCCCTGGTCAGCAAGAAGGGCGAATCTCACCCGGTGTTCGAACAAACCGTTCAAACCCCGGCATTCTGCTTCCCCTTTGGGGACCTGTCGCGATGGTCCTATCCCTGGTCTGTATGCGGCGCAGGGGCAGGCGCCGGGCGCGAGAACAGGGGCATTAAAGGCTCCTGGTAAAGCTTGAGCTTGCTGAAGTCCGGTGAACTTGGAAGAGAAGGGCCCTCCTCTCGGAGGGCCCTTCTCTTCCTATCTACCCCAGCGTATCTAGATATCCAAAAGCACCCCTGCAGGGCCTTCTAGGGGCCTGCAAAGCCCGGCAAAGGGCATTCAACCTCCTGGGATTCCCGATCAAACGAACTTCCTGGATGTTCACAAACTGTTAATTATTCTGTTACATCTTGGAAATAATAATGTACTAATCGTTAACAAATGTTTGGTATAATGAAATTGTAGAAAACAAAAAACGAAAACGGAGGAAACAGCAATAGATGGGACATTACATTCAGCCCTCCCCGTAGAGCGATGAAGGGAAACGAAGGGCAATGCGCAAGGCCTCACCTGAATTCGGCAGGGTTCAGGTATGACACGAGGAAACCTGCCGAATAAACCTGGTTTATGCTCCCGTGGTGGAAAGTGCTAAACACGCCTCCTAAGAGGTGCCGAAAGGCTTGCCGGTTGGAATCCGGCCGGGAGGACCAAGAAGTTAACAAGCCGGACATAATCCGGCAACAAAGGTTTGGTATAATAAAGACGGAGGAAAGAGAACTGGAGGACGAAAACATATGGGGCAGGTAAAAAGCCCTCCCTGGCGGTTCTCGGCTGCAGGGACTTAAGGGCTAAGACATCCGAGCGGGACCTCTGGTGAGAAGATTCCAGAGGAGGCGGCTCAGGCCCAGGGCACCTTTAAAAGACAGGGCAGGTAAGCGGTAGGATAGGCGGATTGACCGCCAAAAGAGCCTTCGCAAAAACCAAAACCTTAACAAATCGGAAACACGGAGGAAACAAATCCCTGGTATAATAAAGCCAGGGAAAAAATTAGAGTTAGAGTTAAAACAGAATACGGCGCACGCTCGGATAGAGCCGCAAAGGGACTCAAAAACGGAGAAGGTTACCCTTACAAACAGAAACCTTCCCGGCTTGTTCGATGGAAGTTCGAATAGGTTTTGGACGAAGGGCGGCGGAAAAAGGGATTTGCCCGAGCAACTGTATGAATTCTTGTAAGGAATTCATACAAAAAGAAAAGGACTCTATGCGCTACGGCGGTAGGGACTGAATTCAAACCGTAAGCTGTTCTTAGCCCTCTGACAAGAAAACGGTTCGAATCCACAAGAGAGGGAAAGGTAAGCTTGCGGAATACAGTAAAGGCTACAACCGCAGGATCCTTTTCCTCTCTCGACGATTCGAGCTGAAAGGAATTCAATAAGGTGAATTTGAGCGAGGACATCCCGATCTATGGCGGCGGAGGATTGATCGCCATCTTCCTCCTCTGGTTTATTTACAAGATCGTAACATATTGTTAATCACCCGGACATATAGTTAACCTGTCCAGGGTGTATAATAGAGTTACGGGAACGAAATGAACGGAGGGCTGAAGGAATGAAGACCGAAGTTTACACGGAAAACAAAAAGGCGCTGGGATGGGCGGACCTGTTCCAGGTTTCCGCTGAAGACATGGAAACCTTCCGCCGAGAAGAGGAGGAGTCTGAAGCCTTCCTGGCTGTTTGCTGGTAACAAATTGTTAACCTGCCGGCAACATCTCGGAAACAACCGGATGGTATAATAAGGTTACAGAAGAAAACAAAACGGAGGACGAAGACAAATGGCAAGCAATAGTGCGCAGGAAGTTTTCGATGTAGTTTTGGCCTTCGGGAGGGCCAAACACGCCGCCTATCTCGCGAAGGTTGGCAAGCTAGATGCCCCGGGCCTGCTGGAGGGTGTACTCCCCGTCAGGCCCTCGAAGGAGGACATCCAGGCCGCCTTTCAGGCCCTGGAAGACCTGGAGGAATGGGCGAACGAAGGCCCGGACCCTGACGCTCAGTATGAGCGATGGCTGGAAAGCCGCTGGCAGGGTACGGACGAAGAGGAAGCCCGCGCCCACGGGGTTTGGGAGCGGGAGTCCGGTGGTCATTAGGCGGAGGGGCCCGAGAGGGCCCCTCCTTCCTGCGTCTGTGGGCTATCGTATCTAGATACTAAAAGACCCTCCTCCCTGGCCATCTAGGAATCTCTGGTGCCCGTGAAGGGCATGTTTAATGTCAAACTATCCCGATCAAATGGACTTCTGGGAAGTTAACAATCTGTTAACCTGTCGGACATAACCTGGAAACAATTTTGTGAGATAATGAATTCAGAAGAGAAACGGGGTAGGACGAAATGAAAAACCAGATTCGCCAGGAGATTAAGGCCGCGAAGCAGGGCCTGCGAGAAGCCCGCAAAAGTGGAACTCCTGAAGATATGGAGAAGGCCGCATCCATCTTGGAGGAACTTGAGGAGGAAATTTCAATCCTCCTCCGTCGTTAACAAAACCTGCGGGGAAAGGTAACAAATTGGCAACACCTTTCCCAGCAGGGTACGCTATAATGAGGTTACAGAAACAGGACGGAGGACGAAAAAATGAGCCTGGTAAATATCCGGTGGGCCTGGGATCCCTGGACTTCTCAGATCGGCCCCTGCCTGTGGGCCGGAGGACACATGCAGGCACAGGGATGCCTGTATTATTTCCAGATCATGGAGTTCGTCTTCATGTAAACTACTGCCCTGGGATGTTAACGGAATAAACAAATCTGTTAACATCCCGGCAACCACCTTCGGCGGTATCCTGTGGTATACTGTAAACATAGAAAACGGAGAGGGCGAAAACAAATGTTCGAAGTATGGCAGGTATGGCGCGAGAACGGGCGCTTCGAGGTTTACTCGAAGACCTTCATGGAGCAGAACCCTTCTTGGGGGCTGTTCGAGTCCCTGGCGAAGACCGCCGCTCTGGTGTTCCAGGGTTCCCCCGCACAGGTTCGGGCCTGGTGGTTCGAACACTTCAAGACCTTCGGAAGGGGATGGGTGGATTAACAATCTTGTTACACTCTAGCAACAATGTAACATCCATCTGCTATACTAAAGTTAGAGAAAAACTAACGGAGGACGAAACAAGATGAACCCTGGCAAAGAAACCAACGAGAAGGAACTCCCTGTCTACCTTTACGATTATGTCCATGCGATGATCGTGGCCCGAGCGTACGGGCTCGAAATACGTTTGCGCTAACCCTTCGGGGTTCCTGGTTTGCCGGAAGGCGCCTCTTATGGCCTTAGATGGCCGGGCCCTTCAAAGGCGACAGGAGCCCCTCTCTTCTTTGTTCTTCCCGGCTTGTGTATCTAGCGGGCGGCAGAACCCCCTTCTCGTGCGCCTGAGGGCCCTTCACGGGCATGTTTAATGTCAAACTATCCCGATCAAATGGACTTCTGGGAAGTTAACAGGCCGGCAACAAAACTGTAACCTGATGTTAACAATAATGTACTATTCGTTAATACGGTTATGGTATACTCAAAGAGTAGAAGAAAACAAATTCAAGGAGGACGAAAAAAATGACGAGAGCACAAAAAGCGGCCGAAGCCTTCGAAAACGGACGTGAGGTCCGTGCCCGTAAGGGCTACATTAATACCCTGCAGGAGGAGAATGCCGCGCTGAAGGCCGAGATTGCCGGCCTGCGAGAGGGAATCGGCCGCCTGGAATCGTACCTGTCCCTGCCGAAGTTCAGGGAGGATCCTACGGTTCAGGTCTCGGATATTTTTCTTCGCCTGGAGGAAATCAAGACGGGGAATTAACAATTTTGCTACACCCTGACAATGAGGTTAACATTGTCAGGGTGTAAAATGAAAGAGCAGTTAGAGAAGAAAACAAAATACGGAGGGCGAACGAAATGTCAGTCAGCGTATACACTCAAAAAATTATGGACCATAACGGTCCATTGACCACGACAATTTGTGCCCTGTATGACCAGGAGGACCTTCCCGGCGTGAAGGACATGATTCAGGACCTGGAAGCTCGAATGCTTCCCGAGCCGAACATGGCAAACGGGAATGCCTTCGCCGTGTTCCAGGCCCTCGGCTTGAACCTGGAGGAGCTGGGATGGTGCGGCAGCATGCCTGCAGGGGAACTTGCGGGAAGGTGCCTGCAAGCCCTTAATAGCCCCTCTGTGGGCCTTTCAGAGGGAGTCGCTTCCTCTGATACCCAGGAAGCAGGAAGGTGCCGTGTAATAGCTATCGGGAGGGCTCCTGAGTACCTGGATAGCAGGATCCGGGAACTCTTCTCCCTGGCTTCGAGTGGCGAACCCGGTGAGCTTGTTTATTTCGGCTAGGGTCGTAAATGTTAACCTGTCGGGAACGACAGGTTAACATTTATACCTTATACTGTATTCAGAAGGTAAAACAAAAACAGGAGGACGAAATGAGCAAGAAGGAAATCGGGTCAGAATACAGTAAGGCCGTTCAGGAGGCCGAGGAAATTGTGAGGAATACCTTCCTGAATGCGCACGAAGCGGCGCATATCGTAGCAGGAAAACCGGGTTCTCTGTTCAGTGCCCACGGGATTTGGATGGGCATGAAGTCATAAAACATGTGTATAAAACATGTGTATAAAACATGTTGGCGGGGACGCAGTCCCGCCTTCGGCGGGGACGCAGTCCCGCCTTCGGCGGGGACGCAGTCCCGCCTTCGGCGGGGAC
>ERZ1292625.3063-Hain-H41-01um-R1-3063-length-14164-cov-4_pt1 | contig 14164 bp, 13 predicted proteins | sample MGYA00564400_ERZ1292625 | MGnify/ENA primary metagenome ERZ1292625 (study PRJEB36523, sample SAMEA6512639) | groundwater metagenome | collected 2019-01-08 | study: AquaDiva: Metagenomics assemblies of 32 groundwater samples | reverse complement strand
GCTCCCAAAAAAGCTATGGGGCCGCCAAGAAAGACCGCAAGCCACAGCGGCAAGCCGAGCCATAACGCAATTAAAAACCCTATACCCCCCGCAAGGTATATAAATTGATTAACGGTGAGTGGGCCGAATAGTTTATCTTCAACTTCTATGAATTGGGGAACTTGGAAGCGCATGTATATAGGATACAGCAAAGAGCACTAAGCATACAGTCTAAACAATAGAACAAGTCGGTCAGAAGATCTGACCTCACCAGTGGATGCCCATTGCGGAGTGCTTTTCTCTGTCATTACTCTATTGGTTCTCGGTAGGGGTCAATGCTTGAGCGTGACGGTGGTTTAACGGGTGGGATACTTTCCGTTTTTAAAACATCGACTGAAATTTTTTCAGGCGACTGAGTAATTTTTCTATCAAGAATATTTCCAGAAACTGTTGGCACGGGGCTAGGCGTTTCTTTTTGAACAGGTGGTTGAGGTGGTGTTACGGGCGCTTTCACGACGTCTGGCGCTGGCTGTAGCAAAGCACGGAACGGTTCAAATATCTTCTCATTCACTGCTTTTAAGACCGCGTCATAGGTGTTGCTGTTTTGCTCCAGCGTAGTGCGCAAAAGCTCTGGAAATGTAGTTATTGTCCGCAGTTCAAGAAATACGGCGTTTAATGCTTGACTTAACCTCCCTGCTTCGTCAAGGTGTAGCTTGTTAGACATTCGAATTTCTTCAAACGCTGCCGCTAAACCTTCAGAGGTAATATATTTCTGTACCATTTCTGGAGCTTTCTCATACGCGTTGCGGAGCTCCTCGTTTGTTGGAATAGTGATCATAAAGAAATTATATGACGGGGTTAGTATCCCCACCGCCTTGCTGTTTAGGTTTTGATGGACGGGTAACGCTCGCAGGGCTTGCATTAAATGCGTCACGAACTGTCTGAGGCACTTCGTCGCGTATTAAGTCAAACTGTTGAGGAGTTATGTTTGTATTTCGCGCAAGTCCTCCCATGTCGGTTACCGTAACTTTCGGCCCGTATGTTTTGAGAGCATCCACAAACGCAACTCTTAATTTCTCTAACTCCTCGTCGCCCTTCCTATCACGGCGGCGCTCTTCCAAATTAAACTGATCAACAGAGTTGCTAATGGCAACCGCATCTGGAGACAAACTATGAGTAGGAGTTGCAGGAGCCGCTGGTTTCCCTGGTAGCGGTTGTGACTTCTGTCCGCCTCCCCCTGCCGGAGCTGGTTTTTCTTGGGCGGCTTCTTTTTCAGCAGCTTTTAGTGTAGCTCGAGCACGAGAAGGAACAGTCCTCGATTCCAAATCCACTCTGTCAAACTCTTCTTGTTCTTTTGGTGATTTGCGTTTTTTGTTGCGTTCTGCTGTTTTGTAACTTTCATCAGGAATACGGGCAAAGAGCTCCGCTGTTTCTTGACGAGCAGCAACGATTTCTTCCTCGCTTGCTCCGCTCGCGATTTTTTCCATGAGCCTATTAAATGCTTTTGAATACTCCTCATATGCGAAGTCTGCTTGACGATGGGCTGCTCTTTGCTCAGGGGTCATTGAATCAGGGTCTGAAGGGACAGCTCGTTGGGAAGGTCCTTGTGCAATATAGTCACCCAAGTCTCTATACGGGCGCCCCTCTTTGTCATACTGAGGCCCAATTTTAAAGCGGATGAGCCCACCCAAAAGGTTGTATGAGAGAGGAAGTTTACCTGGCGCTGCAATTAAATCGGCAGCCCCTTTGCCCAATGCGCCGGCCCGCTTGTAGAGATCTTTGCGGAATTGATAAATATCTTTCGTGGTAGGAATTGCAACCGGAGCCTGTTCCGCAATATTGATCGCAATTTTTAGCGACGCAAACAAGAGCCCCGCTGCGATAACGTAGAGGAGGATGAGATCAAATGCACCATAAAAACGTGCAAATTGGCCAGCTACATAAGTAGGGTCAGTACTATTGAATCCCTTTGCGTTGTTAAGCAAAAAGTCCACAATAGTGCCATTCGTGCCTTTAAGCAACTGAGCTGCTCCTCCTTCGATGATGGCAAGAGAGGAGGCAACGAGTATAACAAACACTGGCGGGAACACCGCTTGACTGATGAGTGCGTCCCACCATGCTTTCCCCCAATTACTTACTACGGGCAGACCGGTAAGACGAAGAATCCCCACAGGGGATGTGATAAGCAAAATAATAATTACAATAAATCGGCCAACCATAACCGTGACAAATTGAAAAAAGATCATCGCAGTGACGAGGAATAGAACTGACCCCACAATCCCAATAAGAAGAATAGAAAATCCAAGCTCGCGGTCCCCTTCGCGCAGATTCTCTATAGCACTCACTGACCCAAGTTTAGTGGCGACTAAAAAACGGTCAGAAATTTTCTCGTTTTTTAAGTAGCTGGTAACATCTTTGTTTATGTCCCTTTCACGTCCTGCCTCGGTTCCTCGCGCAAAATTTACTCCTACCTCACCATAAAATGCTTCTTGATAAATAGCACGGGTGGTAAAGTTTGAAGCGTCAATAATAACTGCCGCAAAAAAGTAACTAAAATTTACCAGAAGAGCAGCAATAATGAGTTGAATCACCAATTTCCCTGGTTTTTGTCCGCCGGCGTCGTTACCCAAAATTAAACTGATTGCCGCCCACACGAGACCTGCAATAAACACCAGGTTTATTAAGTTGCGAAATATAGTCCACGCAGCCGCTATTGCATTTCCAAACCCGCCCCCTTGCCCTAAAAACTCGCCCATATTGAGGAGGTATCGAACAAGTGACCAATCAAGCATGGCCCCCGCAACTCCCACTGCGAGAGCTGACACTTGAAGCATGCGGATGCCGGCTCCGCCCAAACAACTTGTTGCGTCAAAGTTAAAACCCCCCAAAAAACCAGTTAACAAAAGAACAAGCGCCCCAGCGAGGAGCACGTATCTCCCTACTGCCTCAAATCGTAACGCCCATGCCCCTTTCGCCCCTTCTTTTTGTTCACTCATATAGTTACGTCACATGCATTACTCAATAGTAGCGTGATTTTTGTGTGTGAATGAATGCACATATGTTAGTTGGTGCGGCGACACGCGAGCGTTTGGTCGGAGAGAGTGTCTTCAAGTTCTGCAAGTGTCGTACTTTGCGCGAAGAGGTCGAGTTCAGCGACTGCCACATCGTTTGCAGTGTGGATGATGCCGGATGCGAGGAGCGCGTCGTACTCGTCTGCAACCAAGTTCAACTGATCCACGGTCTTTGCTGCGCGTGCAGTTGAGAGAAGTTTCACCAATGCCTCCACGGTTTCAAAAGAGAGGTTTATATTATTTTGGAACCCTTGCAGGCGAGGCTTGATACTTGTTGCCGCCGTTGTTGATGCAGCATTTGCTAATCCAAGCGCTGTGGTGCCCGAAATAGTGCTGAAGCTTGCGGGGTTTTGAACAATATCCATGTAGCATGCGTACACCTTTCCATAGTCGTCAGCAATTTCCTCCAATCCGTCGATTAAATCTTCAGTAACGTTTTGGTAATCCTCCTCGCTCTCAATAGCTACCTCAATGTCCGTCAAGAGAGCGTCTTGGGCGAGGTTAATGGAGTTGTCAGTTGACTCATTCACTAATGTTTCAAGGTAGGAGGCAGGTATTTCCTCACCGTTTGCGTTCCGAATAGTTCCGGCGCTTGACGATGAACGACTGGATAGCCCGCGAAGCCCATCAATAGATGTCAGCGCCTGTTGCGCAAGTTGCGCCAAGAGTGCGTTAATAACTTCGTCAAATTCGTCTGCCAATTCAAGTTTGCGTTGCCCGGTGCCAAGCGCGTTGTTCAACTGCTCATTGAATACTGTACCAGGGGTGACAATTTCATATTCAAGACACCTTGGTTCACTTACGGCTTCGCTCTCGTACCCCTCAACATATGTTTTTGCTACTCGTTCAGCCCCCGCCTTGCATCGTTTTTTAGAAAATAATCCACCACCTACCGTCACTTCCCATCGCCCCGCGTCTTGTCGAGAATCAATTTCCGTGTGAAGTTGTGCTTCACTTAGCAAGTACGATCCGTAGGGGATGTTCTGAATTTCAGTGTAGAGTCTAAACCATGCAGGCCATCCCCCTTGTGAAAAATCTCCCCCCAAGAACCCTTCAATGTTGTCAGTAACGTCGCCTAAGCTACAGCGAATGCGTTCTTGGAATGGCTGTCGTTGAACCGCAAGTGCTAAGCGTACCTCCAACTGAAACGGACTACATATAAACTCCAATTCGGTTCCTTCTAGAAAGTCCAAAGCAGTTTGGTCGGCAATGTCGCCTAAAAAACCACGAAAATCAGTCACGAAAGCTGGCGACCCTTCAAACCCGCTGTTTATCCAGTCAACAATGTTTTGTGTGAGCGCGCCGATCATGCCTTCGGCAAGCGCTATGGCAAGCCCGTCCATCACGCACTCCTTGGTTTTGAGTGTAGAAATGTCTTGTTTTACTGACCCGCGCACGTCAACAGGAATGGCGCCACTTACTGAAAATCCGAGCGCGCTCGCCGCGCCCGTGGCGACCGCGTCCTGCACTGCACCAGTGACTGCCCCGCCCACTTGCGCTGCGCCACACCCTAAAATACCTCCGCCAAACGCAACCACGGGCGATAACGGTGTGCTTAGAAGTGCGAACAATGACAATGTAAAAAAGAAATGTCTCATGATTTTTTAAGTATGGTTAAACGGGTGAAGAGGTCGGTGAGGGTGAGGCGAAGCGTTGTCTCTGATTCGCTAAAGGTGTTGACGAGCGCTAATGCATCAAGTGGGTCGCCCCCCCACGAAGCAAGCCCCGCGACCGCTGTTTCAATAGAAGAGAGTGAGTTCACCACGGCGAGGTGGTCATCAGCGACACGCTCTGGCACTTCAATTGCAAGGAGAGTGTCGCGAATTGATTCGTATATAACTGCGGTAGTTTTGAGTTTCGCTAACTCAGCGCTTCGGTTTTCCGAAATGGCGCGCGCGAATACATTGAGTTCGTACTCGCGGACACGGGATGCTTCGTTGAACGCATTGGTGAGTGCGCCTTGGTAGGCGTCAAGTGAGACGTCATTTTCTATGGTGAGTTGTGAGCGGGTAAAGGTGGGAGGAAGGGTTGGTTCCTGAAGACGTCTCTCAAGGAGTGACAGAAGCGCAGTATTAGTTTCTTCCGCGTTGAGGTTTCCTCCAGCTTTTAATTCCGCGTACGTACTCAAGAGTTCACGTGCGAGCGCTTCAGTGGTGGGAAGTCCGCGGGGGGCAACGTAGGGAGCGTTGAGTACGGGATCTGCGCCAAAGGCGAGAGGATCTGCCCCCTTCGCAACTTCATCAGCGTCAGACACACCGTCCTGGTCGGTATCGGCAACGGTTGGATTTGTGCCTAGGAGTACTTCTTTCCAGTTGGGGAGCCCGTCCTGGTCAGTGTCGTTCTGTGCTGCGGAGGGAGATGATGCCTTTGCCACTGCTTGAACAGAAGGGCTTCCCGAAAGAGATTTTTTTTCATTCTGCGAAGTGAACAGTGCAAGGCCGACAGCTCCAAGCGATACCACTGTTGCAAGCACCAGAATGCCGATGTGTTCTCGGTTATGCATTATGCTTCCAGTATAGCGTTTGAAAGTACCCTTCTATATATATGATAAGGTAGAGCTGTGAGTATGTTTCTCAAAAAAACATTCATTTCAGGCGCCGCGCTACTTTTTTTCGTTGTGGTGGCGCTCTTTCCTCTTATTTCTTTTGCCGCGACAGTTCCCTTTGGGGGCATTATCACTTCTCCCGTCATTCCCTGCCTCGGCTCTCCCGCGTACGCAGTAAAGGTTACCGGGTTTGTTGCGGGTGTTCCCAAACTATTTTTAGTTATATATAAGCCAGGACTTTCAAAAACCTATCTCTTCGGCCCACCAAAAAACCCAGGACAATTTCTCTTAGGGAGCAGTATTCCAGGAACCTGTAATGGAGTCCCCGGTCTTATGATTGACGCGTTTCCTGGTGTTGGGTCAAGTTTAAAATAGTTTTGTAAGCGATAACCACTGATGGAGAGAAACATCTTCCGCGCGGACCTTTTTTTCAATCCCCGCCTCTTCAAAAATCTCCTCTAACGTTTTGTTTCCTGCTAGTGATCCCCCACTAGCCACTAGCCACTTTTTTATATTTCCTAGAAGCGTTTTTCTTTTTTGACCAAACCCGAGGTGCAGTAGTTCAAAAAATGTTTTTTCAGACACCTCTTTGAAGTGCTCGCGTGAAATGTCGTGAATTGCAAGAATAGCAGAGTCAACCGACGGAGGAGGATTAAAACTTCCCGCTTTCACCGTGCGCACATACTGCGGTGTTCCATACGCCTTCACCGAAAGCGAAAGCAAACTCTCCTTTTTACTTTTGGCGATGCGCTCCGCAACTTCTTTTTGTACCAAGAGCGCGATGTCAGACGGTTGGCGTGGCGCGGTCAACAAAAGGCGAATTATTTCTCCGGTAATGTAGTACGGAATGTTGGCGGCGACTTTGTAGCTAGTTGTTAGTGGATAGTTGTTAGTGGTTAGAAAAGTCCGGATGTCGTCTTCAATAAGAACAAGTTGTTTTGATGTGATTTCTTTTGCAAAAGTTTCTTGAAGCACGCGAACCATTTCAGAATCTTTTTCTATCGCAAGTACTCGCGCGCCTGTTTTTAAAATTTCCTTAGTGAGCATTCCCTTCCCTGGTCCCACTTCAAGCACCGTATCGTTTGCGGTAACGCGCGCTGCTTCTACCACCGCAGCGGCGATAGCGTGTGAGGTGAGCAGGTGTTGTCCGAGTTTGGGAGGGCGAGTTTTCATAATTTTTTATTGTATGACATCGTCATCATCCAAGTATTCGCGCGGGTGGCGGTCAAATTCTCTGTAGGTGGGGAGCGTCACCAATGTCAACGCAGGGTCAAGTTCAGAAATAAATGTTGAAGGAGTGTTGAGTGAACGCGTACCAAAAATGCGGCGCGTTTGCGCGTACGTGAGAAATACTTTTTTTTGCGCGCGGGTGAGCGCGACGTAAAAGAGACGTCGCTCTTCTTCAGAGTCGTCAGCATCAACGCCATCGCGCTCGTGAGGAAAGAGTCCTTCTTCAAGTCCCGTGACGAACACCGTTTCGTATTCCAATCCTTTTGACGCGTGCACGGTCATAAGTTTTACTCCCAACTTCTTCTCTCGTTTTTCGTGCATGAGTTCATCCTGGTCGCTCTGGAGTGCGGCTTCTTCCAACAATTTTTGTACGCCTTCTTCCGTGGGGAGTGTGTCGTACTTGGTTGCAACCGACACCAACTCTTTCAAGTTCTCCAACCGCTCCTCGTCTTCCCCCTTCCCCGCCTCATAGAGTGCCCACATCCCACTCTCTTTAATAGTGTACGCAACTGCTTCTGAAACTTTTTTAAATTGAAACTGCTGCGCAATGCGTTCAATGAGTGTAAAAAAGTCAGCAACTTTTTTTTGTTGAGCGGAAGACAAATCCCCTCGCTCCCCATTTACCACTTTGGCAAGCGTTACTTTTCCAATCCCGCGCGCGGGGACATTCATAACGCGCGAAAGGTCTGTGGCGCTCTCCCCGTTCTCTGCGAGACGCACGTACGAGAGCACATCTTTAATTTCTTTACGTTCAAAAAATCGCGTACCCAATACTTGGTACGGAATGCCGCTTCCTAAAAATGCCTCTTCCAGTACGCGTGATTGAAAGTTCGCGCGGTACAAAACCGCGATGTCGTTTGGAGAGGAACCGTTTTGTATAAGGTGCCGCGCGGCACCCGTTACAAACTGCGCTTCAGCAATTTCATCCACGTGTCCCGAAACCGAAATAAGTTCCCCTTCCGGATTATCGGTGAACAATTCTTTCTCTTTTCGCCGGATATTTTTGGAGATAGCATCGTTTGCTACCTGAAGAATATTTTTTGTGGAACGGTAATTTTGAGTGAGGAGGAGTGTTTGTGAGCCGGGGAAGTCGTTCTCAAAATCAAGAATGTGCGAAATAGACGCGCCACGCCAGCTGTAAATGTTTTGGTCAGCGTCTCCCACGGCGCATAGGTTGCCGTGCCCTGCCGCGAGCATGCGCACGAGTTCGTACTGCACGCGGTTGGTGTCTTGATACTCGTCCACGTGGATGTGACTCCACGCGTCTTGGAAAAAGTGTCGGGGCACTTCGTTCTTAAGAAGTAGTTCGTATGATTTTAAAAGTATGTCATCAAAGTCCAATGCTTTTTCCTGTTTTAGGATGGCGTCGTAGTGCGTCCACACTTCGGCCACCGCTTCGTCAATGTAGGACGAGGCGCGCTCACTTAAAAATCCCTCCGCGTTGAGCGCGTCGCCTTTCGCGCGGCCCATAATAGAAAGCACGCGGCGTGGTTCTAATTCTTTTGGATCAAATCCTGCTTGTTCAATGGCTTTTTTTGCGGCGCGCGTTGAGTCAGCACGGTCAAAGATAGTGAAACGTTTTGGAAGCCCCGCCACTTCATTAAATGTTTTTAGTATGTGAAGTCCCAGCCCGTGGAACGTGCTCATAAACGGCGTGGTGTGTGGCGTGTCGTAGGGCGAGAGCGCGAGCGACTCTTTCATAAGGTGAGTAATGCGCTCACGCATTTCCGCCGCCGCTTTGTTGGTGAACGTTACCGCAAGAATTTTTTCAGGCGCGACGCCACTTTTTATTAACTCCGCGATGCGGTGTGTCACCACGCGTGTTTTCCCGGCGCCTGCCCCCGCCAAAATTAAAAGCGCGCCGTCCTTGTGCAGGACAGCGGCTTTTTGTTGAGGGTTGAGGTTATCGTGCATCACCCTAAACTATAACGCAGTATGAGATTTTTAGAATGAACGTTGGATTACAGAAGTTTTTCTTGCCGTATCAAACAGTACTTCATCCAGGGTTCGCATAGAACCATCAGCTCCCCGTGCCGATGTTTTTATTGCATCAGGAAAACGTTCGGTTGGCGTATAAAAACCAGCATCTTTTCCTTGTCCCGCGGTAATAATTCTTGACAGTTCAGTTGCATCCTCTTGTGAAAGTACTACTCCTTCAGTAGCGGCAGATTCAATCAGTGCTTGAGCCCGCTCTTTGATGCTTGTACCAGAGTCAGCAAATTCTGCAGGTAGGCGCATGTCATACACTTCGTTCCACTCACCTGATGAAATTCCTGCTTCGCGTAGCCAGAGGTTGACCGTGCGAGTTGTCGATGTTTCTAAATCCTCACGCACATAGGTGTTTGTTTTTTCGTCATACACAAATTCTTGCGGAGCAGAAGGCATATACATTTCACCCTTTTCTATACCATAACCCATCCCGTCGTCAGCACGAACGTTTGATGTCCCTGCATAGCCAGTAAAATATTTTTCAAATTTTTCTCCGTCGGGGAGTGCGAGGTTTTTAAGTGGGTCAAATGACTGGATGCGCGTTCCTGATGTGTAATTTGGTTTACCGTCGTTAATGCCGATTTCTGTCAAAGTTTCTTCCTTAAGATCAATCGTACCGTCTTTCAAGCGTTCGAATTCAATGCGCTGCGCGTTCCCGTCACCATTTGCAATCCAGAAGTACGGGCATTTTCTACCCGTTTGATATCCATCAACGTTGTCAGGGTTGGAAACATATTTACGCGCATCCTCAACTGACTCAAACCTCCTTACCTCCTCTGCCCGTATAGTCCCTTCATCGTCTGCACACCAATAAACCTGTTCTTGTACACGAATTGGTTTTTCAATAACAGGTTCTTCAACGGTCACTGGCGCAGCAGCGGCGACTGATTCAGGTACTTTCACACACGTCAAACCTTCGCATGGTTGCGAAGTAAACATCGAAATTGATTGATATTTAGTTACTTCCCCATCACAGCCAACCGTTAAAATTAAATTTCCTTCAGGGTCCCTTATTTCAAAAACACCGTCGTCCCGGAGAGTAAATGTGGTTCCGTCCGCAAGTGCAGCACTTTCCTCAACGCTTGTTGGGTCGTAGAGCCCAATATACTTATTGAATTTAATAATTTCTTGATCTGAAAGGTTGTTTAAGCCCTCACGCCGCAGTTGAATAGCTTGATACAGCGGATGTTTTTCGCCAAGCCGGGCGGTAGGCATGGCTTCTTTTACAATGTCACGAGTGGCAGGAATGCCACCGTCACACTTGGCGCTAATTATCGCTCCAGCTTCCTCCACGTTTTCTGGATAAACGTCACAGACTTCATCTCCAGACGCAGCAGCTGCCGAAGCAAGAGTCACTTCAGGGGTTTGGTCAGCTGCCATTACCGCGGCTTCAAGCATGACGGGAGCGTAGGTGTTGTCTACCGCTTCGTACGCAGCCTCACGGAGCGCGCCAAGTGCGTTTCCTAAAAGTCCTGATTCCTGAATAAATTCGTAGGCTTCGTGCAACATGTGTTTTTGTTAGAATCCGCTTATATTATAACGTTAAAATCGTTTTGTCAAGGGTTTTTATCTTTCCACTCCTCCTCCCTATCCTTGGTTGACTTCCCCACCTCAGGGGCTATAGTGGTCATACTCAGTGACGATAGAAATGAAAGAAAATGGCTCAAGTGAGCCATATTACTGAATTGCCGTACACCAATCCCGCAGGGACTTCACTATAGGAAAAAAAATTCATAGCCTTGGCGTTTTAGTTTCACTTCGTATACGCCAACTCATAAAAAAGATATATACGGGGTTACCCGTGCCTCTTTTTGTACTCGGGGCGCTCTTTTTAGTCCCCCACTACGCCTACGCGTTTTCTTTTGATATCGGCGCTTTGTTAAAGGCAGGAACAGAATTTGTAGGCGCCTCACACACTCCTGCCCTGCACCGCGTTGATGAAACCCCCGCGCTTCGCGCGGCAGTGAATGTTGACCCTAACCCGGCAAAAGGCGGTGGCGACATCACCATCACCGGGGGCGTTGCGCTGGTTCCTGAAATAGGGCCTTCGGGAACACTTGCCGATATTGAAGTCGCTCGCCCCGGAGCCGATCAAATTTCTATTTATGTAGTGCGTGAAGGAGATACCCTCTCGCAAATTGCCGAACTTTTCAATGTTTCAACTAATACTATTATTTGGGCTAACGACCTCGGCCGTGGAAATGTGATCCGCCCCGGGGAAACACTCGCCATTTTGCCTGTTTCAGGTATCCGCCATACTGTCGTAAAGGGCGACACTATTGCGTCGGTGGTGAAAAAGTACAAGGGAGATATTGCCGAGGTACTTGAGTTCAACGCACTCTCTGAAGGAGCCGCTCTTGCCGTGGGTGACGTCGTCATTATTCCTTATGGTGAAGCTCCACAAGTCACCGGAACACCGGTTCGGGCGATAGCGAAAGGAGCAGGGGGCCCAACGCTTGACGGGTACTTCCTCCGACCCTTGGTGGGAGGCAAGCGAAGCCAAGGTATTCACGGATACAACGGCATTGATATTGCCGCGCCGACGGGGACGCAGGTACTCGCGTCAGCTCCTGGAGAAGTTATTATTTCACGAAGCTACGGGTACAACGGCGGGTACGGTCAGTACATCGTTATAAAACACGACAACGGAACACAAACGCTCTACGCGCACCTTTCAGGAAATTTTGTTTTTGCGGGAGCACGCGTCGTACAAGGCCAAGTTATTGGCGCGGTGGGTAATACCGGGCGCTCAACGGGTCCCCACCTTCACTTTGAAGTTCGCGGTGCGCGCAATCCGTTTTAAATATTTATACCTTGAGAGAGTGATCAGGAGCCACACTTATTGGTGTGGTAAACCCTCGCGTCATTCCCATAAGCGAAATAACGATTAACCCAATTCCCACAAGCCCCGTAAAGTTTTGCGCTGCCTCGTTTACGCTGTTTGCATACGGTACGTCCTCAGTCAGGTCACCAGTTAGTGCAAGGTAAACCCCCCATACCCCTACGGCGAAAGTGGTTAAACAAACAAACATTTCCGCAGGACGTTCACGAAGACGAAAGCTCATTTAGAAACAGTAATAGTATCTCTGTTTCGTGTCAACCTTTCGTAAGAAAGAGGTTAGAAAAACGTTTTATACTGTACGGAGCGCACACCTCTTATCTAGGGCGCTTCTTAATTCAACCTTGAACCTATGAAACTACTTACCAAACACACATTGATGGCGCTTATGGCGCTCGGTTTTTTTGTGGCGGTACCTGTTGCGTACGCCGATGATGAACCGTCTCTAGGCGTTTCTTCAACTACGCTTGAAGAGCGCCGCGAGCATCGTGAAGAGGAACGCGAAGAACGCGAGGAACGTCGCGAAGATCGCAGAGAGGATCGTCAGCAGAACTTAGAAGATCGTCGTGAAGATCGCCAAGAAAAATTAACCAACGAACTCGGGGGGAGAATTCAAAACCACATCACTCGCTTTGTACGCATTTTAGGCGCAGCCATTGAACGTGTTGAAAAATTCATTACGCGCGTTGACGCGCGTGCTGATGAATTAGATACACAGGGAAAGAATACTGCTCCTGCGCGCGCGCACTTAGTTACCGCAGAAGCTGAACTTGCTCTGGCTGAAGCAGCACTCGTTGAGATACAGGCCGACTTAACCGCGGGGCTTGCAACGACAACGCCCCCTACTCGTGACGAGCTAAAGAGTCTCTTTGCTGATACCAAGGAAACATTAAACGAAGCAAAAGAACATATACGAGAGGCGTTTAAAGCAGTTCGTGAGGCGGTAGAAGCGCTCAAAGAACTTGTTGAACCAGACGATTCTGAGGACGATGACTAGTGTCGTGTATACTGAATACATATGGAAAACATGGAACAAGAGTCAGCAGTGAACCCAACTCCTAAACAGAGTGGAGGCATCGGTCCAATTATTGGCATCGTCATTATTGTGGTGTTACTCGCTATCGGTGGTTTTTACTACTTCACATCAGGCGTTGATAAACTGAAGTCTGAAGAACAGGCAGCAGGTATTACCGCTGATGAGGAAGACAAACTACGCCAGCAAGGAACGTCAACCGACCTCGCCGACATTGAGGCAGATCTCAACGCAACTGATCTCACCGGCCTTGATTCCGCGTCCGCAGACTTTGAAGCAGAACTGAACGCGCAATAAAACGTCGTTTGTTGAACCAAAGAAACAAAAAACCCGCGCTGCGGGTTTTTGTTTTATTAAAGAGAATCAGGTAGGATACACGAATGAATGTCACCAAAGAAGTTCGTCACAACGCGGAAGTAGTGCTTAAAGGCACCCTCCCTAAAGAAACCGTAAAGCAGTTTTATGAAAAGGCAGTTGATGCGGCAGTAAAAGAGGTTTCTATGTCAGGATTTAGAAAGGGGCACGCACCGAAGGACCTCGTTATTAAAGAAGTAGGGGTGGGGTTTTTGTGGAAAGACGCGGCTGAGCGAGCGCTCCGAGAAGAAGTAGATGATCTTTTGAAACAGGAGAAACTCGTCCCCATCGTGCCACTCGCACTTTCCTTAAAAGGAGCCGAGCCAGATCTCGATGTTGATTTTGAAATTGTGGTTGTTACTCCACCCGTGTGTGAATCTTTTGACTACAAAACGGTTGCTCAAAAAGCGCTCGCAGCACTTCCCACGGAGGATGTAACCAAAGAAACCGCCGAGGCAAAGCGCGCGTTCCGTACCCAAGTCCGCGCGATTGCGAAAATGTCAAAACCGGAAGAAGTAAAAGAAGGCGATTCTCAAGAAAACGAGGACAAAGCAGATGTTGCGCTTTCTGACGACGAAGCAAAACTGGTGGGGTTTGAAAACGGTGAAGCCGCTGAGTTTTTTATCCACGGCGAAGCAGAAAAAGCAGTCCATGATCGCGGAAACCAAAAAAAGCGAAGCGCTGTTGCCGAAGCACTCATTGCGGGGGCCGTGTGTCAGATTCCCAACGTGTTGGTGGAGGAAGAAAGTCGCTCACTCCTAGAGACGTTTAAGCGCGATGTCGCAGGACAAAACTTGCAGTGGAATGAGTACCTAAAACGTGTCGGGAAAACTGAAGAACAGGTGCGTGAAGATTTACGTCCAAGCGCCACCAAGCGTATTACGCTGGACTTGGTATTCGGAAACATTATTCGCGAAGAAAAGTTAGAACTCACTGAAGAAGATAAGAAAAAAGAGGAAGAGTTTGCGCACAAAATAGTGAGCCAAGGAGTCCCCCACGACCGTGCACACTCTTATGCCCGCGAATCCTTCATGCGCGAAAAAGTATGGGAGGTGGTTGGTGTAAAAAGCGAGCCTGCGGTATCATAAGGAAACTATGACTGATAAACAACACCCAATGAGCAA
>ERZ1292625.3061-Hain-H41-01um-R1-3061-length-14170-cov-4_pt1 | contig 14170 bp, 9 predicted proteins | sample MGYA00564400_ERZ1292625 | MGnify/ENA primary metagenome ERZ1292625 (study PRJEB36523, sample SAMEA6512639) | groundwater metagenome | collected 2019-01-08 | study: AquaDiva: Metagenomics assemblies of 32 groundwater samples | reverse complement strand
TTTAGACAAAGCCCCTGAAATCGGAGTACCACCAAAACCGGTACAAACCGATGTCGATGAAGAACAGGATGACGTTGACCCAACCCCCGAGGATTCCTCGGCGGCTCCCGAAGAGGATGAGGACGATCTTAATCCCTATTATTACCTCGGTTCTCAGTTAAAGAACGACGGATATCTCGATAATGAGTACACGCCTGACAAGAAAGTAACCGGAAGGGACATATCAACGGCCTACGAGCAGAGTCTCAGAAAGAAATTAGAGCCGAAGATAAAGGAAACGATTTTCGCGGAATTAGAGGAGCAGGGTGTAACCCAACAGGATTTGGAAATGGCGCGATTAATTCGCTCCGGAGTAGATGTCAGTGTTCTTCAAAACAAATTCGCTGTTTACGAGCGACTATCGCACTACGACAAAAACGCTGACGAACAGGTTCAGGAGGCGGTGGTAAGGAAAGGACATGAGGCGAAAGGATACAGTGAAAAGGAATCCAATCGACTGATTGCGGCAGCCAAGGAGGCCGAAGAATTGGCGGATGAATATAAGGCAACAACTGCTTTATTTGCTCAACTTGACCAAACTGCAAAACAGCAGGAATTTGCGCAACAGGAAAGTAGGAGAAAACAATATATTCAGGAAGTAGAGAAAAACAATCAATTAATTCGCGGAAAACTATCAGCTATGGAAATCTATGGCGAAAAGATAGATAAACAATTGGCGAAGGAAATTGATGCTGCTATTTTCGAGAATACTGAAGTAATGGATATCGAAGGACAACAGTATCAGGTATCTAAATTTAAGAAATTCCTTGCCGATTTTCAACAAGACCCTGAATTACGGGTATGGGCGTACAAGAAGTTCGCCTATCGCGATCAGGATCTTCAAACGGTAAAGAAAGACGCTAAAAAAGAGGCGGAAAACGACTTCCTGAGTGTATGGAAGAAGAACGTGGTGAAGAAATCCGCGGGAGGAAGTGCGGTAAATAAAAAGATCAAGGATAAACTTGATAACGATCAAATAAGTAAACAAAACGTAATGTATATCGACCTGGGTGCTAAATAGGCATATCCAAACCGATGTACGGATTATCGAACATAAATAAAGTAACGAAAAACAATGGGAACAGGTATTAGATTAACACCATATCCTTCGAAGTTCACGGTGAATGAAGAATTCGCTGGTCAAGACAAATACTGGTCACAGAATACAACTCTGGACGATGTATTGTTCGCAAATGGTCAGCATATTCAGCTATACGCCGACATCAGTCACCTCGCAAAAGGTCTGATGTATTCTAAAATGGGTATAACGGAGTCAACAACTCTGTCGCCGTTGTTTGAGTATGTTACTGGAGACGGCGGGATTGAAACCATTAATAAGAACTGGGTTAGATGGAAAATCTATGGAACTCCCGAGAAACGAGCAATGTCTTTCGGAAATTATAATGTAATTGCCGATCCCGGAGCCGGGAATATACCGTTTTATATATGGCTCGACGTAGATTGGTATAAAGAAGGGGATCACGTAGCTCCTATTAGTAATAAAAACTGTGGAGCCCGTATAACGGATGCTGACATCGTTCCGGTGGACGGTGGGTTTCTATACATGGCTGTTCTATTAGATAAGGATGAAGCGGCCTCCGTACCAGAAGAGTACTTTACTGCTGGTGAATACTGGATCAAAACAGGTACTTCCACTTCTTGGGAAAACGCAGGAACTGCCGGTTCTCTTCAATTCGGAGAAGCATTCTCGTATATCGAGTTTGAAACTCCGCTGAATACCGCAATGTGGGAATTTAAAGTAGAAGCTGAGGCTCACCGTCAGTGGGGAAATCTTCGAATTACCCGATGCGACGACGAATATAATCCAATTCCTGGCGGAAGCAAAATAACCAACTACCTCGAAGTCAGGGCTAATGCTCAGATTGAGAGAGAGAAGGAGTTAATGCTAACATACGGAAGGAAAACCGAACATCTTATTGACGGAAATACCGCAAAACAAATAACAACTGGCGCGGGTCTTTTCGAGTTCCTTGAAGAAGGTAATGTAATGGGATATTCTCCTGAAGTAAATGGCATACAGTTTCTTGTCGATCAAATAGAAGCCATTTGGTTCGACCGAGTTCCTACCGGACAACGCGAGTTGCTGTTACTTACCGGACAGGCTGGTTTAAAATTATTCTCTGACTGGATTAACGATAAGTTTGGAGATTCCGCGGCTACGTATAGTTGGGACTTCATTCTTCAACGCCGAACCCCGTTCGATAATAGAGGTGGACGAAATGGCTTTGCCTACGCCGCTCCTCAGTTTGTTGAATATATATTACCGACATTCGGATCAATTAAGGTCGCACATTGGAAACTATTGGATAACACTCGTATCACCGGAGTAACTTACCCCGGCACGATATATCCTGTTACTTCTTTTGAATTCGTGGCCTTCAATATCGGATTTGGAGAGGCAAATGTTAAATTCCTTAAACGGGATGACAACATGATATCTCTTTATATTCCCGGATTGTGGTCTCCATTTGGTGCAGTAGGGTTGGATAACCCGTTCTACAAACAACCGAGTGGTAACTATTACGAGGAGAGTTATAAATGGCTGCATAAAGAGTCGTTTGGAGTAGTAGTGCTCGATCCAGCGAGCAGTTTATTTTTTAAGCCAAACATTAGTTACTAAGTAAAGATATAGACACTACGGCGGATGTCTTTAACTACCGCCGTTTTTTAGCAAAAGTAGTTAGTAGTAGTAAGATTAGCAATAAGTATGGCAACACCAATAAAAGAGAAACCTAAAATAACGCAATTACGGCGCAAAAAGGGTCTTGGAAATATCGTTTATAGTAAAAGTGGAGATACTTTGAATATTAAGTTATTCAGCCAAGAGGTCAAAGATCGTGATAAAGAAGGTGTACTTCAGGGAGATTATAATGGAACAACATTTCCCGGGGCAAGAGAATGGCTTTCTCCAGTTTGGATAAAAATTAAAAACGAGTGGGCGTGGGGCGGAGATAGTAATGATCTAATTGATCTGATAAAGAAGATGCGATTAAGATATCCGAAAGATCATGAAAGAGCAGGACAGTTCATATTGCCCGGAGAAAAGGTAGAAGAAAGACTCACTTACATAGCAGATGAAGTATTTACACATCCAGATCTTTATGGAACTTACTTCTTGTTGGATGGAAAAATTAACTTGAATCACGACGACCCAAAGGCAAAGTTCTTAATGCTATGCCAAAAAGGGAATAAGAATTTGGTTCAAGATAAATCATCTGATAAGCCCGAGAATAAATATCTTGCAGCCGGTGCAAAATACGAACTTGTTTCTCCGAAAGCGCAACAAAAAAAGAGAAAAGAGGAAGTTGATAAAGACGTAAAAGCTCTCATGCTTCTTGCTGGATTAAGAGGAGACGAAAACCGTTTACGCGCAACCGCTGAGATATTAGAAGTTCCCGGATATGGTGAAGATACCGATGCCGATGGTATTTTTATTATGTTGAATGACACTATCGTCACTAATAAAGATACTGCAAGAAAGTATGGCGGGAAGATAACTCAAAACAGGTTCATAGAAGTCGCGGAAATGACTAACGAAGAACTTGATGTTTGTCAGAATGTAATGAAGGCAATTCGAATCGGAGTTATCCGAAAACGTGAAAAATACATCTTGACGAACGGGGCAAAAATAGACGGTCTCGCGGATACCCTTGGAATTCTGAACTACTACTTAAACATCGTTAATCAAAAAGCATACGAAGATTTACTCGACGCAATAGATAACAAGAAATTACTTTGATCCTTACCAGCAAATTAGTTTATGATTTTTACCGAAAAATGGATCTCATACGAAATGCTGAACAGGCGGAGATTCCATTAGTAGACGTTATTGCGTATTTGAATGATTTCCAACAGATATTATTCAATAACGATGTAAAAGAGGCGGAAAGAAATCAGGAAGTAGCGAACGCACTTAGAAAGTTTAAAAAAGATAGAACACCTTTGACTCTCAATAAAGTGGGATCAGAGGTTCTTGCAGTTTATCCACAGGACTTTCATACTCGTCTGAATCAACTTGCGACAGTGACATCAAAGACCTGTTGTGAGGGGATGACGAAGAAGATTGGCGGAAAGTTTAAAGTACTTCAATCTGATGACATAAACGCGGCTGTCGAGAATCCATTGCAGCGAAGTAGTTTCTTCTTCGAAAGACTAATATCGGTAGTATCATCTGAAGGACTACGTATTTTCCCAGGAGAAATGGAGATAAAAGAAGTGGTTATAGATTATTACAGAAAACCACTCGATCTTCATAACCCAAGTAACGAAAGATGTGGCGGACAGTATTACTACGTTGCTACGGGAGAAATAATCGTGGAAGATACAAACTGCGAGTTCGAAAACTACGGAGACGGTTTTATCTCAGATGGCGCGGTGTTATTGGCAACCGCCGACAAAATAAAAGATCCAAACGGGTTTAACATTAAACTCCAAAAATTACTACAATCGAGGTCATTAACCTCGGTACGAGATTAAAATAAAATAAGACATTTTAAAAATAAGACATGACATCTACCCTGAAAAAAGACACTCAGAAACACCTTGTTACCTACGGGGACTATGGTTTTGCATCTGCAACAGGTAATCCTCCGTTGTTTGTAAAGGCGGGTAAGAAACTGGTATATAACGTAAGTCCAGGACAGCTTGTGTTGTACGTGATTGAAAGCGGTGTAACGAGAATCGTTGCTCCTGCGGCACTTGATGCCAGTGAAATCTATAAACTATATGTGGGTGTAGGAATTGACGAAACCGGAGCCGGAAGGACTACCGCTGTTCGTCATCTTGGTATTGAGCACATTGCCGGCTGTATGCCGCGGGCATATCAGGCGAGTTCGCCACGATGCGGTGCACCTCAGGTGGTAGATTTCTACTTTGAGTGCACTAAATGCGACGAAACTTATTCGGTTATGGTCAAGGTTGACGACAACCAGACTCGTAGCTTCTCCCCGTGGAATGCCTCTATGTCTCAGTTTGTAGGGTCTATTGTCACGAGTTGCAGTTCATGCGATGACTGCGATACCGAGCATAATTGCCGGGAAGTTGCTTGCAAATTAGCGGATTCCCTTAATGCCGAACTCGATTTACGAGTAGGCGATCGACTTTATCCCGATTGGAGCGGTAAAGGACTTCCTCGTCCTTATTTCGCTACTCGTCTTCACGCAAATTCACCAACCTATTGTTTTTCCCCGCAAACCGTGGCTGATAGTTGCACAAGTTGCACCTACGTCGCTGCTGTTGAGGGTGTGAAAATACGGGATACTCGTTATCCTTTTGTTGGGAACCTTAATCCCGCGGATACCACTCAGACTCTGACTTCTCAGTTGGATTTCATGGCGGAACAAATAAATGAGTTCTTCAAAACCGAATACGGAGAATTTGCTCACGCGGGATCTGCGTATACTACCGGAAGTTACAGCGACTGTTGCAGCATTCAACTGCATGTAAACACATGCGATGCGAGCTTTACCCTTTATGACGCTGACGATGCGACTATCGCACCAATATCCAACGACAATCCATTTACAACCTACGGAACAACTGCGGCTACCGCAAGTTGTGTAGATTGCGATGACTTATCTGTTGCAGCAACTTCTACGCTAACGTTAACCGACATCCCAACCAATGGTGATACTCTTACTATTGGCGCAAGAACCTATACCTTCGAAGACGTTTTGACTAACGTCAATGGAAATATTAAAATCGGAGCTACTGCGGCTGCTACCGTAACTAATATAGTTTCGGCTATAAATCTCGGAAGCGGAAGTGGAACCCGATATGCTGCTGCCACTGTTCTGCATCCTACTGTTAGTGCTGTTGACGGAACCGGAACGACTGTGGTATTTACTGCTAAAACCGCCGGAACTGGCGGGAATGCGTTAGTCGCAACTGAATCAATGAGCAACGCCACTATTAGCGGAGCCGGTACTTTTGCCGGAGGAGTTGCAGCAACATCTGTTGCCGACACTGTTTACGATTGTGGAATCCGAATTATTGCCGAAAGAATAAAAGGCGATTGTGGATGCTATATCAAAAACCCACTCAGCTTTTACGGACGTAAGATTAATATCGTTCCGTTCTCTGAAGGATGGAAAAAGAAACCGTGGAAAGTAGTTGAAGTTCAGGCAATGGAATTACCTGCCGGTTTTGGAGCATGGATTCAGTATCTTGAATATCAGACCTTACCAGAAGGAAAAGGGCGTAATTACAGCAGAAGTAACAATCTGCGTGGAACGTTCTTGAGTTTGCCGGAAGGAAAGAGTCGTGCAAATAGTGTAACAGCTAAATGTGATACTAACTATTGCAGCTACTACCTGAAACTGGATGTCGAAAACATGAAACTCGATGACAAACGAGGATATTTGACGATTCACGGAAATGTGCATATTCCTTCTGGTGACAGTACTACTGTTGCGGCTTGGGAGGCATTTGGAACAGCGTTATTGGCTCTTAACCCCTCTTGCGAGGTAATTAGTGCTTCAACCTGCGATACCAACCTCGGAGTTTGCGCGTAATCATTATAAACCATAACAACACCAATGGGAGAAGTTAAATTTAAAGCCGGTACAGCATTCGTCAAAAAGAACGCGAAGCAGCAGGGAATTTTATCGCTTCAGGATGCTCTTACCGAACAGGCAAACTGTCAGCCATGTGGGTGTAACGACGTTCTTGGTTATACCACAGGCATTAGCGCAACCACCGGGGAGTTAATAATGATTTATTACACCGGAACAGATGGATCATATACACAAGTAATAGCGGCTTACGATACAGGACTTGCAGCGGTTAAGGCGTTGAAACAAGCACGTTGCTTCCCCGCTGTATCCTCTCCGAGCTCTAGCATTAGTTCAAGCGCGAGTTCCTCAGTATCGCCGAGTACTTCAGTTAGTCCAAGTGCATCACTTTCAACGAGTTCCTCAGTCAGCTCTTCACCAAGCTCATCGGTATCACCAAGCTCTAGTGCAAGCTCATCGGCCAGCTCTTCTGTTTCACCGAGTTCCAGTGTTAGTTCATCTGCAAGCTCCAGCGTATCGCCAAGTTCATCTGTGAGTAGCTCACCAAGTTCAAGCGTTAGCCCGAGTTCTTCACTTTCAGTGAGTAGCTCCGCAAGTAGCTCTGCGAGTTCCTCTGCAAGTTCTTCGGTAAGTAGTTCTGTAAGTCCTAGTACTTCAGTAAGCTCATCGAGAAGCACATCTGTAAGCTCGAGCCCATCAGCGTAATAAATTCTCGCCCAATAGGGCGGCTTAATAAATAATGAGTCTGGAATGCCAATGCCTTCGCGGCGTCTATCGATTTTATGCTAAACCGATAGACACTACCGTCATAATTTACAAAGACGCTTCGGATTGGATGTCAGAGGATCAAAATTACGTTACTCCAACCGAATATCAGATAAAGGTTACTCCTCCCAGAACATCAACCGCTACTTCATTTACTGTCTTAGTTGATCATAATAACCAATTAACATTTGGCGGAAAGCTAAAAGACGGCGTGTATTGTTATGAAACGGACTCTTGTGGCGTACATTATGTAAGAACAGTTGCATTATTTCCAAATATAATGTGCTGTGTCAAGCAAGCAAGAGCTACCCTCGGACCGGAGTATAAGTCGAGAATAGATGAAGTCGAATCCTATTTAGACTCAGCGGCTTATAACGCTGAATTAAACAATATAAAAACCGCGGGAAAGAATTTGAAAATAGCTGAAAAGTTATTGGAGAATCTGAAATGCGACTGCAACTGTTAATGGCTTACGTTTACCAATCAACAAATCCTTGTTTTTGCATCAGTAGTACCCCGGTAACTCCAGAGACTCCGGAGTGTCCTGACGATTGCAACTGCTTAAAGGTATGTAATATCGCGATAAACGCCGCGGATGACAATGCTCCGCTCCCCTGCGCCAAGACCCTGACGTTAAACGTCATGTCCGATGATTACGATCACGACTTCTGTGCTTGCGGAGAAAAGAGCAAAGTATGGACTGTCGAAGACTATGACGAAGACGTATTTGTATCGGCTACCATAACCCGAGCCGGGGTTCTTACGGCTATCACCTCCGGCCCAGGAGCATTAGCCAAGGGTTACGGAAAAATCATTTTAAAAGTTTGTTGCGGACCTCTGTCTCACTACATCACGGTGTTAGTTGGGATTAAAGACCCGTGCGACGGCTGTGCCGATTGCGGGGATTGTGAAGTTCCCGATCCATGTACATGCGAATGTGATGATGCCGAAATAGATATATTTCTTAATACCGTACCTCAAAGCGGAAACACCCTATTACAATAACTATGAACATCACGAAGTACGTTACACAACAAGGAGATACAGTAACCTGGGTTATACAGCCGTGTAATGAATCGGAGATCGAATGTTATACTGGAAAGGTGTTTTTTGATATTCCCGCGGGAGTTGAATTAACTGGTCCGTCTGATCAATATAGTCCAATTATTAATGTTCCTTCTGGTTTTTACGATCGTACTATTACCACATGGTATACCGGTGATTTAGGAAAAGCAGAATGTACGGACGAAGCGTCATTTGAGTTTACAGTAACGAACTACACTCTTTTGCCGGAAACCACTGATACCCTTGAAGTAACAGCCGCATTTACATCATCTTGTGAAGAGAATATAGGAATTGATAACCTGAACACCCTGACTATTAAACGTGAAGCGAGTTCGTCAATTAGTAGTTCTGCGAGTTCAAGCCTTAGCTCCTCGGTGAGTTCGAGCGCAAGTTCGTCCGTTAGTAACTCTCCAAGTTCATCGGCAAGTAGTTCAGCAAGTAGCTCAGCGAGTTCTTCAGCGAGTTCCAGTGCAAGTAGCTCTGTAAGTAGTTCAGCGAGTTCATCCGCAAGCTCTTCGGCCAGCTCATCTATTAGTTCATCAGTTTCACCAAGCTCCTCGCTTAGTGCAAGCTCCTCAATCAGCAGCTCTCCGAGTTCATCTGTATCACCAAGTTCATCTCCGAGTTCTTCAAGTAGCACATCACAAAGCCCGAGCACTTCAGTAAGCTCTTCGGCAAGCTCCTCAGTTAGTTCATCGGTTAGCTCCTCAACAAGTTCTTCGGTTAGCCCAAGTTCCAGCGCAAGCTCTTCGGTTAGTCCGAGTTCATCTGTAAGTTCTTCAGTTAGTTCCTCAGCGAGTACCTCTGTTAGTTCTTCAGTAAGCTCATCAGTAAGCTCCTCTGTTAGCTCCTCGGTATCACCTAGTACTTCTGTCAGTCCGAGTTCATCAATCAGTTCGAGCGCAAGTTCTTCAGTCAGCCCAAGTTCGTCTATTAGCTCTTCCGCAAGTTCCTCAGTTAGCCCGAGTGGCTCTGTAAGCTCATCTCCGAGTTCTTCTGTGAGTCCGAGTACTTCAATCAGCTCTTCAACGAGTTCTTCTGTCAGTCCGAGCACATCTGTTAGCCCAAGTGCTTCTTTAAGTACCAGTACTTCAGTAAGTTCTTCTGCCAGTTCATCGGAGAGTTCATCGGTAAGCCCCAGCACATCAGTAAGCCCGAGTTCATCAGTGAGTAGCTCTCCAAGTTCATCTGTTAGTTCCTCTGCAAGTTCGAGCGTTAGCCCGAGTGCTTCGGTCTCTCCAAGTTCCTCAATTAGTTCGAGCGCAAGTTCTTCTGTATCTCCAAGTTCGTCTATTAGCTCCTCAGCAAGTGCTTCGGTATCACCAAGCACCTCGGTTAGCTCAAGCCCAAGTGCTTAACATAAATAACATTAGTGAATTCCTGTCACGGTAATAATTGTACTTGCTATGATATTAGCTTTGATAAACTGATTTATCAGTCGAAGTATACGTTAAATATCTTATCTCAAAGGAGAGCGGAATCAAAAGCATACGGATATTCATTTACACCCGAGGCGGAGTTAAAACTTGAAACACTTCGTTCTTATCTTCACGTTCTTGACGATGAATATGAAAACATTATTCTCGGCGGAAAACCGTGTTTAGACTGCAATAAATTACAGTCTCTCGCGGAAAAGACCAGAAGATTGTCTGCAACGTGTGACACTTCGTCACGGATTGATCAAAAGACTGACTCGTCTGCGGAAGCCGCGTGGATCGCCAAAAACCCATATTGCGTTTCGCGGGAGAAATGGGAAAGACTTGCTTATAAAGTTTGCGGAGAGCTAAGGTTAAATCTAAACTCCGTAGAAACTGTTTGTGATATTACATTTCAACTTATTAGAAAACTGATACCTTGCGACATCATGGTATCTATTGCTGTTTATAAGCAGCAGTGTGATTTAGACCTACACATTACACGAACACCGGAGGAGTGCGAAATAGACTTTGAAATACTCGCTGAAGAAACGACGTCAGATTTAGATCTACAAAGCTATCAGCAGCTAATCGCCAACAACATGAGCTACGACGTTGTTAAAACCGTTTACGAAAACGGATGTTCACTCGAAGTCAATAATTTGGCGGAAGTAATGTTGGTAACACCAATGAATAAATACAAAGTTAAAGACTTCAATTTCAACGGCATCCCCGATATATCCAAGTTGAAGAAACTCGATGTAGACATTTCAGACAGCAAATACCTGAAGGACCCACATAAATTTATACAGACATTAATCCAAGATTACGGTGACTGAACTTATCAGAACATACACAATAACCATCGGTAAAGTATTTAACGGTGAAGAAGAATGTACTTCTCCACACGTAGAACTTGCCGGTAAGCAGCATATTGCTGTAAACTGTATCGATTTAGAAGGCTGTAAGTATCAGGTTCAACTCGGGCCAAATGATACCGAACCGTGTTTAAAGTTCTTAGTTACTTGTGAGGATTGTGATGTTTGCGGAACTACTGTAATTGACAAATGCTTCTGCGACTCAATAGACGATTGTGGGGAGTGCGAAATATGTGACTCTGAAGGATTTTGTGCTTCAACTTGCCCAGATATATGTGAAGACGGTATTTGTAAAGAATGTACCGACGAAGTTCCTTGTACTTGTAATCAGGTTTGTCAAAACGGAGAATGCAAATGCCCTCCTGGCAGCGTTTTAAACGCCAACGGGTGTTGTGATGAATGTTCCACAGATGCTAATTGCGGAACTTGCGAGGTTTGTGTACAGCACGAAGGGTATAAATCGTGTGATGTAAAAGACTGTAATTGTGATTCCACTGGAAAGTGCGGAAGTGCCGGAGAATGTGTAGAATGTATTAACAGCGGTAATTGCCCTACCCATGAAGTCTGTGATAGTCATTGTGATTGCGTATGTGCGCCGGGATACAAAAGAATTAATGGAGTTTGCGTACCGACCGAATGCCCTAATGGTGATGACGACTGCGAGCCGTGCGAAATATGCTCAGGAGAGGTTTGCGTACCACTTCAATGCCCTGCGGGAAAGGTTCCGGCGGAGGTAGATGGTGTTTGTAGTTGCGTACAGGAGTGTAATTGTGCACATCCTGATTGCAGTTCTAAATATAATTATTGTGGGGATTCAAGTATTCCCGGGAAATGCGCGTGTCTGCCCTGCGAAGGAACATGCGACACCGGATGTGAAAACCCGTGTATTTGCGATGAATTTCTTAATAAGTGTAAGTTTAATCCATGTTTTGGCAGTTGTGAGAGCGGGTTAGATTGCGGACCAACTTGCGGTTGCGAAGACGGTGCTTGTGTTCCTTGTGATAGTCACCTTTGCGGTGACGATTTTATTGATTGTACCGAGGTTCTTGGTTGTGTATGTAGTGCCACTCAAAAGTGCGTAAAAGACGGCGGGTGTGATGACGCACCGTGCTCTGTGGCTGCCGATTGTGGGGTAGGTTGTACCTGCGATGAAGGCGTTTGTCAAAGTTGTGCCAATTTCAGTTGTGCCACCGACGATTGTTCAGATCGGGACGGGTGCGCCTGTAATAACGGAAATTGTGGACCCGACGGTGGTGGTTGTAATGACGTTGCTACTCTTGAAAAAGACAACGATGCGTGTACATTAACCGCTACCCTTATAAAAGATAATTGCTGCCAATGTCCGGCGTTGACATTAGACGTTCAGGTACTTTCTTCCACGCCTGCTGCCGGCAAAAAGAGAAAGGTGGTATATACCGCCGAAGTGCGTAAAGGCGATTACGATGGCGTAAGTGTAACATCTAATCCTCGTGTTGATGATTTCGAAAACGATAATATTGCGGAAAACGAACCTCCGATTTCAGGTACTATAAAGGCATCGTATGTAGTCAACTACAAGACGTTTAATTCAACAAGCGGTGCTTACATCGGACTATCTTCAGCCGATCCTGTTGTTATAAAGAAAACATTCAATCCTACTGACGCAATTGGCTATAAGGAGTTCACTATTGAATTCCCGGAAATAGGTACACCTTCTACTTCTGGTCAGATTAAATCAGAAGTTATATCTATTGATATTACTTTCTCGCTTGATACTAACATGTCGTTTGAGAACGATTGCGTGTATTCTGCCGGATCAGAAATAGGTAAATTTACAGTACTTAGCAATGAAGGGTTCTTAGATACTCCTATTGGAAGTACTATAAAATCAGGTAATTGCCGAAAACCATTTTTCAAATGGACAAAATTCCCAGATGGATCTACTACCGGAGATGTATTTAGAAAAGTATACATTGATCCAACAGGAGCGGGTGTTTATATAGACGAAATAAGTGGCCCAACTGATGCTCAGTCCTGTTATACCTATGTATTTGAACCTGATTGCAATTGTGACGATCCCGTTACAAAGCACGTAGTTTTCTGCAATCCGAGTGATTTCGATAAACCGGTATTAACGAATTGCGGGAAAACCTATGACTTTGTAATACCCGCTACTTGTTCTGCCAACGCCACTAAGTACTACGAACTACAAATTAACGGAACTGCTGTTGCTGTAAATGGCAAGAGTAAATTCCTATTAACATCCGATGTTCGTGCGGCGGGAACAAGCGCAGCTCCGATTACGTCTATCGTACTTCACATGATTTGTGATACCGGAGGCGAATGCGATGTTGTATTTGAATACGATAAACGAGATATAAACCCAATCCCAGAAGCAACTTGTGAAGCAGATGGGACTGTCACGTTCACTTTCCCCCAACTATCTACACCTATTAGTTCTGTAACATTTGACAGCGTTCCCGATACCTCGTCCCCGTTTACATTCATTAATAAAAATCCAAATACAATTTATAAATATGTTGTTGTATATAGTGACGGTTGTATTTCAGATGAATTAGAAACATCTAAGGACAATTGTTGCAATGACCCCGAGATAGAATGTTTGTCAAATGGAAAATATAAAGTTACTTTTTCCGGGGGAACCGCAACATATAATAATCCTACGCCTACTACAATTGTATCCGGAGCGACAATAACCCCACCCACTACCGGAACTTATTCATTAGTGTATACTTGCGGAGGCTCTTCAAAAACCATATCAATTTCCCCATACGCCACTAATAGTGATTGTTGCAGGATATTACCTCATATTTCTGACAAAACTGAAAACAGTTTTACTTTATCAATAGATGCGGAATCTACTGGAGGCCCATTTACTGTGCTTCTTGGTCTTGGATTAGCAACTGCTACAATCGCAGCGGGAGGTTCATATACCTTTACAAATCTTCCAGAAGGCGAGATATCAATAACGATAAGGTCTACCACCAACACATCTTGTGTGGTAACAGATTCCGTTAATATTATAGGAGACGGTTGTGATCTTGGACTTAATGTCGAAATGGATTCAGCAAATTGCAAACTAATAGCAAGTACCAGCGAGAAAGTGTGCGATTGTCCAAAGGGTACTATATCGGGTGCAGTAAACAGCGTTTCGTCAGTTCCGGCAAATCAAATATCATTTGGATATACTATTACCCCCGAAATTGACGATAGTGATGACATAGATGTAGTTAGTTCTACTCTTAAAATATACGACACGGGTGGTTCTAATTTAGTAGCCACTAAAACTCTTACAAGTCTTTCTCCATATTCTGGAACTCAAACTGTTGCCGCCTCTACATCCCCGAGCCCAAAAACAGTTTATTTCGCAGCACACATATCCGACTGTGACGGGTGCGATGGCCATTCCGAGAAATATGTTGTAACCGTTTATCCTCCGATTCCTTATTCTTTTACTGGAATAAGTATAGGAAGC